>WPCJ01274505.1_pt1 | contig 65677 bp, 59 predicted proteins | sample 5399831 | NCBI WGS metagenome assembly WPCJ01 (sample SAMN12869470, study PRJNA574797) | sludge metagenome | isolation source: wastewater treatment of pH10 | place: China:Beijing | collected 2019-05-20
GCCGCAGACCTCCGGCATGCTGGCGCAGTTCGAGGAGACGACCGGGCAGCCCCGTGCCATCGCCTCGATGATCGGCAGGCCGAACCCTTCGGTCCAGGACGGAAAAGCCAGGCAGAGCGCCCGCTCGAGCAGAAAGGCGAGATCATCGTCACTGACCCGCCCGAGCAGGCTGACATTGGCGGCTTGCGCCAGCTGATCCGGCGCGAAGATGCCGTTGCCGCCCCCGGCGATGACGACGTCGACGCCGAGCTCCGCCAGGGCCGGCGCGATCTCGACGAGAAGAGAGAGATTCTTGTGGCGCGCCTGCGAACCGAGCGCCAGGACGAACGGGCGCTCGACATCGGGCCGAGCCGCCAGCAGCGTCGGAGCCCGCTCCGCCCTGGCCGGATCCCAGGCCAGCGCATGCTCGTGGCCGTTCGGAAGCACGGCGATATCGGCGGCACGCAGCGGCAGGTGCCGTGCCAGCTGCCGGGCCGAGGCCTGCGAGACAGTGGCGATCCGGGCGCTGCGGCGTGCCAGCAATGGCTGCAGCGTCCTGTATGCGGTGCGAAAGCCGAGGCTGTAGCTGTCGGGCGCGGCGAAGACATTGGCGTCGTGGATGCAGACGATCTGGTCTCCCTTGAGCGCCGGTGCCGTGTTGCAGAGATTGAGCAGCCGCCCGCCCCAGAGCCGCGGCAGTTCCAACTGCTCCCAGCCATGCCCTGTCAGTCGCCCGCCCTGGAGCGTGTCGATCGCCTGCAGCGCCATGGCGTCGGCGCCGCGCGGCGCGACCAGGATGGCTTTCCGGCCTGCCGCTGCCAGGCCCTCGTCGAGGGCCGAGACGACGTTGCGCGCATAGCGCTGCACGCCGGTCATGGCCTGCGACAGGAAGCGGCCGTTCACCGCGAAGGTCTCGGTCATATCCTCGCTCCGGTGGCCAAGGGGACAGGCCTGGGAACGCGGGAGGTTCGCGGCCGGATCGCGGCCGCGAGCGCAGCCAGCATGCAGAAGAAGAAGCCCTGATCGATGACCGGGCCGACGAGCAGGTCGCCGACCAGCAGGCCGACATAGCCATTGCGCGTGGCGACGGCGATGTCCGCCTCCAGGCTGCCCGGCCGGCCGCGCGGGCGCAGGAAGCATTCGAAGACGAAGACCGCATAGAAGAGGGCGCCGGGAACCCCGACGCTCGCGAGCAGCGCGACGGCAAAGCTCGAGGCGCGCGCGGTTCCTACCCCAACGCCGAGCCCCCAGCTGTCGAGGAAGTTCTGGAATGAGATGACGTTCCAGGAGCTGCGTTCGACCCCGGAATCGGAACTCGCCTTGTTGAGCACGACGAGGTCGACATAGCCGTAGATTTTCGCCACCGCGTCGGGATCGAGCAGGAGAAGCAGGACGACCGCCAGCCCGACGACCGGCGCACCGAGTGCGAAGATGGCTGTCAGCCGCACCCCATTGCCCAGCGCGAGCCGGGCGATGGCGAAGGCATAGAGCAGGAGGAGCATCACCGGCGCGCCGACCAATCCGGTCGAGGACGTCGACAGCACGATCAGGACGAGCGAGAGCCCGGCGAGGATGCCGGTGAGCCGCGGGCGCACGCCGCAGAGCCACAAGGTGCCGGTGAAGCCGAGGACGCCGAGCGTCGAGCGCGCGAAGACCGAAGCCTCCGTATACGAGCCGACGATCCGCTTCATCCCGGCGATCTCGGAATCGGTGTGCAGCGTGTAGCGGGCATTGCGGATGAAGCCGAGCAGCTCTTGCGTGCCGGTGGAGTAGGTCGCGATGTCGAGGATGGCGAAGACGGTGTTGGCGATGCAGCAGGCGAGCAGCCCGTTGAAGACGGCCGAGAAGCCCTCGCGCGTCGCGGCAATGGCGGTCAGCGTGATCAGGCAGAGCAGGGTGGTCGAAAGATAGAGGCTCTGCGTGACATTGCTCGAGACCGGCGCCAGCGGCACCGTCGAGCCGGTATCGTCGAAGGCCGTGGTCCCGAGCGGGATGATCTCGGTGAGGCCCGCGAACACGCGCGGCATCAGGAAGGCGCTGGCGACGCCATAGACGACGAGGCAGGTGAACCAGAATGCGGGCTCGTCCGGATGCAGGGTCCGAATGGCGGCCGCGGCCTCGCGGCGGCGGCTCAGCACGCCGCAGACCAGGAAAACCAGCATCACATGTCCGGGCTGGATGTTGGCGGCGCCGATCAGCATGGCCGCGGCCGCACCGAGGACCGCCATGATCGCGAGCCCATGGACGAGCGCGCCCGTGCCGAGCATCAGGCAGACCAGGCCGATCAGGATCGTCAGCACGCCGATCGGCTCGATGCTCATCGCAGCCGAGCCTTCCGCGATGGCGACGGCGCGCCTCCAGCCTGATCGTGCCCGCACGCCATGGTCATTCGGCCAGCACCATCAGCGAGTAGCCGCCCAGCACCCGGACCGCCAGGTCCGGATTGAGCGAGAAGCAGAGCCGGCGCGGCAGGCGCATCAGCCGGCTGCTCAGCGCCTGGTTGGGCAGCTCCAGCCGACTCGCGGTGTAGGCGTGATCGATGACCCGGTAGCCGCAATCCGCCAGGGTCGCGAGTGCCGTCTCCTTGAAGAAATAATGCAGGTGGCCGACATTCTCGCGCAGCTTGGTGATCGGCCAGCCGCGCAGCAGCGACTGGACGGAAAGATCGAGCGGGATGTGGAAGACCTTGTAGCGGCCCTTGCCGCGCAGCGCCTTGATGAAGGCGATGTAGTCCTCGACATGCTCGATCACGTCGGCGATGACGAGCAGGTCATAGTCCGACGGGCCCTCGGTCGTGAAATCGCCAAGCGAGAACGTGACCGTGTCGGTCTCCTTGTATTTGGCGCGCTGATAGGCGTGCGGCGAGATCTCGTAGCCATGGAAGCGCGCCGCCGGGAACGCCTTGGCCAGGTTGAACAGGATCTCGCCGGTGCCGCAGCCGACCTCGCAGGCCTTGTCGAAGACGATCGCGTTCTTGCGCAGGATGGCCTCGACCTGCCGCGCCTTCCAGGGCGAATCCTCCTCATGCCAGGTCGGGTTCAAATCGGCATAGACTTCGCTCTGGTAGATCGTCTGCATCAGGTTCTTCCTCGATATCGCAAAGGGCCGGCCTCGTTCAGGCCAGGCTCTGGACCAGGGCCGGGCGTGGCTGAGCCGGCGGCATGGCCATCGAGAACGTCCCGGCGAGCGGCTTGAGCAGCTGGTTGATGTGGAGGGCCATCTGCTTCTCGAAGACGGCGGTCGAGAAATTGCGGGCATAGGCCGCGATCTCGCGCGGCTGCCAGGTGATCGCCCTGGCCCGCTCCTCGGCGGCGATGAGCGCATCGACGCTCTGCTCGTCGAAGAAGACGCCGCTCATGCCGTCGATCACGGTCTCGGTCGCACCGCCGCGGCGGAACGCGATCACCGGCCGTCCGCTCGCCATGGCCTCGACGGGCACGATCCCGAAATCCTCCTCGCCCGGGAAGATCAGGGCGCGGCAGCGCGAGTAATGATGGCGCAGGGCGCTGAAGGGCTGCGGCCCGAGCACCTTGACGTTGGGCTTGGCGATCCGGCGCAGCTCGGCGAGCATTTCGCCCCCGCCGATCACGATCAGGCGTCGGCCGGTGCGATTGAAGGCTTCGACGGCGAGCTCGGGCCGCTTGTAGCCGACGAGCTCGCCGACCATCAGGCAGTAATCCTCGACGAGATCGTTCGGCAGCACCTCGAAAGCGTCGACATCGACCGGCGGATGGATCACCGTCGAGGCGCGGCGATAATAGCGGTGCAGCCGCGTGGCGACCGTCTCGGAGTTGGCGACGAAGTGATCGACGCGATTGGCCGTGACGCTGTCCCAGTTGCGGATGTAATGGGCCAAGGCCGGCATCATCAGGCGCGTGATCGGCCCGGCACGTTCCCTGTATTCGTGGAACATGTTCCAGATATAGCGCATCGGCGAATGGCAATAGCAGATGTGCATCGCGCCGGGCGGCGGCACGATGCCCTTGGCCGGCCCGGACTCGCTGGAGATGACAAGGTCATAGCCGCGCAAGTCGAGCTGTTCGAGCGCCAGCGGCATCAGCGGCAGATAGCGCTGGTAGAACTTCGCAGCGCGCGGCAGCCTGCCGACGAAACTCGTCGTGACCTTGTGGCGGCGGATCTCGTCGGAGACCGCGTCGGGCACATAGACATGGGTGAAGACATCCGCGTCGGGATACATCCGGCACAGCGCCTCGATGACCTTCTCGCCGCCGCGCATGCCGACGAGCCAGTAGTGGACGATCGCTATTTTCATGGGCCGAGGAACTCCATGGAACTCTCGTGGTCCGGGCGTGGCACGTCCGGCACCGTCGTCCTGCGGCTGCCTTATCGGCTGCCGCGCTGCATCAGCACCGCCGGCACTGTCTTCACCAGGATCTTGGCGTCGAGCAGGAGGTGCCATTCCGAGGCGTACTGGCTGTCGAGCGAGACGCGGGTGGCATAGGAGCAATCGCTGCGGCCGCTGATCTGCCAGAGGCCTGTCAGCCCGGGCGGAACCGAGAAACAGTGGCTGAAGGCTTCGCCATAGCGTTCGCGCTCGGCTGCCACGATCGGGCGCGGCCCGACGAAGCTCATCTCGCCGGCTATGATGTTGAAGAGCTGCGGCAGCTCGTCCAGGCTCGAGCGCCGGAGGAAGGCGCCGACCGGTGTAATCCGTGGATCGTATGTGAGTTTCTGGCTTTCGGCCCATTCCTGCGCGGCGACCGGATCGGAGGCCAGCAGATGCTGCAGCGCCTCATCGGCATTGATGGCCATGGTGCGGAACTTCAAGCAGCGGAAACCCTTACCGCTGCGGCCGATCCTCGGCTGCTTGAAGAGAGCCGGGCCGCCGTCGCCCGCCCGGATCAGGGCGGCGATGAGCAGCATCAGCGGCGCAAGCAGGAGAACGAGAGCAACACCTGCCGCAATGTCGATGGCTCTTTTTACTATGCTCCGCATCGAGCTGTATTCGCTTCGCGATGCACGCATGTGCAAAGCTAAGGACGCCGGCAAATTTTGCGAGTCCGGAAAGCGGCTCATTACAGCACCCTACTCATAATCTGCATATTAACAGATTATTAACGAGCATCGAATACATCGCAATAGGATTTTGTGCGTTGCAGCATATTTGCTCAGGCCGATTGCGGGCTGGCTACAAACTGAACGTTGTCAGTAAAATGCCTGACAGATTTGATGCAATTCCGCCGCTTTCTGCGCCAGCGGCGAGCCGGCCGTCATGGCATGCGAGCCTTCGCCGGGCGGCGGTGACGCAGCTGGAAGGCAGCGCCATCGATGTCGGGTTCGCTCGACGGCAGTCTAAATTCTTTAGTCGTGGGACTGAAACCATCCCTGGGTAATCGCGTATTGCACGATCTGCTGGCGGCTCTCGATGCTCAGCTTGCTGCTGGCGCGCGCCTTGTAGGTTTCCGCCGATTTCTTGGTAATCCCGATCCGCGCAGCCGCCTCGCGAATACTGAATCCGAGAGCGATCAGGCGGAGGATTTCTTTCTCCCTCTCGGTCAGGACCGAGCCGCGCCGCGGTCCCCCGACCGTCAGAAGGGAGTGGGGGGAATCGAGGAAGGAGCCGCCGCGGAGGACCGTGGTGATCGCCTTGCACACGACTGAAACGGGCGACTGCTTGAGGACGTAGCCGCGCACGCCGAAAGCGAGCAGGCGGTGGGCGCGGGCATTGTCGAGTTCCTCGGCCACGACGAGGATCCGCTGCGATGGCAGATCGTTCAGCAGGCTTTCGACGACTGAAATCCCGTTGAAATCATCGCCGACGACCGCGACGTCGGGAGCTGCCTTCTCGATGACTTTCGCGAGGTCGGCGGAGGAATGGACCTCGCCGACAACAGCGATGTTCGGTTGCTCGGCCAGGCAGAACCGCAGTCCCGCCAGGAAGATCGGGTGTTCGTCTGCGAGGAAAATGCGAGCGGGGCGCTCGGATGACAGCATAGGCTTGCCTCCGCATGGACGGGAGCCTGGTTGAGCCGATCGCAAATCGGCTCGGATGTGCCAGCGATAGCTAGTTCTGCGCCCCGGCCGGTCCGGCAGGGGGCAGCGCCGAGATGATCGATTGCAACGAGGCTCGCTCGACCCTGACGATATCCCCGGGCAGGATTGGCGAGGTCTCCTCGACCGCGATCTCGTTGACCGTGTCGCCCTGGCGCCTCTGGACGCTGAAGCGCATGCGGGCGAGCTGCTTTTCCTGCTGGCTCTGCAGCCTTGGCGCGAGCGCGGTCGATTCATGGATGAGCGCGCGCAGCGACGCGATCCGGTCTTCCGACTGCTTGAGCGAGAGCTGGGTCTCGCGCAACTCGCGCCCGATATCGATCTCGCGCTGGTTCTGCACATCGGCGCGCATGCGGTCGATGCGGCTGATCTCCTGTTTCGCACGCGCCGTCGCCAGCATCAGATCGAGTCCCTGGCTCTCGGATTGCGCCAGGTTTTGCTCGACCGCGAGCTGGCGCGGACTCACGGCCAGCCCTTTGCTCATCAAGCTGTTGATGTTGTCGAGTTCGCGGCGGATCAGATCCTGCTGGCGCTGCTGAGTCACCGCCTTGGCGCCGAGCGTACGCAGTTCCTCCTCGATCAGGCCGCGCGATTGCTGCAGGAGGTCGAGTTGCGAGCGGACGGCATTGCGACGCGAGGCAAACAACGCGCTCTCCTCGCGCATCGCCTGGGCGGCTCCCTCATCGAGGTTCCCGCGCACATCCTCGGAGAACGTGATCGTTTCTGCCTGTCGCGTTTCAGCCAGCAACCTGTCGCGACGCATCTGCAGGGCCAGCAACTGCGTCTGCTGGACGCGAATCTCGCCCTCGGCGACGATCGTCTCGCGCTCGAAACGGCCCAGCGCCAGCTCCATGCGCTGGAACCCGCCTGCGATCGCGACCGCCTGCAAGGTGGTCATCGTCGGCCGGAAGGCATATTCGCCGGGTTTTTCGACGGCGCCGACCACGTAGATCGGCCGATACTGCGCGATCTCGACGGCCGCTGCCGGCGCATTGACCAACCCGGCGGTCTCCTTCAGCCGCTCCGAAATCAGCGCCGCGATCTCGGCCGGCGCCTTGCCGTCGACCGAGAAGGTGCCGACCACCGGCAGCGAGAGCATGCCGGTGGAGCTGACGGCGAACTCGCCGCTGAGAGCCGACCATTCGAAGAGCTCGCGCGAGTTTGGTCGCCATTCCGATACCTTGATCTTCAGCCGATCCTGCGCGGCGACACGGTATTCGAACTCGTTTGCGCCCGCTTGCGCGCCGTCGGCAAGGACCGTTGTCAGCGCCGCGACAAGCAGCGCAAGCATGCGGGCCGCGGCCCAGGCGCATTGCGGGGCAAGGGAGGCAGAGAGAGTGAGGTATCTCACAAAACACTCCACGGCAGACCACTCTGGCAAACCGCCAAGCAAATCCGTTGCCAGTCCCTCGAGGGCCGTTAGCGTGCCCTTAACCATGAGGGTCCAGGCTGGTGGAAATCCCACGCGCGCCCGAAGCCTTTCTCGGGACGGCGAGCAAAGCTATAGTCACTGGCCGATAGCGAGCCGCGAAAGCACGAGCGATGCTGATCGTCTTCTTCCTGGCTGCCGTCGCCAGCGGTGCGCTGACCCTCTGGCTGATGTGGCCGCATGGCCTGCTGGTCGCGTTCATCGCCACCGCCGTGGTCGCCAGTGCGATCGTCGCCGTTTGCGCCGTGCTCGTCGCCGTCCTCAGGTCGCGCAGCGCGACCGGCGATGAGCCGCGTCCGCGTGGCGTCCTCGATCTCCTCGGGCCGCGCCAGCCTCGCTGAGCGCTTGCGCCGCGGGCCTTCTGGCACATGAATTGCTGATGATCCCCGCAACAGCGGCTTGCGCGATCGCGCCTCTTGCCGCGGCCTGCCATTGCGATGGGAGAGGGGGCGATGACGTTGCCTGTCCGGTTTCGGAGTTCGGATCGAGACCGCGACACGGATCTCGACAGGCTGGGACCGCTCTACGGGCAGCTTGAGCAGGCGCTCGCCGCGATCGAGCGCGAAAGTTCCGGGCTGTCGCGCCGGCTCGACGAGGCTCGCACCCGCGCGGCAGCGCTGCTCGGCAATGAGGACGGCATCTATTTCGAGCGCGAGCCGACCGACGAGGCCAGGCTGGTCGAGGCGGAAGCGCAAATGATGGCGGCCTTCCGTCGGCTCGAACAGTTGCGGGAGCAGCAATCGATGATCGCCGCCTGGCGCACGGAGATCGACGATACCGATCTCGGGCGCATGCTGCGCAGCGGGCCCAGATCGAGCAATTGGGCCGCCCGCCTCCTGCGCTGGGTGCGGGCGCGGATGGCCGCCATCCGCCGCCTCGCGCGCTTCTTCGGCTGGGCGCTGATGCTCGTGATCGTCCATGCGACATTGTCCGGCATCGAGCAGCGGCCGTCCGTCGCCTGGCTGATGCCGGATTTCGAGCGAGGCCTCGCTTTCCTCGCCGCGGCCGCCGCCTTCGCGATCGGCTATCCTCGGCAGCGCTTTCTCATCTTCGCCGCTGGCCTTGCCGCGGTGATCTCGCTCGAACTCGCCCAGAACTGGTCGCCGACGCGGCACGGCACCATCCACGACGTCTGGATCAAGGCCGCCGGCCTTGGGCTGGGCTTTGCGCTGGTGTGGGGCATGGAGCGGCTCAAACCAGCGGCGAGGAGCTGGTGAAGATCGACCCGGTGACGCGGGCTTCGGCGATCCGGCTCCCATCCGGGCGAGGATGACACCGTCCGCTACGAAAACGTTGATCGCCGGGCATGAGCGCGGCCGCCATGGGCTCAGGATGCGCCGGCTGGCGCGGCCGTCAGGCTGCCTCCGGCGACGGCTGACCGTGGCTGGGCGCGCCCATCGGCGGCGAGCAGGGCCTGTGCATGGGCATGCACGACCTTGTCGAGGCTGAAACGATCGATGTAGTCGATGCGGTATTGCGCATCGCGGCGCTGCGACACGACATGGTCGTGATAATGCACCATCGCCTCGACGAAACCGGCCATGTCGCCCAGCGGCACGAGCCGGCCGAGCCGGTTGTCGACAAGGATGTCGCTGGGTCCGAATTCGCAATCGAAGGCGATCACCGGCAGGCCGAAGCGCAGCGCCTCGCAGATGGCCAGAGACCAGCCTTCCCAGCGTGCGCCCGACAGGTAGACGTCGCTGTTCGACAACGGAATGGCCGGGCTGTCAGGATAGTGCTCGATCCTGACCCGGTCGGCGAGGCCGAGTTCGTCGATCAGGGCGCGGATCGCCGCCTCCTCCTCGCCATAGCCGACGAGCGCAAGCTCGGCACCCCTGCGCGTCTCGCAGAAGGCGGCAAAGGCGCGCAGAAGGACGTCGTAGCCCTTCTGATAGGCGAACCGACCCACCGTGACGAAGCGGATCGGACGGTCGATCGCGGGCGCCGGCATAGGCACGGGCGTATCGAAGGAGCGCACGGGATTTGGCACCCAGACATGTTCGACCTTGCTGGGATAATCGTGTCGGAAGGCGTCGAGCTGGCGCGGCGACGTCCCGAAGACGCGCGCCAGCCGCGGCAGGACCAGAAACCGCATGGCCTCGAACAGGACGGTTGCCTTGAATGAGCGCCGCTCGAGCCTGGGATTGCCGTGAAGGTAGAGGATGAAGCGGCGCCTGATGCCGAGGCAGGCGAGCCAGAACACGGCCGTCGGCTCGACCTGCGGCACCACGACGAGGTCGAACTGGCCGCCGGCAATCGTCTTCCGAACCCGCCGCAGCAGGTCCAGCCGTCCATTCGAGAAGCTGAGAAGGACGTCGTATGGCCGCGGCTGGCCGACGATCTGCTCGAAGGGCGACGTGTAGAGGACGGAGATCTCGAGATCGCCTCTGTACTCGCTCGCCAGCGCCGAGCAGATCGAATCGGTGACGCGCTCGATGCCGGCAAACGACCGCGTCGGCGGCACGATGTAGAGGACCCTGGTCTTCCCGTCCGGCATCGCGCGCTCGACCATCGCTCCGGAGCCGCCGATCGGCCCGGTACGGCTCTTGCAATGTCCGCGCCAAATGGGGCGCTTCGTCGCCGCTGGCGCGGGCCCTGCGCCATGGTGGATGCGCCGCAGGCTTTAGATTTCAGCGGAGCGGCGCATGACCGGTTCGACTCCCAGGCTCGCAGTAATCATCAACTGCTTCAACTATGCGGAATATGTCGCGCGTGCGATCCGCAGCGTGCTCGCGCAGGGCCGCGACGACTGTGAATTGATTGTCGTCGACGACGGCTCGACCGACGCCTCCTGGGACGTCATCGGCAGGACGGGAGTAACGGCCTACCGGACCGAGAACGGCGGCCAGCGCCGCGCCTGCATCTTCGGCCTCGACCGGACCACGGCGCCCTTCGTGCTGTTCCTCGATGCCGATGACGAGCTCGCCCCCGGCGCACTCGATGTGATCATCCCGCGGCTCGATCCGTCGGTCGCCAAGCTGCAATTCTGCCTCAGCCGCATCGACCGCGACGGCAACAGGCTGGGCTCGGCCGTTCCCGAGCCCGACCAGATTCGGATGACGAGCGATCTGAGCGAGCGTGTCCGCCGGACCGGCGTCTATGTCAGCCCGCCGACCTCCGGGAACGTGTTCAGGCGCGACCTCTGCGAATTGCTGCGTGACGCCGATTATGACGACGCGGTCGACGGGATCATCGTCCTCGCGGCCCCCTTCTTTGGCGAGGTCGTCTCCCTGCCACAGGAGCTCGGGCTCTATCGCGTTCACGATCGCAACATCTCCGGTGTCGGTCGAGCCATCGACGGCGCCAGGATCGAGCAGCACATGCAGCGCTTCCGAAACCTCATAGGCCATCTCAATCGGGTCATGCCGGCGGGGAGCGCGAGGCCGCAGCTCGATGCCGAACAGACCTTCTTCTACCTCGAGAAGAAGTCGGTCCTTGCGTCGATCGACAGGCGCATGGATCGCTTTCGGCAACTTCCCATGCTGATCAGGGTCATCAGCGGGGACTATTTTTCAGCGAAGCGGAAGCTCGCCCTTTCGCTGTTCCATATCCTGATCGCCTTCCTGCCGGTCGGGATATCGCGCCGTCTCATCGAGTTCCGTTATCGGTCCGAGCAACGCACGCCGATCGCGCTGGCCAAGGCGCTGATCGGTAACGGGAGCGATGTTCGAACAAGGCGAAGCCGAGGGATCGTTCGAGCTCCGCGATCAGGCGGCTGACGCCAGGCTGCGTCACCCCAAGGATTTCTGCCGCCCGAGAAACCGTTCCAGCTTTCATGACAGCGGCGAACACTTCGATTTGACGGCTGTTCAAGTTGGGTTCGCCCCGCGCTCCGATGCGTCGCTGCTACTGCATAGCTTCCTCAAGCGGACACTCAAAATGACGACCGGGGTGGCGAGCGCCGGAGGCCGGTCTGGGTGCGTTGCGCCATAAGCGAACAGCAAGCCTGGCGCGTCACCCGAGAATAATCATGCGGGCGCCTCTGGATGGCAAAACCGACTTTCCGGGTCAGGCGCTCATCGCAGCCCGAGAGATGGCAATTGACGCTACCAGCCCTGTCGGTTGCCAATCACGCTCCACCGTCGCGTTCAGTGCGCTGGCAAGTCCTCCTTCGAGGCGACTGCCGAATCCGGCCCTGCCAGGCGCGGGCAGGGGACCACCTGTTTCTCGCCAAAGGATGCGTGTCCGATCATCGTCGGTAGAGACCTCGACCTCAAGCCGCCCCGTCTCGGTTGAAAGCGATCCGTGCTTGGCAGCGTTCGTCGCCAACTCGTGCAGCAGCAACGCCAGATTGGTGACTGACTTTCCGTCGACATCGCAATCGTCGCCGCGAACGCTGATGCGGTCGTCTGTGGCATAGGGTTCGAGGATCGTCCGGACGAGTGTCAGCAGCCCCACATGCTGCTCGTTTTCCGGACCGAGCAATCGGTCCGACATGATCAGATCATGCGCGCGCGCTAACGAAGACAATCTGGCTTGCACGTCCGCGATGATGTCGCCCTGGTTCGCCGACGTCTTCGCGCTGATCGCAACGATGGCCTTGGCCAGTGCGAACAGGTTCTTCACCCGATGGCGCATCTCACCCATCAGAAGCTGCTGCTGCTCCTGTGCCGCGCGCTTCTCGGTGATGTCGCGCGCAATTTTGGATGCGCCGACGATGACGCCGTTCTCGTTGCGAATGGGCGAGATGGTCAGCGAAATGTCCACCAGCGAGCCATCCTTTCGGCGGCGCTTGGTCTCGAAATGCTCCACGCGCTTGCCGCTCTGGATTTGAGCAAGGATCAACGGCTCCTCATCGAGTCGATCCTGCGGGATCAGAATCGTGATCGACTTGCCGATAACCTCGTCGGCGGCATAGCCGAAGAGCCGTGTTGCGCCCGGATTCCAGCTCTGGATGATCCCGTTGAGATTCTTGCTGACGATAGCGTCTTCGGAACCGTCGATGATGGCCGCGAGCCAATCGCGAGGATCCGGCGCATTTGCGATGTCGGGCATCCCCTGCATCAGGTGTGCCCGGCTCGCTTCTGACCTGGGCCTATCTTCCGGGTTTCTTTCAGTTGTCGACGAAGGTGAAGTTCCAGCGCCGCATTTTTGAAGCTCGCCCAAGCCGGCCATGCGCTCAGCCTCTCTCAAACCGCCATCTGCTTCGCAGAGTGCGTCGCCTTTGGCTCTATATCCTGTCCCTCGCGCGCGCCAAGCGCGCCGCTGAGGCACGAAGGCTGCTCCGCCGATTGGGTCTGTTCTGCTGTGGCAAGTCAAGCGATGGCGCAGCCGATGCCGCCCTCAAATGCTCTTCGGCCTCTCTGCCAAGGACAAGCTGGCTACCGATGCGGCGTGCCATACGTCGCGCCATCTCGACGACCTCTTCAATGCCGGCCTAGAGGCCATAAGCCTGACCGTTACATCGCGAAAGCCCCACTCCGCGTCGATACGAAGCACAGTCAATTTTTACGCCATTATCGTTTTCCAAATCGGACGACTACGAACGCTGAAAGTCGGCAGCGGTTCCTTATGCGACGCTTGTCGGCCGGCTGATTGTTGTCACCGTGGGGCGCTGCGAGGGGATCGCAGCATGAAGGACCGCGCCATCCTCCATATGCAGTAAGACGCGACAAGGCGAAGGCGCTAGCCTCGATCGCAGAAGATTGGGAGGCTCAATCATGCGCTGGCTCGCCCTTTTCGCATTGCTGATTGCCTCTGCTGCGGTCGCTCCGGCGCAAGCGGCGGAGAACCCTCTCTGCAAATTGTTCACACAGAAAGAGGCCTCGGCTTACGTGGGCGCAACTGTAGGGGAGGGCGAAAGCAGCCTCGTTCCCGGTGCTTCTGGCTGTTCTTGGTCCAAAGAAGACGCTGATAACAAGATGAGCGTCAGTGTTTTCCCAGCGGGTAACGCCCTCCAGCTAAAGGCCTGGGGCTTCGAAAGCTGGGAAGGATTTCGATCAGTCCCCGGAATCGGTGCTAAGGCCTATGTCGCTCGCTCACCTGTCATGGAGATCATGGGGAGGAAGATGGGCGGCGAGTGGCAAGCCGGAGCGATAGTAGGGAACGACTATATCGCCGTTGGAATGAAGGGACCAAAAGCCAACGCCGACGCTGTGCAGAGCCTCTTGAAGGACGCGATCGGACGGCGCCGCTAAATCTGTCGCCGCATTTGGATAAGACGCCTTAGGGCGACGGACGGGGTTTGCCCTGTTCCAAAGCTTGTCCCGCTGCATCGGTTTCCCGTCCATAGCTCTTGTTGTCCTGGCTCTCAGTCGTCGATGGCACCGACCTGTCTCGGTCTATTGAGGGGGAGCGACCTGTCGGGCTGGACCCCGTGCCTTCTTGCGTGACGGATCCTGGGCCTGGCTCTTCTTTCGGCGGGCTCGGGCGGGTTTGCGCATCAGCCTCGAGCGGTCCCAGCCCAAGGATCGCAAACACGCCAAGGGCGAGAAGCGGGAGTTTCATCTTGGCCTCGCATCGCGTGGATCGAATGGACAGGCAACGCGAGCGCTTCAAAACCTGTTCCGTCCTCCGGCCGGCACGCCTACGCGCTCAGATCGATCGGCACGCTGCGCTGAAGGCTGGGGCTTAGAAGGCGCGGAACAATCGAGCTGAAGACAGATTACCAGGACATGCAGCGCCGCCGTCGCCCCCCTCTCGAGTTCTGGATATGGCTTGCCGTCATCGGAATTGTGGTCATTTTGGCAGCCTATGCCGCCATGACACCGGCAATCGTCCCGGCGTCTCGACCTCCTATCGATGTCGGTTGATGTGCCTTTCGACAGCTGCGGGCTTCAATCCTCGGGCTGGCCGGCCTCGCCTTGGCTTTTCGAGGAGCTGCGGGTCACGCCATATTCGCTCGAAGCTCTTCGCTTGCCATCGAGGTCGTATCCCGTCGCGGCCAAACCCCGGCGCAGGAGCTCCCTGATCGCCGCGGCACGGCTGGGCATCCGATTGTCAAAGCGGAAATCCTCCAGAGCCTGCAGCTCTTCCTGATCGATCATGATCTGAAGGCGCTCGCCGCGCGTCAGTTCATTGCCCTTGCTCGTGGTCTCCGTCATGGCGGTTACTCATTCACCTCAACCGTCGCGATATGGGTAAAATGCACAACCTGCCATTTTGTTTCAAAGACCTTGTTTCGCGGCCCTGTCTCGAACAGCGCCAATTGAGCGGGTTAACATGCTGATTAATCTCGTTTTTCCTGGATCACGCCCGGCGGGCGGGGTAGCCTGCTGGCATTGACTTCCTGCATGTGAGTCACACGGAGATCGATCCCGGAGCTTGGAGGGGACATGAAACCGACATTTGAGGCCTACACGGTTGCATTGCCCTGGTATGAGCGAGAGGACTTCCATCGCCTCTGGGACTTGGCACATGACCGCGATCAAATGCCGGCCGATTACGAGGAATGGCACCGCAATGCTGTTGCCGTGATGAATGCCTGGCTGGCTCGCGGCAGGGCTCTGGAGATCGTCACCATTCGACCCGATGATTTTCTCGCCTGGCTCGAAGAGCGATCCCTTCCCAACACCGCCGAGATGCGCCGGCAATATGTCGAGGAGCTGGCGCGGCACTGCCACGACGTCGCCTGAAACAAAAAGCTTAGTATCACCAAGGCAAGTCTCTCGACCGACGCGCTTTTCACCGGGCAGCATGTGAGGGCTGCCAATCACGCCTGCCTTGCTGGCGATTTTACCAGGCGGCGACGTCCGCCTTCGGGGTCGACATCCCCGGCATCACTCCCGCAGGGACCTTTCTCGCCAGCTTGCGAGGGCGCCTCGGTCCTGCCCCTTGGAACGTAAATCGAGCCTGGTCGTTTCAGCCATGCCTTGGGCAGGATCTTGGGGCGCGAGGGGGAGAGTTCCCAGATTATGGCCGATGTGCCCGTGAGATCCCGTTTCAGGGAGTTCTTCTCCGTCGCGTTCCGGTTCTGGACCGGCGAGACCCGCGGGCGGGCATGGATACTGACCATAGCCGTGTTAGCGTTCGTGGCAGCGCAGACGGCTGCAGCGTTCGCGATGAACCTGTGGAATCGTTGGTTCTTCGACGCGCTGGGCCAGCGCGACGTCGCGCTGGTGTGGAGCACCGCAGCCTGGCTGCCCGTGCTTCTTGCCGCGACGTCCCTGTCGATGTCAGCGCTGGTCGTCAGTCGCATGTTGCTTCAGGTCCGGTGGCGCGAGCATCTGACGCGGCTCATTTCAGGCTGGTGGATCGCCGACCAGCGCTATTATCGGCTCAGCCTCCTCAGCCAGATCAAATCCGCGCCGGAATACCGGATCGCCGAGGATGTGCGCCTCGCGATAGAGCCACTCGTCGAGATGACGATCGGTTTGCTCACGGCATTCGTCACCGCCGCTACTTTTGCAACCGTGCTCTGGCAAGTCGCGGGCTCTGCCGAATTGACGATCATGGGCCATACCGTTTTCGTGCCGTTCTACATGGCCCTGGCTGCAATCCTCTATGCGGGGCTTGCAACGCTCGCAGCCTATGTCGCGGGCCACCCTCTGGTGCGGCGGGTTGCGGCAAAGAACGAGATGGAAGCCCGCTTTCGGGCCGATATGACGCGGCTTCGCGAGAATGCCGAAAGTATCGCCTTGATCGGGGGAGATGCCGACGAGCTGACGGCGATTCACAAGGGTTATGGGCGGGTCGTCCGAACCTGGCTGAGGATCGTGAGGCAGCAGGGGCTGATCGCGCTGGTGCTGAATACGAACAGCGCGCTTTTTCCGGTCGTTCCCCTGCTGTTGATCGCACCGAAATACCTGTCTGGTTCAGTGTCGCTGGGAGCCGTCGTGCAGGTCGTTGCCGCGTTCAGCGCGGTTCAGGCGGCGCTCATCTGGTTCGTCGACAACATCGTGCGACTCGCCGAATGGTTTGCCTCCGTGACTCGGGTGGACGAACTGGTCGAGGAGTTGCAGGGCCTCGATGTCGGGGCGGAGATGGAGGATGGAAAGCACATCTCCATCACCGAAAGCGGCGATGACAGCATTCACATCGAGAATCTGTCGGTGGCGCATAGCAATGGGCGGATCGTCATCGCCGATGCAACAGTCGCCATCGCCCCGGGCGACAAGGTGCTCATCGCCGGCGAAAGCGGATCCGGGAAGAGCACCCTCATCCGGGCGCTGGCAGGGCTGTGGCCGTGGGGCGCTGGCTCGATCGCGGTGCCTCCTGACAAGTCGATCGCGTTTCTGCCGCAGAAGCCATATCTGCCGAAGGGCTCATTGCGGTCGGTCCTGCTCTATCCCGCCGCCGACGCGTCGATCGAGGACAGTGTCATCCTGGCTGCGCTCGAACGCTGCGGCTTGCCACATCTCGCTCGCAGGCTTGGAGCGGTCGAAGATTGGGACCGGATCCTGTCCGGCGGCGAACGCCAGCGGATAGCCTTCGCGCGCCTTCTGATCCAGAAGCCGGACATCATCGTGATGGATGAAGCCACGTCCGCGCTCGACGATGAGAGCCAGGGCTCGCTACTCGCGCTGTTCGAGAACGAACTTGCTTATGCCACCATCATCAGCGTGGGCCATCGCGCAGAGCTTGAGGAATTTCACGATCGCAAGGTGCTGCTCGAGCGACGGGAGGCCGGTGCCCGCGTGACGACGCGGCGCATATCGAAATCCCTGTGGCGACTGTTGCGTGGCCGAAAAGCTGGCAATGACGATCGGACTTCGACCGCGGACCCAAACTAGGTCGCTTGGTCTTCATGGTCGCTGGCAGGGGCGAAGTTGTCAGCCGGCGCGCGCAGCATTGAGATGAGCCGATATGACCTGACCGACTTCGAATGGCGCGTCCTCGAGCCGCTCTTGCTCCAGGCGGTTGGCGAGGTGGCCCGAGTATCGGTCGTGGCGGCGGGCGAATGGCCGATCTGGTCCCGCGTCGAACCACCCGCTACCGCCACTGTGCCAGGACCTCGCTGGTGGTGGCGGCCTCGATTTGCTGGCTGAAGCGGGAAAGGTACAGTTCCATCAGTGCGTCGTGGGTTGCGTCAGATGAGCTGCACAAGGCGTCGGTGACCAGCACGACCCGCAGGCCTCGATCGACGGCTCCGAGCACGGTCGCGAGAACACAGACATCGGTCTCGCCACCGGTGACGATGACCGTATCGATTTCACGCTCCGCCATGAAGTGATCGAGGCGGCCTTCGCTCCAGGGTGAGTAAACCTTCTTGTCCAGCACATGGGCGGGCGGAACGAACCGCTCCAGAGAGGGCAGGAGCTGGACGGCTTCGACGCCGGCCCTTTCCAAGGTGACCTCCGGCCATCTCCGATAATAGCGCTGCCATGTGCCGCGCCCGTCACCCTCGCGCTCGGCCGGGATGAAGCGGGTGAAGAGAGTCCGTTCCGGGTGAGATCCGCATAATTCCTCGACCGCCGGCAGAACCTTCTGGAGCCAAGGGAAGGCCCAAGGGTAACCCGGCCCGAAAAGTCGCTGCATGTCGACGCAAAGGTGAATGCAGTTCAGGCCGAGCTCGTCATGCACCAGCCCATGGGCCGCCATTACTCATCCCTTCAAGAAAATCTCCAGCGATCAGGTCTTGTGGATCGAACGGATCATTGCGCTGGGTGGATCGTCCACCGTCCTGTTTTCCGTAGCGCCCGATTCCCTCAGAGGAGATCGGGCGCTTTGGCAGGCTCACTCGATCACTTGGATGATCTTGCGCGAGGTCGGCTCCACCAGGACCGTCTTGTCGTTGACGATGGCATAGCGGTACTGGACGCCGACATCTGCCGGGAGCGTATGCAACGTCACCGATGACGGCAGAGCCGCGCCGACGGCGACAGTTTCAGTCACTTTCACTGAAGCCGGCTTTTCCTTCATCACGTAGGTCTTCACTTTGCTCTGCTGGTCCGTCGTGATGGTGGTGGTCGACGTCTGCGCAATTGCCGTTGAGCAGACGAGGCATGCAGCGAGCGATGTTGCGATAAGAGTGCGCATTGAGGTTCTCCCCTTTGGTCCCCCCGCTGGTCCGCTAACCTCGCTGCGTCTCACTTGTTCCGGCCCGCTGTAACGGGCTTGGCCAGGTCGGGAATTCACCCGTACGGATCGCCGCGCTGCGCGTTGGGAAGGTCGCGATCGAATCTGCGAATCCGGTGTGCCGCGGCAGGAAACCCCTCGGAGTAACCGCCAGCTCGGCAACATCGTCGATCTGGTTGCCAGAGCATATTCCGTCCAAGGCGGTAGCCGCGTCGGGAGTGCTGCGATTCTATAAGCGGCGGGCAGCTCATCGCTGTCACGCCGCATCGCGTTTTGCCCCTTCCGGCCGGTTGAGCTTCAGCATGTGCATCAAAGTGGCGGCGTCCTGCGGCGCATGACGTTTGTCGGTGTTGTCGAAGAACAGAAAGACGTCGCGCGGCTGATCGGTGGCGTTTTTCGGATCGCCCGCGAAATCGCCGTCTCGCATCGCTTGCCCTGAACGCCAGGCCCGAATGCGCGCAGCCCAGCGCTCGAGGTCAGGTTCGTCGTAACGGGATCGATAGAGTTCCTTGGAGCCGTGCAGCCGGCAATAGACGAAATCAGCGGTCAGATCCATGAGGCGCGGCCAGTCGGCCGTGTCCGCGCAGACCAGCGCAACCCCGTAGCGGCGCAACAGATCGACGAAGACGGGATCGCGAAAGCTGTCATGCCTGATCTCGATCGCATGTCGCAGCGGACGTTTCGCATCGGTTTCGACCCAGGCTCGGCCATCGAGATGCGTGTCGTGCCGACGGGCGAGCGCGGCTGCTTCCTGTGTGTTCTTCGGGAGCAGCTTCAGGAAATCCTCCATGACTGCGGCGTCGAAACCAAAGCTTGGCGGGAATTGCCAGAGTAGCGGCCCGAGTTTGGGGCCGAGACGAAGCAGGCCGGATGCCATGAAGTTGCTCAGCGGCGTTGCGATCTGTCTCAGGCGCAGGACATGGGTGATGTAGCGTGAGCCTTTGATCGCGAACAGGAAATCGTCCGGTACGGCCTGCGCCCAACGCTCGAACACCTCAGGCTTCTGCAGACCGTAGAAGGTGCCGTTGACCTCCAGCGCCGGAAACCGATCGGCCGCGAAGGACAGCTCCCGCTTCTGCACCAGTCCCTTCGGATAGAAATGCCCGCGCCAGGGAGCATAGGTCCAGCCGGACAGTCCGATCCGGATATTCTTCTCCTGCCGGTCCTTCTTCCGCATCGAACGCTGCTCCCGCTGGTGCTGGTTTCCAGCCAACGTCGCGGCGACGGTTTCGTTCGCGGCCAATCAGGGACTGGATTCCGGCACCCTGTGAAGACGGGCGGTTCGCGACATGATCCGGGATGATGGCGGCAGCCGGCCGATCGGCGTCTCGGTCCGCAACCCGCACGGAAAGACTGTCTATGCGCTTCGCCTGGACCTATCCGAAAGCTTCGACCGGACGATTGAACCTATTCGTTTCGCGCTGCGTTTATTCTGCATCGCGAAGCCGCCGGGATGAGCGGCCGAACCGGTTTTGCTACCTAACCCATGTGAGTGCCACCGGGTCTCGTTCCGGTGACGCTGCCGCTTCCCAACGGAGGCGCCTATGAATGCCCGCGATCGGGAAAGCTCCCGAAGCGCCGAGATCGATGAGACGCGGCAACGAAGCCTGGATGTTCTGCTGGCGCCGGTGGCGCGACGTGTTCGCTTCGAGGCCGGTGCTGCGCTTCCGCTCGACGATGCCGTCTATTTCCCGATCGACGGCATCACGACCCTGATGCTTCAGCGCGGGCAGACGAGATTTCAGATCGGCTTCGGCAGCCGCGGCGATGCTATCGGCATCCAGAGGCTGTTCGTTCCGGAGTTCGCGGATATGTCCGCGAAGGTCCTGAAATCCGGCAACTTCATCTGTGTGGCTCCCCAGACCTTGCGGCGTCTCCTGCGCGAGGATGGCGGGTTACGCGCACGGTTGATGTTTCATGCCCTGCGCGCCGCTGGCCGTTACCTCGACGAAGCGGCTCGCACGGTGGCGCTGTCGCTGGAGCGGCGCGTGGCGCATTGGATCAACCGCTGCGGCGAGACCCTGGCCAGCGACATCATTCCGATCACTCATCACGATCTCGCCCATACGCTGGGCGTGCGCCGGTCCGGTGTGACGGTCGCGCTCCATGTCATCGAGGGTGAGCGCCTGATCCGCTTGTCGCGAGCGCGCATCCAGATCATCGACAGCAAGGGGCTTGCCGCCTTTTCACAGTCACGCTCTCCTGACCGGCACCATTCGGCAAATGGCGGATTTCAAGCGGATGCGAGTTTTCGGATCTGACGGAGATCAGCGACAAATGCGTCGTAAGCCTGTGTTCGATCCTTTTCCTGCGGCAGTCGCAACAGGGAGGAGGGGTGAACCGTGATGAAGCCCAGCCGCTCCCCGAAATGGGTCGCGCCGCGATTGCGCGAGATCGGCAAGGCCTTCCCGGCCAAGGCCAGGACGGCGGTTGCACCCAAGGCGACGACGAGATGCGGGTTCACGAAATCCAGCTCCCGCTCGAGCCACCAGCGATAGTGCCTGACCTCCCCGGTTGTCGGCCGCTGGTGTATCCGCCGCTTGCCGCGCTGCTCGAACTTGAAGTGCTTGACGGCATTGGTCAGGTAGCTGGAGCGCCGGTCGATACCGGCTTCGTTGAGGGCCCGGTCGAGCAGTTGGCCGGCAGGGCCGACGAAAGGGCGGCCCTGCCGGTCCTCCTGATCGCCGGGCTGCTCGCCGACGAAGGCGATGGCCGCGCCCTGGAGACCTTCTCCGAGGACGGCCCGGGTTGCGCCGGGAACGAGCGGGCCGGACGCCGTGATGGCAGCGTTGAGTTCTTTCAGACTCGTGACGTTCCGGATGGTTTCGGAGATTGCTTCATCGGTGGGGGGCATGGGCGATCTCCTGCATCGTGAGGGAAACGCGCCGGGAGCGAAAAGGATCGTCGTCCTCGATCACTCGGGGCTGAGCCGCGATGGACGGGGCGCGATTCCACCAAAGGAGATCGTCATGATGTTCATCGAACAAATTCGGGAGGGTCTTGAGATCGTGGGGCCGTCCGGAGCAACGCTGACCTGCTGCGATCGGTTCAGGGTGAGGTGAAAAAGCTTCGGCCCGCCGAGGCGGGCCGAACAAGAGAAATTCCATGATCCAGGGGCCGATCACGGCGTCGGCTCGATCCGAAGGTTCTCGTCCCGATGTTCCCCGCCCAATGTGGCGGCCCATGAGGCGGCTGCAGCTCCGACGAGCAATGCGGCGGCCGTCAGGAACGCCGTCAGAACCGCGATCTTGCGTGCGCGCTCGGCCGCTTGCTTGGCGGTTTCCTTGGCTTGCGACAGCCGGGCATAGGCGTCATCGATGCGCTTCTGCGCATCCTGTTCGCTGATGCCGGAACGCGCGGCCAGCCGCGAGGCGAGATAATCCCGATCGCCCTGTTCGATCTTGCCGTTCGCGAGGGCGCTGACGAAGATCCGGGAGGCCTCGTCGCGTTCCTGGGCGGTGGGCGGCTGCTGGCCGTTGGCGCGCATGACGTTGTCGAGCGCCATCGCGAGCGGGTCGGCATTCTGCGACACCAGCGACGCCACGCCCGAGCCGGCGTTCGCGACACCGTTGGCGGCCGTCTTCGCGGCGCCGAACAGCGATGACGTCGCGACGATGGTGATCAGGAGCGCTCCGGTCGCCCAGACGAGGAGGCCATGGATTGCATCGCGCACCCTGCGCTCCTCGCCATTGGCATCGAAGCTCGGCTGGCGCATGCGGCCTGCAAGATAGCCGCCGGCCATCGTGGCGGAGGCCATGACCCAGAGCGCCCAGAGGGCGCCGGCAATTGCCAGCGCCGTGGCGCTGGAGCTCCTTTCGAAATCGGCTGAGACCATCGACAGGCCGATCGCCGAGCCAAAGACCGTCATAATGGTTGAGATGGCGGTCGCGATCACCGCGCCGCCGATGATCGGTCCCCATTGCACATAGGAGCGGTTCTCCTTGTTGACGGTCACGGGAGCGACGACGACGTCCGTTCCAGACATGGACATGGCGAACTCCTATCGAAGACCGAGGAACGACAGGATGGCCATGATGACCACCACGAGACCGACGAGATAAATGATACTGTCCATGAGCCCCTCCTGCTGATGAGCGAAAGTGACAGGCAAACAGCCGTCGCAGCGGATTGGTTCCTGACGGGCGTACCCGGCCATCCCGCGTCGAGTCGTGAGCGGGCCGGAACTCCCGTGATGGAGGCCCGTTCTCCTTTGGGGGGCATTCCAGACAGGAGGCACCCATGCGAGACGGCCAAGGCAACAAGCTCAGCCCTGAAGAACAGCAGCGCGTGAAATCGATCCAGGGCGATCCGGGGACGGAGGCGACCACGAAGGTCTCGATCAATCCCGATCCCGAAAAGGATACTGGCGATGCCGACAAACCGCGTGTGAAGCCGGACGACAAGCCGGCGGCGGGCGCCGGCGAATAGCTGCCGGTCTTACCGAGCGTCTCGCAAGGCCGGGCGAGCACTGCCCTGTCCTCCGGCGACAGCTCGATACCAAGGCTGAGCTTCCGCAAGAAAAATTCATGCCTTTCCGACATCAGCCTCAAAACGATCGAGCGCTCAAGTCGTTCCGCCACTGTACGGACCGTACAGTGGCGTCATTGCAGCAGGATCCCTCAGGCCGCTTTTCGATTGATCCCACTGAGCGCAAGTTTCGACAGCTTCTGGTCGGTTGCATCCTCCTCCTCGAGGGTCTGCTGCAGCAGGGAAGCGCAATCGTCGCGGCCGAGTTGCTTGGCCCAGGCGACGAGGGTGCCGTAGCGCGTGATCTCGTAGTGCTCGACGGCTTGGGCAGCGGCGATCAGCGCGGCATCCAGGACCTGCTTGTCGGCCACGTCGCCGGCGATATCGCTCGCCTCCTCGAGGATGCCGTCGATTGCGGGGCAGGTGATGCCTTTCTCCTCGACGCCGTGCAGCCGGAAGACCTGCTTCAGACGATCGATATGGCCGTCGGTCTGGCGAAGATGCGTCTCGAACCCGCTTTTCAGCTCTGGGCTTGTCGCCTTCTCGATCATGTCGGGAAGCGACTTCCTGATCTGATTTTCGGCATAGTAGATGTCCCGAAGCGTATGGACGAAGAGATCGTCCATCGTGGCGATGTCCTTGGAGAACCAACCCATCATCATCTCCTGATCTGGCGTTGCGTGTCTCCGCCCAACCGGGCTGCGCAGCGCGCGTTCCTGCGCTCCCATCGATTGTTCGATGCCGTACAGAGAGTGCAAAAGGCCAGCGAAACCGAGATTGGGACCGCAATATCGGATTGTTCACGCAGCCGATCTCCTGCGTCGGGCTGCCGGTGGCGGCCGTGCCCGTCTTCGGGGGGCTTAGTGCCGATCGGCGTTCAGCTCATCGCGGCGCCCTGGCGCGAGGATATTTGCCTGCGCGCAGCCTATGCCGTCGCCCGCGCCCAGGTCGCTTCCGCCCAGCCTCCGCGGCTGGACCATGACTGAATCGCCTGCGCTAGGGATGATCTGACGGCAGCGGATTTTGCAACGGATACTTTGGGTCGCACCGCGGATCGTCGAGCTTGCCGCCGCGAAGCGGACGTTCGCAATGTCCGCAACGGGCCAAAATCGTCGGTCGCTCGTCCGGGCGAGTTGCGCCAATAGCAGACTCTCGCTCTCTGCCGAAAAGCGGACCTCCAGCATAAGTGCGGATGATCTCAGCATCGGGATTATGAATTTCGCTTGGCAATGGGCCTTTGGGATCATCCCTCACGAAAAAGAGGGCATGAATGATGAGCCGCCAGCAGACGTCCGCGATCCTCCTCCTCGTCCTGGCGCTTCAGATCCTGCCTGTCTCGGACGCATTGGCGAAGTCCATGTCCGCGTCCCTTCCGCTGCTGCAGGTGGTCTGGGCCCGGTTTTTCTTTCATTGTCTCGCAACCGGCGCTTATGCCGCATGGCGTTACGGTCCTGAAACGCTCCGGCCCACGGTCTCGACACGTCTCCTGGCACGCAGCGCGTCGCTCTTCGTCGCCGTCGGCCTCTTCTATGTCGCGATCCATTTCATGCCGTTGACCGCGGCGCTGACCTTGTGGTTCGTTGCTCCCTTCCTGCTCACGCTGATGGCGCGGTTCCTTTTCAAGGAAGAGGTGGACGCGGCCCAGTGGCTTGCCATCGCGGCGGGCTTCGCCGGCATCATCATTGCGATCCGGCCGTCGCCCGAGACATGGGAATGGACCTATCTCGTCGGCTTGCTGGCAGGCTTCGGCTATGCGGTCTGAATAGCATTTATTGCACCCGATCGTGAGATCTCCCCGCAACCACACCGATGGCAAGGACGGGATGCGCTACGTCCCGACTGCTGAACGCGTCGCTCAAGCGTGTGCGGCCCGATAAGTATAGGCGCTCACCGCGCCTTCCGCGTGCGAGCGGATGGTCACCGCGCCTGTCACGACAAACGCCGAACGGCCATGTCGTAAGCTTAGGCGCCCCACCTCCGGCAGCGTGAGGCCACGAAAAATGTCGTAACCATTCGACCATTTGAATGGAGGGCTACAGCCCGGCCGACATTACGGCCAGCACAAATTGAAGGCGTCCGGTGCGTTCCATCCCATTGACGGACACCGCACGAATACACACGGCTGGCGCCTTGGCTGCGCTGCGAAGGCACCCACGCCACTTGGACGTTCAGCACAATTTGTTCGCAGATGCGCCGCACAAAACGGTGAGTGCCCACTTTTGCACATTGCGAGAGCCGCGCTTGAGCGCATCCTGTTGATCAATAGCAGATGCTGATTCGCAGTTGACGTGCGCCGTGTTTCGACGATGGGCGTAGCCGATTCTCTGATGCCTGCGTCGAGCCACGGCATAACCATATGCAGAGGGCTCATGTACAACGACTCTTTGTTCAACGCCTTCGCTCGCTCCTACGAGGCGCGCCGCGAAACGGACATGCCGATCGCCGACTACTTGGAAGCCTGCAGAGGCGATCCGATGCTATACGCTAACGCAGCGGAACGCCTGCTGGCGGCCATTGGCGAGCCTCAGATGATCGACACGGCCAAGGATCCTCGCCTTGGCCGTATTTTTTTGAACCGAACCATCCGGACCTATCCGGCCTTTGCCGGCTTCTACGGCATGGAGGAGACGATCGAGCGTATCGTCTCCTTCTTCCGTCACGCCGCGCAGGGCCTGGAGGAACGCAAGCAGATTCTCTATCTGCTCGGCCCGGTCGGCGGCGGCAAGTCGTCCCTCGCCGAACGGCTCAAATCCTTGATGGAGGTCCATCCCATCTATGTGCTGAAGGCCGGCGACGAGATCAGCCCGGTCTTCGAAAGTCCCCTGAACCTCTTCGATCCCGGGACGATGGGACCCATCCTCGAACAGCGCTACGGCATTCCGCAGCGACGGCTGACGGGCCTGATGAGCCCCTGGTGCCTCAAGCGGCTCGAGACGTTCGGCGGCGATATTTCCCGCTTCCAGGTCGTCAAGCTGCAGCCCTCGCGCCTGCGCCAGATCGCCATCGCCAAGACCGAGCCCGGCGACGAGAACAACCAGGACATCTCCTCGCTCGTCGGCAAGGTCGACATCCGCAAGCTTGAAAACTTTTCCCAGAACGACCCCGACGCCTACAGCTATTCGGGCGGCCTCAACCGCGCCAACCAGGGCGTCCTCGAATTCGTCGAGATGTTCAAGGCGCCGATCAAGATGCTGCATCCGCTGCTGACGGCGACGCAGGAGGGCAACTACATCGGCACCGAGAACATCGGCGCCATTCCCTTCTCCGGCCTCATCCTCGCCCACTCCAACGAGGCGGAGTGGCAGAGCTTCAAGAGCAACAAGAACAACGAGGCCTTCATCGACCGGATCTGCGTCATCAAGGTGCCCTACTGCCTGCGGCCGACCGAAGAGCAGAAGATCTATGAGAAGCTGATCGAGGGCTCGGCGCTCAGCAAAGCGCCTTGCGCGCCAGGAACTCTCTCGATGCTCGCGCGGTTCTCGGTTCTCTCGCGGCTGCGCAACCACGAGAACTCGACCTTGTTCGCCAAGATGCGCGCCTATGACGGCGAGAGCCTGCGGGAGACCGACCCGAAAGCCCGCAGCGTCCAGGAATATCGTGACGCCGCCGGCATGGACGAAGGCATGGACGGCATCTCGACGCGCTTTGCCTTCAAGGTCCTGGCGGCAACCTTCAACCACGACACGATCGAGCTCGGCGCCGACCCGGTGCATCTGATGTATGTGCTGGAACAGGCCATCCGCCGCGAGCAGCTGCCCGACGAGACCGAGAAGCGCTATCTCGAATTCATCAAGGCCGAGCTTGCCCCGCGCTATGCGGAGTTCATCGGGCACGAGGTTCAGAAAGCCTATCTCGAATCCTATGCGGATTACGGGCAGAACCTGTTCGACCGCTATGTCGACTATGCCGACGCCTGGATCGAGGATGTCGACTTCAAGGATTCCGACACCGGCCAGTTGCTCGACCGCGAACTCCTCAACCAGGAGCTGACCAAGATCGAGAAGCCGGCGGGAATCGCCAATCCGAAGGATTTCCGCAACGAGATCGTCAAGTTCTGCCTGCGCTCGCGGGCGAGCAATGGCGGCAAGAATCCATCCTGGACCGGCTATGAGAAGATCCGCGAAGTCATCGAGAAGCGGATGTTCTCACAGGTCGAGGACCTGCTGCCGGTCATCTCCTTCGGCTCGAAGAAGGACGGCGAGAGCGAGAAGAAACATGGCGAGTTCGTCTCGCGCATGGTGGAGCGTGGTTATACCGAACGCCAGGTCCGGCGTTTGATCGAATGGTACATGCGCGTGAAGCAGGCTGGCTGAGCCAGGCGCGGGAGCCATCATGAACATTGTCGACCGACGCCTGAACCCACGCGGCAAGGCTCTCGAGAATCGTCAGCGTTTTCTGCGCCGGGCCAAGGGCGTCGTACAACAGGCGGTGAAGCAGTCGCTGCAGAGCCGCAATATCCGGGACGTGCTGGACGGCGGAGAAGTCAGCATCCCGCTGGACGGGATGGAGGAGCCAAGCCTTCGTCGGGGGAGCGGGGGCACGCATGACCGTGTGCTGCCCGGCAACAAGACCTTCATCGAAGGCGATGTGCTGCCGCGCTCGGGAGGAGGCGGCAGCGGCAAGCCCGACAAGGCCGGCGAGGGAACAGGCGAGGACGCCTTCCGCTTCGTCCTGACCCGCGAGGAGTTCCTCAACGTCTTCCTCGACGACCTGGAGCTGCCCGATCTCGCCAAGCGGCGGCTCACCGAGACCGAGCATGAAAGCCCCGTTCGCGCCGGCTACTCGGTCTCGGGCTCGCCGGCCAATATCGCGGTCAACCGCACGACGCGGCTTGCGATGATGCGCCGGATGGCGCTTCGCCGCCCGAACCCCGAGGCGATCGCGCGGCTGGAGGCGGAGATCGCCGCCTGTGAAGAGGACGGGTTGCGCCTGGTGCTCGAAGACAAGGTCAAGGCGCTCGAAGCCAAGGTGCGGCGCATTCCCTATATCGACCCCGTCGATGTCCGCTACCGCCGCTACGAGAACGAGCCGAAGCCGGTCGCGCAGGCCGTGATGTTTTGCCTGATGGATGTGTCCAGCTCCATGACGGAGCACATGAAGGACCTCGCCAAGCGGTTCTACATGCTGCTCTACATCTTCCTGTCGCAGCGCTACCGCCATGTCGACCTTGTCTTCATCCGTCACACGGACCGGGCCGAGGAGGTGGATGAGGAGACCTTCTTCCACAGCCCCGCGACGGGCGGGACGCTGGTATCGAGCGCGCTCGAGGCGATGCTCTCGGTCATCGCGAAGCGCTATTCGCCGGAGGACTGGAACATCTACGCCGCCCAGGCCTCGGACGGCGACAATTCCTATTCAGACGAGGCGGCCACCGAGCGCTTGCTGACGGAGGCGATCCTGCCGGTCAGCCAGTATTTCGCCTATCTGGAGGTCGGCGACACCGATCGCGGGTCTTCGTCCCAATCTGCCTTGTGGAAGCTCTACGACAAGCTGCGCACGGAGGGCGCGCCGCTCTCGATCCGCAGGGTCGGCCATCGCGGCGAGATCTTCCCGGTCTTTCGCGAGCTCTTTCAACGCGGCCAGGGACGCGAAAGGGTCGCGTCATGAGCGTTGCCCCGATGGAGCGGCTCTTCGACGGGGCGGACTGGAACTTCGCCACGCTGCAGCGCATCCACGACGCCTGCGAGCAGATCGCGCTCGGCGAGCTCGGCCTCGACGTCTACCCCAACCAGATCGAGGTGATTACGGCCGAGCAGATGCTCGACGCCTATTCGTCGACCGGCATGCCGCTGTTCTACAAGCACTGGTCGTTCGGCAAACATTTCGCCCATCACGAGGCGTTGTACCGCAAGGGACTGAGGGATCTCGCCTACGAGATCGTTATCAACAGTTCGCCCTGCGTCTCCTACCTGATGGAGGAGAACACGGCGACGATGCAGACGCTCGTCATCGCGCATGCCGCCTTCGGCCATAACCACTTCTTCAAGAACAACTACCTGTTCAAGACCTGGACCGACGCCGAGGGTATTCTCGACTATCTCGACTTCGCCAAAGGCTATATCGCGCGTTGCGAGGAGCGCTACGGTCAGGTCGCCGTCGAGCGGACGCTGGACGCGGCCCATGCCCTGATGTCCCACGGCGTCCACCGCCATCCCGGCAAGAGCAAGCTCGACCTGCGCCAAGAGGAACAGCGCGAGCGGGACCGCCGCGCCCATGAGGAGCAGATCTTCAACGACCTCTGGCGTACCGTGCCGGCGGGCCCGAGCAAGAGCATCTCCAATATCAGTCTCGAGCGACGGCGCACCGCGCTCGGCCTGCCGCAGGATAACCTTCTGTACTTCCTAGAAAAATCGGCTCCGCGGCTGCATGCTTGGCAGCGCGAAATCCTGCGGATCGTTCGCCAAATCGCGCAGTATTTTCACCCTCAGCGCCAAACCAAGGTGATGAACGAGGGCACCGCGACCTATGTCCACTACCGCATCATGACGCGGCTCCATGAGCTCGGGGCAATCAGCGACGGGAACTTCCTCGAGTTCCTCAGGTCGCATTCCAACGTCGTGTTCCAGCCGGCCTATGACGATCCGAGATTCCCGGGCTTCAACCCCTACGCGCTCGGCTTCGCGATGATGCAGGACATCGAGAGGATCGTCACCGCGCCCGAGCAGGAGGATCGCGAGTGGTTTCCGGAGATTGCCGGGAGCGGCGACGCGATGGCCGTCCTGCGCGACGTCTGGGCAAACTACCGCGACGAGAGCTTCATCAGCCAGTTCCTCAGCCCGCATTTAATGCGGCAGATGCGGGTGTTCAGCCTCTGCGACGACCCGGCTCAAACCGAGGGCGTGGTGATCTCGGCGATCCATGACGAGCGCGGCTATCGCCGCATTCGGCGCCAGCTCGCCCGCGAATACGATGTCAGCTGGACCGATCCCAATATTGAGATCGTCGATGTCGACCTCGCCGGCGATCGGCGCCTGCTCCTGCGCCACAGCGTCGTGAACGGCTGCCTGCTCCAGGACAAGGCCGCTGCGCAGGTGCTACAGTCTATCGCGGATCTGTGGAGCTACGATGTGCGGCTTCAGGAGGTCGATTCCTTGGAAACGGTGCTCAAAGAGCATGTGGCCAGCCCGCGCGCGATGGTCCGTGCAGCTTGACGAATTCGCATGCCGGATTCTTGAGAGACCAGAAGTCTAATGTCGATGCTCGCGCGGACCGTGGCCCAATCGCAAGGCAACGCTCACGCAGTCGCAACCATGGATCGGATGGCCCACCGCCTGATAACGGACATTCCAGATGTCAGCCAGGGGCTAAAACCGGCTCTCCTACTGGGTGCCGAACCGAAACGCCCCGGGAGCGGACGTTGGCAGAGTCCGCTGAGGGCCACTAGCTGACCTTTGCGCCTTGCCCAAAGGCGGACGCGAGGGCTCTGGGGCAAGACGGACGCTGACGATATTGACAATCTGGTTGTCGGCGTCGGGCCGGGCAGCGGCGATAGCACGCCCAAGGGCGTATCCGCCGGCCGCTGCCAGCGACATCTGGTATGATTTCATGACGATCGTCCTCAAGGGCCAGATGGTCGCCCTAGCGGGCTTGGTCGGCACCGAACTGGATCCGCGCTATGTCAATGCAGATGCAGGCGGCGGGGGCCAACCGCGGCAGCGCGCAAATGCCAGAAGAATTTCTTCGAGAGGCAGCTCCGGCTCTGAGGCTCAATCATTCAGCCCAGCGCCAAGTTCATTGTTTTCAAAAGCGGAAACCGGCGCAGCGCCCAGGAACGGACCTCCGGAACGCCGCAACGACACGACCGAGAGCAAGCTGGCTTCATCACGCCCCTGTGAACATGTGATGCGGCACGGACGGGAATAAACCCGCCGCTCAGCCGATCTCCTCAGCATCTGCCACTGGCGGCGACGCAGGAGATCGACATGACCCAGCACCGTAACGATGACGAGCATATCGACCGCCGGCACGCCCTCGAGTGCATGATCTGGGCGGGTACCGGCGTCCTCTGGACGGTTTCGGGTGGCGTGCCCGTGTCGCTCGGCCTGCTCGGCGAGGCCAGCGCAGCCGAGACGGCGACGGGGTTCACGTTCCTGCAAATCTCGGACAGCCATATCGGTTTCGACAAGGCAGCTAACCCGCACGCCATCGACACGTTGAAGGAAGCCGTCGGCAAGGTGCGAGCCTTGCCCGAAAAGCCCTCCTTCATGATCCACACCGGCGACATCACCCATCTGTCCACGGCTGCGCAGTTCGACACAGCCGGGCAGATCATCGGCGGCGCCGGGTACGACGTGCACTATGTGCCCGGAGAGCACGATATCATCGACGAGAACAACGGCCGCGCCTATCTCGACTGCTACGGCGCGGGTACCAAGGGCGCCGGCTGGTATTCCTTCGACCAGAACGGCGTGCATTTCATCGGCCTGGTCAATGTCGTCAATCTCAAGGCCGGGGGCCTCGGCAATCTCGGGGCAGACCAGCTCGCTTGGCTGGCCGACGACCTCAAAGCCGTCGGCGCCTCGACGCCGATCGTCGTCTTCGCCCATATCCCGCTCTGGGCGGTCTACCCGGAATGGGGCTGGGGCACCGACGATGCGGCGCAGGCGTTGGCTCTGCTCAAGCGCTTCGGCTCGGTCACCGTGCTCAACGGCCACATTCACCAGATCATGCAGAAGGTGGAGGGCAACGTCACTTTCCACACGGCCCTTTCGACCGCTTTCCCGCAGCCCGCACCCGGCACCGCGCCATCACCGGGACCGATGACCGTGCCGGCTGGCCAGCTGCGCTCTCTTCTCGGCATCACCCAGGTCGCGGTGAAGCGAGGTAAGGAGGAGCTCGCGATCATCGACAGCACACTCGCAGGCCCCTGAACCGCGCGGCGCATAGAAGGATGCCTCCCATGATCCGCATAAACGTCAGCCCACGACCGCTTGCCTGCGCCCTTGTCTGTCTCGGCATCGTCGTTATGGCGCAGGCCCCTCTGCGGGCCGCGGATGCCGCGCGCGTCAAGATCGACAACTTCACCTTTGCCCCCAAGGTGCTCACGGTGAAGGCCGGAGCGACTGTGACCTTCCAGAACGACGACGACATTCCCCATGTCGTCGTGGCGAATGACGGCTCGTTCCGGTCCAAGGCGCTCGACACCGGGGATTCCTACGTCTTCATCTTCACGAAACCGGGTGATTTTCCGTATTTCTGCGCGCTTCATCCGCATATGCAAGGTACCATCACCGTCACTCCGTGAGATGTGTTGTGCCCGGAGAAGCGGATGATGTCGCGGTGTTGACCGGCAAGACCTCGGCGGAGCGCTTCAGCGAGGTGGTTCTTCCCCATCTCTCCGATGCGCTGGCGCTTGCCCGCTGGTTGACCGGCAATGCCGATGACGCTGAGGACGTGGTGCAGGAGGCTTGCCTGAAGGCCTATAAGGGACTGGCGACCTATGCGGGCGGCAATGCGCGTGCCTGGCTGCTGACGATCGTGCGCAATGCCTCCTATGCCTGGCTCGCGCGAAATCACCCGCGCCGCGTCGTCGCCGTCGGCGACCTCGCCGATCTCGACGCATTGGCCGCCAACGCCGACACGGATGCCGGCACGCCGGAGGCGGCCTTGATCGCCAAGGCGGACGCGGCCGCGCTTGAAACTGCGATCACGCTGCTGCCACACCCGTTTCGCGAAGTTCTCGTGCTGCGGGACGTCAATGGCCTCGGCTACCGGGAGATCGCGGCGATGCTCCATGTGCCGCTGGGCACCGTGATGTCGCGGCTGTCGCGGGCGCGCGCACTGCTTGCGGCGCAGCTCGGGGGGAGCCGATGAGAAAAAATATGGAATTGCCGTCGGATCCTGCGGACCTTCAGTTGCTGCTTCATGCCCTGGTCGATGGCGAGCTCGATGCCGCCACGACCTTGGCTCTGGAGCGACGACTGGTGGAAGATCCGGCGCTCGCGGCCGAACAGGCTCGCATTGCCGCCCTGCAAACTGCCGTTCGCAACCTGCCTCGCCCCGACGTCAGCGATGCGTTCCATGCCCGCATCGCTGCGCTGGGCGTCGCCCCCCAGGCGGCGGCACGGCCAGCATCTGCCCCCTCCGCTTGGCTTGGCTGGCGCGCCATGGCGGCCTCGATCCTCGTCACCGCTGTTCTGACGAGCGGGCTGACCCAATGGGCGATGACACGCGACGCGCCGGACAGCTTCGCTGCTGCCGTCGCCAGCAGCCATCGCCGCAGCCTGCTGGCCGCAAGCCCGGTGGATGTCGCCTCGTCGGACCGGCATACGGTCAAGCCTTGGCTCGACGCCCGCATCGGCCTGTCGCCCGCGGCGCCCGACCTCGCAAAGGATGGCTTTTCGCTCCTGGGCGGCCGTGTCGAGGTGATCGCGGACAAGCCGGTTCCGGCTCTCGTCTATAAGCATCGCGAGCATCTGATCACCCTCGTGGCCGCCCCACAGGACGGCAGACCCGCCTCCATACCGGCTGGGGCCGAGCGGGCCGCCGGCGGCTTTTCCCTGATCCGCTGGGCCGACGGGGCATTCACTTACTGGGCGATCTCGGACACGGATCGCGCCACTCTCGAAGATTTCGTCAGCCGCTTCCGGGAAGCTGCCGCGGCGGGCTGACTTCCGATCCTGAGGATTGTCGCCAGAGGCGGGCGGAAATCGTCGCGGCGACTACTGAATCTTCCCCCAAATTATGTCGCGCTGCGACTCTCAGTCCGAGCTAATAGCCTGCTCTCAAATCTTGGGATTCATATGACTTGTGTCGAGACGGCGATGAATAACGTCACCACCGATTCATATCCGACAGCGCGGCCCGGTCTCTGAGCTAGAACGCCCGAAACCTGACGCTGGCAGAGTCCGGTAAGGGCCAGTTCCGGCTATCTGGCTTTCGGCCTTCGTGGAGCGCCGGAAGTAGACATTTTAGCCTCTCGTGCCTGTGTATCGACATGAGAAGGGTATGCTTCGGCGATTGCGATGTTGTCGCCGAACTTCGTTTCGAGATAGCGCTCCTCGCGGGCGATCACCTGCGTCTGGATCCCGATCAGCACCAACGGGAGCAAGGCGAAGGCGATCGGCCCGTCGAAGCCGATCGCAAGGCCGGCATAGACAAGCGCCATGCCCAGATACATGGGATTGCGGGTCCACCGGTAAGGACCGGTCGTTGCGATGAGGGTCGTTGGCTGCGAAGGCGGAACGTTGGTGCCGAGCCGCCGGAACAGCCCTGCCGCCGCAAGCATCATCGCCGCGCCGGCAACGAACAGCAGCGCGCCCGTCGCGACCAGCAACCGCCAGTCGATGCCAAAAGAGCGCAGGGCGACGAACCGCTCCGCCGCCAACCCCAACAGCAGTGCTCCCAGATAGAGGAAGGGCGGAGGGAAGCGCACACCCGCGCTGTCCGGCTCGACGGCCATGCTCATCCTCCAATCTGTGCTCTCACACCAGCATCGACTGCTGGGCGAAGATGCCCGCCATCGCGCCTTGCCATGATGCCGTGGTCACCGAGGGGATGACGGGGTTGGTGAGGTCCCCCGCAGCGTAGATGCCGGGCATGCTGGTTTCGCGGCGCTCGTCGACCTTGAGGATGATGCCAAGAGGCGTGTCGACCGTGGCGAGACCCAATGCTTCATGCAGACTTGCGGACGGCTTGTTGCGCGGATGCGCGAACAGGATGTCGACCGCGACATCGGGGCCGGTATCGAGCTTGACGGTGGCGCCATGCTCCCCGTGATGGGCGACCTCGGTGATCCGGCCGTCGACGACAGGTGTGTTGCGACGCCCCAGATCAACCCGGACATCGGGCGGAATGTCGTGACCATCGGCGAAGACGGTCAACCTGTCGGTCCAGTCGTGGAACAGCCTGACCTGGTTCATCGACTGCGGGCCGGACCAGACGAGGCCCCAATGCTGGTCGGCGACTTCAAAGCCATCGCAATAGGGGCAAGGGATGATGGATGTGCCCCAGCTTTCGGCAAAGCCCGGAACAGCAGGCATCTGGTCGACAACGCCATAACTCAGGATCAAGCGGCGCGCGCCAAGGCTTTCGCCGTCGCCGGTGAGGACGGAGAAATTGTCGATGGTACCGGAGATGCTGTCGGCCCGGGCATTGACCAGCTTGATCGCGGGATAACGCGCCAGTTGCTGTCGCGCCTCGGCCAGGATGTCCAGCGGCGGCTTGTGATCGTGGCCGAGCATGCCATGCGAGCGGCCCGCGAAGCGATTGCGCGGCAGGCCGGTATCGAGAACGGTGACCTTGCGGCGGGCACGGCCGAGCTGAAGGGCGGCGGCGAGGCCGGCAAAGCTGCCGCCAATGATGATGACGTCATCCATGGTGATGGGCTCCGTGTTGCGGATAGAGAGGGTTGGGCTGGGCTGGGCGGTGGCCTGGGCGCGGCTGATGCCGATGGTGGAAAGCGCGGCCAGCTTCAGCAGGGTTCGTCGTTGCATGGATCTCTCGTGTTCGGGCCGGCGATCGGCAGGCGAACGCGCTTGCATATTTCCGAAACTGAATGGTATCGTATTTCAGGAATTACGATACTGTCAAGGACTGTAATTGTCGTGACCGAAAATAGTCGAGGCCGGCGCGGCCGGCCCGCCAACGAGGCGCTTGGCCAAACGATCGTCGACACCGCGGGCGAACTTTTTGCGGAACTGGGTTTTCAAGCGACGACTTTGGACAAGGTCGCCCAGCGAGCGAAGATATCCAAGCTCAGCATCTACAGGCACTTCGAGAACAAGGAGGCGCTGTTTGGCGCGGCGTTTGCGGCCCGCTGCCATCAGTTAATACCGCAGGCCCTTTTTGAAGGCGTCGACGGTTCGGCCGAAGACCAGCTCATGGCGGTGGGATCATCGCTGCTTCGCACGCTGTTGAGCCCGGAAGTCCGCAATGTCGAAGCCATGGTCATGGCCGACGTCACGAGTCAAACGTCGTTGAGCAAGCTCCATTACGAAGCCGGACCCGCCCATATCATCGCCCAAATCGAGGCTCTGTTGCGTCAATTGCACGCGAAGGCACTTCTGAACGTGCCCGACCCACTCCGGTCGGCCCGCTTGTTTGCCGCGCTTTTCAAAGGGGCCGATCTCCTGATGATCGCACGCTTCGATGAGGCGAGAGCAGAGGACGAAAACGAGATCGAATCCTATTGCCGGTCAGCCGTCGCCATGTTCATCGCCGCGCACGGCGGCAAGGACCGCGCGGGCGGATAGGTGTTGGGAGTGGGGGCGTCGGTGCCGTGGCCTGAACATTTTCCGGCGGTCGCTCGGCAATCCCTGGAAATCGAAAGCCCGGCCGAAGCCGGGCGTTCTCAGACTTGATGATCCCGTTCCGGAGAGCCCGCCGCAGGGGTGCGGCGGACTTCCGCTCTCATCGAGGCGCGCTTTGGGTGGAATCGGACCAAACTTCCGGAGCGCCTACAACAATTGTAGCGGTACCCAATGGATGCCGCAGAGGTTCCTGTAAGATACTATAATGTATAGGTAATTTATCGAAGGGCGCCGCACCGATCTGCGCCTGTAACCCGAAGTGCTTCCTCAGCTTCCCACTCTGGATATTGAGGCGCCTGCTGAGGCAAACAACAGGTACAAAAATGCCTCCGGAAACCGGAGGCTTGGCGACAGCCACATTGGCCGTCGGGTTGGCTATTTAACGAGTTCGGCCATGCAATTCTCGACAGCGATCCGCTCGTAAAAGCTCGCTCGCACCTTCTCGGGATCAAAAGCGGGCCGAATTCCCTTCTCCCGCAATTTGTCTCCAATTTTCCGGAAGTAGATGCCGTACTCGGTGGCGAGCATATGGAGTGAAGCGAAACGATTGGCAAAACGATCCATGTCCTCCTCGGAAACGACGCGTTGCCTCCAGCGGGTCTTGGGATTGATCACCGTACTGACGGGGATCACGCCCAGGTTGGTCAGGCTCTGAACAACCGCAAAGTCGGTTTTCAGTTTTCTCTCGACTTGCTTCAGCGAAAGAACGCCCTTGATCGTTTTGTCGAGCAGAGAAAGAATCTCGTCTGGGTCAACCATGATGGATGAGAATCCGGATACCTCCGGCCGAAACCGCACCCGCTCCGCTTTGCGGCTCAGAATGAGTTCGACTATCTGAACAGTGGTGCACCCCACTCGCGTCGCGGCGGTGGTGATGTGCTCATATCCAGCATCGCTCGGCTCGATTTTGATTGCGTCCTTCATCAGGCGTTCAAGGAACAGGTCCAGATCTCGCCTGGCGAAAGCATGATTGAAGGATCGGTCGCCGCCACCGATCACGAAGGGCCGGAGATGCCCCGCCTCAAAGAGCGCCCGCTCCGTATGGCGAGGAATATTGAGATACTGTCCTGCCTGTTTCAGCGGCATCTCTTCCGAAATGAGGCAGAGAAGGTCGTGTGCAACATCCGCTTCGAAGAGAATTCGGTCGTCGGTCAGCGTTAGCTGCTCGGCTGAAATATGTCCGGCTGCGTGAAGTAGCTGCCGACCGAACGGAGTGAAGGCGTCTCGCTGCGACTTCCCGGCCGAGGATCTTATCTCCTGGGCCGAACGGAAATGTCTCTATGACGTGCTGCCGGAAGATTTCCTGGACTGGAAGATATGCGGGATCACCGAGCTGTTCCCCCAGCCACTTGCCGTCTCCATCGCCCATCTGGACGCACGCCGCGCGCTCGTCTGATCTCCCCGGGCTCGATCTTGCTGATCGCGGCGCGTGAGACTGGTTTCGCGCAAAATGCGGGGAGGGTGAAGGACGTTGGCTCGGGCGAGATGCGCCACAACCGGACATTCGACCCAGTCCCAAAAGCGGACCTTCAAGGCGCAGAGCATGCTTGAACGCCGCGAGGGGGCTGCCTTCGAGTTGATTTTTCAGTGCCGGTGCAGCCGCGTTTGTAGCCGGACCAGTGCGGTGGAGAGACGCTCGGCCTCGGCGTAGCGCGTTTCGGGATGAGGTGGCTTCTGTTCGCCGTCACCCAGCATGCCCTCGGCCGCAGACACCAAGCGCGTCATCGGGGTTGCCAGCCAGTTTGCTGCGAGCCAAAGCAAGGCGAGAGCAACCAGCGCCCCTCCACCGAGTGTCATCCAGAAATTGCGGACCAGCTCGCGCGTCGGAGCGAGAGCAGCGTCGATGTTCTGACGGATCAGGAGGGACCATCCGAAGCTCGGCAGATCGGCATAACCAATCGCCGGGACGACGACGGTTACGTAATCCTTGCCATCCGGCCAGCGTTCGTCGAGCACACTCGACGTCGTGCGGTTCGCAGCCTGGGCCGAACCGATCATTAGGGGCTTATCGGTTAGTTCCGGCGGCCCGATCAGGACGGTGCGATCACGGGACAGCAGCAGGACGTCGATGCCAGGAGCCTGAAAGCCTTGGAGACTGTCGATAATCCAGCTCCAATTGAGATGCGCCCCGACGACGCCACTCGGCGATTGGCCGGCCTTCTGAATGGGAGCGGATAGATCGATAAAGCGATAGGGCTCTGTCCGTGCCGGGAGCAGCTTCGCCAGCAATTGCGCTTCATGGACGTCGATCGCGGTCGGCCCGCTCAAGCCGCGGCGAAACCAGGGACGTTGCGCCACGCTTTCCCGTTCCAAGAGGCCGTTGGCGGCCGCGAGCACGGTTCCCTCGACATCGGCGACGCCAATCCACGAATAGCGATTGTCGAGCCGCGCGACCAGGTTGATGGCGGTGCGTGCCTCCGGCAGCGCCGATGGATCCAGGGTTTTGGCGAGCGCGTCGACCTCGCCCCATAGTTGATGCAGGCTCTTGGCGAGGAGATTGGCACTTAATTCGCCACGCCCCTTCAAGCGATCGACCAGCATCTGCTCGGCGCGCTTCTGCAAGGCGCCGGTATATGTGGAACCGGCGATGAGCGCTGGAACCAGCATCAGAATGCTGCCTCCGACGAATGCGATGGTGCGCAGGCTGAGACGGCTGCTCATCCGTTCCTCCGTCAACGTGTCAACGTGCGGGCCAGCTCGCGGATCATGAGCGCGATGTTGCCCTGATTGGTTCCAGGCGCAGCGCTGGCCGTATGAAGCCGCGCGATGATGCGGTCCCGCTGGTCGGCCGTGGGCGCAAAACCGACCCGATAGCCGTCTTGTGTCGGAGCGATGATGCGCGCCTCAATGTCCCCGATAATTGGCAGGCGCAGCCGCCCCGTCATGCCCGGCTCCAAATCGTTCAGCCCGCTGATGCGCGCGCCACCGACGCCAAGATTGACCAGCCAGCCGCGTTGTTCGCGCCCTGCCATTAGCAGGGTTACGGGCTCGACGATCTGGCGCTGCGGGCGGTTGGGCCGCGGCCGCTCGATGCAGGCGGCGATCGCGACCAGCAGGACGAAGAGGTTGTAGACCGTCCAGAACATGACGACAGCCATGCCGTCGCCTGCGGTGGCGGCGTGATTGAAAATAAAGTCCGAGGTCAGCGGCACGACCATGCCGCCGACGGTGAGCGCGAAGAGCAGCAGGAACGGCATCATCAGCGGCCATTGCACAACGACCTTCGTGCGATCGCCGCCCTTGGCAGTCACCGAGAATTTATGCGGCCCGGGCGTCAGCAGTCCGAGCGCGACCGCCCGCGTGATCGGCCAGGCGGCGACCAATTGGGCCACGTCGTTCAGGATAGCGATGAACAGGCCTTTCGACAGCCAGTTCAACACGATCATCACCGCCAGATAATAGGGCAGATAGTAGACGAGAATATCTGTGACCGAAGCGTTCACGACGGCGACGCCGCCCCACCAATAGAGCAGCGGGCAAATCAGGCTCGCCAACCTGAACGGGAAGGTGGTGCTCCAGTAGAGCAGAGAATCGAAGATGCTGAGGCGTTGTAGGAAACTCAGCCGGTTGTCGCCGAAGGGGCTGTAGACATTGCGCACGATCTGCATCATGCCCAGGCACCAACGACCACGCTGGACGATGTACTCCTGCAAACCCTCGGGAGCCAGGCCTTCGGTTAGGGGCTCGTTGAGGTAGACGGTGCGCCAGCCGTTCTCCGATAGGCGCAGGGTCAGCAGGAAATCTTCGGTGACGCTCTCCGTCGGAAAGCCCCCGATGATTTCTACGGCACGGACGCGCACCATCGACGAGGTTCCGCAACAGACCGCGATGCCCCACGCATCGCGCGATGGCTCGACATTATCGAAGAAATGGCGCTGCTCGTCGGGATAGGCCGAGCTAATCCCAAGATTGTGCTGGATCGGGTCCGGGTTGAAGAAGTGCTGCGGCGTCTGGACCAGGCCGACATCAGGCGCATGGAACAGCGCAAGCACGCGCTCGACGAAGTCGATATGCGGCACGAAATCAGCGTCGAGCACGGCAATGAAATCAGGCGCGTCCGGATCTCCGGCACGCAACTGCAAGGCATGGTTGATGTTACCGGCCTTGGCATGGGCGTTGTCGGGACGGATCAGATATTCGACGCCGTGATGCTCGCAAACCGCGCGCAGCCAGTCCCGCCGGCCGTCGTCGAGGATAAAGATCCGAAGGGCGGGATAGCCGAGCGCCTTGGCGCCAACGATGGTGCGCTCCAGCACCTCAAGCTGCTCGTTGTAGGTCGCTATGAAGATATCGACCTGTGGCGGTGGGCCAGGCTTCCACCAATCGCGATGACGGTCGGCCTCGAGGCTGCGCTCCTTGACCCGCGACAGGATGATGAAGGCGATGGTCGAGGACAGGACGGTAAGTGCTTCGAGGATCGCGAAGCCCCAGCTGAAGAATGCATCGGCCGTCCAGCCCAGCGGCGCGACCGTGTCGGTGAAGCGCCAAATTATGTAACGCCAAGCCAGGAACATGGTTGTACCGAGCAGAAGAGCCCGCCACTGCCACATTTTGGGATTGAGAAGCGGAAGAACGAGCAACCGCAGGCCGACCACCACCGCCGCTCCGGCAAGGGCAGACAGCCATGCAGGGAGCGTCAGCATCAGATACCGTAACGGGTCAGGAAGCGCCGCAGGGTGGCGATGGGGCCGTTCGAAAAGATGACGCGGCCGGTGCGGCCGATGGCGCAGGAGAGGTCAGACTGGTTCGAAAGTTCGGGCACGCTGACGGTGACGTCGAACCGTTCGAGATGCTCGGCGCTCGGTCCCACCGCAAGATTGGTATACAGCCCCGAGGCGCCAGAACCGCCGAGACGCGTCACCGTGCCCTCAAAGATGCGATCGTCGCCGAACAGCCGGAATTGGACCGGCGTACCAATGGACAGGTCATCATAGAGACTTTCGGTCACGCTGGCGGTGACGACGAGGCTGCGGCAGTCGACGAGCTTGACCAGATCCTGACCCCGGCGAGCATATTCGCCATCGTCGACTAGAAAGTCCCAAGCCATGCCGGCGACGCGGGCCGTCAGCACGGCTGAAGTCAGCTTGTTGAGCCTCAGACGCTCGGCACGGATTTGTTTCTCGAACCCCGCGATCCGGGCCTCGATCTGCTCCTGTTCGGAAGCAAGTTCGGCCAGCCGCAGGTCGAGTTCCCTGACACGCTGCGAGGAGAAAGGCGCGTCGTTGTAGGAGTCGCCGATGAAAACGCCAGTGCGGGCGGCAGCCAGTTCGGTGTTCAAATAGCTGCCACGCTGGCGGGCACTTTCAAGCTCTTGCTGCGCCACGTCCTGTGCGGCGCGGGCGCGTTCGAGATTGGCTGCGGTCTGTACGCCCCGATCGCTCAGGTCGTTGGCGCGCTTGAGGGTGCCATCGGCTTCGCGCAGGCGGGCCGCCGCGGCATCCTGATTGGCCTTCGCCTCGGCGATCCGCGCCTCGATCTGGCTGACGCGCCCTTTCTGGTAATTATCGAGCTGTGCGGCAAAGCCAGCGCGAGCATTGCTGATCGCTTCCTTTTGCGTGGCCACCCGCTTCAGCTCGATCTGCTGGTTGTCGCGGTCGCGCTCTAGATCGATAAGGCGTGCGGTGTCGAAGCGCTCATCCGTGATGTCGGCGACGAGTTCACCCGCATTCACGCGCGCGCCGATGCTCCGGACGGCAAGATTGACCTGTCCCTCGATCGGGGCGCGGATCACGTTGATGCGGGCATTCACCGTCGCGTCGGCCGAGGTTCCAGCGAAATGCTCGCCGATCAAGACGTAGAGGCCACCAACGAGCAGCAGCAGGCCGACGGCGATCCGAAAGATCTTCATGATCCCTATCCCGAACGCGTGTCGCGGACGGGCATTGGCGCGGACCGAGTCTTACCAAATCGTTACCAGACAAGAGTCCCCAGCTGCGGATGGATGTCCAAGCTTCTGGCGCCGCAAAAATCGAGGACTTACGAAACCATCAATGCACTTCGAATGCGCACATTGGTAGCTTGCGTCAGAAGCGGCCTCGGACGCACCAGCCGCCTGGAAACAAGGCGTTATCCGTCGGGCTGGGTTTCCACAGCTTTCGCTGTCGAGCGATCGGAGAGGGCCAAAAACAGCCCAAACACCGAGGACCGCCATGGAAATCCAAGCTTACGCCGACGGCCTGGCCGATATGTTCTGCCCCTATCTCACTGCCCAGGGAAATTCTTCGCCGAAGGGTGGAGGCTAGCGCAGACCAGCAACTGCGATGCGCCGACAGCGGAACTTTGCTCATCGCCTGTAAGCGGACCTCTAGAACGCTGAAACGGCATGACCTCAAACGTCCCATGTCGGACCTTCAGCGGGTTCGCTGCGGAGCCAGGGTAACCTCAGAACCTGACTGCGAGCACGCCCTTGAAGGCGTGGTCCTGCGCGTCCTGGGCGAGCTGCCCGGTATAGGAGAGGCCGAGCGAGGCGCTCTGGCCGATGGCTAGGTCGAGCCCCGCCTCGAGCAGGGCGGCGTCCTTCGCGATCGGGACACCAGCGACCGAGAACGGTGTACTGCCGGCAAAGGCCAGCGTTGCGGTCGGGGTGACGTCTCCGAAGGCGTGGCGCCAGGCTAATCCGCCGCGCAGGGTCAGGCCCACGCCCCGCAGATCGAAGCTGGTCGCGGCACGCAGTCCAAGCGTGGAATATCCTACATTGGTGTCGCCGCCACGGCTTGAGAGCGCCGCGGCGCCGCTGGTCTCGCGGAAGCCATCGGTATGCAGGTTGACATAGGCCAGGCCGGCAAAGGGCTCGAACGCCACCCGGCCGAGATCGACCCGGTAGCCGAGCTCCCCAAAAACCTGGGCGGTGCCGGCATTGTAGTCGGCCTTGAGGCTATTGCCGAAACCGGCGAAGGCGACAGTGCGGCTGATCTCGACGTCGTGCCAGGTGTAGCTCGCGCCAGTGCGCAGGTTGAGCGCGCCCCATTGCCCGCCACCATAGAGGCCGAGATGGTAGTTGTCGCTCTCGCCCGAGGAGCGCCGGCCCTTCACGTCGAACTCGGAGCGGCTGTAGCCGGCAACGACGCCGACGCGCAGGGTGTCGAACACCGCAGCATCGGCACCGATGAGGAAGCTGCCGGTCGAGCGCGTCAACTTGGCAGCGTTGCGGTCGCTGTCCGTTGTGCCCCAGGAGCCGTAGCCCTGGCCCCAGACCGCGAAGCGGTCGGACCTGAGCTCGGGCATCGGACCTTTCACGCTTGGGGCGAGATCGGCGGTGAAGCCGTAGTTCAACGTCGTCATGGGCTGCGCGCCGACCGCGCCGAAGGCCGAACGCAGTCGGTCGTTGACGGCGTTGCGCAGGAGCCAGCTCTCGTCGATCAGCGCCGTCTTCGCCGAGGCGTGAACCTCGCCGGAGAGCGAGTCGAAGGCGGCGCGCGCACCTGGCGCGTCGAGCATCAGCAGGCTGTTGTAGAGCGCCAGCGTGCCGCCGACCGGCGGCAGCGTGTCGAGAGCGCCAGCGGTGACAAATTGGTTGCGCGTCTGCGCCACGGTTTCGAAAATCGCTGGCGGGGGTGTCGGCGTTGGGCCAGAGCCGGGAGGGGTGGTCGGGGGAGTGCCCGGGTCAGGGGGAGTGACCGGAGGCGTCCCCTTGACCGCAATGATGAGGTCGACCTGGTTGGGCTGCTGGTCGACGGAGAGGTCGAGGAAGGCGGAACGCGAGACCGCTCCGGGGGCGCTGCCGATGACACCGCCTGTCGCGGTGAGGATCGTGTAGCGCTGGCCGTTGATATAGCTGGTCTGCGGATCGAGCGCGGTGACCCCGACCTGGCTGCCCGTGACGATGGCGCTTCCGGTCACGGCGATGCGGTCGGAGGTGCCGTTGCCGGCGATCTCGGCCTCGTAGGTCGAGCCCGGCGCCAGCGTCAGGTTGCCATTGACGTTGAGGGTGCCGATCGAGTTGCCCGGGGCAATGGTCGCCCCCGATTGGATCGTGGTGGAGCCAACCGTGCCGCTGCCGCCGAGCGCCGCGCCCGAGAGCACGGTGACGGCCGAGTTCGCGAGCGAGCCATTGATCGAGAGCTTGCCGTCCTCAACCGTCGTCGCGCCGATCAGATTGCCGTCGCCGGTCAGATTGAGATTGCCTGCCCCGCGCTTGGTGAGGGTGCCGGTGCCGTTGATCGCCTGGGCGAAGGTTGCGTCGCCTGGCTGGTCGAAGACCAGCGCGGCGTTGTTGTGGATCGGACCGAGGCCGAAGCTCATCGCCGAGCCGATCAGCGTGCCGGCCTGGATCAGTGTGCCGCCATAGCTGTTGGTCCCGGTCAGGGTGAGCGAGCCGGCCCCCAGCTTCTGCACGTCGCCGCCGCCCGAGATGGTGCCGGCGAAAGTGATATCGTCCGAACGGTTGAAGGCGAGCGTGCGATTGTTGACGACGTTGCCGATGATCGAACCGCTCGTGCCGCCATTGCCGATCTGCAAGACGCCGCCGCTGATCGTCGTGCCACCCGTATAGGTGTTCGCCCCGGTCAGGATCTGCGTGCCAGCACCGAGCTTGGTCAGGCTGCCCGCCCCGGAGACGGTGCCGCCGAGTTCGAACTGCGTGCCTGCCGCCACGTCGAAGCCGCCGGGGCCGTCGAGCGCCACGGGACGAAACGAGGCGAAGCTGGCCGTGGTCGCGAGCGTGCCGCCGTTAAGGCTCAAGCCACCGGAGGCCGCCCCGAGATTGGCATTGGCAGAGATCTGCAGCACGCCGCCTTCGACCGCCGTGCCGCCGCTGTAGCTGTTGCTGCCAGAGAGCACGAGCCGGCCGTTGCCGGCCTTGGCGATGGCCGTGCCGCTGCCATCGGCAATCGTCGAGGCGATGTTGGCTATGACGCCGTTATCGACGTTGAATGTACCGGACGTGCCGCCCGCGGGCAGGATTGAAAGCGTCCCGCCGCTCAGCGCGTAGCCATTGGCCGAGAATTGCAGGGTGTCGAAACTCACCGTGCCGGCAACGCTGACCGCGCCGCCGGCCGCGCCGGCGAAGACGCCGACCGAGCCGCCCCAGCCGGCATTGGAGCTGCCGGCGCTATTGGTCCAGTTGGTGCCGAAGGGAGCCCAGGTGCCGGCCCCGCCATTGACGGTGCCGTTGCCGATTGTGTTCGTGCCGTCCCAGAACTGCAGGGTCTGGCCGGTGCCGAACACGGCGAGGTTGACCTGTCCTGCCGTCGCCGTCTCGACCTGCGCGCTGGCGATGGTGAAACCGCTCCGGGTCGAGGTCACGCCTTGGCTGGCGAAGCTGCCCGCGAGCGTGCCGCCATAATCGAACAGCCGGTAGTAGCCGGCGGCAGCCGCGCGGGCATCGAGGGTGCCGCCGAGCGTGAGATTGCCGGTGACCTCGACGAGGTCGTTGCCGGCGATGGGATCGCTGCCGCCGACCACGCCCGGCGAATTCAGCTCGAAGACCGAGGTCGAGCCGCCATTCAGTGCAAGCGAGCCGACCGTCAGCGTGCCGGGACTGTGGCCCGCCGACAGGGCGCCGTTGACAGTCACGGCCCCGGCGATGCTGCCCGTGCCGGACAGCGTCGCGCCGGCTGCCACGGTCATCGCTCCCGGCCCGTTCAGCGCGCCGTCGACGCGCAGCTCGCCGGCCGAAACCAGCGTGGGGCCGCTATAGGTGCTGACGCCGGACAGCACCTGCATGCCCGTGCCCTGCTTAACAAGACCCCCGGTGCCTTCGATGGAACCGGCAAAGGTCTGGTTCGTCGCGTTGCCGAAGGTCATCGTGTTAGCGCCGAGCGCGATGGTGCTGCCGGCAACACCAGACAGCGAGCCGATGGATTGGTTGCCTGCGAGGCTGATATCGAAAGCGGCGCTCGCTCCGCCCAGCGAGAGTGCGGAGCCCGCGGCGAGTGCGCCGCCCGCGCCGAGCGCGAGGGTACCCGCAGTGATCGTCGTACCGCCAGTGTAGGTGTTCACACCACTCAACGTCAGCGCGCCCGTCCCCTGCTTAAGGATGCTGCCCGAGCCGCCGATGACCCCGCTGAAGGTCTGGTTCCCCGCATCGCCCAAGCTCAGCATATGAGCGCCGAGGGCGACGCTGGTGCCCGCAGCGCCTGTCAAAGCCCCGATCGTCTGGTTTGCACCCGATCCGCTGATGTCGAAAACCGCGCCCGCGCCGAATAGGTTGACACCGCTGGTCGCGGCAAGGCTACCGCCCGGCCCCAGCGCCAGGGTGCCGGCATTGATCAGGGTGCCGCCGGTGTAAGTATTGACCGCCGAAAGCGTCAGCGTGCCCGTGCCCTGCTTGACCAGGCCATCCGTGCCGGACAATGCGGGGGCGAGGCCGATATTGTACGCCTGCGTGTCGATCGTGCTGCTTCCCGAAAGACGCACATCGGTCGGCCCGAAGTTTGCGATAAAGTTGCTGTTGTCCCGCGTGGCCCGAAGCACCCCACCTTGGAGATTGAAGATGCCGGTTCCGTCGCTTTTCTGAACGCTGCCGGTTTCAAGCACGCCGCCCGCGCCGAGGTTCAGCGTGCCCGAGGCCCTTGCCGTCGAATCGCCCAGCACTAAGTTGGTGGTAACGACAGTGCCCCCGCTGTCGATGGTCAGTGCACCGGGGCCGTTGACGCCGACCCGGAGTTCGTTGTTCGTCCAGGTCGAACCCGAACCCGATACCGTGACGGCGCCAGAGGCGACGGTAGAGTTCACCAGAACGTAGCCGATCATGCTGTAACCGCTGGAGACCTTGCCGCCACCTTGAATGGTGAGCGTGCCGACGCCGCCAGCGCCGACATACAGGACACCGGCATTCGTCCAGGTCGAGCCCGGGCCGGACACCGTGACAGAGCCAACGCTTCCTACGCCGTAGCCGACCCCACCATTGAGGTTGGACGCCTTGCCGCCGTTCTGAATGGTGAGCGTACCATTACTGGTCTCGCTGCCGCCGACATAGAGGTTACCGCTATTCGTCCAGGTGGAGCCCGGGCCGGACACCGTGACAGAGCCAACGCTTCCTACCCCGTAGCCGATTACGCCTTCGACGTTGGATAGCGTGCCGCCGTTCTGAATGACGAGATCGCCGGGATTGGACCAGCCAAAGGTCAAGTTGCCGGAAATCGTCACGGTGCTCGTATTGAGAAAAACGCCCATATCCGTGATGACTTGGGTGATGGCCGGCGTTGCGCCATCGATGACGTTGCCCCTCAGACTGATATCGTCAGCCCACCCACGCTCCGCCGGGACGAGCAGCAGGACGCCTGTGCTCGCCAAGGAAATCTTTTTGGATAGCCGTCTGCCTAGCGAGGTACGGGGCATGATAGAACCAGTGCGGCGGACGTGCTTCACATCGCTTTCCTGACGGCGAGCGCCTTGCTGCCGAGCAACAACGCGGTCCGCCCACCGCGCCGACTCGCACCAAGCCGCAATGCCGCTGCTCCAGCAGCTTCCCCTTTCCGAGACGAGGCGAGAACGGCAGACGGTGTCTCGGCGACAAGCGCAGATCTCACGAAATCCCCCTGGACGGCCACACAACCTGCAGGTGGACCTGCAGCGGTTTCCTCGTCGCGCCGCCGCTCGCGAGCGCCGAGTGTATTGCCAATATCTCAGGTGAATCGCGGCTCGCCCACTACCCGAACGGGTATGGCCCGCGTCATGCGACGCGGAAGATGCAGGCTTTCACTTTAACGCATACCCCACCGATCGCCGTTAGAGCATGATCGCCAGACGCGCTCGCCTGGAGAACTGGGCGCGACGAGCCGAGGAACCATGGACGGCGACCTTAGAAACGAGATCATTGCTCTCTATGAAGCCCAGCCGGACCTGCTCAGCCTGCCCGGTCTTGTCTTCGCCAGTGTCGGCCGCCTGATCGACGCCGAGGTGGTGAGCTTTTCGGAGTTCCACCAACCAAGCCGGGACTTCCGTTCGATGATCTCCGTGGAGGACGATCCCGAGCGTCGCAGCCAGGCCATGCAGGCCTTCGCCCGCCACATGCATTCGCATCCGTTCTGGCAATATGATCCTGGCTTCTTCGGCGAGCGGGCTCTGCGTGAATCGGATTTCTTCTCGGAGGAGGAGTTCCTGGCGCTACCCATCGCCCGAGAGGTGTTCCTGCCGTCCGGTGCGCGCCACATCATGGCGGTCGTCCTGGCGCATGAGCACTACGTGGTAACCATCGCCGGCCACCGCGTCCTGGGTCGACCGCCCTTTGGGGACGAGGAGCGGGACAGGCTGGAAGCCTTCCGCGCGCATGTGCTGCGCAGCTATCGGCAGGCGCAGGAACGCACGCTCGCCAAACTCACGCCAGGCGAGCGGCTGCGGCTCGCCTTCCCCGAACTGACTCCCCGGCAGCTTGAGGTCGCGGCCTTGATCGCGTCGGGCAAGTCGAACGAGGAGATCGCGATCATTCTCGGTACGGGCATCAACGCGGTCAAAGCCCACATCAAGGCGATCTACGGCAAGGTCGACTCGGACAACCGCCGTGCCATGGCGGCCATCGCCCATACCGTGTCCCCATTCGCGAAGCTGCCGCCCCTCTGGAAGCTTGGTCTGGAAGCCTGGAGCGGCCGGGTAAGATAGCAAGAAGGCACGCTGTCGGAAGGCAAATACTCGGGACGGCGGCTAAAACTAAAGCTCTCCGCCCGTTGCCGTAATTCGACTGCCCGAAAGCGGACGATGAGGGCGTCAGCAATGGGCCAGTTCCGGTTATCCGGCTGTCGGCCTTCGCAGAGCGCCGGAAGCAGACATTTTAGCCTGACATGCACGAGTCAGTGATGAAGCTCGTCGTCTTCGACCTCACATTTAGCTCAGGCCTGACGGATGCCGGCCGGCGCGCCGTGTTCCGGCCGTTGGAAGCCAGCGACGCCGAGTGCCCGTTCTGATCGGCTGAAAAGCAAAGCGCCGCCCGGCTTGATGGCCGGGCGGCGCAAATCTGATTGCGGAACTTTTTCTGAAATCGAGGCAACATTATGCCTCTTTTCTCATCTGAGGAGGCAGGCATAATGTTTCCGCAGGAAATGACATAAGATCTTGAAATCATTCAACAGCGACGAGAGATTTCCCCAGGTTAAGTTCCGCAAATTGAGGGATAGTACTTCCGCATAATTATGCGTACGGACCGCGTCAGAGCAAAAAAAAGAGCCCGGCCAAAGGGGCCAGGCTCTTCTCAGCCGAAAGGGGCGGGAACCTAGAGATCTGGAGGAATTTCAGATCGCCGATAGAACGAAGCCATGACCTGTTTATGCGTCAAAGCCGGTTCGATGCCCCTCGACGCCAATTCTCGTTTCAGGATCGGCATGTGCTTGGAGCGGCCGCGCGCGAGTTCATGGAGTGATGCGAACTGTGCCTTAAACGCTTCGGCGGCTTTTCGAGGGATGGCGACGTAGGGACAACGGTTTTTGGGACTTATGCGCCTCTCGCTCGATAGCACCTTACTCTCGACGAGTGCGCTCAGAACCCGATCTGTTGTGCCGAGCATGTCTGCCGCTTGGCCCATCGTAAGATGATCGCTGTCTTCACTGCGTATGAGTCTTTTCACCTCGGTGGCATCGACCAACAGAGACAGGAATCCGGTCGTGGCGGTCCATGAACCGACCCAACGGAGCCGGCGGTCCAGAATTAGTCTTACAATCTCCATTGCTGAGCAGCAGGTACGTTTCGCGGCAGCGGCGATCGTCATCTGGGGCCACTCTGGTTCTTTGACCCAAACGACGTTGGTGAATAGCCGCATCTTAAATTCGTCGAGCTCGCGACGGTCGTAGCACTGATCTCCAAGCTCAAGCCGGTCATGGTCTTCCATTGGCTGAATGAAGCCATGATCAACCAGCAGTTTCGTGTGTACGCGACCAGAGTTTAGGTTGGTCTCGACCTGCTTCTGAGTAAGTGCGTTCTGAAGTTTGTCGAAGACCGGCGCGGCAGCCTCAGACGAGAACGTTGCCACGTTATCCGTGAGGTGATCGGACGTGGCGGATAGGATGCCGGACGCGCGAAGCACGCGACGGAGACGCTTACGGTGAAGCCCCGTTGCGCTGCTTGCCGTGGAGACGGAATGGAGGCGCCGCTCCGTCACGATCTGCTTGCCGAAAAGCAGATCCTCAGGGCTTACCGGGGACGTATCCGCAACGAAGTTGATGATGAGGTTGCGGATGCAGTCGTAATGCGGGTCTTCCCGAAGCGAATACAGCCATTTGAAGAGCCGACCGAACCATGCTTGCGGCCCTGCACTGTGCTCATGCGAACCGACATGCGCCGTCCAGAGATCATGCAGAAGCTCCCTGACGCGCTCGGGCCCGCCGCTGGCCAAGTCAAATCCGGCTTCTCCGGCGCTGCGCCAGTCTTCATCGCTCAGTTCTTTCAGCGAGACGTCTCGCCCCTTCTGGATGACTGCGCCGACGACTTCACAGGTTCTGATCGCAACGTAGCAGGGCAGGGAGTCGAGCCACGGGGAGCCGGCGCGCCCGTCCAGCCTATGATGCACGTAGTGCTCAAGACGGGTCGGTTCGCGATTGATCGCTTCGGCGGCCAGTTGCGGCATAAGGGGGATCGCAGCAGCCGCGCTTCGTGCGAAGTCGTGGACCAGCGAGGGATCGTCGGCATGGGCAACGCACACGAGTTCGACATGGTGAACCATGCAGATGCGTGAGTGTTGAAATAGCCAGTCGGCTCGTGCGCTCACGTTCCAGGTGGGGCCGGCCTCAAGATCTTCCGCCAGGCAGCGTGGGCAGGCCATTTGGCGCGCGCGCCGAAGGGATGATCTGGAGAAGGTTTGGCCCCGATACTTGTAATGGTCGCCGTGACGAGCGATCGCCCAGTGGGAAATCTCGTCGGGAGAAACGCTGACCAGGCCCGCCAGGCGCGCCAAAGCCTCAGGATCACCGTCGACGATATTCTGCTGCTGGAACCCCATATCGAGGGCGAATACCCTGACGCTCTGCAAGCGATGAAGGAGCGCGAGACGCGAAACAAGGCTGGCCGGGGATTCGCCTGCTCGGGGCTTCAAGGTTGGATACAGCGCCGTCATAGCCGACCTCCGTTACCGCGGCCTCGACCGCGTCGGGCCTTCGGGGTCGGCTGCCAGCCGGTATCGACCGGTGGCTCATCGGCCAGCACGAGCGTGCAGTCCAGCTCGGCCCAGCCTGCCGTGATGAACGGATTCATGGGCGCGCTGCAGCCTGTCCGGTCCGTGAATGCTGTGGCGAAATGCTCAATGCCTAAAGGCAATCCCCCGAGCACAGCGAGCTCGATCGCTTCGTGAATCAGTTCGATCACAACGCCGAACCGGTTCAGCGCCGCGTGGATCAGACGAGCAGCAATATCTCTCAGCTCAGCGTTGCAGAGACTGACGCCCGCGACTTCTCCAAGACCGATGATAAGGTCCTCAACCATCTGCACATCGCGGGGCATCTGCAGGAGGGGGACGGTAACGAACTGGGCGCGGCGACGAATCTCGTCGATGCGACGCATTTCCGGGACCAAGGCGGGCAAGCCCGAAATTATCAACCCGACGGGCCACTCAGGCGACACCATCAGGGCCTTCAAGGTCTTGCGGATGGTGTCTAGCTGGAGCGAGTTCGCTCCATCCGTGAGGTTGTGCATCTCGTCCATATGGATGAGCAAGATGCCTTTCGCGGGCAGTAATTCGTGGATGCGAGCCCATATAATATGGTCTGCGAGGTCGCGAGAAAGCGGATAGTCAAGTTCCTTCAGCATTACGAGGCCGAGTGTCTTAGGCGTGCAAGGTGCAGGAACGGTCGTCCGGAGGAGGGCGGAGCGATGCTCTCCGCGTGTCTGCAGCGCGGGATGGGTCCTAAAGAGCCGGTTGAGAGACTCCGTCTTGCCAGCCCCGGCTTCGCCGGTCACGAAGAGGCATCGCGCCTCAAGCCGCGTCTCCATATTGGGAGTTCCAGCGCTTAGCCGTCGTGACAGGACGGACCGAAGGAGCGTGTCGAACTTGGTGCGAAGTTCGCCGTCCCAATCAGTCTCGATGTACTTGCCCTTCAGCCTCTCTCGGACATGCAGCAGCTGGCGCTGCGACTCCGAAAGCGAGGACCTGAGCTGCTCGATAACGTTGAAATCAGATTCGATACACGTCACGTCAGGTGAAGGTTGGCCCTCACCGAACAACGGAAATTCGCGGGCACGGCTTTTGTAGGGTCTTCTCTCTCGACGCCAGACGGGTGCCCATCTCCATCAGAGCCATGTCGATAAAGAGCGAGAGTGATTTTTCGCCGGCTCCTCGTACAAGCTGGGCCGCATTCAGCAAATGGTCCGCGGCAATCACAAGAGAGTGTTCGTCCGGCTGCTCCCAGACGTGAGCGCCGCCGAGATACTCCAGGGGGCGTCCGCCTCGCTCTGCCCGCACGCAGCTTCCCGCGATTTCGATACGGTGAAGCGCCTCAGAGTTCAGGACGCGATAGCTGAGGCTGATCTCGCCACCATAGAACGAGGCTCGCTCAACCGCCTCGACATAGGAAGCCTGATCATCCGGGTGGATCGACTGGGCGATGCGCTCCGGTTTGACGCCGGCGCGCCCCTCAGCTGGATCGATCCTCGAGAGCAAGGCCAGTTCTGAGCTCAGGAAAACAGAATTCGACGCCACCAGCCAACGCCAGGCGCCGGCAAACCGCGCAACATCGATCGGAAGTCGCATGTCAGTCTCCTTGGGAGCGTTTCGGGTTGGGGAGCGCTTCCCCGGAAATGTGCCGGGGAAGCAGGGTGGATTTATCGTCCGGACGGGGGAGGCCTGAACTCGGCAATAGCGCCGGCCTTGAGAGCCTTCCCCTTGATGAGCTCGACTTTGGCCAGACCCAAAAGCGCTGCGCTGACCGGGTCGATCTTCGACGCATCCTGGATCAGGACATCCACTCGGGTGATAAGGAGGTCGATAGGATCGCAAATCGAGCGATCCGAAGACACGGGACGGGCGTCAACCATGGATGTTCACCTCCTGATGTCGCCGTAAATCAAGGGCGGCCACGAATTCTCGCTGCAGTCCGGCGACTCGCCGTAGAATGGATTCACGCAACCGGGGATGTCGCGATCCGGCTGCATGGTCCGCATCGGTGGAGCCGGAACGAATTCGGTCGAGCCGGCCACGGCGAGGGCTGTATCCTCGACGACCGCAGATTTGGGCGCAGCCGCCTCCAAGGGGCCTGGTCGATCCCATTGGCCCTCCGGCCGTATCAGGACGTTGGCGCCGGAGAGATGCGACAGTTGCTCGGGGGACGCTTCGGTAACGAGATCGATCTCGTAATAGACCTCGTCGGTCAGATAGCTCAGCCCCGGGCCTGAGCGGCGCTCGAACCCGAAATGCTCCCAGAGCTTGAGAACGGGTGTGGCGGCTTGACCGTAGAAGCGCCGATACCCCTTGGCCTTGCCAAAGGCGATCGCGGCGCGAATGAGATCGAGGGCAAGGCCGCCACGGCAGCGGGGCAGCACGGCCAGACGCTCGAGCTTGATGAAATCCGCGAAATAGCGGATCCGAATGCAGCCGGCGGGCTCATCCCCGACGAAGCCAAGCAAGTGCGTGGCGGTGAAATCGTTGCCATCGACATCCTCGGCATATGGGATGGAGCGCTCCTCGACATAGGCTGCTCCACGAATGGCGATGCATTTCAGCAGATCGTCGAGCGAATGCACGACCGAGACCGAAGTCCTCCTGGTTCCGGCATGCCGGCCGGGGAGGAAATTGTCGTAGGGCTTGCGATTGGCCGCGGGATCCGGAATGGCGCAGCTCATCAGCTCGCGCGAATGCAGCATCTCGTAGGTCGCGCCTTGCACAAAGCCCATGCGCTCGAAAAACGCTTTAGCCTTGGCATTTGCGGCTTTGCAGAAAATCGGGAGATCCTTGTTCTTGTCGCTGGTCATTCTTTCCATGACGAGCGACAGGCCGCCGCCATGCCGAAGCTCGGGCGGAATATGGATGAACCAAAAATATAGTGCTGCCGGGCGCTGATGTGGTTTGCAGATATATTTCAGTTCAGGCTCAGCGGTGTCCATTTCGCCTGTGAACAGCGCCAGTACGCCTTCGTGAGTCAGCGGAAGGTGGGCGAGCATCCCCGCCGGCGCCTGCCCTCGGCATTCGATGCGTTGATGACCAAAGGCTACGAACGTATCCGGATTGTGGTTGAAAACAGCGAGCGCGGTCTTTGCGAGAGCCAAGCCGGGGATATCCTTGCTTGCCAACTCCAGAGAATGGCAGATGATATCGTTTCCTGGCGTGTAAGTAACGAAACCGCGTCCGTAGCGTTTGTAGTCGAGCGAACGAAAATTGCGCGAGGCTGGCGCAATATTGAAGTGCTCCTCTGGGTAACTGATGCCCATAACGCAAATCCTTCTGGATACGAGAAACTGGGTACGCAACAACCCAAAGGTTAATCCGAAACATCAGGGGCGGGGATAGATCTGAAATGACGCACGTTAGCTCTGAAATCGCACACCCTGGCATGCACGGCGAAATGAGCTTCAACTGGGACGACATCAGGATTTTCTTGAAGGTTGCAGAATGCAAAAGCATTCGGGCGGCCTGCATAGATACGGGCCACACCCATAGTTTCGTCAGGAATCGCCTCAAAGAACTCGAGAATCAGATCGGGGCGATTCTATTTCATCGGCAGCCGACCGGGCTCACTCTGACCGAGACCGGAGAGCGTCTGACCACCGTGGCGAAAAGTGTGCAGCGGCAGGCCCGGGCATTCGCCGCTTTTTCCAACCGCCGACAACCCGAGCTTCGCTCCGTTGTTCGCGTCGGTATCACCGAAGGGCTGGGCGTATTCTGGCTTACGCCGATGTTCAACGATTTGCGCGGCAAGCATCCAGATATTCAGTTTGATTTACGTTGTTCCATGGAGCTCCCAAAAATTTCGGAGCTAGATGTCGACCTTGCGATTCAACTGGAAAAACCCACTGATCCGGAGCTGATAGTCCGAAAGATCGGAAAATTGCACGTGGTTCTGTATGCATCGGAGGGTTACATCGCGAAGCACGGCGCGCCCGCAAGCAAATGCGACATTGACAAGTTCCACCTCATCGAAATCGTCGGGCCTCAGATCCGCAGCGAGAAAGTTGAGGAGAAGATGACGTCGACGGATAAGCGCCGCTTTGTAAGCTTGCGCGTTAACTCTAGCTCAGCTCAGTTCATAGCAGCGCTAAGCCATCATGGCGTAACCGCTTTTCCCACCTACGTGCCGGTTGTTTCTCGCGGCCTGGTGCACGTCGCACAGGATTTTGTCTTGGAGCGCGACATCTGGCTTGCCTATCACCCTGCCTCAGGGGAGCTTGCCCACGTCCGGCGAACCATTGATTGGATCATCTCCTCATTTGATCCTGCACGTTTCCCCTGGTTCCGGGACCAATTCATCAGCCCTGCTGAAATTGAGAAAATGATGTCCGAACAGGGTGGTAAGAGTTTGTTTACACCTGCGTGTACTCTAAGCTTTGCATCCTAATCGCCTTTGCTCTGTTCGGAGCCGGCCGTTGCGGGCGTCAGCCATGCCAAGCTCAAGACCCGCCAAGCTGCTTTCGCTCGTCGATCAAATTCGCCAACTGGCTGACGAGGCTGCCTCGCTCAATAATCCGGTCCTGGATCAATTGTTGGCCGAGGCAGCACGCGAGCTTTTGAGCTTGCAAAGAGACTGCGCCAGCACTGCTGATTCATCCCGGCCTACGTCTGCCGATCATCCGGCTCCGCGAGAGTTTCAACCAGATCGATGATACGCCGGCGGGCGCGGCTATCCTTGATCTGCGAAAAAGCCTTCATCAGATGAACGCCTTCGCTCGTTGCCAGAAAGTCCGCGACGTATTCGCCCGCCTGTTGACCCGCGCCGGCGAGGACTTGCTCGCTGCTCGGTGCCCCGTCGAAGAAAAATGATACAGGAACGTCCAGCATTCTGGCAATGTGCTGCAAACGGCTAGCGCTGACTCTGTTTGAGCCCTTCTCGTATTTCTGTATCTGCTGAAACGTAACGCCGAGGGAATCGCCTAGCCTCTCCTGGCTGATGCCGGCAAGCATCCGACGCATGCGAATGCGGCTGCCGACGTGCCGGTCGACAGGATTGGGTAGCTTTGCGATCATTGAGATCCCCCCTTGCTGGCGTCTGTCATTTTTCGAAAACCTAGCCGTTTAAACTGTCGCTCAAGCCGGCCTGAAGCAACAACCGTACCCTGTAAGTGCCGCTTTGACGTTGACGTGCTTTCAAAGTGCACGCAGTCTTAATCACCAATGTGAGATTGCCGAGTCAGAGAGTGGTTGACCTCATGGCCGCTGCCCATGCCCGAACGTTGGTCGATATGAAATTGAACCTTCAGCTAGATATGTCACAGATCGATCGATCCGGCTGGGATTTCGGAACACTGCACGCTTGGAAATCATGCCGACCCAATCCTCCTTATGAGTAGGCGCAGCTCTCACCTCCCTGATCCCGATCTCTACGGACAGCGGCGCCGACGCCAGCGCATTCTGATCTTGGGGATCATCCTGTTCGGACTCTATTACGGTTCGCTCCTGCTCCCGTTGCTGATGTGAGCAAGCGTCGGAAAGTACTAGGCATCTCACATCGGCTGCGACGGGAGGTCAAAAATTATCCTGAACTCGCAGAGATCCTCGAGACTGCGGCCCTCACTATCGAGGAGGCTACTGTCGAACACTACGGTCTTTATGGAGCAGATGGCAGGGAGCCCCACGTGTTCTTTTCCGAACGGGCACTGACTGCCTTCGCCCAAGTTTGGAAAAGTACCAAGTCACGCTCTGACTAACCCACGGGAAAGGCGCCGCCGACAGGTAACATGATCTGGGACGGCGGGTAAACGGGAAGCGCGCCGCCGACGGCGCTAACGCATTAAGGTTGCGACGCAACCTGCAATTGCATTACGGCGCTCAGATATATATTCTAAATGAAGATCGGCGCTGCGCTCCTGAGGTTGAAAGCCCATGGTAGCCAAGTCCAATGTCATTCACTGCGAGGATTGCGAAGGCCAATCAATTCGACTGCCGGATGTGGTCCACGACGATTCCGAGATCTTCTGCCTAGGCTGCGGAGAAAAACTCGGCACGATCAAGTCACTGCGCGAACGCCTTCTCGCTTTGTTATCAGATGATCCTAATATCTTCATGGATAACGACAACTAGCAGGCTATTCAGGCTTTTGAGCCGTGTGGCGCTCGGGCGATCAGATCGACGTGATGATGCAAGAAGAGTAGGGAAAAACGCCGATTTACTCTCGGGCGCGACTGATGAAGATCGTCTCCACCGCCGCCTTCATGTTGTCGTAGATGCCGCGCGTGCAGACGTCCTTCAAACAGGCGAAGCGCGATGATCGGCGTCGAAGACGATCTCTTGGCGTGCGTGTTTAGGCGCGCAGGCGTGTCAAAGTCGAACGCGCGTCACCTTCCCATAGGTCGTCACACCGTTGATGACGACGACCTCGTGGCTCCAGTGGAACTGTACCCGAAAGCGGAGCTTGCCATGTACCAGTTTCGATCAGTTTGACGGCTGGCCGAAACTGACTCCTTCCTGACATCCCGAACGGCGGGTTTTAGGCGTTCCAAGGCAGCGATATGTCACGCAGCCAGAGTTGATCCGCTGCCGGCATTGGAAAAGTGCGCCTCCTGGCAATTCAGATCGAGACCTGGAGAGGCGCCGGTGTTTGCGCCCGATTAAGTTCTGGCGCGTTGGCTTTCTGGCCGGCCGATTGAAGCCAGACTGGTCCTCAGGGAACTGGAGCGCTCGTCGCTGGCAGGAGCCGCGCGCCGCGACGACAACGAGCGCCCCATCGCGATCATCGGGCGCTCGACCACGCGATAGACGAGCCAGGATAGCGCGAGCGTCAGGCCGATGCAGGTCAGCATCGTCGCGAAGTCGCCGGATTGCCCGGTCAGAGGCAGGGCTCGATAGACGGCGGCGTTGACCAGTCCGTGGAACAGATACATCGCATAGCTGATCAATCCGATTCGGGCGAGCAGGGCGGAACGCGGCCGCCCCAGCCGGATTGCGGCAAGGAAGAGCGCGAAGGCGGCGAGATAGGCGCCGAGGACGGGCTTGAGCCCCTCCATGATGAAGTGGTCGCCGCGCGTCAGCGAAAATGACGAGACCGCGACGATTGCCGCGAGCTGCGCGAGCGCGAGAACCAGCGCCGAGAGCCGCGCGCCGGGCTTCCGTTCCACGAGCCAGAGCCGCAAAAGCAGCCCGAGGAACAGGAAGGACAGGTGCATGCCGAGATACTGGACCGGCAGTTCGGCGACGCCCTGCAGTCGCAATTGCATCGGCAGGACGGTGGCTGCGATCAGGCCCAGGCCGAGGCCGAGCAAGGCGCCGATATGGCGCAGCATACCCGCGGCGAACAGCAGCGCGGCGAGAACATAGAAGACGAGCTCGACGAACAGCGTCCAGTAGATCGGCGAAAGCCAGGGCTGGCCGAAAAGCGGCGGCGCCATGGTCAGATTGGCCAGCACGGTCGCGGCCGGCGGAGCGTCGCCGGCAAGCGAGGCCGTGAGCGTGAGCACGGCCAGCGCCAGCCACAGCGCCGGATAGAGCCGAAACAGCCGCGAGATCGCGAAATGCCGGAGCGGCTTCTGGCCGGCGATGCTGAAGGGCACGACGAACCCGCTGATCAGGAAGAACAGCGCCACGCCGAACCGGCCGAGGCTCAGATTCTCGGAGACCGATCGAGCGACAATGCCCATCGGCCCCGTCGCCGAGGGGGCCTGCCGAATGAGGTCGCCGAACAGATGCTCGACCATCACGCCGAGTGCGGCGATCGCCCGCAATCCATCGAGATGGGCATAGCGCTGGTGGGTCATGCCGAGCTCACCGAAGGCCGAGCGCACGCAGCGTCGCCGCGTCGAAGCCGGGTCCGGCCTCGTTCTCGGCGAGTGCAAAGCCGCCGGTCCCCGCATAGGTCCAGGCGGCCCAGGCGAAGCCATGCGCCTCGGCGAGCTGGCGCATGTCGCGCAGCCAGGTTTCGCGTGCGACGGTTCCCTCCGGCGTGTTCAGATAAGGCGTCCTGTGCACGCCGAATTCCCCAAGCAGGATCGCGTGAGGGGGGAGGCGCTGCGCCATGCGCCAGGCGTTCACCTGCCGGAAGGTTCGTGCGAGGTCGGGGCGATCGAAGCCGGCGTAACCTGCGAGGGCTCGCTTCACCTTCCGGGCTTCGCTCAGCGCGGCGCCTTCCAAGCCGAGGCTGGCGATGCGTTGCCGGGTTGCCACGATCATCGCATCGGCCGAGGGCGGCGCCGGGTAGGGGATCGCATCCAGCGCATGGGCCGGGCTGCCGCGCACGCCCTGATGCGTGAACTGCCAGGGCGTGTAGTCGTGATAGGTATAGATCAGGCGGCCGTCGCCCGCGAAGGGCTGCGTGTCGATCACAGTCAGCGCCGCCGCCGCATTCATCGAGCCGCCGCCGAGCACGAGCGGCAGCTTGGCCGAGCCCATGCGAGCAGCTCTGTAGCTAGCTTCGAGCATGGGCTGCCAGGCCGTCTGGGGTACTTCCGGCTCGTTCATCAGTTCGAGGGCGAGTCTCGGCTGGCCGGTGGGTGTCCTGTCCTCGGCAAGCCGCTCCAGCAGGCTGGCCAGCCTTTGTTGCAAGTCGAGCACTGCCCGGAAGATCGGCGCATCGACGCCCGCCGTCAGGGCCGCCGGCCGGTAGGTCGGGTTCATCGCACTCGGATGCAGATCGACGATCACGCCGAGATCGTCATCGAGCAGGTCGCGCACCGTGCCCATGAGAAGCGCATCGAGCCGGTCGCGAGCGGTATGCTGGAACGCCAGGAAAGGCCCGATATCGACGGCGAGGCGCACGAAATCGAAGCCGGCGGCGCGGACCGCCCGCCGCTGCGCCGCGTCGAAGCGGAAGCGCGGAGCCGAGAAGGGGGGCTCTCCATAGGAGCCGTCGGGCGCGACCTCGGCCCAGCCCAGCGCATGAGAGACGCCGATGCCGCGGCGAAACAGCGGGAGGCTATCGCCGGAACTGCTTGTGGCCTGTCCCGGTCCGGCAAGCGCGGAGGCCGCGAGGCCGGCGAGAACCGAGCGGCGGCTCGTCATGGCGATGCCCCCGAAACGCCGGCCTTGCCCGGATAACGCGCCGTCAGGGCGCCATCGAGGATGGCCATGTCGGCCTGCCCGGCGAAGGGAGCGGCGAGGCCGCGCAGCGAGGCCGCCCGTAGGGCGGAATCGATCGTCCGCGACGGCACGAAGCGGACATCGCTCCAGCCTTGGCTTTCGAAATCGCGGACATAATCGGTGGGGCGCTGCCGGTTCGGCTGTCCCGGAAAGGCGAAGAGCCGATAGAGCAGCTCGGGATAGCGATAGATGTTGTTGGGGTCCCGCTCCCGGATCCAGCGCGAATGCGTCTGCAGATCGATGATGTGGACCGCTTCGCAGCCGGGCCGCGCGACCTGCGTCATGGCCGCGATGGCGTTCGCGGGGTGGTCGTAATGCTCGAAGGCGGCGCAGCTGACAATCAGGTCGAATGTCCTGCCCTCGGCCAGGCGCAGAATGTCGAAATCGCGCCCCACCGCATAGCCGAACTCGCGCGAGTCGGGCGTGCCGGCGAAGGCCCGCGCGCGCGCCCGGTCGGCGGCGCGGCCTTCGGGAAACTGGTCGAGCAACCGCTCGTAGAAACCGGGTCCTTCCCCGACGGCGAGGTCGAACACGTCGATCGCGTGATAGGAGCGAGCGCCCAGCGCCAGGAAGAGCACGCCGTTGCCGCGCGAGGCGCCGGGGCTCAACTCCAAAACGTCCCGCCCGCGCAAGTCGAAATCCGGCGGCATGAAGCGGCGCAACGAAGCGAAGACGTCGAGGAGATAGGCGATCTGCCCGTCGGGATCGGATTTCGCGACGCCGTTCGGCGTGGTGTAGCCGTTGAGCCTGTTCTTCCCCCAGGCCAGGCCGAGAAAGCCCAGGCCGAGCACGGTCATTTCGAGGTTTCGCAGCGCAAGCTTCATCGTCAGCCTCCGAGCTCGACATGGTTGCCGAGATGGGCGCCGCCACGACGAGCGCCGTCAGGCCGCCAGCCGCGAAGCGCGCTCTCGTAGACCTCCATGGTGCGATCGACGATCGCGCCCCAGCCGAAGGAATCGAGGATCTTGGCAGCGCGCGCCGCGCTCTCGGCGGGGTTGGATGCGGCCAGTTTCGCGCGCATCGCCTCCGCCAGCCGATCCACCGCCCCCAGTGGGAAATAGCTGTCCTGTCCGAGATCTAGGGCGAGGTTGGCGTCGATGTCGCTGGCCACGCAGGGCACGCCGTAGCTAAGCGCTTCCAGCAGCGCCATCGGCATACCTTCATGGCTCGATGGCAGGACGAACAGGCCGGCATGCCGGTAGAGTTGGGATAGGGCTTCGCCGCGCTGGAAGCCCGCCATCACCACGCCGCGCGTCGCGGCGGCTGCCACTGCAACGTCATGCTGGTAGGAGCCGGCATGGTCGGCAGCGCCGGCGATGACGAGCTTGAGACCGGGATCGTTCAGGCGCGCGAAGGCCGCGATCAAGTCGAGATGGCGCTTCTCCTCGACAATCCTGCCGACGCTCAGGACATAGCGCCGCGGCCTGAGCTGGATACGGTCGAGATAGGGGATGTCGGGATTGGCCGGCGGAGGGCTCTCGACGCCGTTGGGAATGAAAGTCGCGCCAACGCTGAACCGGTGGCGGACGGTCTCGACGATCGTCCTAGAAACCCCGATATTCGCGTGCGAGAACAGCATGCCCAGCGCTTCACCGGTCCGCAGGATGGCTCTTGCGGCGGGCCCCCATTTCTGCCGCTCGTAGTCGAAGCCGTGATGCGTCACGACGACATGCAGGCCAAGCAGGCGCGCGAGTGGGGTCAGTAGCGCCGGGCCGATCGCATGGATATGGACGAGATCTGGGTTCTCGCGGGCCGCGACGAAGAGGCCGAGCGTCGTGTGCAGCACCGCCTCGAAGCTCCGCGAGCGCGGCGCCCAGACCGGTGTGACGGTGACGCCCTTCCAGACATAGGGCCTTCGCGAGGGAAGATAAGGCGTACGGCCGATAACTTCGACCCGCCAGCCGCGCTCCGCCAGGCGCGCCGAGATCGCGGCGACATGGGTTTCGACCCCTCCCTGGATGTCGGGGACGCCGCGCAGGCCGACGAAGACGACCTTACGTTCGCGCGGAAGGAGGGAGACGGGCGGGATCAGGGTGTACATCAGCAGATCGCCTCGTAGAGGTTGAGGGTGCGTTCGCGATATCGGGCGGGCGAGAACTCGCGCAGGACCCGGTCGCGGCCCGCTGCACCCATTCCGGCACGCTTGGCGGGAGAGAAATCGGCGAGGGCGGAGAGGGCTTCGGCGAGCGCCGCTGCGTTACCGGCTTCGACCAGCAGGCCGGTCTCGCCTTCGGCGACGAGCTCGGGAATGCCGCCGATCCGGGCGGCGATGACCGGGCGCCCGAGCGCATAGGCTTCGAGGAGGCTGACGGGGGCGTTCTCGTACCATTCGGAAGGCAGGACCAGCGCCAGCGCCTCGCTGATCAGGCGTTGCAGCGCCGGCTGGTCGAGATGGCCGGCAAAGCCGACATCGGCGCCGAGGCGTGCCGCGAGCCGGCGCAGGCTCTCTTCTTCCGGGCCGCTGCCGGCTAGGATCAGCTTCCGGCGCGCCAGCGCGGCGGCGTGCAGGAGCGTCGCCAGCCCTTTCTCCGGCGCGAGCCGCCCAGCATAGACGAAATACTCGTTTTCGTCGGCGGCGGGCACGTATCCGCTTGCATCGAGGCAGTTCGGGATATGGACGATGTGGTCTGCGTTCCAGCCCCAAGCGATCAGCTTGTCACGATAGAAGCGGCTCGGCGTGATCAGGCGGTCGAGCGTGCCGCGATAGAGCCCGAGGCTGCGATGGACCAGCGTCTCCATCAGGACGAGCCCGCTGACGGCAACGGAATCCTTGACGCAGCGATGGAGGAGGACGTTGTGGATGCGCCCGCCGCGGCAGCGCTCGCAGATGCTGCCCCGGCTCAGCATCTTGTAGGCCGGGCAAGCGACCTTCAGGTCATGCGCCGTCATCACCAGCGGCACGCCCTCGGCCTTGAGGGCGCCGAAGATCGACGGCGAGATGTGGTGGTAGACATTATGGGCATGGGCCACCGTCGGCCGCGCCTGTCCGATCAGGGCGCGGATCTTCCGGCGCGCCTCCAGCGAGAATACGATCTTCGCCGCTTGTTTTGCCTTGGTGAGCGGTCCGCTGGCCCCGCCATATTCGATCTCTGAGACGAAATGCTCGGACCAGAGGCTCGGCAGGTTGGCGGGGTGCTGCATCGCGAAGGGCACGACGTCCCAGCCCGCCGCCGTGAACAGGCCGATATGGTCGAGGAAAACGCTCTCCGCTCCGCCGCGCCGGTAGAAGTAGTTGTTGATGGCCAGGAGCCTGCGAGGGGATGTCATGGCCTTCCCTCCCGCAGGCCCATGCGATCGAGCGCCGCGTCGACGGTTAGCACTTGGCAGCCGCGAGCGAGCGCATAGGCGACGAGCAGATGGAAGCTGGGGGGCGTGCAGCCATGGGCCGTCGGCTGCGGCGAGACGTCATGCGTGAAGAAGATCAGCCAGCCGGGATCGGCGACCAACGCATCGATCCAGCGGGCGAGCCCGAATACATGCTGCTGCGGTTGCCGGATCTCGACCGCCTGCAGGAAGGCCGGGTCGGTTGGGCCGCGATTGATACCCTCGCCACCGGCCCGACAACTACGGAAGGTTCGGGCAAGTAGGGCGCGCTTGCCTAAGGAGCCGCTATTGTAGGGATAGGCGAAATTCCGCCGTGACGGCCTCGGATCGATCGTGTCGAGATAATCGCCGTTGCGGGCGAGGTCCTCGGCCAGGGTGGTGCCGTCCACATGCCGTAGGTCATGATGTGCGAAGCTGTGGCAGCCGAGCTCGTGACCGCGCGCCGCAAGTTCCCGACAGCCGGCGCGATCGATCAGCGTGCGGCCAGGCTCGATCCGTCCCTCCAATCCTGCCGCGATGTAGTAGGTGCCACGCGCGCCGTTCGCTTCGAGGATCGCGGCGCCGGCTTCGAGGGCGGAAGCCGGCACGTCGTCGAAGGTGAAGGAGACGATTGGCTCCTCTGACGGAACCTCCATGACATCCCGCGGAACGGCGCGGATCAGCCTGTTCTCCAGGCGCCCGGCGAATTGGTCGAGCCGGGCCGAAAGGCGGGCGAGACCGGCTGATGGAGTTGAGATTCTCGATGGGTCAGGCATGGGCCGGCTCCATCTCGCGGGGATGCTGTGCCGGCTCGCGGATCTCGTGTGCGCTGGCTTGCAGATGCAAGCCGAAGATCGCGACGATCAGCAGGAACCAGATTAGGCTGCCGGACTGGAAGAACAGGCTCTCGACGCAGGCGGCCAGGACTCCGTACAACCAGATCCGCACGAAGAGCCGGGTGAGCGCGGGATCGTTGGCTGTCGCTTCCGCCCGGGCGATGGCGCGCAGCGGCAGCCAGACGATGAGGACCAGCGTTAAGCAAAGGCCGGGGAGGCCCGTCGTGATCGCCATGTCGAGATAGGCGTTGTGGCCGTTGAAGGCAGCGTATGCCCAGCCCGCCGCTGCGCCGCCCTTGTGGACCATCGCGTCGGTCTGCCAGAACAGCTGGAAGCCATGGCCGGTCAGCGGCCTGTCCAGGACGGCGGTGGCGCCGATCTTCCAGATGTCGATGCGGTTGGTGAAGGTCGGGTCGATGCCGAGCCCGGCGACGAGGCCGCGCATGGTCGGCGACATCGCGCAGCCGATCGTCAGGATATTGATGGCAGCGATCCCGATGGCGATCATCGGAATCCGCAGGGCGCGCCAGCGCTCGAACGCCCAGGCGATGCCGAGGATGCCCGGCAGCGCCGCGATCGCGGATTTCCCGCCCGTCTGGGCGAGGAACACCGCCGCGAGCACGACCATAAGGCTGCCAACGAGGAGCCGGCCGGTGCCGAACAGGTAGAGGCCGACGAAACTGATCACCACCATCGCCGCGGCGGCGACGTTCTTATGGGCGAAATGGCCGCGCCAGAGACCGGCATTCATCGGTTCGCGGATTTCGCTGGCCTGGTGGATTGCCAGTTGCGGCATCAGCGCGACGCCGAGATAGGCCAATGTCAGCGCCCCGAGGCAGCAGAGCGTCAGCATGCCTGCGAACTGGCGTTCGGAGCGCGGCAGCAGGAGCAGGATGCTGCCGTTCACGATGGTCAGCATGGCTAGGAAGACGCGCTTGAGAGCCACGTCCGGCTGCGCCGAAACGGCTGAGACGAGCGCGAACCAGAGCAGCATCGCGATCAGGATGCCGCGCGGGCGGGCGACGAGGTGGCGTGCGCTCGACCGCAGGACGGTGAGCCAGAGCACCGCCGTCAGCCCGAGATAGACGATCTGGTTGAGCGTGTTGGACTTGGCGGTCGCGACATCGCCCGCGGCGGCTGCCGAGAGATCGATGAACGGTGTCAGCGTCACCAGGTAGAACAGCAGCGTCGCCATGAAGAGCAGGGACGCGGCGGTGCCGGCAGCGGGGCGCGGTTGCGTATGATCCATCATGGCGTTGCGCCCCTGCGGATGGTGCGGAGATAGCCGAGCCCCGCGAGCACGCCCGCAGCGAGCAGCAGGCCGAGCGCTAGCCCGGCTCCGGCCGCGACGACGGGGCGGGGTGGCCAGGTC
>WPCJ01148744.1_pt1 | contig 65200 bp, 64 predicted proteins | sample 5399831 | NCBI WGS metagenome assembly WPCJ01 (sample SAMN12869470, study PRJNA574797) | sludge metagenome | isolation source: wastewater treatment of pH10 | place: China:Beijing | collected 2019-05-20
GCTGACGCTTCATTTCCTGCCGAGGGACGAGCGGTTGCGGACCCTGCGTGAGTTGCGGCGACGGCTCAAGCCCGGTGCCCCATTCGTGGTGGCGCATCACAGCTATCCGAACGGTGAGGCGGGACGTCGCTGGCTGTCGCGCTTTGCGGCTTTCGCGATGTCGAACGGACTTGAAGCGGAGAGGGCTTCAGTGATGGCCGAGACCATCGCGGAGCGCCTGCCGGCCCTGTCGCCGGACGAGGACGAGGCGCTGTTGCGCGAGGCTGGGTTCAGCGACGTTGCGTTGTTCTATGCGGCGTTCACGTTTCGCGGGTGGGTGGCCGTGGCGTGAGAAGTTCCCGGCCGTAGGGCGGATTAGCGAAGCGTAATCCGCCGGCCGAGCGCGTGGGGGAAAGAACGGCGGATGACGCCTTTGGCTAATCCGCCCTACGGCTTCGGCGTTTATTCCCACATCCAGTTCTGACCCCAGTCGCCCTTCCATCCGGTCAGGCGTCCTTTGCGAAATTGCAGGACCAGCCGGTCCTTGCGGGGAAAGAAGCCGCTGCCGCCGATGTCGCGGATGGCGAGATAGATCTCGTCACCGGGTCGGCCGCGCAGATAGGTCAGCGGCGTGCCGAGTGCCCGGGCGGCGGCGTCCGCCGGCATGCCGAAGACGAGCGGCGTGGTGTTGGAGAGCGTCGCCGTGAATGGCGTATCTGCCGGCGCCCTCGGCTCGGCGCGCACGGGAGCGGCGGCCGTCATCCAGACGAGCGACAATGCAACAGACGAGAGGGCAGGAGGGATGCGGTTGGTCATCGGACCAGTGTCGCTGCGAATCCCTGCGCCGTGCAAGAGGCGTTGTTTCAAGTTTTATCCATCGTCTTGACGGATCGCTATCGATAGTGGCGCGAAGGTGTTCCAGGACAGGTGTATCACCGATTGTTAACGCTACGCCTTAAGCTTCGGGAACCTGATTGTTAGGTATCTCTGTCCCGTTTTGCAGCCGGATGTTGCAAGCGAACGAGGACAAATGAGCGTCGTATCCCATTCATCGCCCCGCCGCCGCCTGCTATTGGCATCGGATAGCAATGACCAGTCGCGTGAACTCGCTGATATCCTGGCTACGGTCGGTGATGTGGAGATCGTGCCGACAACCCGCATTCCCGAGACGCCGTCGCGCGAACTGTCCGGCATCGTGGTCGATATCAATCTGCGCTCGGCCGAGGCCGTGCAGCGCGTCCGCACCCGGCTGCGTCACAAGAGTTACGAGTCGATGCCGCGGCTGTTCGTGCTGGCCGACTCCATGCATCACGGCGCCATGCAGGCCTGGGCGCTCGGCGCCACCGATACGATCGCGCGGCCGTTCGATGCGCGCGGCGTGCTGCAGCGAATCCGTGCCGCATTTCCGGGGCCGCATGACGAGGACTTTGCGGCGCGCGGCAAGACGCTGAATCGCGGCGTCGAGGCGGCGCATGCGGTGATCGTCAAGATTTTCGAGAAACTGCCGGCGGGCGTGCCGCTCTCGTTCAACGACGTGATGCAGGCGGAAAGTCTGATCATCAAGGCGATCAAGCGCTCGTCGCTGCGCGACTGGCTGGCCGCTGTCGGGCGCCATCACAATCACAGCTATCGGCATTGTCTGTTCGTCACTGGTTTCGCCGTCGCCTTCGCTCAGCATCTCGGCATGCGCGACGAGGACCAGCGCCGGCTGACGCGTGCCGCGCTGGTGCATGATGTGGGCAAGGCGTTCATTCCGGTCGCCATTCTCGACAAGCCCGGCAAGCTCACCGAGGAAGAGACGCTGGAGGTGCGCAAGCATCCGCAGCTCGGCTTCGAGGCCTTGGCCGCGCAGGGCAGCTTCCCGCGCGAAATGCTCGACGTGGTGCTGCATCACCACGAATTTCTCGACGGATCGGGCTATCCGGATGGTCTGTCCGGCGACCAGATCAGCGACATCGTGCGGCTGATCACCATCGTCGATATCCATGCCGCGCTGGTCGAGAAGCGCGCCTATCGCATGCCCTTCACCCACGCCAAGGCGTTCGAGATGATGGAGCAGATGGGCGGCAAGATCGATCAGCAGTTGCTGCAGGCGTTCCGGCCGGTGGCGCTGGGGATCTAGCTCTCCGATATAGCTGTAGGGCAGATGAGCGAAGCGTAATCCGCTGCGATCTTCGCCACAGGCACTCGGCCGGCGGATTACGGCTTCGCCTAATCCGCCCTACGATCACGTCAGCAGTTTCCGCAACTCCGCCTTTGCCACCTTCTCCAGCGTCGAGCGCGGCATGTCGTCGACGAAATGGATTTCGCGCGGCACCTTGAAATCGGCGAGGCCGTTCCGGCAGGCGGACATCACATGGTCATGCAGCGCCGGCGGGCAGGCGGCGACGCCGGCCTGCGGGATGATGAACACCACGGGGACTTCATCGAGCATCGGGTGTTTCTTGGCGACCACTGCGGCTTCGCGCACGCCGGGCACGGTGGCGACCACCTGCTCGATCTCCGATGCCGCGACATTCTCGCCGCCGACCTTCAGCATGTCCTTGGCGCGGTCTCCGAATTTGATGTAGCCGCGCTCCAGCAGGGTGACGCGGTCGCCGGTGATGAAGAAACCGCGCTCGTCGAAGCTGTCGCGGGTGGCGGCTTCGTTGTGGAGATACTCCTTGAACAGCGAGAGGCCGGGCACGCCGAGGATCGAGAGATTGCCGGTCTCGCCGACCTCGACCGGCGCGCCGTCGTCACGGCTGATGCGGATGCCGTATTCGGCGGCGGTGCGGCCGATGGCCATGGGCGTGTTGGGCTGATCGACCTCGCCGATGATGCCGTGGGTAATGGTCTCGGTCATGCCCCACCAGCCAATGATCTTGACGCCGAATTTGGCGAAGGCCGGCGGATCGCAGAACGAGGCGCCCCACAGGCGGAAGTGATGCTGTTTCGGCACCTCATGCTCGAGCAGCGCCTTCATGCAGAACGGGATCGTGGACGTCCAGGTGGCACGATGTTCGAGCGCAGTGGGCCAGAACCGGCTCGCCGAGAAGCGCGGCTGGATGACGATGCTGGCGCCGACCCACAGCGTTGCCAGCATCGAATAGGCCAGCGCATTGGTGTGGAACAGCGGCAGATAGGTCAGATGTGTATCGGAGGCGTGCAAGTCCTGATGCGAAGCATTGACCTTGCCGCCCCAGAGCGCATTGGCATGGGTCCACAGCACCGCCTTCGGGCGTGATGTGGTGCCGGATGTATATTGCACGCTGCAATGTGCCCATGGATCGATCGGCCTGCGCGGGCGATCGGCGCTATCGGCAAACAGAGTTTCAAAACGCTCGGCCTTGCCGGGGATATCGGCCGGCGTGCCGGCATTGTGCGACGTCACGGCGATCCAGCGCAGGTTCCTGCAATTGGCCGCGACGAGTTCGGCGAGGGATGGTTGTGTAATTGCGGCGACGGCGCCGCAGTGACCGGCGAAATAGTCGATCTCGGCGGCGGACGAGCGGGTATTGGTGGTGACGGCGATGGCGCCGAGTTCGACGCAGGCGAACCAGGACAGCAATTGCTCGACGCAATTGTCGAGATGGATCAGCACGTAGTCGCCTTGCTTGATGCCGCGCTTCACCAGACCGGCGGCCAGTGCGCCGACGCGCTCGTGGAATTCGCCATAGTTCCAGCGCCGAGCCGGCGCATCGAAAGGCGCCCAGATGATGAATGGATGATCCCGCCTCGTTTCGGCGCGCAGGCGCAACAGTGACGGCACATCCATGCCGTCGAACGGGCTGATCGAACCGGGCGTGAGGGCGGGATTGACCGATGCGGGCATTAATCCTCCAGCGGAAACCGCCGGGCATGCGCGTCACGGCTTCCTTGTTCTTGTTGTTTGTGGAGAATGTTGTGCCATCGCAGCGGGCGGCAGGCAAATATCCGGACCTGTCGCAGGTATCGCCGCACTGGTCGATAGTCGAATTGTTTGTTACAGACGCGTGTTGTCAATTCAACACACGCTGACCGCGCGCCAAGTTGCGGCAGCTGGAGGGAATAAAATATGGCTTCTCGTCGCGCCGCGATCAGCTTGATTGCGCTTGGCTTTTCCGCATTCGTCTCATCCGCTCTCGTGCCCACCGGCGCCGCGCTGGCGCAGGCCTCGAACTATCCGAACAAGCCGATCCGCTGGGTCGTCGGCTATCCGCCGGGCGGCGCCACCGACATTCTCGCCCGCCTGATCGGGCAGCGCCTGTCGGAAAAGATGGGCCAGCAATTCATCATCGAGAACAAGCCCGGCGCCGGCAACAATATCGGCACCGAGTCGGTCGTGAATGCGGAGCCCGATGGCTACACGGTGCTGCTGGTCAATCCGGCCAACTACATCAATGCGACGCTGTATCAGAAGCTGAGCTTCAATTTCGTGCGCGATATCGCGCCGGTGGCGGCGTTCCACCGCACCGCCAATGTGATGACCGTCAACAAGGACATCACGGCCAAGACCGTCGCCGAATTCATCGCCTATGTGAAAGCCAATCCGGGCAAGGTGAACATGGCATCGTCAGGCAACGGCACCTCGGTGCATCTGTCCGGCGAAATGTTCATGATGATGACGGGCGCCAAGATGCAGCACGTGCCGTATCGCGGCGCCGCGCTGGCGATCACCGACATGACGGGCGGTCAGGTGCAGGTGATCTTCGACAACATGCCGTCGATCATCCAGCATATCCGTTCGGGCAATCTGCGCGCGCTGGCCGTCACCACTACCGAAAAGTCCGCGTTGCTGCCGGATGTCCCGACTGTTGCCGAGACCGTGCCGGGCTATGAAGCCAGCGCGCTGTTCGGCATGGGCGCACCGAAGAAGACGCCGCCGGAGATCATCGCCAAGCTGAACGCCGCGGTGAATGAAGTGCTGCAGGAGCCGGCGATCAAGGCGCGGCTGATCGATCTTGGCGGCGAGCCGCTGGTCGGGCCGCCGGAAGCCTTCGGCAAGATGATCGTCGCCGAGACCGAGAAATGGGAGAAGGTGGTCAAGGCCGCCAATCTCAAGGTCGACTGATCGCGCGCCGTTCGTCCGATGACAAATATCAAGAAGCCCGCGACCGGTGTCGCGGGCTTCCTTGTTTTATGACTTTTTCTTCGCGGGAGCCGGTTTGCGCTTCGCCGGTTGTTTAGCTGCCGGTTTGGCAGGGCGGGCTTTCGCCGCCGCGGGTTTCGCTGGCGCAGCCTTGGTGGCTTGGGTCGCTGCGGCTTTTGGTTTGGTTGCCAGCCAGATCACATGCCGGGCACCGCCGCGGGGGCCGGCGGCGCGGATCGGGATCTCCTCGGTGGCAAAACCGGCCTTGCGGAGCAGATTGGTGAATTTCGGATGCGGGAACGATGACCACACCGCGAGCACGCCGCCGGGGCGCAAAGCGGCAAGGCTCGCATGCAGGCCGGAGAGGTCGTAGAGCGCATCGTTGGATTTGCGGGTCAGCCCTTCCGGCCCGTTATCGACATCGAGCAGAACGGCATCATAGGCATCCTTCGCCGATTTGATTGCCTTGACCACATCGCCCTCGACGATGGTGACGCGCGAATCCTTGAGACTGTCCCCGGTGAGTTCTGCCATCGGCCCGCGCGCCCAGGCGACGATCGCCGGCAGCAATTCGACCACGGTGACCTTTGCCTTCGGCCCGAGCACTTTCAGTGCAGCACGAAGCGTGAAGCCCATGCCGTAGCCGCCGATCAGCAGCTTCGGCGCCTTCACATCCTTCAGCCGGAAACAGGTCAGCGTCGCCAGCGCTTCTTCGGAGCCGAACAGGCGGCTGCTCATCAGCTCGTTCTGCCCGAGCTTGATGGTGAACTCCTTGCCCCGTTGCATCAGGCGCAGCGGCACGTTGCCTTCGGGCACGTCGGTGGTGTCGATCAGTTTCCAGGGAAGCACGATGGTCTTTCGGAAGGAGAGTGAGTGTCGATGTCGTAGCGTGTACGGGATGGAGGAGGCAACGCAGTCAGATAGCTTCGGTGGGTTCCCAAATCACGCAGTCGTCACGAACTCATTCGACAAATCGCGGCGAACAAGCGTGTCGTGCGAAAATATGACGTAGAAACAGGGCTGTACGCAACGCGTACACTCCGCCAGTGATCGACTGGTGCTTCGCCGCCGAAGAACAGGCGATGATGGACCTATCGAGGAGAGCCGAAGGACCGTTCTTTTTTGTGCGTAACCGGCCGCTTTCCCATCCTTGAGTACCCGTTGTTAGGGATCAAGTGGCATGGTCCCGCGCCATGGACAGTGCCGTTCGTTCTAGCTTCCGACATCCAAATCCGCAGATCCGGCGCGAGCTCGTCGAGCTGCTATACACCTCATTGCCGCAAGTCGCGGCGATTGGCCTGACTTCGGTGATCGGCGGCGTGGCGCTGGCCTGGATGAGCGGCGATCCCGTCTATTCGATCATTTCGCTGTTCGTCTTCATCACGGCTGCCAGCCGCATCGTCAGCCTGCGTCTCTACAAGTTGCGGGGGGCGCATGCCTCGGATGCCGGCGTCATCCGCTGGGAACGCATCTACGGCATCGGCGCTGCGACCTTCGGCGTGTCGCTCGGCATGCTGTCGTTCCGCGCGCTGCAGCTCGGCGATGCGCCGGGAGCGTGGCTCGCTTTCGGCCTGGCGATGTCGTTCTGCGTCGGCATGGTCTCGCGCGCCGCGATCCGCCCGTGGATCGTGCTGCTCACGGCGGCATTGCTGTTCGGGCCCATTGTCACGGCTGCCTTCATGCGGCCCGAGGCGTCCTATTCCATCGGCGCCGTCATGCTGTTCCTTTTCTGGCTGACGCTACGCGAAGCATCCCGCCATCTCAGCACTGCCTTCATCGAACGCCTCGAGGCCAAGCATGCGTTGGCAAAGCAGGCCAGTCAGGATTTCCTCACCGGCCTGCCGAACCGGGCGGCTTTCGTTTCTGCGTTGCAGAATGGCAGCGGCCATGTGGCGATCATCGCCATCGATCTCGATGGCTTCAAGCCGGTGAACGATCGGCACGGACATCATGCCGGCGACGAATTGCTGCGTCAGGTGGCGGCCCGCCTTCGCGAATGCATGGGCGATCACGGCATGGCGTGCCGGTTCGGCGGCGACGAATTCATGCTGTTGAGGAGCGTGCAGACCGGCGATGCCGGCCGTGAGGTGGCGCTCTCGATGGCCCGCCGGGCGGTCGCAGCGCTCTCGATGCCCTATCGGGTCGGCGATATCCCGATCCGCATTGGCGCCAGCGCAGGCATTCTCGTCACCGGTGCGATGGATCATCCGGAAGCCACCACGTCGGATCTGCTCCAACAGGTCGATCGGGCGCTCTATGCCGCAAAGCGTGCCGGCGGCGGACGCTGGAAATGGTCGGACGAAGAACCGGATAGCGACGCCGACAGCCGTCGCGACGCCGGCTAACCATCAATTGCAATCGCAGCCTCAGCCGCGCGCCACATTGCCAGCGGCATCGCGTGCGTTGCCTTGCGTGCCGACCGGGGTTGGCTTGCCGCGGGGTGCCAGCGTCAGATGCGCGACGGTCGTCGAGTTTTGCAGTTGGACGCCGGAATAGGTGAAGGTGCCCGCGCCCGGCAGGCTGTTGTCCGCTGTTGCGTTGAAGCTGGGAGCCGCAAGAGCGAAGCCGAAGGCGAGAATGAAGCTGAGGATGCGCATGGCTGTCTCCGTCCAAAGGGGGCAGCGATGTCCGCTGCGTCGTTGGGCGGATGGATAGCCGCGTCGGGTTTCCGGGCTTTGGCGCCGCCGCGGAAAACGGCTTCGTGGGGGCGGACTTTTGTTTCGTGCCAACGCAGGCACGAAACAATTGCCGCGTCAGCCGATCGCGCTCTTGATGACGGCGAGCAGATCCTGGAACGGCTCGGCGCAGGGCGGCTCGGACGGCAACTGGCCGAGCACGTTGTAGATTTTCGGAACAAGGTTGACGGCCTGATCGAGTTCGCTGTCGCGGCCGGGCTGATAGCCGCCCATCAGACGAAGATCGCGGGTGTCCTCGAAGCGCGCGATCATCGCGCGCAGCTTGCGCACCAGCGTGGCTTCCTCCGGCGACCAGACATGCTGTCCGAGGCGCGACACCGAGGCGAGGACGTTGACCGCGGGATAGCGTCCCTGATCGGCGACGTCGCGGTCGAGCACGATATGGCCGTCGAGCGTGCCGCGCACGGTGTCCGCCACAGGTTCGTTATGGTCGTCGCCATCGACCAGCACGGCGAACACGCCGGTGATGTTGCCCTGACCTTCGAGACCGGGTCCCGAGCGTTCCAGCAGGCGCGGCAACTCGCTGAAGACGCTAGGCGCATAGCCGCGTGCGATCGCAGGCTCGCCGGTCGCCAGCGCCACTTCGCGCGAGGCATGGGCGAAGCGCGTGACCGAATCGACGATCAGCAGCACCGATTCGCCGCGATCGCGGAAATATTCGGCGATGGTCATGGCCGTCTTCGGCGCAAGACGCCGCATCATCGGGCTTTCGTCGGACGTGGAAACGACGGTGACGGCACGGGTCTTGTGATGGACGAGAGATTCTTCCAGAAACTCGCGCACTTCGCGGCCGCGTTCGCCGACCAGAGCGGTGACGACGGTGTCGAAGCCAGTGCTGCGCGCCAGCATCGACAGCAGCGTTGTCTTGCCGACGCCGGAGCCAGCGAAGATGCCGATACGCTGACCCATGCAGAGCGGCGTGAACAGGTCGATCACCTTGACGCCGGTGCGCAGCGGCTTGCTGACGCGCGAACGTTTCAAGGCCGGCGGCGGATCGCCGTCAGTCTGCATCGCGCGCTCGCCTACCGGCATGTCGCCGAGGCCGTCGAGCGGCTCCCCGAGCGCATTGATGACGCGGCCCTTCCAGCCCGGATGCGGCGTCAGCGCTTTCGGCGGCATGCGAAAGGCGGGCAGGCCGAGGCCGGCGGCGATATTCGATTCGAACGGCTTGGCGGTGACGCCGTCATTATCGATGCGCACGACTTCGCTGAGATGGACCTTCTCGTCGATCTCGAGCCCGATCAATTCGCCGAGTTTGACATGGCGCGCGAGGCCCGAGACCCGGAAATGGGTCGAGGTCACTTCCGAGACGAGGCCGCCGACGCGGACCACCGGCACGTCCTTGCGCAAAACGGCGATGGTGGATTCGAGCTTTTCGAGCGCGTTCATCTCAAACTCCGGTCAGCCTCAGGCTTTGGACGGATCGCCGAGGGTACGAATGGCGTTCTGGACTGAGCTTTCGGAGTCCTGAATCAGCGAGCTCACATTCTGGAAGGTGCGTGTCGCCATCATCATGTGGGTGAGCTCGGTGAGCGGATCGACATTCGATCCTTCGACGAAGCCCTGCTGGAAGCCGACGGTGACGAAATCGAGCGCCGCGGTCGCCGGCTTGTCCGGGATCACGCCGGAATTGCCGAATCGCTCCAGCTTCGCGTCGGAGGCGATGTCGAACAGGCCGAGCTGGCCGACCTGGTTGATTCCCTGCGAAATGGTGCCGTCGCGCGAGATGGTCAGCGCGCCGCCATCGGGATCGACGATGATCGGCGTGCCGCCGGAATCGAGCACGGGATAGCCGGCCAGCGTGCGGAGCTGGCCGTTGATGTCCATCTGCATGCGGCCGTCGCGGGTATAGACGGGGCCATTGGGGCCCTGGAAGGCCATCCAGGTGGTCGCGCCGGGATCGGGACCGCCGGGATAGGCGGCCATGCTGTTGCCGGCGATCGCCACATCGAGCGGATTGCCGGTCTGCGTCACCGCGCCTTCCTTGCGCGAGATGAAGTTCTGGCCGGGCGATGCAAAGGCGACGGGCTGGGTCGCCGCGCGCGACAGTGCGGTCTCGAATTTCACGGCGTCGGCGCGGAATGCCGCCGTTTTCACATTCGCCATGTTGTTGGCGATGGTTTCCAGCCGTTTCTCAAGCGAGACCTGGGCCGAAAGGCTGACATAGAGCGCTGATTGCATCTTGGAATCCGAGTTTCAGGTTCGCGTGCGCGACTGCATGCAAATTCCCCGAGCAGGCTTGTCCGGGGCTGGCCGGAAATGGAGGATGTCAGCTTCGTGCAAGCATCGATGCCTACAGGAGTCATATCCTCAAGTCGGAGCGGTGCGCTTGAACGTTCTCATCGGTGTCATCATCACACTCGCCAGTCTGATCGGCGGCTATGTTGCGATGGGCGGGCATCTCGCTGTCATCTGGCAGCCCTGGGAATTCGTCATCATCATGGGGATGTCGGCCGGTACCTTCGTCGTCGCCAATCCCTGGAAGGTCGTGATGGACACGGGCAAGGCGACCGTCCAGGCGATCACGGTCGACGTCCCGAAGCAGCGGCATTATCTCGATCTGCTCGGTTTGATGCACTCCCTGATGCGGGAAGTGCGCAACAAGGGCCGTAACGAGGTCGAAGCGCATATCGACGATCCGTCATCCTCGGAAATCTTCACAGCCTTCCCGACTGTGCTCGCCAACGAGCCGCTGACTCAGTTCATCTGTGACTATTTCCGCCTGTTGGTTATGGGCAGCGCACGCACCCATGAGATCGAGGCATTGATGGACGAGGAAATCGAAACCATCGTCCGCAGTAAATTGAAACCCTACAACGCGTTGATGATGATCGCAGAAGGCCTCCCTGCGCTCGGTATCGTGGCGGCGGTGCTCGGCGTCATCAAGGCAATGGGCGCGCTCGATCAATCGCCGAAATTGCTCGGTGGCTTCATCGGCGCCGCGCTGGTCGGCACCTTCGTCGGCATCTTCCTGTCCTACGGCATCGTCGCGCCGCTGGCGCTCAAGGTGAAGATGGTGCGCGAGCAGCGGGCGCGTCTCTATGTGATCGTCAAGCAATCGTTGCTCGCCTTCATGAACGGCGCGCTGCCGCAGATCGCGATCGAGCACGGCCGCAAGATGATCGGTCCCGCGGATCGTCCGTCCATCGATGTGGTCGAAAGCGAGACCATCACCGGCGGGGCTGGCAAGGCTGAACAGGCCGAACCGGCCAAAGCAGGAGCACGCGGCTGATGTCGGACGTGAAGACGGGCCGTACGGAGCAGGGATCGGATCAGCTTCTCGGCGCGGCGGGGATTTCCGTCGAACGCATGCCGATGCTGCATGTGATCTTCGACACGATGACCAATCTGTGCGCCGAAAGCCTGCGCTCGATGTCGCCGTCGCAATCCTATTTCTCGCTGATGAGCGTCGGCAGCGAGCGTCTGTCGGATATCCTGGACCGTCACGAAGGCGAAGCCATTGCCGCTGTCTTCTACGCGCAGGCGTGGGACGCGCGCGTCCTGATCGGGTTCGATCGCGACTTCGTCTATACGATGATCGAGCTCTTGTTCGGTGCCGATGGTGCGGAGCCGCCACTCGATATGCCGCGCGTGTTCTCGAATGTGGAGCTGCATGTGGCGCAGGCGCTGTTCGAGCGCTTCGGCAAGGCGCTGCAGTCCTCGTTCGAACGGGCGACCGAGGTCACCTTCAACCTCGAACGCGTCGAAACGCGGATGGACTATCTGGCGATTGGTCGTCTCAATAATATGGCGGTCTGCTCCAAGATCCTGCTCCAGGCCCTCGACCGGGGCGGCGAGATGTTCATCGTCATCCCGCATGCGGCCCTCAATCCGATCCGCACCGCGATGTCGCAGATCGTCTCCGGCGAATCGGCTTCGACCGATCCGAAGTGGAGTCGCCAGCTGCATAGCGAGATCAAGCGCACCGAGGTCACGTTGAAGGCGATCCTCGAGGAGCGGCAATTCACTCTCGGCGAAGTCGCCAATTTCAAGGTCGGTCAGGTGTTGCAGCTGAATGCTACGCCGGACACGCTGGTTCGGCTGGAGTGTAACGAGCAGCGCCTGTTCTGGTGCCAGCTCGGCCAGATGAACGGCGTCTATTCGCTGCAGGTCAAGGAGTCCGGGGATCAGAAGCGGGAGTTCATCGATGATATCCTCAATCGTTGATATCGTTCTTTTCGTTGCCCTGCTTTTTACGAGCTTTCGCGTCACCAGGATGCATCGCGAACTAGTGCGGCTGCGCGCGCACCAAGGCGAGTTCACACAGGTGCTCAGCAAGACCAACGAGACAGTCGACGACATGGTCGTGATGGTCCGTGAATTCAGTGCCGACGGCCGGCAGATGGTTCACGCACTCGGCGACAAGATCGATGAAGCGCGGCGAACGATCGCCGAGATCGATGCGCGCAACGCCAGTCCGGCGTGAGATCTAGCGAATTCATTTCTGGAAGGCAGGGGACCATGAAACAACCATTCGAAGCCGACCCGGCGACTGCAATCGCAGCCGATACACTCGGCGCGGAAAAGGCGTCGTTCGGCAAGCTGGCGGACCTGGCGGCGCGCGCTGCCGAAGAGACCAGCCGTCTGACGAATATCGAGCCGATCTTGCGGATTCCGGTCACCGTGCAGGTGCTGCTCGGTTCCGCAACCATGCCGGTGGCAGATCTGATGAAGCTTGGCCGCGGGGCCGTGATCCCGCTCGATCATCGCGTCGGCGAACCTGTCGAAGTGGTCGTCAACGGCCGCATCGTGGCGCGTGGCGCCGTGGTCGTGGTGGAAGACGAAAATTCGCGTTTCGGCGTGTCCCTGACGGAAATCGTCGGTGGCATGTCCGGAGATCCGGACGCCTGATAGAGGCCGCCCATGGCATTCAACGCACCCGTCAAGCGCAATACCTCCGTAAGGCCCCTGGGCGGCACGGAGAAAGCTGCCGTGCTTCTGCTGGCCATGGGCCGAGACCTTTCCGGCGGAATCCTCAAGGAGTTCGATCCCGACGAGATCAAGCTGGTCACGCGCGCCGCGGCCGAACTGAAGCCGATCTCGACGTCCGAACTGGAGGCGATCATCGAGGAGTTCGCGCAGAACTTCTCGCAAGGGCCGAATATCTTCGGCACGGTCGGCGAGCTCGAAAAGCTGCTCAATGGCGTGCTCCCGCCGGATCAGATCACCGACATCATTTCGGAAGTACTCGGCAACAAAACAAAATCGGTGTGGGAGCGTATCTCACTCGTCTCCGAAGGTCTGCTCGCGAACTATCTGCTCAAGGAGCATCCGCAGACGGCGGCGTTGATCCTGTCGCGCGTCAAGCCCGCCTGTGCGGCGCGCGTGATGAGCCATCTGCCGCCGGACATCCGCCACGACCTGATGCGACGGATGCTGAGTTTGAAGCCGGTGGTCGAGGATGCCATGGGCATCATCGAAAAGACGATGCACGAAGACTTCATGATCAATTTCGCCCGCAATATGGCATCCGATACCTATCCGCGCATGGCCGACATCATCAACAAGATGGAGCGGGCGCAGATGGAAGAGTCGCTGAAGAGCCTGACGGAATCGCGGCCGAAGTCGGCGGAAATCCTGAAGGGCATGCTCTTCACCTTCGACGATATCGTAAAGCTGACGGCGAAGGCGCGCATGCTGATCTTCGATCAGGTGCCGACCGATCGCACGGTGTTGGCGCTGAAGGGGTCCGAGCCCGCGTTCCGCGAGCTCATCCTGTCGTCGCTGGCAGGACGTACCAGGCGTCTGGTCGAACACGAATTGTCGAGCGGCATTCCCGTCAATCAGCGCGAAATTCTCGATGCACGTCGCACGATCACGGATCTTGCGCTCGATATGGCCGGCCGCGGCGAGATCGAGCTCAATCCGGATCAGGAAGATCAGTCGTTTTTCACCTGAAGATAGATTGCAGTGTCTGAGGCGCCCGAGAAGGACAGCAAAACCGAAGAGGCGACCGAGAAGAAGGTCCGCGATTCCATCGAGAAGGGCCAGATTCCCGTCTCGCGTGAAGCGCCGATCTTCGCCTCGATGCTCGCTTTGTTGATTATCATGAGCTTCCTGATGTCCGACAATGTTCGGAAGCTCACTTACACTCTGGCCCGGCTGATCGACGATCCATCGGGAATTCGTCTTCGCAACGGTGCGGATGCGATCTCGTTCCTTACGGAGATCGGAATGAGCGCGGCCGGGCTGATCATTCCGATCGTTATTGTTCTGTTGATTGCGGGGCTGGCGTCGTCATTCTTGCAGAATGCGCCAAGGCTGGTCTTCGACCGGATCCAACCGGAAATGTCTCGTATTTCGATCATGAAGGGATGGGAACGCATCTTCGGCGCTCAGGGGCGTGTCGAGTTCGCCAAGTCGGTTTTCAAATTCGTTGCCGTCAGCCTGGTCGTGTCGATCGTTCTGCGAGCCGAGGAGGCCGTGGCCGTGAATGCATTGTTCAGCGATCCGACCGCCGTCCCGGAGCTCGTCCTGACGACGGCGATGCGTCTTGTTTCGGCCATAAGCATTGCCACCATCGTCCTGGTCTCGCTCGATCTGGTCTGGGCGCGCTTCCACTGGCGGCGCGAGATGCGCATGACCAAGCAGGAGATCAAGGACGAGTTCAAGCAGGCCGAGGGCGATCCGATCCTGAAGTCGCGCATGCGGTCGCTGGCACGCGATCGCGCCCGCAACACGATGCTGGCTGCCGTGCCGAAGGCGACGCTCGTGATCGCGAATCCGACTCACTTCGCCATCGCGCTCAAATACAAGCAGGGTGAGGACGCTGCGCCGACCGTGCTCGCCAAGGGACAGGACCTGATTGCACTCAAGATCAGGGAAATCGCCGAGAAAAACGACGTTCCCGTGGTCGAAGACAAGGCGCTCGCGCGCTCGATGTATGACGTCGCACAGATCGACCGGATGATCCCCGCAGAGTTTTTCCGCCCCGTTGCGGAGATCATCTACTTCCTGCACTCGCGCAAGCAGCAGAAGACGAATGCATGAGGCGCGTGCCCGCTCGCGCACCTCAAGCCTCGGACAAGTTTCCAGACGTAAACCAAGCCTAATGAATCGTGAATCGTGGGGACACTGTGGGACCCGTCTATCTTATGGACCTCGCCTCGTCGCATGAGCGATGGCTGTCGCTACGACAAGCTGCGGTCTCGTCGAACGTGGCTAATGCAAATACCCCGGGCTACCGCGCCCAGGATATCGAACCGTTCAACAAGATCCTCGACGCCAAGGTGGTGCCGGTGACGGTGACGTCGCCGATGCACATTACGACCGGTTCGCGTGTCGAAGCGCAGGCAATGCGCAAGGAAAAGACCTGGGAAACGGTGCATTCCGGTAACTCGGTCAGCCTCGAACAGGAAATGCTCAAGGCCGGCGATATCAATCGCGACTACTCGTTGAACACGGCGATCGTAAAATCCTTCCATCGCATGTTCATGAGCAGCATGAAAGCCTGACGGAGAGAACGATGATCGATCCACTTCAGGCATCCACCCAGATCGCAAGCTCCGGCCTCGAAGCGCAGTCGACGCGTCTGCGCGTGGTGTCGGAAAATCTCGCTAACGCAAATTCCACCGGGCGTACCCCGGGATCTGAACCGTACCGTCGCAAGACCACGACCTTCACGGCGGAGATGGATCGCGCCGCCGGCGTCCGTATGGTCAAGGTCAAGGATATCGGTTCCGACCAGGCGCCGTTCCGCGTCGATTACGAGCCGGGGCATCCGGCGGCCGATGAGTCCGGCTATGTGAAGTTTCCCAACGTCAATTCGCTCATCGAGATGGGCGACATGCGGGAAACCAACCGGTCTTACGAGGCCAACCTGCAGGTGATCAAACAGGTGCGCTCGATGGTGTCGATGACCATCGATCTCTTGAGGAGCTGAACATGCTTGATTCTGTATCGTCGGTTGTCACCAGTGCTGGCGAGCTTGCGAAGACAAGCGAAGTCTTCAAGACAAGCAACGCGGCGCCAGCGGCGCAGCCCGCCTCCGCAGGCCTGGGCTTCAACAACGTTCTGGAACAGGTCGCAGCCGATGCCATCGGCTCGATGAAGGCCGGCGAAGCCGCTTCGATCCAGTCGATCCAGGGCAAGCTTTCGGCGCAGAAGGTGGTCGAGGCTGTCATGTCGGCCGAGCGGTCGTTGCAGATGGCGGTGGCTGTCCGCGACAAGGTCGTTCAGGCCTATCAAGAAGTCAGCCGAATGGCGATTTGAGGTTAGATCATGAGAGCACTAGCTATCGCTGCCACCGGCATGAGCGCGCAGCAGCTCAATGTGGAGGTGATTGCGAACAATATCGCGAACATCAACACGACGTCCTACAAGCGCTCGCGCGCAGAATTTACTGACCTTTTTTACCAGATCGATCGTGCCCAGGGTGTGCCGAACCGCGCGGGCGAAGGCGCGGTGCCGGAAGGCGCCAAGCTCGGTCTTGGCGTGCGTTCCGCGGCAGTGAGGAAGCTGCACATCCAGGGCGCCATGGCGCAGACCGGCAACACTTACGATCTCGGCATCAACGGCCGCGGCTGGTTCCAGATCGCCGGCCCGAATGGCGAAACGCTCTATACGCGTGCCGGTGCGTTCAACCTGAACGAAAACCGTCAGCTGGTGTCGCCGGATGGCTATCTGGTCAACCCGGCGGTGGTGGTGCCGCCGAACGCAGTGGACGTCATCATCAACGAGTCCGGGCAGATCTACGCCAAGATCGATGGTGAAGTGGCGCCTGTCCAGATTGGCCAGATGCAGCTCGCAAACTTCGCCAATGAATCCGGTCTCGAGCCGCTGGGCGGCAATCTCTACCGTGAAACGCTCGCATCGGGCGTGCCGGTGGTCGGCTTTGCCGGCGATGTCGGTTACGGCAAGCTGCACCAGCGCTATCTTGAAAACTCGAACGTCGATCCGGTGAAGGAAATCACCGAGCTGATATCGGCACAGCGCTCCTATGAGATGAACTCGAAGGTCATCCAGGCCGCCGACGAGATGGCTTCGACTGTCTCCAAGGGGCTTCGCTAAGCACGATGACGGAGCTGCGTCCGATGCGCGTCCTCAAGATCGTAACTCTGTTGCTCGCGGGCCTCGCGCTCGCGGGCGGCGCCATGGCGGCGGAAGAACCCGTCAAATACCCGGTGCCGGCGACGACGATCTATCCGGGCGACGTGATCAAGGACGAGATGATCATGGATCGCAACTTCGCGCCCAATATCCAGGGCGCGAGTGCATTCATCAACGATCGTGCTGCACTGGTCGGGCGCACTGCGCGCCGCACGCTGATCGCCGGTCATCTCATTCCCATCAACGGGCTCGAGGATCAGAAGGTTGTCACGCGCGGCGCCGTTGTAAAGGTGCTGGTGGAGGATGACGGTCTTGTCATCGTGACCTATGCGACCTCGTTGCAGTCGGCCAGCCCCGGCATGATGGTGCAACTGCGCAATCTCGATACCGGCGTGACCATTCGAGGCATCGTCCAGCAGGACGGATCAGTACGGATTCAGAACGGATGATGCTGCGTCTTCTTTGCGGACTGCTGCTCGCGCTGTCGGTCTCGGCAGCAGAAGCTGCCGTGCGCATCAAGGATATCGCGAGCCTCAAGGGCGTGCGCGAAAACCAGATCATCGGCTACGGCCTGGTGATTGGCCTCAAGGGCACGGGCGATACGTTGCGCAACGCGCCGTTCACCGAGCAATCCCTGCAGTCGATGCTCGACAATATGGGCATCAACATCCGCGGAACCCAGCTGCGTACACGTAACGTCGCTGCAGTGATGGTGACCGCAGATCTCCCGCCTTTTTCGGCCGGCGGCTCCCGCATCGATGTGGCGATCTCGTCCATGGGCGACGCGTCGTCGCTGCTTGGCGGCACGCTGGTGCTGACGCAGCTCCGCGGTGCCGATGGCGAGACCTATGCAGTCGCGCAGGGCGCCATCGCGGTCGGCGGCTACAATATCGAAGGCGCGGCCCAGAGCGTCAGCCAGGGTGTCGCGACGGCCGGCCGCATCCCGAACGGAGCCCTGATCGAGCGCGAAGTGAGAGGCAATTTCAGCGAGATGCAGAATCTGACGCTGGAACTGAAGAATCCGGACTACGCGACGGCCACGCGAATCATCGATGCGATCAATGCCCATGGCCGTGGACGATACCAAGCGAATATTGCTTTCGAGCGCGACTATCGCACGATCATGCTGCAACGGCCGCGCTCCGCGCCGCCGGTTCGCTTCATCGCCGAGATCGAGGAACTTCTGATCGAACCGGACACACCGGCGCGCGTGGTGGTGGACGAGCGCACCGGCACGGTCGTGATTGGCCGCAATGTTCAGATCTCCACGGTGGCCGTGACCCATGGCAATCTCTCCGTCCGCATCACCGAAGCGCCGATCGTGTCGCAGCCGAATCCGTTCGCCCGACGCGGTGAAACGGTCGTCGTTCCGCAGACATTCATTGAGGCGAACGAGAACGGCGCGAAGGTCGCCATCCTCCGCGGCACCGATCTTCAGAGGCTGGTGCGCGGCCTCAATCAGATCGGGCTGAAGCCGCAGGGCATCATTGCGATCCTGCAGGCTATCAAGGCGGCCGGGGCGCTGCAGGCCGAACTTGTCATCCAGTAAAGTGATGGGTCAGCGCCGCGCAAGGCTGCACGTGCAACGCTTGCTTAACCGATTCACGAGAGCACGAATGGCGCGTCCCGCAACCTGGTCGATCTGCATCCTGGCAGCAGTCATCGCATCGGACCTCGCTTCGGCCGAGCCGGCGCAGAAACTGTCCAAGCCGCTGAATCTTGCCGAGTTCGCCAAGACGACGCATCCTCCGCGTCCGAAGACGGCGCCAAAGCAGGAAGTGGTGGCAAAGCCCGAGACAAGGTCATTCAGCGACTCGCCGCTGGTCACCGGATCCATCGACAAGAAGGAGCAGGCTGCAGCGACGCAGGAATCGGATGTCGCGCGTTTCTGCAGCAATATCACCGATCAAGCGCTCGATGCGCGCGTCGCCTGGCAGCAGAAGGAGCTGGAGGCGACCGAAGCGAAGCTGAAGCTACGCATCGCGGAGCTCGAGGCCAAGCGCGCGGAATATGAAGAGTGGCTGAAGCTGCGCGAGGATTTCCTCAAAAAGGCCGAGGACAATGTCGTCGAGATCTATTCGCGCATGAATCCGGAAGCGGCTGCGCAGCAGATCGCCAGCATGGCTGACGATACGGCTGCCGCGGTGCTCGCCAAGCTGAAAGTACGGGTCGCCAGTTCGATCCTCAATGAAATGGAGCCGGCGCGCGGTGCGCATCTCGCCGATACGTTGGCCGGCATGCGTCGCACCGACGACGGGAAAGCCAGGAAATGAAGTCTTCGAGAGTTTTTCTGTTGCCGGTCCTGCTGTCGGGCCTTGCCGGTTGCGCCAATCCGCTGGCGGAGCTCAGTCAGGCGCCGACCATGTCGCCGGTCGGCCAGGGCCTGCAGGTGGATGCGCGCGGAATTCCAATGGAGAAGCGGGCCTATCGCGGTCCCGGTGAGCACTCGATCTGGAGCGAGCGCAAGGATCTCTATCGCGATCCACGCGCAACGCGCATTGGCGACATTCTCACCGTCAATGTCACCATGAACGACAAGGCCATTCTGGACAACAAGACGGACCGGTCGCGCGATTCGCAGATTAAATTGGGGACCGACTACGCTGCGGACATCGCGAAATGGGCGTCAAAGGGCAATTTCGATGCCAATGTGAGTTCGCAATCGTCGAGCAAGGGATCCGGAAAGATCGACCGCGCCGAGGAAGTGCGTTTCTCGATCGCTGCGGTCGTGGTCGATGTGCTGCCAAATGGCAACCTGCTGATTAGCGGTTCGCAGGAAATGCGCGTCAATTACGAGATGCGCATCGTCAATGTCGGAGGAATCGTGCGTCCGATCGATATCGGCCGCGCCAACACCATTCCGTATGAGAAGATCGCGGAGGCCCGTATTTCATATGGCGGCCGCGGCCGCATCATGGAAGTGCAGCAGCCGAACTGGGGCCAGCAGGTCTACGATCGGGTCGCGCCGTTCTGATGGGGATCGACCATGGCCGATGATGGCGAGAACGAGGGACAGGGCCGAGGCATCCTGCAATGGATGGTCGCGCTGCTGGTCGTCACCGGACTGTCGGCGGGCGCGGGGACCCTCGCCAGCTTCCACATGCTGTCGGCGGTGGAGCGCCTCGTCGAGAGCAAGAAGGAAGTGGTCGAGAAGCCCGTGGTGTCCGCCTTCAATCCCAACGATCGGCTGCGCAAGATCTCGCCCGTCACGACGAATCTGGCCGCACCGCCGAATACCTGGATCAGGATGGAAGCCTCGATCGTCACCGACAAGCTCAATGAGGAGGAGGCTTATGCGTTGACCGCCAAGGTCGGCGAGGACATCGTCTCCTATCTCCGCACGCTCACGCCGCCCCAGATCGAAGGCGCGCGCGGCCTGCAATATCTGCGCGAAGACTTGAACGAACGCGCGGTGACGCGTTCCAGCGGCAAGGTGCGCGAACTGATCATCGAAACCCTGGTGGTGCAATGACGCGCGTGTTCCTGATTCTGGTCGCCGTCATGTTGCCGACGACTGCGATGGCGCAAATCCCGGACCTGTCGACCTTGCTGCCGCAAGGTGAAAGCAGCGCCAGCGGCCGCATCATCCAGATGGTCGCGCTTCTCACGGTGCTGTCGCTGGCGCCGGGGCTGCTGATCATGGTGACGAGCTTCACCCGATTCGTCGTCGCATTGTCGTTTCTGCGCACCGGTCTTGGCTTGCAGACGACACCGTCGAATATCGTGATGATCAGCCTAGCGCTGTTTCTTACTTTCTACGTCATGTCTCCGACATTCGACCGAGCCTGGCAGAACGGCGTGCAGCCATTGATGAAGAACGAGATCAGCGAACAGGAAGCCTATTCTCGCATCACCGATCCGTTTCGCGAATTCATGTTGCAGCATGTGCGCGAGAAGGATCTACAGACTTTCGAGAATCTCGCTGCTGAGAGTTTGAAAGTGAAGCTCGATGGCCAGCGAATTGATTTGCGAATCATCATCCCCGCATTCATGGTGTCGGAGCTGCGGCGTGCATTCGAGATCGGTTTTCTTGTCGTCATGCCGTTCCTGGTGATCGACATGATCGTGGCGACACTGACGATGTCGATGGGCATGATGATGATGCCGCCCACGGTGTTCGCGTTGCCGTTCAAGGTGCTGTTTTTCGTGTTGATTGACGGCTGGAATCTGCTCGCCGTCGGCCTTGTCAAATCGTTTCTGTAATCGGCGCGTTTGTCATCGAAATGAATCGATAAGGATAGCGCCGTTAACTATACCGCTGTTCGCCAACTTCAGCTTTGGGTAAGGTTTGGCGGATAGCTTGCAATTCACGACAGGTTGGGTCGATCAGACATCGACAATTCCAAAGGCATGATGCCGCCCTGTCGTACCGGTGAAAGTCCGGTATGTCCCCAGCAAACATTCAAATCGAATTAAAGGGACATACGATGTCTAGCTTGATGACCAACTCCCAGGCGATGACCGCGCTGCAGACGCTGCGCTCGGTCAACTCCAACCTCTCCACGACGATGAACCGCATCTCGACCGGCTATCGCGTCGCGACCGCGTCGGACAACGCCGCTTACTGGTCGATCGCCACCACGATGCGTTCGGACGTGCAGGCTCTGGGCGCCGTGCAGGACGCTCTCGGTCTCGGCGCCGCGACCATCGACACGATGTATACGGGCCTGGAAGGCACGGTGGACGTCGTTTCGTCGATCAAGGAAAAGCTGGTTGCTGCCCGTACGCCGGGCGTCGATCGCGCCAAGATCCAGTCGGAAATCACCGAACTCCAGAAGCAGCTGAAGAACACCGCCGACAGCGCCGTGTTCAACGGTGAAAACTGGATCTCGGTCGACTCGCAGCAGCCGACCTACAACTCGAGCAAGTCGGTCGTGTCGTCGTTCTCCCGCGCCGGTGGCGTGGTTTCGGTCGATACCCTGACCGTCGACCTCGATGCCATCAAGCTGTACGACAAGACGCTCGACGCTGCCTACAAGACGGCTCACGCTGCCGCCACCACCACGACCCTCGTTTTCGATCCGGCCACCGTCGGTGACGCGGCCGCCGTGCCGCCGACGACCACGGGCACGATCGCCTTCGCCGTCACGCCTGCTGGTGGCGCTGCCGTCACCACCACGATCAACGTGTCGCAGAAGTCCACGGTTCAGGACGTTGCCAAGGCCCTTAACGGTCTCGGCATCGAAGGCCTCACCGTCGGCATCAACAAGGACGGCAAGACGATCGAAATCAAGAACGCCAGCACGACCGCGATTGCCACCACCGATACCGATGGCGGTTCTACCGGCGGTACCGTGACGGCGCAGGCCGCCGCTACGGCCGACGTCAAGACCGAGAAGGGCGTTCTCGACAAGACTTACGACGTTTACCAGAACGGCGCCTGGAGCGACTTCAGCGTTGCCAACCTGGACATCTCGAAGTTCACGGACAGCGCGACCGACCTCGCCGCGCTGGAAACCTACATCGCCGGCGTTGACGACGCGCTGGGCACGATCACCGACGCCGCCACCAACCTCGGCGCCATCAAGAACCGTATCGGCCTGCAGCAGGACTTCGTGAAGGTTCTGACCGACTCGCTCGATCGCGGTATCGGCCAGCTCGTCGACGCCGACATGAACGCCGAATCGACCCGCCTCCAGGCTCTGCAGACGCAGCAGCAGCTCGGCATCCAGGCGCTGTCGATCGCGAACTCGGGCAGCCAGTCGATCCTGTCGCTGTTCCGCGGCTAATCGCTCCCTCATACGACTTCGAGGTGGCCGCGCTAGCAATAGCGCGGCCATTTCGCGTTAAGGATCTCGTAATGCTCGGACAAGCTTCGCGATCGATGATCGCGTCGGAAGTGGGGCAGAGGATTCGATGGTCAATCGCGAGCATGCGCAGAAGCTCTGGAGCAATCTCCTGGAGCTTGGCACCAAACGTCTCATTCTGCTTGCAGTGATTGGCGTTGCGGTCTTCGCCGGCGTCGGCGGCGGCGCTTATTATCTCAGCCGGCCGGAGTACAACACGCTCTATGCGGGTCTCAGCCGCGAGGATGTCTCCCGCGTGGGTTCGGTGCTGCGCGACGCAAATATCGCCTTCGACATCAATTCAGCCGGCGACACCATCTATGTCCGTCCGGCGCAGACCGCGCAGGCGCGAACGCTGCTGGCGGACAAGGGACTGCCGAGCAACACCAGCGGCGGCTATGAGCTGTTCGACAAGATCGGATCGCTCGGTCTGACGTCCTTCATGCAGGAAGTGACGCGTGTGCGCGCCCTCGAGGGCGAGATCGCGCGCACGATCCAGGTGCTCAAGGACGTCAAGGCTGCGCGCGTTCATATCGTCATTCCCGCGCGCGGCTCTTTCCGTCGCGAACAGCTGCCGCCATCGGCGTCGGTGGTATTGCGAACCGATGGACCTGCCGATGCCCGTACGGCGCGTTCGGTCCGGCATCTCGTCGCGGCTGCCGTTCCCGGCATGACGGCGGACAAGGTTACGGTGCTCGACAGCAACGGCTCGTTGCTCTCCGACGATGACGGTGGAGGCATCGGCGCGACCCCGACCACGATGGCCAATCTGCAGCGCATCGTCAGCCGTTCGATTCAGGAAAATGTCAGCCGCGCGCTGACGCCGTATCTCGGTCTCGACAATTTCGAGGTGAGTGTCGCCACCCAGCTGTCGACCGACAAACGGCAAACCAACGAAACCACCTACGATCCGGAATCGCGTGTGCAGCGCTCGGTCCGTGCGGTACGCGAGAAAGAGTCGTCGCAAAGCCTCGATCGCCAGCAGCCGACGACCGTCCAGCAGAATCTCCCGGATCAGCAGGTCAATGCGAACGGGGCAAAGAACTCCAGCGATGAGAAGCAGCGCCGTGAAGACATCACCAATTACGAAGTTTCGTCGAAGACGGTGACGACAGTCAGTGATGGTTACGTGGTGAACAAGATGTTCCTCGCGGTGCTGGTCAACCGGCCCCGCCTGGCGGCCAGCCTCGGCGACAAGGCGAGCGACGCGACTATCGATGCCAAGGTCGCCGAGATCTCGCAGATTGCCGCAACCGCGGCCGGCATCGACAAGCCGCGCGGCGATCAGATCCAGGTCTCGGCGGTCGAGTTCATGGAGAGCGCGCGCGATATGGCGCCGGTGCCGTCCATCACCTTCACGGAAGTCATGATGCGCCAGGCCGGCAGCCTGGTAAGTGCCATTACCATCCTCGCGGTAGCCGGCATGCTGATCTGGTTCGGCCTGCGTCCTGCGATCAACACGATTCTGGCAAGTGCCAAGTCGGACGAGACGACGGAATTCCAGGCTGAGGCCAATGCCCTGCTGAGCGGCGGAACCGCCGGCAGCGCAACGGCGATGACGGCGCTCTCCAATGAGCCTCCGCCGAATCTCATTCAGGACGTATCGAACAGTATTCAGAATGCCCCGCAGAAGCGGCTCGAGCAGATTATCCAGCTCGACGAGAAACAAGCCGCTGCAATTCTCAAGCAATGGATTAGACAAGAGGAACCGGCATGAGCGCAGAGAAAGTCGCCCGACTGATCGCGGACTTCGATCGGCCAGACACCGTCAAGCCGCGCAGCCGCGTCGTTCCGTTCGACCAATTGCACCATTCCGCCGTTCGTCCGCAGCATCAGCCGTTGATCGAGAAACAGCCGCGCGCGCCGCAACCGCAGCCACTGGTGGAGAAAAAGCCTGCCGTTGTGGAAGATGATGGCTACGAGCGCGGTCTCGCCGACGGTCATGCCAAGGCGAAGGCCGAATTCGAACAAAAGCTCGATGAGGAACGACAAGCATTGGCCGCGCAGGCGTCCGATGAGCGGGAGCAGCTGCTCAATGAGACAGCCGCTAGACTGGCGGCCGATGTGACTGAAGCGGGCAATGAACTGCAGAACCGGATCGCTGGCGTCATTGCGCGCATTCTCGAGCCGATGATCACAAGTGCCGCGCAGAAGCAGGCCGTTGCCAGCTTCATCGATCATCTGTCGTCCATCACGACCGATGTGCGTCGACCGGTCCTGCGCCTGACTGGTCCGACCGAATTACTGGAGCTGATCCGCAACAAGCTCGGCGTTCGCGCCATTGCCATCGAATTGCGTCCAGGCCCGGAGCCAGAGGCATCGATCACCATCGATCAGGTCGTGCTCGAAACGCAGCTCAAGGTCTGGACCGATCGACTGAAACTGGCGCTCCAAAACTAAAATGGCCGAGCAGGAACCGACCGAAATTCTGATTATTCGTCGTCGCAGCTCTCTCGATGCTGGCGAGACGAAGAACAGCGTCTGGAAGATCGCTTATGCGGACTTCATGACGGCGATGATGGCGTTCTTCCTGGTGATGTGGCTGATCAATGTCACCAGTCAGGAAGCGCGCGAAAGTGTCGCGACCTATTTCAATCCAATCAAGCTGACGGACTCGACGCCCGATCGCAAAGGCGTCAACGATGCGCGTCGGGTCGATCCGGGCAAGGCCACTGAGGGAAACGCCAAGTCGCCGCTGCCGGAGCCGGGTGAGCCGACCACCGATGTCGTGCAACCGCAACAGCCACAGCCGCGCTATGGGGAGGCGACGCTGTTCCGCGATCCTTATGCGGTGCTGACGGAGATCGCCGGAGGGCCGCCGCGCACCGGGCAGACAAGCGGCGCGCTCGATCCGGCGCGCAAGGAAGGACTGAAGGGCGGCGAGGCCTATCGCGATCCGTTCGATCCGATCAATTGGCCGATGGCATCGATTTCGTCCCTTGAAAAGCAGCCTGCGGGCCGCAAGGAGGCTGGAAGCCTGCCCTACGGTGAGGATATTGCTGCCATCACAGAAGGACAGGAGCCGCGTCCGGCCGATCCCAAGCCGGATGCAACCGGCACGCCGACACCGGAGACGGCTGGCACCAGTACGACTCCGCCGAAATCCGAGAGACCTGATCCCCCAAAGCCCGTCGGCTTGTTTTCCGATGATGTCGCCAAACCGAACACCGCGGCCGATCTGAAGCAGCAGGCTGCGGCGACAGAGAAGTCCTCGACCAAGAGCGACAAGCCGCAGACACAGGCAGAGAAGACGACGCAAGCCGATGCGGCCAAGTTACAGTCCGCTATCTCCGCCGTGCTGGCGACACTTGGCGCGGCGCATCCCGTGGCCGAGGTGCGTGAAACGCCGGAAGGTCTGCTCATCAATCTGACCGATGATACGAACTACGGTATGTTCGCCAATGGCTCCGCCGAGCCAACACCGGGTCTGGTGCGCACGCTGGACAAGATCACGCCGATGATTGCCCAGAACCGCGGCCAGGTGATCGTGCGCGGGCACACCGATGCGCGCGTCTTCCGCACGACCGAATACGACAACTGGCGACTTTCCACTGCGCGCGCTCACATGGCTTATCACATGCTGGTCCGTGGTGGTCTGGACGCTGCGCGTGTCGAGCGGATCGAAGGCTATGCCGATCGTCGGCCCAAGAATCAAAATGACCCGCTGGCGGCACAGAACCGGCGGATCGAAATTCTGATTCGTGCGTCAACGCTATGATGTCCTGCAGGACCACCACGGCAATGCTGATCATGTGCATTGGTACCGCCAATGCGCAGCCGGCCGATGAGCCGGTGCGTGAGCCGTATCAGATGGTCCGCTCGCTGCAGATGCTGCAGGATCAGATCGCGCGGGGAGACCTCGAAGCCCACAATGCGCAGCCGGGACTGCTGAAACGAATCGGAGAGAGCTTCCTCAAGACGGATGCCGCTATGTGGAAGGAGCCGCGAAACTCGCGCGCGGCGGTGACATTTCTGTTGAGCGGTGGTGCGCCACAAGTCGTTGCATCGCTTCGTGCGCGCAACGTTCTGAACATCGATGAAGCGACCGTCGACGGCGCCATCGCCTATGTGGAAGGGCGCACCGACGAGGCGAAAGCCAAACTCGGTCATATCAAGCCGCGTAGTCTGCCGGCGACGCTCGGTGCAGAGATTGCCCTGGTGCAGTCGGCACTCGTCGCGCAGGACGATCCCAAGGCGGCCATCGCACTGCTCGACGACGTCCGTCTCATGATGCCTGGAACGCTGATCGAAGAGGCGGCGTTGCGACGCGAGATCTTCATCGTCGGTCAGGATGACGACTTCGACAAGTTCGAAGCGCTCGCGATCCGCTATTTCCGCCGATTCCGTCACTCCATCTATGCCGGCAATTTCCGTCAGCGATTTGCGACGTCGGTCGCGCGCTTCAGCTTCGCGCAGCGGCCGGATCGGTTTCCGCGACTGGTGGCCGTTCTCGATCATCTGGATCGAATCAGCCAGCGCGGTCTTTACCTATTGATCGCGCGGACTGCGCTCGTTCGCGGCAAGACCGAGATGGCCGTCCTCGCGGCCGAACGCGCTTCCGTGCTGTCCGATGATGGTAGCCCGGAGCGCTTGCGCGCGCATCTCTACCACGCCGCCGCCCGCGTCGTCACATCAGGCCACCGCGAAGCCATTGCAGAGCTCGAGAAGATCGAAAAAGGCAAACTGTCGGATCGCGATATGGAATTGCAGACGGCAGCGCTCGCCATTGGTCTGAATGTCCGCAAGGCGCTGCCGGAAGCGGCAAAGGGCAGCAGCGATACGGCCCCCAAGACGGTGATGCGCCCGCGGATCGACTTTGCCCGGTCGATCGCCGTCGTCGATTACGCCCAGAAGCTGTTGGACCAATCGCAAGAACAACTGAAGGAGAAAACCCGATGAAGCAGGCCGATCTCCTGACCGCTATGTTTCGTCAGCTCGCATCAGCAAAGACGGGCGCGAAGGGCGGGTTGAACAGTGCGCTCCACTCCAAGGATGGAAAGGAGAAGGCCGAGCATTTCCGCGAGCAGATGCGGCAGATCTCGAAAGATCAGTCGCCCGCTATTGCGAAGATCGAAAAGAATGCCGTCCATGTCGCGTCGGTCGCGGCGACGCCCGTACTTGAGGCCGCGGCCATTCTCGCCGAGCTTTCCGGCGAGGCAAAGCCGAAGCCGGTCACGGACGAGCAGCCTGAGAAGGATGAGGATGCGCCGAAGTCCACCGGAGACGGCAAGCATGCGCCAGCGGCCGCTCATGATTGGCGCGATCCCAATGCGGCAATCAGCGCTGTGATGTCGAAACTCGACCAAGCGCAGCAAAACACCGGCCGGGACGATAGTTCGACACTGTTATCTCCGGCACCGCAAGTTGCTCTCAAGGCTGACGATAAATCGCCTGAGGCGACGGACGTAACAAAGGCCGTGGATGTCGACACCCCGGATATCGACGCACCCGCTGCCAAGCGCTTCACCGCGACTGTCGAGACGATGGATACGAAGCCTGTTCCGGTCAGCAAGGCCGTCGTTCGCGAGCAGGAAACGCATTTCGAGCCCGTCCAGCAGGTAACGACGCTGCAAAAGATCGTGGATCGGATGGCGAGCGACCTTCCGGCTGTCGCGGCGCCTGAAGGCGCACATCCTGCCGAGGCACCGTCTCAGGAGATCGCGAAATCCGCGGAGAGTCGTCCCGTGCGGATGATGACGCTGGAGCTCGATCCGCCGAACCTAGGCTCCGTTACAATCAAGATGCGGCTTGCAGGCGATTCCGTCGAGGTTCATCTCACGGCCGACCGTCTTGAGACCACGCATCTGCTACGTCAGGAGCGGGGTGCCTTGACCGACGCGATGCAGTCGGCCGGCTACAGTTTCGATATCGCAGCCATCGATCATACGCGTACACCGGATGCCAATATCAACAACGGCCAATCACAGTCGCAACCGCAGCAACAACAGGCGTCCTCGGATCAACGCAGTCCGATGTCGTCGCCGAACGGCTCGCAGACGGATAGCGGCTCATCGGGGCGATCATCCGGTGACGGGCAAGGCGGAGCGCGACAGAACAGGCAGGATCATGATCAATCGCACTCAGCTTCCGAGCGTTCGCAGGATCAAGGTGCTAGCCGCATTCGCAGCAGCACTGTCTATCTCTAGCGTTCCGGAATTGGCGCGCGCCGAAGGGCCGTGCGAACGCGAGATGGCGCGCGCAGCCCGCCAACACGGCGTGCCGTTGGGTGTCCTCTATGCAGTCGGTCTCAGCGAGACCGGACGGAAGGGCGTGCTCAATCCGTACGCGCTCAACGTCGATGGCAGAACCGTTCTGGCCACCGATCTGCGCGATGCAGTCACGCGCTTCGCGGATGAAAAACGCAAGGGCGCCAAACTGGTTGACCTCGGTTGTATGCAAATCAATCACCGTTATCACGGTGAGAAATTTGGCAGCGTGGAATCGATGTTCGATCCGGCACGCAATGTCGATTATGCCGCGCGATTCCTGAAGGAGCTACGCGCGCGAGAGGGAAACTGGACCATGGCTGTCGCCCGCTACAATGCGGGACCCAACAATGTCGTGGGCCAAAAACGCTACATCTGCAACGTGATTGGCAGTCTCGTTGCGAGCGGTTTCGGATCATGGACGAGTAACGCCCGCAGCTTCTGCGCAGAGCGTACGGCATCGGGATAAGCCTGTGGATAACCGCCAGCCCCGCACAAGCAATCTCCACTCTAATACCCCTACGTCAAACGGAGGATGATCGATGAGTCTGTATGGTGTGATGCGCACGGGTGGCTCCGGCATGAATGCGCAGTCGAACAAGCTCGCAACGGTCGCCGACAACATCGCGAACGTGAACACGACTGGCTACAAGCGCGCATCGACGGAATTTTCGTCGCTCATCCTGCGCAGCGGTAGCGGCAACTACAACTCGGGTAGCGTCGAAACGCAGGTTCGCTATGCGATCTCCGATCCCGGTACGATGAATTACACGACCTCGGCGACGGATCTCGCGATCCAGGGCAATGGCTTCTTCATTGTGAGCGACGCCGGTGGAACTCCGTTCTTGACCCGCGCAGGTTCGTTCGTTCCGGATGGCCAGGGCAATCTCTACAACACCGCCGGTTACTATCTGATGGGCTACAACGTGCAGAACGGTGCGGTGCCCGATGTCGTGGCCAACGGTCTCGGCAATCTGCAGGTCGTGAACATTGCACAGCAGACTCTGGTCGGAAATCCGACCACGGAGGCCAGCATTGTCGGCGCCAATCTCGACGCAAACGCAGCGGTCACCGCAGGTCCACCGAACTTCACATCGAAGACCTCTTTGATCACTTACGACAACATCGGAAATGCCGTGAAGCTGGACATGTATATGTTCAAGACGGCAGCCAATACGTGGAACGTTCAGATCTACAACAGCGCGAATGCGGCGCCCGGTGGTGGCTTTCCCTATTCGGCCGCAGCGTTATCGACCCAGAATTTCACCTTCGATGTCACCGCGACAGGCAAGGGTCGGCTCGCCGCAGCCAGCCCGACGTCCATGGCGTTCACCATTCCGGGTGGCTCGCCTTTCACGTTCGACATGTCGAACCTCACGCAGGTCGCCGACGAATTCCAGTTCAAGGCCACCACGAACGGAAATGCGCCAAGCGGTCTGGATCGCGTCGAAGTTGCCTCGGACGGCACGATGTACTCGATCTTCGACGATGGTACGCGCATCGCGACGTGGAAGATTCCGCTGGCGACGGTACCGAGCCCGGACAATCTCTCTCCGGAGGCCGGCAACGTCTACTCGGTCAGCATCAATTCGGGAAACATCCAGGTCGACTACGCCGGCAACAGCGGTCTTGGCACGATCAAGCCCGAAGCGCTCGAAGCGTCGAATGTCGATCTTGCGAACGAACTGACCGCGATGATCGAATCGCAGCGCGGTTACACGGCGAATTCCAAGGTGTTCCAGACGGGTGCCGATCTGCTCGACGTGCTCGTCAACCTGAAGCGCTAACCGTCGCACGTCAATTCTGACGGAGGCTTACGATGTCACTTACGATTGCGCTCAATTCTGCCCGCTCGTCTCTTATGGCGGCGGGCGTCCAATCCTCCGTCATCTCGCGCAATGTCGCGGGAACGCAGCAGGAGGGATATTCGCGCAAGAATGCGATGATCGTCTCGCAGCCGGGCAGCGGCGTTTACGTCAACGGCATCCAGCGCGCCGCGAGCGCCGGCTTGTTCAACAACGTGGTCAAGGCGGTCGCGAATACGGCCCAGCAGGACGCGCTCTATAACGGCTTGCAGAAGGTCGCGGCCGTCACGATCGATGATCCGGAACTTGACCAGTCGGCCGCAGCGCAACTGGCCAAGCTGAAAAGTGCCCTGCAGCAATATACTTCGGCCCCTGACAATGTGACCTTCGCCAAGTCCGCGGTGAAGGCGGCCCAGGACGTTGCGGTCTCGCTCAACGATTCGACGACCACCGTGCAGAAGACGCGTTCAGAAGCCGATGCCGAGATGGCCACGTCGGTGAGAACCATCAACGAGCTACTCGCGCAATTCGAACAGGTGAATACGACGATCGTGAAGGGAACGACGGCCGGGGCCGACGTTACCGATCATCTGGACATGCGCGATAGCATTCTTTCGAAACTGTCGCAGGAAGTCGGTATCACCTTCGCCACACGTGCCAATAACGACATGGTCGTTTACACCGACTCTGGTGTGACACTGTTCGAACGGACGGCGCGGACGGTCTCGTTCGCGCCGACCAATTCCTATACGGCGGGTTTGACGGGAAATCCGGTCGTGATCGATGGCGTCCCCGTCACCGGCCCCAATTCAGTTATGCCGATCAGCTCCGGCAAGCTCGCTGGCCTCGCCACGCTGCGCGACGACAAGATGGTGACCTATCAGAACCAGCTCGACGAAATCGCGCGCGGCGTCATCGAGATATTTGCGGAAAAGGATCAGAGCGGCGGCGGCGGCCCGGACCTGACGGGTCTTTTCACCTATGGCGGCGGTCCGGCGATGCCGACGCCGGGCGTCATCAATCCCGGCCTCGCTGGAACCATCAAGGTCACCGATCTCGTCGACCAGGCACTGGGCGGTAATCCGAGCCTGATCCGCGATGGCGGCATCAACGGCGCCAACTATGTCTACAACGCAGGTGGCGAGGCTGGCTTCTTTGCGCGCATTCAAGGCCTCGTGGACGACATGGGCAAAGTGCGGCCGTTCGATCCGAACGCCCTTGGCAAGCCCAGTGGTACCTTGGTCGACTTTGCAGGCTCGTCAGTGAGCTGGCTTGAAGCCGAGCGCAAGACGGTCGGTGCGGCGGCCACTTACAATCAGACGCTGCTCGAGCGCAGTGCCGATGCGCTGTCCAACGTCAATGGCGTCAATATGGACGACGAAATGTCCTTCATGCTCCAGGTCGAGCGTACCTTCTCTGCTTCATCGAAGTTGATCGCGACGATCGACCAGATGCTGCAGAATCTTCTTCAGGCGGTGAGGTAATCGAAATGGCTGCAACATTCATCTCGTCAAACTCGATCGCGACCACATTGCGCATCTCGGCCTCGAAGAGCCAGGTTGCGATTGCAAAGGGCGTGAAGGAAGCGACGACCGGCCGGCACGACGATATCGGCAAGGAGCTCGGTGCACTGACCGGGCGTAATGTGACAATGCGCGCAGAGCTGCTGGAGATCGACAAGCTCGTCGATACCAATGCGCTGGTCGGAGCAAGGCTGGAAGTGGCGCAGGAGCGGCTGTCGCAGACGATCGAAACGGCGCAGTCGTTCCAGAAGGATCTCTTGGCGGCGCGCAACTCGGCTAACGGCGGCGGTATTATCGCTCAGCCCGCAGCGTCGAATCTCGGCTCGCTGCTGTCGACTCTGAACGTGTCGATGGACGGACAGTTTTTGTTCGCCGGCATCAATACATCGCAACAGCCGATGACGCCCTATGAAAATGGCTCGGCGAGCAAGACGGCGATCGATGCGGCATTCACTGCGGCTTTCGGATTTCCGCCGGGGTCGGCGGGTGCGGAGAATATCCTGCCGGGAGCCATGGATACGTTTCTCGACAACGCATTTGCGACCGAGTTCGCTGATCCGGCCTGGGGGACGAACTGGTCATCGGCTTCCGATCAGGTCATGCGCAGTCGCATCTCTACAACCCAGACCATCGACTCCTCTGCGAGTGCCAATGACGTCGCGTTCCGCAAGCTGGCGATGGCCTATACGATGCTCTCCGGATTGGGTGTCGACAAGATGAACCAATCCACATTCCAGGTGGTCACGGACAAGGCTCTGTTGCTGGTCGCTGGTGCGGTCGCCGATCTCGCGAGTGTGGGCGCGCGGCTTGGCACCGCGCAGGAACAGACCACCAACGCCACCAGCCGCCTCAAGGTGCAGAGTGACATCGTCACCAAGCAGGTCAATGCGATGGAGAGCGTCGACCCGGAGGAAGCGTCCGTCCGGGTCACGAGCCTGAGGAACCAGCTCGAAATGTCTCATGCGCTGTCCGCGCAGATCCAGAAGCTCAGCATCCTCAACTATCTCTGATTTGCGATACTTCCATAAAACAGCGGGTTGTCCTTCGACATGACATTGGCAAGTTACGACGCGGAGATCGAGGATGGCGGCCGCGAAGCGCGCTCGCGCGAGCGGCGGGCGCTCAATCACGGCATTGGGTTGCTGCAGAAAATACAGGCCGGCGAACTCACCTTGCCGGAACGTACGGACGCCTTTGTCTATATCCGCGACTTGTGGGCGTTCTTCATCCAGGATCTCTCGAACTCCCGCAATGGCCTGCCGGAGCAGCTGCGCGTGCAGTTGATCTCCATCGGCCTTTGGATCGTCAAAGAAGCGGAACGTAATCGTGAAGCTCAACTGAGCGAGGTCGAGGACCTCGTCGCGGTCAATATCGCGATCCGGGACGCACTCGGATGAAGAAGCCTATGTGCATCTCGCTTCGTAGCGGCGAGAAGATCTACGTTAACGGCGCAGTGCTGCGTGTCGATCGCAAGGTCACGCTGGAGCTGATCAATGATGTGACTTTCCTGCTGGAAAGCCAGGTCATGCAGGTCGAGGACGCCACCACACCGATGCGTCAGCTCTATTTCGTCGTGCAGCTGATGCTCATGAGCCCGGGCGACATCGAGCAGGCGAAGTCGGTGTTTGGCCATCAGCGCTGTGCACTCTATGCCGCGGCCGACAATGCCGAATTGCTCAGCGGTCTCGATGCGGTCGAAACGCTCGTCGAAGCCGGGCGCTATTACGAAGCTCTGCGCAAGATCAGGTCGCTCTTCGATATCGAGCAGTCGATCCTTACCAGCGCCGAGATGTTGCTGCCCGTGGCAGTCGCCTGAAACCGGAGAAACGGACATGGAAGTCAACGGCGTCAATGCGAACCGCTCGGCCAATGACACGGCTGGGACCTCCTCGACCAAGTCGGGCGGAATGATCGACTATAACGGCTTCCTGCAACTCCTGATCGCGCAGATGCGTAATCAGGATCCGACCAATCCGACGGATTCAACCGAATATATGAGCCAGCTCGCGCAGCTTTCGTCGGTCGAGCAGGCGGTGCAGACAAATGCCAAGCTCGACAGCCTGCTGTCCTCGAGCGCCATCCAGCAAGCAGAGGGTCTGATCGGACGTACGGCGTCCTTCACCGACGACAAAGGTGAAAAGACCACCGGCAAGATCAAGGAAGTGACGATCATTTCGGGCGGTGCCGTCGCGACGCTGGAGAACGGCGTCAAGGTGGCGCTCGGCGCCGGCATCACGATCAGCTGAGCATGAACGAGCGCGACGCCCTCGATATCGCCCAACAGGCGATCTGGACCATCATCGTCGCCGCCGGTCCGGCGGTGGGCGCGGCGATGCTGGTCGGCATCATCATCGCCCTGTTACAGGCGCTGACCCAGGTGCAGGAGATGACGCTCACCTTCATCCCCAAAATCGTCGTGATGCTGATCGTCGTGGCCGTGACCGGCACCTTCATGGGTGCCCATATTTACGCCTTTACCGAAGTGCTCTACGGTCGGATCGAGCACGGTTTCTGACCGCAGACCTGTCCACCATCCTCGCGCAAGGTCAGCGCTGCAAAATGCGGCGATGATATTTGCGCAGGAAGCGTCATGGCCGATGTAACGATTTCCGCCCTCCCGGGCGAACGGCGGGTCGGCACCGACGTGGCCTTTGCCGTCGGTATCGTCGCGATCTTGACGATGCTGGTGCTCCCGGTCCCGACCTTCCTGATCGACGTCGGACTGTCATTTTCGATCGCGCTGTCCGCGCTGATCCTGATGGTGTCGCTCTGGATCCAGCGCCCCCTGGATTTCTCCGCATTCCCGACCGTTCTGCTGATCGCGACGATCCTGCGCCTGGCGCTGAATGTCGCCACCACACGCGTGATCTTGTCGCATGGTGGCGAAGGTGAGCACGCCGCCGGCTATGTTGTTGCCGGCTTTGCCAAATTCGTGATGGGCGGCGATTTCGTCATCGGTCTGATCATTTTTGCGATCCTGGTGACTGTGAATTTTGTCGTGATCACCAAGGGTGCGACCCGTATTGCCGAAGTCGGCGCACGCTTCACGCTCGACGCCATTCCCGGCAAGCAAATGGCCATCGATGCCGATCTGTCGGCCGGCCTGATCGACGATAAGGAAGCCCAGCGGCGCCGCCGCGAACTTGAAGAGGAAAGCGCGTTTTTCGGCGCCATGGATGGTGCCTCGAAATTCGTCCGCGGTGACGCCATCGCCGGTCTGATCATCACGGCGATCAACATTTTCGGCGGCATCATCATTGGTGTCACGCATCACGGCATGCCGCTCGCGCGCGCGGCCGACGTGTTCACCAAGCTCTCGGTCGGCGACGGTCTCGTCTCGCAGATACCAGCGTTGATCGTGTCGCTGTCGGCAGGTCTGCTGGTGTCGAAGGGCGGTACGCGGGGATCGGCCGAACAGACCGTTCTGAAGCAACTCGGCGGCTATCCGCGCGCGCAATCCGTTGCAGCCTTGATGATGTTTGCGCTCGGCCTGTTGCCGGGGCTGCCGTTCCTGCCCTTCGCTCTGCTCGGCACGATCATGGCGTTCATGAGCTTCACGCTGCCACGCAAGCAGGCCGCGCGCGACAAGCTTGAACAGGCGCGCTTGGCCCAGGTGCAAGAAAAGGCGCAGATCGAGGCGAAGGATTCGGTCAAGGAGCTGCTGAAAACCTCCGACATCGAACTCTGCGTCGGCAGCCAGCTCGCAATTCAGATGCTGAGTGCGCATGGCGAACTCGCGCATCGCGTTGCCAAGGTCCGGCGCCGCTTCGCCACCCAATATGGCTTCGTCGTACCCGAGATCAAGCTCACAGACGATCTGTCGATCGGTCCGAAATCATACCGGATCAAGATTTACGGCACGATCGTTGCGCATCACGAATTGCGTATCGGCGAGGCGCTGGTTCTGTTCGATGGCGATCGCCGGCCGGATCTGCCGGGCGACGAGACGATCGAGCCGGCATTCGGCATGAAAGCGATGTGGGTCCCGCAGGCTTTTGTCGATGAGATCAAGCAGGATGGATTCAAGATCGCCGACAATATCTCGATCCTGCTGACCCATCTGAGCGAAGTCGTCCGTAACAACCTGGCGCAGCTTCTCACATACAAGGATACGCGCGCCCTGATCGAACGGCTGGAGCCCGAATACAAGCGTCTGATCGAGGATATGGTGCCATCGCAGATTTCCTATTCCGGTCTCCAGGCGGTCTTTAAATTGCTCCTCGCAGAGCGCGTTTCGATCCGTAACCTCCATCTCATTCTGGAAGCCATCGCGGAGATTGCGCCGCATGTGCGTCGGTCGGAGCAGATTGCCGAGCATGTTCGCATGCGGATCGCTCAGCAGATTTGCGGCGATTTTGCCGACAACGGCGTGCTCAAGGTGTTGCGCCTCGGTAATCGCTGGGATCTCGCCTTCCACCAGAGCCTGAAGCGCGACGGCAAGGGCGAAATAGTGGAATTCGATGCCGATCCGCGGCTTGTTGAGCAATTTGCGGACGATGTCTCGACCGCAGTGCGAAAAGCGGCGGGGAACGGTGATACGGCCGTTCTGGTCGCTCCGCCCGATGTGCGCCCCTATGTACGCATGATCACCGAGCGGATGTTCCCGACGCTCCCGGTGCTATCGCATGTGGAGATCGCACGTGGCGCCGAGGTCAAGTCGCTCGGAGCCATATCTTGACAACGGGCACCTCCGTCTCGGTTCTGGTCGCATTTCTGGTCTTCTGTCGCATCGGCACCTGCATGATGGTGGCGCCCGGCTATTCCCGCGTCAACATTCCAACCCAGGTGCGTCTGTTCCTCGCGGTCAGCGTGACCCTGATGTTGACGCCATTGCTCGAGGCATCCGTCCGTCCTGCCGTCGAAGGCGCGGCAGCGTCCGATCTGATAAAGCTCATTTTCTCCGAACTCTTCGTCGGCCTCGTCATCGGCTTGACGGCGCGCATGTTTTTCGCCGCGCTCGAGACAATGGCGACGTTTGTTGCCTCGGGTATCGGCCTCACGATGCCGAGCGTCGCGGACGACAATGAGCATGTTCCTGCTCTTGTGCCGCTGATCACGCTGACCGCGACGGTCATATTCTTCGTCACCGGACAGCATTGGGAGCTGCTGCGCGGTCTGATCGGCTCCTATCGGATCTGGCTGCCGGCCGCGGGGATCAGTGCAGAGGGCGGGCTTGCGCAGCTGGTGGATCATCTATCGCAGGCATTTACCCTGGCACTGCGCGTTGCCAGTCCGTTTGTCGTCTATGCGGTGATCGTCAATTTCGCCGTCGGTCTTGCCAACAAGCTGACACCGAGCATCCCGGTCTATTTCATCTCGCTTCCTTTCGTCCTGATGGGCGGCCTGATGCTGCTCTATCTCTCCAGCCGCGAGATGATTCTACAGTTCAGCATCGCGTTCGCGGCGTGGTTGGCAGGGTAGGACATGATGCAGAAGCGGGACCGCAAGATCCGTCGCATCGCTGCTGTGCAAGCGAGGCTGCATCGCATCGCCGAATGGAATTTGATGGAGTATCAGGCGCGGGAAAACGAGCTGGCCGACAAGCAGCGGCGCATTCTTGAATCCTTCAATGACGAGAGCGTGTTTCCAGATCTCATGGTTCATACCGCGGGTAAAAGTCTGCGTGCCGCAAGCGTCGAGCAAGGTGCAGTAGCCAAAGTCAGGGAACGACTAGCTGAAAATGCACGAACGGAAGGTCGTAAGTTGAAGCATGTGGAAATCCTCGTCGATCAAGCGGCGGGGCGCGCGGCGAAAGAAGACGAGAAACGCATGCTTGACGATGAAATCGACAAGGCGGTCCGGCGATCGCTTCAGAATATCTGACGTAACCGAATTTGATTGGAACACGAGATGACGGTCGCACCGGTCGCAAACGATCTGATTACGGATGTCATCAACGCGGCCGATCCAGTCGCCCAGCGCAATGCGGTGAGCCGGCTCGAACGATTGACACCGGCGCAGCAGGCAGAATTTGCCTCAGCCTTGAAAGGTGAATTCGCTACGGGGCAGACACAGGCGACGTCTATGCCTGCCGGCACGCCGGTCCCGACCACACCGGTGATCCGGCAGAGCGAGGGCAACTACGGCGTCTATCGCAAGTTCGAGGCGTTCGTTTTGCAAATGTTCGTTGAGTCCATGCTGCCCAAAGACGCCGAGCAGGTATTCGGCAAGGGCAGTGCCGGCAATATCTGGCGCTCGATGATGGCCGAGCAGATCGGCAATGAGATGGCCAAGGGCAAGGGTATCGGCATTGCCCAGCAGTTGGCGAAATCACGCTCGGTCACAACACCGGGCGCTGGAGCATAACGGCCGATCGCGGCCATCACAGCAGAGTTGAAATATGGAACAGATCAAGCAGCAGGATACGGCATCTTCTCTTGAGATGCAGGCATTGGTCCTTGCGGATCCGGACATGCTGGCGGTCGCGGAGACGGCTCCGCTTTCGGTTCAGGAATCCGAAGCCCGCGCCGAGTGGCTAGGCACTCAGAGTAACGCACTCGCGGCCATCGAACGCCTGAAGGCGACGATTGACGAGGAGACCACAAAGCTCGAATCTCGCGCCGTCGTCGATTTCGACACTTTCAGCCAGCGCAAGAACCGTGGGTTGCTGGAGCTGACGCGCGCGATACGGCTGACGTCCGACATTCAGGCCGATCCGCGTGTGACGCCGCAGTTGACTCAGCTGCGTGCCAGCCTGATCCGCAATCAAGCCGCGCTGCAGATCCATCTCGATGCGGTGCGAGAAGTTTCGGCCATCATTGCGAAGTCGATCCAGGAGGTCGAGTCCGACGGCACTTATTCCGTCCCGACGCCAGGTAGCCGCTCATGATGAAGCTTTTGTTGACAGGCGTCTGGGCCTGCCTGGTCACGGTCGGGACGAGCCTTGGGATTTCCTACTGGAAGGAGACTGCGGCCGCCCTGCCAGCCAAGCACGAGCAGCCCGAGGGGCTCGTCTATGAAAAGGTCAAGCCTATCAATGTGCCGATGATCGCCGAAGGCAACGTGCAGGGATATGTGATCACTCAGCTCGTCTTTACGGCCGATGCGAAAGTGCTGCGTCAGCTTCCCGTGCCACCGGAGCCGTTTGTGGTGGATGAAGCATTCCGCACGCTCTATGGCGATCAGAAGCTCGATTTCAAGAATCTTGCGCGCTACGATCTTGCGCAATTCGCACAGGCTGTGCGGACGCAGGTGAACAAGCGGCTGCAGGTGGATGCGCTGCAGGAAGTCCTGGTGCAGGATTTCAATTATGTCTCGAAGGATCAGCTTCGCCGTTGAGGCATTGACGAGCGGCCCGAAGAATGGTCGCCGAATGGGCTGATGGCATCTTGCGATCTGGCGTGGTCTTCGTGTGGTACTGTTCTTCGCGCTGATATCTCCCGATCAGATCTGGGAGTTTGAGAGGGGGCGGTGGACGCCAACGCCGGTCGTCGGCGTCCTCTTGCGCGGGAGGCGTAAGCCTCAGTTGGCCTTCGACATCGGCATCTCGCCAATGGTGCGAGACTTCATGTCGTCGAGGCGGTAGCCCATATAGCGTTTCGATTCGATCGGGTCGAAGCCGAGATGATCGCGCAGCTTCTTGCGAAGCTTGCTCACATGGCTCTCGATCACGTTCTCATCGAAACTCGCATCGAACAGTCCGTAGACGGCATTGAAGAGTTGGGTCTTCGTCAGCCATTTTCCTTGATGCCCGACCAAGTGCTCGAGAATCCGAAGCTCGCGACGGGGAAGCGCTAGTGTTCGCCCAGCGATCTCGGGATCGCGTCCGTCGAGGAAGACGCGAATGATGCTGGTTTGTGCCGGCTCATTCTGATCGAGCGTACGGCGGCGAATAACGGCCGTCCGTGCCATGATCTCCTTGACGTGAACCGGAGCGTGGACGACGTCATCGACGCCGGCTTCGAAGAGCTCGATGGTTTGCTTGAGGTGCTTCAGTCCGTTGAGCGCAATGATCGGCGCGCGCGATCGGTTGCGGATGCTCGATGGAATGCTCGTTCGGTCCGGGCAATCCCCAAGCAGAAAGGCTCGGATGGCCGTGAGGTCATTGCCGACCGCACCCTCGAGCCAATCGCGGAAGTCGGTGGAAGTGAAGCCAATCGAAACGACGCCTTCGCGGTCAAACCCGGCTGCATAGCCTTGTGTGACGCCCTCTCGGTCATCGATCACAACAAACATTTTAATCCCCTGCGTGTTCGCCTGAATATCGTCATGGGGTCGAACTAGGCGTACTCGCCCCATTTTGGTTTTGGAGACGCAACACAACAGATACTGGGAGAAGATCGAGAAGAACGCCGTCGAAGGCCTGCCAACATTGCTTCCAAGTCCGGGTCGCTTTTTACCGGGTCAGAAACAAGTGATGCGGTTGGCTGCCTACTCTTGATCGTTCGTTCGATCGTTAAGTCAGAGAGCTCCCTCTCATTCGGCGCATGAGATGACGTCTCACACTCCCGCCTCGTTAGCATTCACCGGGATCGGAAGAGAGGACGCCGCTGCCGAGCAAACAGCTTGGTACAGGCACTGACTCCTCAAGTCCGAACGGTGCAGGAATCACCTTACTTATTTCGTCAAGATGGTACCTCACTATCAAGTAGTCGACGGACGAAGATTTGCAAAGAGTCGTCAACGCCAATCACGCCATATGTTCGAACGAACAAGTGGATAATTCATGCCGCATGCATACGACCATGCGATACGTGCTTGCCTATTCCGAAAATGCGCAGTGGAAAGCAGCCTCGCTGTCACACTAGCGAATGAAATCATGCTGTTGATGCGTTCGCTCATTGCCAACTTGCATTCAGGAGTGCGTGACATTGCATCTCGCAAGTCACCTCGGATCAAAGCTTGCTGGGTAGTGTGCGCGTGCGATCGCGCGGCCCCTGGGGCGCGCCGATGACGGCGATTATGCCGCATACGCTTATTTTAATAGCATTTTCCGCCATCTTCACGCTGCAAAGGACGGCATCGTGCCTATTCTCGGTCTTGTGCATCGCTAGCTTCCTGCCTGCGTGTTGCTGATCGATTGGTCACTGCGAAGTATGCGGCTTAACGGCTAACAACGATGCCCTTGCTGGTTATGACCTGCCAACGGCCAACCTCGTTGCTGATCTTCAAAATTCGGCCAAGTGTCGGAATATCTTGTCCTGGCGAGACCTCGATAACTCCGGATTTTCCTTCGAGCACGGCCGTGCCGTCATAAACGCGTCGGACGTGCCAGCCATCGATCGTCGTGCGGACCGTATTTGCAGTCGACGCAACGGGTGCCTGCACAGAGCCCGTAAATTCCGGCGCTTGTGTTGCGGATGCAATTTCAGAATTGTCGTCGGAGGCTCGTGTGGCCCTCGTGCGTTGCACGGGTGGTTCACGCTCGACATTTCGGGCGGTCACCCGTTCGATCGTAGGCTGTGGTGACTTTGCCGAGCCACTATTGGCCGTATTCGAAGATAGGTCTGCGACTTGTCGGCGCAGTTGCGCAACCGATTCGCGAAGATTGCGAAGCTCGGTTTCCGAGACATTGCGCGTCAACTGCGGTCGCAGGAATAGATAGGCGATGCCGCCCGCCGATATCAGCGTCGACAGGCCGACAACCAACGCCAGCGAGAAGAACGGTGCTTTCCAAGCCGCCGATTGTAGTGGCTTCGCCACGATGCGGGCCGGCGGCACGTTGACTCGTATCCTGACTTTAGGGGGGGCTTCACGTTGTGCATCGCGCGTCCGTCGCAGGCTTGCGCGTGCTTCGCTTGCGAGCAGTTCGTCGATCGCTGCTGCGGCCGCAATGTGTGGACGCTCTGGAGGCGTCGTGCTCGCGCTTCGCGCAGGCGTGACGTCTTTCTTGTCCACAGTCTTTGATCGAGAATCGGATGTCGTTGGAGACATCATGATTTGGATTCTTGCGTTGGCTGCGAGAGACGGATTGCGATCTGTAACAGCGGCGTAACAAGTGAAGCTTGTGCGGGGCAGACTAGAATCGCTGCGCGAAAGTCTTGTTCGCAGATCTCACGGAGGGCTGAGTGGCCACGGCGTCAGTCCGAACCAAAGTGACGCTGCATTGGTGATTGCAACGGCTGACGCTGCAAGGTGACCAAGGTCAGGACAAGTTCTTGTGTGGTATATGTGTGGTATTCGATGATCATGTCGAGCTGCGGCTATGTCTCGAGGTCGCATCAATATCGGGGGCAGTACGATCAACGTATTTCTTGTCAATCAAATCTAATTTGCAGACGATGCGATCAATCCCGATCTTTAAAAAGCCACTCGATGTGGATGGCATCATTCGAAAACCTACCGAATCGCATTGCTGGTTCGCGATGTTGAATCAAATGTGCTGGACCGCGATAACGAATTGGCAGGACCTATTCATCGAACGATGAAGTGACGTTTTAATAAACCAACACTATTGCCCGGACCCATGAGTATCGATCTGGAACGTTTGCGCGATTACGTGAAATCGCTGAAAGCCGAGCGGCAGGATTCGCCTATCGGAAAAGTTAAATCAGGTGCGACCGAAATTATTCGGCGGAATCGTCAAGAGCTGGAGCGCATGCATCGCGAAGATGGTGCGACCTGGACCGAAATTGCGGCGGGCCTTGCAGCGCAGGGAGTGACACAGGGCGATGGCCAACCGATCACCGGACGACGACTGACGGCGCTGATGCACAACATCAGGGTGCAGGAGGAGCGGCATAGGAATAAAGAGAGTAGAGACAAGAGCGCGGGCGACGCCCCCGACGAAGGAGCTGTCGATCCATCGTGATGCCGTTCGCCTAGAGAACCACTCCGAGCGAGGGGCGTCAACGGATCGACGGTGACGTAGCTTCGCACAGCCACATTGCAAATGCGCCGTCGATGATTTGGACATGCTGGGGGATGGCGCACCCGACACGATTCGAACGTGTGACCTTTGCCTTCGGAGCAATTTAGCCTGCCTATCCTAAATGCACGACAGGGCACGCTACAATGCGATATGTAACTGAAGGTACTAGACAATTCGTATTTCCGCGCCGAACTGTCTATCCAGAATTTCGCTCCGATATCCATCCGGTTGCTTCCGTGGTGCTTCCGCGGAAGCAGCCCCTCACTAGCGAGGGGAACACCTCATGGCAAAGCTGACCAAGCGGATCGTGGACGCTGCCGATGTTCGCGAGAAGGACTATTTTATCTGGGACGACGAACTGCCCGGTTTCGGCCTCCGCGTGTTCGCCTCCGGCAAGCGCAGCTACCTCATCCAATATCGCGCTGCTGGACGCACGCGACGCTACACCATCGGCCTGCATGGCGTGTGGACGCCGGAGACAGCCCGGCAAGAAGCGAAGGTCCAACTCGGGCGCGTCGCGCGCGGCGACAACCCTTCCGAAGAACGTCAGCTCGATCACAAGGCCATCACGGTCAAGGAGCTTTGCGCCCTCTATACCGCTGATCTGAACGCGGGCCTCATTCTGGGTAAGGGCGGGCGACCGAAAAAGCCCACCACCATCGTCACCGACACTGGCCGTATCGAGCGGCACATCATCCCGCTGATCGGCGCGCGCCGGGTCAAGGATCTCACCAAGGCCGACATCAACAAGGTCTTGAAGGACATCATGGCCGGCAAGACGCGCGTCGCCGTCAAGACGAAAAAGCTGCGAGGAAAGGCCATTGTTCGTGGTGGCGCGGGCACCGCCACGCGCACCGTCGGCCTATTGGGCGGAATCCTCACCTACGCTGTCGATGCTGGGATTATAGAGGTCAATCCGGCGCACGGCATCAAGAAGCCCAAGGACAATGTTCGGAATCGTAGGCTGACCGAGGCGGAGTATCGCACCCTCGGGCAAATGCTTCGCGATGCCGCGGCGAACGAAAAATACGCCATGACCGTGGACATCATCCGGCAGATCGCGCTCACCGGCTGCCGCCGCTCGGAAATGATCTCGCTAATGTGGATCGAAGCTGACACCGACGCGAGCTGCATGCGCCTGGTGGACAGCAAGGAAGGTGAGTCCATTCGTCCAATCGGATTGCCCGTCGTCGAGTATCTGGAGGAACGGCGCAAGACCGCAGCGGGCACCTATGTCTTCCCAGGTCAGGGCGAGGACCATGCGTTCGGCAGCTTCCCGAACCATTGGGAACAGATTTTCAGCGACAGTCCGCTCGCCGGCGTCACCCCGCATGTCCTGCGTCACAGCTTTGCCAGCATCGCCAACGATCTCGGTTTCACCGAGGTGACCATCGCGGCGCTCGTCGGCCACTCCAAGGGCTCGGTGACGAGCAAATACATTCACACGCTCGACACTGCGCTCATCATGGCCGCCGACACGATCTCCGGTTACATCCAAGGGCTACTCGAGGGGATCGAATTCAAACAGACGGCCTACGCATTGGATCGTGATTCTCGTCGAGCTGCGCTTGACCTCTTCCTGACCAAAGCGGTTGGAGAGCCGGGGAACGAAGCCGAGGACGAGGAGCGTCGCTTGGCAGCTTGAGGCTTGCGATCAGCCACTGGTCGGCGAGCAATTCATCGCCGCCCACGATGCAGTCGAAAAAGCTTTTTGAAGAAATCGACGATCTTCGGTTTGGCGCCATCGGCGACCAGGTCATTTGCTCCGAACCGGCAGACCATCCTGACACTCCTGCACACCGAGCGCAGCCGTAGCGGCGCGTTGTCTCGTTCGACCGCTTGATCGCCCGCTGCCGCATTGGCTCCGCCAGCATTGGAGACTTTCTGAGGCAGGAACGTCTCGCAGAGGGGGCATCTGACGCAATCGCCTCACGCCCCCGTTGCGCGCAATTTAGGGCACATATACTTCAAGGATCGGGGCGGAAGGCGCTACCGCTTCGGCCCGACGCTTGGCAACGCGCTTCGCCGCATCGCGGACAAGTGCAAGCTTGCGCCTGTCCTTGTCCACGCATGCCAGAATTTGGTCATCAGTTGCGGCGTCGATCTGTTCGGGCTCACAGAGCTGCGCGGCGGCCAAGCGGCAATAGTCGCCCCGCAGCAAATCGGCTCCAGCGAATTGGGCGAGGTCGACGGCGGCGCTGGGCACGCCATATGTCAACCGGATCGCCAGACGTCTCACACGGTCACCGAGATCGAGCGTGGGGTGCAGGATCTCGGCGACGCGAGCCGCGACCGGCATCAGATCGCAAGTCCGCGCTGCGACCGCGCGTATGGGGCCGGCGGCGCCGCCAAACGCACCACCGAACTGCGTCAGCACGCGCTCGATCTCGCTCATGGCACGACCGGACACGAACAAAAGACAAGCGACCGCCTTCTTCGCACGCAGGGTCGCCTGATGATCTTCTGTTGTCCCGCGCTGAAGCGCGTTCAGGACGTGCCACGGCACATTCTGCCTCTGCAGCTCGTTGGGCCATAGCTGAGGCTCTTTCTGCGTGCTTTTTCGGTTGATCGGAAAAAGGAGTTGATCGACCTCGACCGTCGTTTGAGCTGCGGCAATCAGGACGGGATCGCTGATTTCTTGGGGCTGAAGCGAGCCGAGGCAATCTACGAGCGCGACGATGGACCCGACCTCTGCCGCGCTTTCGCCAGCGAGACGGCCCAGCTTGGTCAATTCATACGCGCCTGTAGCGTTCTTCTGCACCAGGCCGTGGCGTTCCAAATCCGCTAGGGCCGAAAGCAGATCCGGCCGGCTCCACTGCCACGCGCTATGGGCGCGCCGGGCTTGGAACGCGCCGAAGCTCGATTCCAGAAATTCGACAATCTCCTCGCTCGGCACGCCTTCGCCGGCCGCTCGTTGTGCCGCGACTAGGACGCGGATAATCAGGGAGCGTGGGTCGGTTGTACCGTCGAGGAAGCGGGACACCAAGTCTTCCGGCTCCGCGGTCACGTATCGCGACCACAGATCATGCTCGGCGCGCGGATCGAGCGCCAGCAGATACGAAGCTCCCTTCTCGGCGAAGCCAAGCCTTCCCGCGCGACCGACTAGGTTCTTGTATTCGGCTACCGAATAGGGCTCGTCGCCGGGATGATTCAAGCCGGCGATGATGACCGATGACGCGGGCGTGTTCACGCCCATCGCCAGCGTCGTCGTGGCTGCGATGACGCGCAGGCCCGAGCCGCTACGGCGAAATTCTTCCTCGATGACGCGCCGCTCTTCGCGGTCGAGATCCGAGTTGTGGAAAGCGACGCCGCGCCCCAGCGCGCTCCGCAAGTCGGCGCTGGCCTGCGAGGGATCGCCGCCGGGCATCTGCGTCAGCGCCTCGGCAGCCGGAGGCAATCCGAGCGACTCTGCGAGATAGTTGGCGCAGCCGCGGGCTTCGCCCTTGGTTTCGCGAAACACGATCACCTGCTGGCCTTCGGCGACAAGCTTGCGCACCAGCGGGATGATCCAATCCTGGCTGGATCCTTTGCCGCCGACAAGACGCCGAACGAGCGGCCCCTCAACCTGCTCATTGCCATTCTCCGGGTCAAGAAAGCGGAAATGCCCGGTGCCGAGCAACAAGCCCTCCTCAAGCGGAACGGGCCGCTCCGTGCGCCGCAAGAGCCGCGCGCCGAGCCATTGCTCAAGGCCGTTCGTGTCCCCGATCACAGCCGAAAGCGCGATCAGTTGGGGCTCGATCCCCTCACGCCGGCGCATCCGGATGAGCGTCAAAATGAACTCCAGATTCGCGCCGCGGCCACGGTCGGCGATCATCTGCGCTTCGTCGATCACGATCGCGCCGACCTGCGCCAGCACATGAGGGAATGTCAGCGCGATCGCGGCGAACTTCTCATAGGTCAGGAGACCGACATCGTATTGGCCCCGCAGCAGAGGCGCGATGTCGTCCGTCTCGCCCGTCGCTTCCACCGTGCGGACCCCGAAACCGCCATAGACGCTCTCGAAGTGCCGCCGCTTGTCTGCCACAAGGGCCTTAAGCGGCAGCAGAAACAAAGCCCGTTTGCGATCCAGCACGTTCCGGAGCGCCGCGAGCTCGCCCACCATCGTCTTGCCCGAGGATGTCGGGGCCGACACCACCAGGTTCTCGCCGTCCAGCACGCCGAAGTCGGTGATGGCGGAGATCTGAAGCGCATTCAAGGACGGGATCGCTCCAGCCCAGGCGGTGACAAGCGCGTCGGGGAAACCGGCCGACGAGAGGCTGGCAAGATCGGACGTCACCTTGGCAGGCAGACGCGCCGGGAAGGCCGCCCGATACTTAGCGCCCGGCACGAACACGGGCCACGCGACATCGCCGTCGATGCTCCCGCGCATGGTCGGGTTCTGCTCTTTGCCGCCCTGCAGCGCGGCCGCCCGGACGCGGCTCGTGACATGCTCGAGGAGGCGGTAGAGCGAGAGCTTGCCGCCGCTCACGACTTCCTCGGCGCCACATAGCGCCTCAAGCAGAAAGTGGGTCAGAAAGCCGTGCCCGAACCGGCGGTGCTCATAGGCGGGCTCGGTCGCCGCGGAGGCGGTGAAGATGATCCGACCAGCGCCGCCAAGCTGAGCCAGGCGCGCTTCGGCGGACAAAAGGCTGCGCGGCTTCGCATCGACGTGCAGAACCTTCGCCCCAATGCCGCCGGAAAAACAACAGTCGAGGAACAGGATCAGGCGCTTTGCCGGTATCCGCGAGAACCATTCCTGCAACAGCTCGAGCGGGATCGCGGAGCCGGCGAGATCATCTGGATTCGCGTCGTGGGTGACGAGCTCATGTGTCTCCGACCCATGGCCGGAGAACGCGATCACCACCGTATCCTCGGGGCCGCAGCCGGCCAGGTCGGCAAATGCGTCCTCAATCCGCTGCCGCGTGGCCTCCGCATCTGCCAGCAAGACTGTGCTACCGCCCAGCGTGTCGAAGAACAGTGCCTCCAGCGCCGTCGCGTCGCGACGCGCGCAGGTCAGCTCATCAATGCCGGTCGAGCTATAACGGTCGATGCCGATGAACAGGCCGCGAAACGGCATGAGGCACCACGCTACGCCCGAACGACGCCGACGGAGAACGCGGCTCGTGGCTTCTCAGCCTTCTCCAGCACGACCGGCGCGAACGTGTCTTTCCGCGCGACCTGCTTGTTGCCCACCTTCTCGAACCAGACACACCAGACGGCATCCTCCTCCAGCATGGCCGTCTTCCCGACCAGCTCGACCGTCATGATCGGCCCGCCTGACTTCACCCGCACAAGATCGCCGGGCTTGAATTCGGTAGCATCCATTCTCCACGCTCCTTCTCGATGCCTATCTGTCCTCGCCAGGCACCGGAGGAGGTCGCAAGAAGCTCGCCCACGTCCCCACCACCATGAGTGGAGACGCGCACGTGCTAGGAGATCGCCCCATGCCTAACATCAATATATGGTGTGTCGGTCATTCCTTGCACAAGGATTTCGGCGAAGACCGTGTAAGCTCCTGATAGATGTTCTTGATTTGTCTCTTAGGGCTGCGCTGCGTTCCGAAGCGGGATAGCCCGACGGCAACCTGCCGTCGGGCCTATCGTCACGATCTGCCAGATAGCCAACGCCAGGCGCGGCGCCAGAAGCCGGGAGCCGCCTTGACGGGAGCGGGCTGAACGGCAAGTTCGATCGCTGGCGTCTGCCCGTAGAAGCGCGCTTTGGCAGCGCGGTCACGACGACGCTCGGCTTCGACCTGCTCGTCACTCCAGGGGCCGGCCTCGATCACCTTGCTGCGGTCGATCACATAGTGTGACCGGCATTTCAGCGTCCAATTGCCGATCGACGGCCGCAGGGAGACGGTCTCGCCATCGAACGTCATCTTCCAGTCCGTCGGCGTGAAGGGGGCGACGACCTCCTCGCCGCAACCGCAGCAGCAGCTGTGGGCTGATGTGGCATATTCCATCGAAACATAGAGAATGCCTGCCTCAAGGCGCTCAGGGATGTGTTCGACGAAACGATGTTCGAGTCGCTTGTGCCGTATCACGCGAGATCCCCGTTGATCAGCATGTTGCCGTCGGTGGTGTAGGTGCAGTGATGCTCGCGCTCGAGGTCGCGGTAGAAGCCGCGAATCTTCTTCCACTTGACGACCGCGAGGACAGCATTCAGGGCGTTGAGATCCGCGACCTGGATGTTGGAGGCGTAGATGTCCTTGGCGCCGCCGCCGACGAAGGAAATGCGCTGCCGCGCGTGATCGCGCTTCTCCGGCGTACTGGCGGTGACGCGCAGGATGCCGCCCAGCGACCCCTCGTCGAGCTCGAGCCCCATGCCAACATCGACGAACGCGGCGCCGATCGCCTCGAGCTTCTCTACGATCAGCCGCTTAGCGTCACCCGCATCGAGGGACAGGAACGCGAAGGTGACGCCGTCGAGAAGGTGAATGTTGTCGACGCCGAGCGCGACATCGTGCGCCACGATGTTCCGGTGCATCCGGCTGTAGATGCGCTTCAGGTATTCGACCTTCTTGGGCGCTTCCCGCAATTCCTCCAGGCTCGGAGCGCCCGGCGCGCGAAACGCGTTATGGGTCAGGAACTCGTCGCTGTCGAACAGCCGGATTTCCCGGACAGGCGTCTTGGCGACGAAATCCAGGATGTAGCCGCCGGTCCCCCCGACGCCGATGATGGCGACCCGCTCGTTGACGAGTCGCTCGGTCAGGACGCCGATCCCGACACGGTCGGAGGCGGTCTCGACATAGTTGAAGACGCTGTCCTCCTCCTCTTCCGGTTCGCGGAAGGTGCGAGGCGTCGCGCCGGACTTCAGCACTGCGGCCGGGCCCGCGAGGATATTCGCGTAGCTCGTCATCTTGTGGTGGTAGTCCGAGTAGCCGCCGTCTGGCTTGCTGGAGAAGCTGTGCGTCGCCTTCAGGCCGTGGCCGAGATCGAAGGCGCCGGCCGCATGCGAGATGCCCTGGATGGGCCTGCCGTCGGCGTGGCACGGGAAATCGCCGTCCCAGTGGATGACATGGGTGTCGGGCGGGCGCGTCTGATCTCCGGCCAGCGTGAGGCTGGAGATGAGGGTGCCGATGCGCACCTCCCGGCGCGCATCGACATACGGCACCTCGCGCATAACGAGATACCCGCCCTGCTGCTGGACGAAGTAGCCTTCGTCCCGCAGCCGCTTGAGGTCCGGATTACGACTGAACAGTGCGCGTGACATTGAACACCGTGCCCTTCTTCTTGACGTCGACGGAGCCGCCAACCCCGAGCTCACCGGCGGGCGGCGTCGACGCCGCGCGCCGGTAGGTCATCGAGAAGACGACGTTGGGTTCGTGCTGGCCCGGGAAGGCGAGCTGGACGATCTGTTCGAACGTCACCGTGCGGGCGTTCACCGTGCGCGGCCGCGAATTGACGATGATCTCGAACGTCAGCCGCGCGGTGATGAACCGCTCGATGCCGGGCTGGACCAGATCGATCAGCTCGCCATGCTCGATCAGGCGATCTTCACCGCCGGGAACCTCGAGGAAGACGGCCTCCCCCTCGCCGGGCTTGGCGAGGCCGTAGAGCACCGTGCCGCTGATGACCGGCTTGCCCCAGAGCAGCTCGTGGTCGTTGAGGGTCAGCTTGAAGTCGCGGTCGGTCTGGAAGGCGATGAACCGCTCGGCGCCGCGCTCACGCAGGTCGAACGGCTCGTTGAGCCTCACATCCTCGAAATCGCCCGAGGGCAGGATCGCGATGAGGCTGTAACCGTCCCGCGGGTCGAGTGCCGCGGCTTCCAGCAACTGGCGGCCGAGCGGCACGGGATCGCTCACCACACGGGACTGGAAGTTGAGATCGCCCTGCGCGAGGAGAAAGCGATACCCCCGCGCCGGACGCAACGCCCGGCCTTCGCGCAGGGCGTCGCCGAGATCGTCGTAATCAAGAAGTTCTTCGGTGTTCATAAGATTGGGTCCTTAGGTTCGGCCGAGGCAGCGCCGCGGCTCTAAGGGTCCAATCGGAGCGACGGAGGCCGACCGGTAAGGTCAGACGAACTTTTTTTGCAAGGGGCCGTCGGGGGTCTGCCCGCAGATGAAGAAGGCCGGGCAGTTCGGGCAGGTGCGCGACGAAACCTCGGCCGGAAACCGTCCGGCGCGGATGTCGCCGAGAAACTTTGCGAGCTTGTCCTTGCGCCCCTTCAGCTCCCGATCGGACAAGGCAAGCGCATGTGCCTCGCCGTCGGAAAGATGGACGAGCTCTGCGACCGCGCCGGGAAAGGACTGCCTGACCGCCAGCATCAGCGCCGCCGCGCCGACATCCTTGCCCTCGGCCGACCGCATGTGACCCGTGCGAATGCGGCGCACGGCGCGGATGCCGTCCGGCCGCACCAGCACCTCGTCCGGCCGAACGATGATCTCCTCGCCGCCGAAACTGAGGCTGAGCGCGACCGGCGCTTCGGGGACTGCTTCGGCGCGGTTCGCCAGGAAGAAGCGCAGCATTGCCAGCGCCAGATCGCGGAATTCCGCGCGATAGCCGTGCTCGCCGAGCCCCTCGCCGGCGAGCGCCGCATCGATGCGATCTTGCAGCGCCTGCTCGGACACGGGTCCATCCGACGCGATCACCGCCTCGACCACCACGCGAACCGCCTCATGCAGATGCATGAAGGCGGTCGCGGTTCGCCGGCCGCCGACCTGCAGGACATGCGTGTAGAAGAAGCGACGCGGGCAGGATTCATAAAGAGCGATCTGCGGGGCGCCTAACCGCAGCCGTCCGTCGACCACCAAATCGATATCCCGAGCTTCCGCGGCCACGGGAAGCGGCCGTGCCGGCACGAGCGAACGGCGTGTTAAGGTCGCCCCGAGACGGTCGAGGAATGGCGAAAGCGGTCGGTTGTGGCCGTTACTCTTCTCGGTCGGCGCATAAAGGATCAGGCGATCGCGGGCGCGCGACTGCGCCACGTAAAATAGGCACTCCTGCTCCTCGGCCTGACCTGCGCGGAACGCCTCCAGCGCACTGCCCTCCGCCCCCGCGATCATCCCGTCGGGCGCCGGACAGGGCGGCGCCGGCGGCGTGCGTGGGATCGTGTCGCTGTTAAGCCCAGGAATATGGACGCCACCGAACTCTAGGCCCTTGGCGCCATGGATGGTCATCAGCCGCACGGCGTCGAGATGCTGGGCGGCCGCCGGCAATTGGCGCAGGTCGCGGTCGTCGCCGAGCCGCACGAGCCTGCGCACACGATCGAGCAGGCGCGTGATGGGCAGCCCGCGTCCGGCCGGTTGTACCCGCACAAAGTTGAGGAATTGCCAGATCGCGATGCCCCGTGTGCGGTCGGCGAGATCCTCCGACGCGCCCAGGCGCGCGGCGATGCGTGTGCGATCGAGCAACAGCGTCGCGAGCACGGTCCAGGGCGAGGCCGTCTGATCGAAACCATCGAGCGCAGTCGCGAGCTTGGCAACGGTCTGCCGCCCCCTGTCGCTCAAACCGGGGATCGCCTCGCCATGCCGCAGCCAGCCCGCCGGCGCGTGCTCGGCCGCCCGCAGATGGTCGAAGACCGCGACCACATCGGCAAAGGAGGTGGCGAAGTCTCGCCAGCAGGCAATGCGCACCAGGCCCATGGCGCGCCGATCGACTAGGATCGAGAGGAGAGCCAGGAGATCCTTGACCTCACCCCGCTCGAACAGACTTCCCAGGAAGAGGACCGGCACGCCGAGCCGTTCCAGGTCCTGCCCGATCGTCGACAGCTTTTCGTTGCCGGTGCACAGGACCGCCTGGTCACGATAGGCGTAGCCGTCACGCCGCAGCTCCTCGATAGCGTCGGCCAGGGCGACCTGCTGCTGCTCGGCGCGCTGGACCGTGCGCAACTCGGGCCTATGTCCATTGGCGTCGCGGTCCGCGTCGAGGCCACTATCCGCATCGCCGGCGCGCATCGTGATCGCGAAACTGGAGAAGCTGGCGACAATCTCCGGCACCGAACGATAATTACGCTTCAATCGACCGCGATTGCCACCGGCGAAGTCCTCCTTGCCGAACCGGGTTATGTTGAAGGATGAGGCACCGCGAAACCGGTAGATCGACTGCTTGGCGTCGCCGACCATCCAGAGATTGCGGCCGTCGGGCCGCAGTGCGCTCAGCAGCCGCACGCTGCTGCGGTTCACGTCCTGATACTCATCCACCAGGACATGATCATATTGCGCCTGCAGCGCCGCGCAGATGGCCGCCTCCTTTTCGAGCAGTTGCACCGGCAAGGCGACAAGATCGCCGAAGTCGATGCAATGCGCGTTGCGCTTGAGCTGTTCGTAGGCCGCGTAGACGCGGGCAACCTCGCCGGCGCGTTCCGCCGCCTCGCGCGCATCCGAGTCCTGGGCTTTCGCCTGCATGGCGTCGGCGAGCGCGGCGTAGGTTTCGGCGTCGACCACCTCATCCTTCGCCCGCGATACGGCGGCCAACATGTCGGCAATGATCTGGGTCGGATCGTAAAGATTGCGGTAGTACGCGAGCCTAAGCCGCGGGAACTCCCCCTCGAGGAGTTCGACCGCTTCGGTCCGGTCCATCATCCGCGGGTCCTTCGGCAGGCCGAGCTCCGCATGGAAACGACGGATGATATCGAGGCCGAAGGCATGGAACGTGCCGATCCACATCGCGGCCGCAGCCTCGGGCCGCTTGCGCGCGATCCGCTCGGCCATCTCGCCCGCTGCCTTGTTCGAAAAGGTCAACAGCAGTATGCGCCGTGGATCGACGCCCTCGCCTAGAAGGCCCTCGACGCGCGCGATCAGCGTCTGCGTCTTGCCGGTGCCAGGCCCCGCCTCAAGCAGATAGGCTTCGCCGCGATGCGCCGCAGCGGCCGCTTGCAGCGGATTGAGCGGCCGTTCGACATGCGCCGCAGTCGCGGCGGGAGGCACGGGCGGCAGCAGCAAAGCATCGAACAACTGCTGCGCGACGACCTCGAACGGCGCGCCGAGCTTCGCGGCGATGGCGGACGCGGCGAGCCCTTGGTCGACATGGAGCGCCCGCGCGACGGTGCGCGGAAGCAGCAGTTCGCGCGCGAACAGGTCCATCTGGACTTCGCGGCGTTGCCGGCGTCCATAATCGACAACCCGATCCATTCCGACTGGTGAGGGCTCGGCCGGGCGTGCCGGATCAATCATCGGCGCCGCTTCGCCACCAGGATCGTCGCCCAGCTCGACATGGCCGATCTCATGCGCCACGAGGAAAGCTTGCTCGAACGGAGAGCCCATATTCTCGTGAAGAATCAGATCGTCGGCGGCGACGAAAGTCGCGCGGCCGCCATTGAGGACGGCTGCGCCGGCGGCAGTCCGTTCGACATCAATCCCCCGCCGCTTGGCCTCGGCGACAGCAAAGTCATAGGGCGACCAGGGATCGGCGCCGGATGCAACGAGGCGAGCGTGAAGCTCGGCGGCGACTTGCCTGGCGAGCTCCACACTGTCCATGTCAGTCCGCCTCCGCCAACAGCCGGGCGCGCTTCTCGGCCGGGACGCCGGCATCGATCAGCACTTGCTCGAAGGTGACCTGCTCGCCGGCCACCGGTTTGCTGTCGGCCTTATAGCTGCGCGCGACAATCAGGTGCGCTGGCCCCCAGGACGACTCCAACTGTGCGACAGAGCTGCGCATCGCATCCGCCAATATCGCCAGGAAGCGTCGCGGGATACTGACGAGAGAGACCCGCCGTTCGCGCAGTGCGGTCACGACCTGCCGGGGCACGTCCAGACGCTGCGCGACGGCGCGCCAGTCATCGACCGTCAGCGCCGCGAAAGGGTCGGCTGCTGCCGCCGGCATAACCTTCGCGTGTTGCGACCAGGCAGCGTCGATCAGCGCCCGATCGGTAGCAGAGAGGGGTGCGGCATCTTCATAAGCCTCGCGGCTGAGTTCGCGCGAGAGGTCGATGAGCTCCCCGGCATATTCCGGGTATAGCCGCAGATAGCGTTCCAAGGTCGACCGGCCAGGCTCGCTCTCGACCGCGAACGCGTCGAGCACGGCCTCGCGGGATGGACGTCCGCCGCCGGGGCTCACCGCTCTTCTCCGTCGGCCATGGCAGCTCGCAGGGCGGCGAAGGCCTTGTCGCGGTAGGTTCGGACGGTCTTTTCGGAGCGGCCCAAAGCCTTGGCGATGGTCATGACGTCCGGCTCCTTGGAGTCGATGGGGAAGCCCTGTCTCAACATGTGAATGATCCTGCTTTGTTCTGTCGGTAGAGCTTCAATCGCCGCATCCAGGCGCGACCGGTAAGACGGGTCGTCGAAATCCGACACGGCGAAGGGATCGTGGGTCCCTGCGGCCGCCTCGACCTCCGGTGACAGTTCTCCGCTCTCCTCGTCATATTCGAGGGGCTGGGAACGGTTTTCGTCGCGCCAGGCCTTTTCCTGCGCATCGCGCCGCAGGCTCGCTAGCGCGCCATCGAAGCGCACCTCGAAGTAGTCGACCTTTTCGTCGTAGGCGGCGCGGTCCGCCGAAAAGAGCTCGACGAACCGGCCGAACACCTTGTCGCGCACGACCCCGCGCGTCAGCGATTCCGTCTTTCCATCGGAGCTTTCCGCCCTGGGCAAACTGCGCAGCACCCGTTCGGTCAAGATCCGATAGAGGCGCTCGAACCACACCTCGTTGTTGTCGCGACGGCTCGCGCGAATGAAGTAAACGAGACATTCGCTCGGGACGTAGCCCGGGTCCGAGCGCTTGGTGATTTCCGCCCTGGCGATCAAGCCATCACGCGGCAGGACTGCCAATTCGGCGATGAGGGCTTCTATCTTCGGGTCGCGCTCGTAGAGTTCGCCGCTGAGGCGGCGTTTGCGCAGCGGGGTTACGATCGCTTCGCCCGCGCCACGCGCGTCTGCCTTTTGCCCGGTGTCGAAAGCTCCCTCCAACTGGTTCATCGCGCGGCCCCGCCTCCCGTATCGCCCTTCTTGTTGAGACGCGTCTCGAGCGAGCCGATGCTGTCGAGCACCGCCTCGAAATCCGGTGGATCGCCAAAGATCATGCCCTGCATGGCCCTGTAGTCGACGCGCAGTTGCTCGATCATCGCGTCATGCGGGGCGAGTGCAAACGAGCCAGGCGCAGCGCTCGCGAGATCGAAGTCCGGTCGATTGAAGAACATCCGGGCGTGCGCGACGCAATCCGCACCGAGCGCCGGATCAGCGATGGCGGCGGCGCCGACGCGGGCCGCGGCGAGCTGGTGCAGGTCATAATAGTGACGGGAAACGCGTTGGCCGCCCCCGCGCAGCTCGCCGCGCTTGTCGAACCAGCGCCGCAGCCCATGGAGGATGACAACCTTGTCCCAGAAGGTACGTTCCGGATCGACCGTGCGGACGGCCGGCACGGTCAGGTCGAGCGCCGGCAGATCATCATCGACATAGGGTTTGATCGGCACTTCGCTGTTCGGATCGAGCGCGGATTTCGCGCCCGACTCGATCTTGATCGCTGCCCGCACATAATCCGATCGCGGCGTCGCCGCGGGATACCAGATCAGAAGCGTCTGCCCGTCGGGATCAGCGTCATCGGCTTCCACTCGGGCCGCGCCGGCATCGAGGCCGGCAGCCTGAAGCCGGTCCTGCAGGATCTGCGTCAACTCAGCCCGCAGCGGGCCGTTGATGTAGGCTTGGCAGGCGTCCTTGATCGCATCGAGGCGCGCCCGGCGCTTTTTGCTACTCAGCGCTTCGAGCTCCTCGATGGTCGCCGGCTCGCCGATGTCGTCCCGAAACACCGTGACATCAATGTCTTCGGAGAAGCGATTGATCAAACCAAACCCTTTGGACAGGGAGGTTCCACCTTTGAAGAGGAGGCGGGGTCCGCCCTCTTTCAAGCCATTGAACAAGGCATCCAGCGTCCAGCAGACCCAGAAGTCCTTCTCGATATTCTGAGACGCCGTGCCGAGGCGTAGCGCCGTCGTATCGAAGGCGCTCAACATCGCGTCCGACCCGGCCGCGAGAACCTCGTCGAAAGCCGGATTCATGTCTTCACCGCCCGGGCTGCACCGCGCTTGGCAGTTTGTGCCTTCTGCGGGGAAAGCGGCTTTCGCTTGGGCCGGGCGACGGCAGCATGACGCTGATCATCGGCATCGTCCGCCGTTCTTTGTTGATGACGATCATGATCAGCATCATCACGATCATCATCGACGTGCCGACGACGAACGCCGGCGTCGCTTTCAACGAGCGGCTTGAGAAACACCCACATCCATGTCGGAAGAGCTGTCATACCGGCAGTGAGATCCGCTTTGAGGGGCGGTCCCACCGTGGGATCTTCGAAAAGATTGGCGAGCTTGCGCCTAACCTGATCACTTTCTCCTTCACGAACCATGAGATCGCGCAGCCAGTGAAGCGCTTGGACGACGCGCATCGCTGGTCGTCCGGCCCAGAATAGCTTGCTGGCCGCGGTTGGACGGAAGGTGATCGTTACGTTGCCGAGCTTGATCGCGCGGCGCCGAGCGTCGGTGTGCACCACGATTTTGGCGGGGACGGCGTCAGTTAGGCCCAGATCGTTCGCCGCGGTCATGCCGTCGACAAGCATCCGGGTTTGGTCACGTCGCCCGACGGCGTCGATGACTGAGCGCGGATCAGGCGGATTGGGTTTCTGGGTGAGTTTGTTGAAGCCAGGCTGATCGTAGAGCCCACGATCAATCCGCCTAAGGATTTCGACCTTCGTCAGCCGCTGCAACGCCTTATCGACCGCGTCCCGCGAGGCGAGATCGACGAAGTCACTGGGCGTCCAGACCTTGCGTGGCGCATCCGCACGGATGCGCTCGAGCATGGCTTTCTTCAGATCGGGCGAGTCGGTGTTCATGTCCGAAAATTGTAGTCCTTTTTCGGACGCGAACCAAGTGGATTGTCCGAAATAAATATACAAATTTCGGACAATCTAAATAGGTAGGCCGCCCACCTGAGAATGGCTCCTTCGGCCGTATGCAACTTTGCCGACCGTCCTGGCGAGCCAGCTCGGTAGCTGGGGCGCGACCGCGACGAGTTCGCCGAACGTGGAAGACGGCAACTTGCGCTTCAACGTCATCAAGGCGGCTTCTGCCTTTTCCGGCCCCAGCCAGGCGAGCGCTCGCACCGCCTGTCCGGCGGGCCGATCGGCCAGCGCCAACTGCCAGCGCGGCGCATGCCGCAGCTCGACGACCTGCTGGCCCAGATTCATCGTCCGGCTACGGCCCGATGTCAGATAGACCGACCGGACCGGCACCTGTGTCGTGAGGCCGAGCGCGTTAGCGGCCGCGGCACCGTTCGACACGATGGTTTCGCCGCGCTGGAGCGCGAGGGCTTCGACGGCCTTCTCGACGGAGGGCGCGCGGACGCCGAACCGACTCGAAACCGGGCGCAGATAGACGCCGCGCCCGGCACGCATCAGCCGGCCACGTTCAGCCAGTCGCGACAAGGCTTGATCCACCGCGGCGCGATTGCCGAGATGGAGCAGGCTCTTCGCCGCGATCGGAGCGCCCTCGGGCAAGCCCTCGGCGTGCGCCAGAATCTGTTCGGTCAGTCGTTGCACGGCACTTTTCCTGTCAGAAATATATGCGGTTTTCTGACAGTTTTCAATCTCCCCCAAACCGACTGGAAGGGCCAGCGATTGAGAGGGGGCCTGGAGGGGAAAGCCTTCCCCTGCGGCCGAGCCCAGGGTCTCGGCCGACCGCTTCTGCGGGGAGACCCCGCAACGCCCCCATTAGAGTGAGAGTGTGGACCGGATTTCCGTGACGGGTTGAGGGTCGGGAGAGAGTCTTCCGGCGCCCGTCATGGAGTTTGATCCCATGAACATGCAGGTTCTCGATGCCCGGCGCGACGTGAGTGGCGGCTGGAAGGTGGACGTCAACCGCGGCGAGCGCATCGGTCGGGTTTCCTCGGAGTGGTTCTCGCGACCCGACGACGAGCGCTATCTCTCGCTCGCCGAACTCGGCCGGACCGTCCGCGAGCGCACCGAGCGCAGCCGAACGCGCGTTGTCGAATCCGCGCTTATCCATGTCGAAGCCAGCCGCACCGATCCCGAACGGCTTGCCCTGATCCTACCAGGCGCCGACAAGCCCATCGCTCCGACGCACTGGAGTTTCGGTCAGCTCGCGAGCCAGGTCGGCGCGCCGGCCGCCTATCTGCGGCAGCTCCCCGCCGCGCTCGCCGGCATCAACCTGCAATATGGGCTGACCGCCCACCGCGCCGAGCAGATCAAGACCCTCGAGACCGACGACGGCCGCGTCGAGCTGCGCGCCGTGACCGGCCCCGACTACGGCCGGATCTACGACCACGAGCTGGTCGAAGCCGTGCAGCGCATCGCCGGCAACGGCACCGGCGACACCCGTTGGAAAGTGCCCGGTGTCCTCGACTGGTCGACCGGCGTCTATAATCCGCGCGTCGACATCACCAAGGACACCACGACGCTCTACGCTTCCGATCGCGACGTCTTCCTTTTCCTCGTCGACGATCTGAATCCGATCGAAGCCGGCAAGCTCGCGGATGGATCGCCCGATCTCTATTTCAGGGGCTTCTATGCCTGGAACAGCGAAGTGGGCGCCAAGACCCTTGGTATCGCGTCCTTCTATCTCAGGGCCGTGTGCCAGAATCGCAATTTGTGGGGCGTCGAAGATTTCGAGGAGATCTCCATCCGCCATTCCAAATACGCCGCTTCGCGCTTCGCCCATGAGGCGGCGCCGGCCTTGCTCAGCTTCGCGGACTCCTCACCGCAGCCGTTCATCACCGGCATCAAGGCGGCGCGCGAACGCATCGTCGCGCACAAGGACGAAGAGCGCACCGAATTCCTGCGCCGCCGCGGCTTCTCGAAAGCCGAGACGGGCAAAATCATCGACGCGGTGCTGGCCGAGGAAGGCCGCCCGCCGGAAAGCATCTTCGATTTCGTCCAGGGCATCACCGCCGTCGCGCGCGACAAGCCCCACCAGGACGCGCGGCTCGAGCTCGAAGGCAAGGCCAAGAAGCTGCTCGATCGCGCCGCCTGATCCCCGCAATGCCGGAGATGCGGTTGTCCGTGTCTCCGGCTTTGCGTCCCCTAGCCATACTGTTTCCGGGCTGTCTTGTGGCCCAGATCCAGGTCACCTATTCAGTGGTGCGGCATGGAGCACAATCGCCAAACGAGCGACTGGATACAGAATGGTAGAGCAGGCGCCTGCGGAATATTACATCGATGAAAGCGGCAATACCGGCGACCTGAGCACGGTCAAAATCGACTCCTACTTCGTCGAACAGCGCATGTTCGCCTTGGCTGCATTCGGCTGCACGCTCGACCAGGACTTCACCGATAAATTGGGCGCACTAAAAAAGGCGCACCGCATCCAGTCGTCGGAGCTCAAATCAAAACAGGCTTATGACAAGCCGCGCTTCATCTTTGATCTTCTGGACCTCCTTGAGACGCGCCGCGCCCCAATCTTTATCGAGCTTGTCGACAAGCACTTCTTCGTTGTCGTGAACATCATCGAGCGAATGGTGGTGCCCTATGTGGGGGAATGCGACACTCAACCTGGCGCCCTTTGGATGAAGGGCGTTATGGCGAACTACATGGCGCTATATGCACCTCCCGAGCTGGCTCACGCCTTTGCCGCATGTTGCCAAAGCAGAGACCACGCGGAAATACGCGAACTTTACAAGCAAATAATTCGGTGGGCGCAGGGAAGCGGAGTTCCGCCTACTGACGTGGCGGCGGGGATCATCCGTTTTGCGCGCGACAGCTTGAAGGACTTCCGCAAGCTGCCGAAAGCCAAGGCCGTCGAGCGGGCATTACCGATTCCCGACAAGAATCCCGCCGGGAAGCTGCTCTGGGTTCTGCCGAACCTGACATCGTTCACCAACATCTACGCCCGGATCAATCGCTTCGCGCGAAAGCAGGTTTCCGGCGTGACGCTGTTCCACGACGAGCAATTGCAGTTCGGAGACATTCTTCTGCACAACAAGAAGCTCGCAGAGGACCTGGCGCAGCTTGGCGTGAAATTGCCCCTGCAGACGGCCGACTTCGAATTCTCGCAGGCGGCCGACCTGCAATTCCAGCGATCGCACGATTCTATCGGCATTCAGGTCGCCGACGTCCTCGCCGGTTTCATCGCGCGATATGTACAGGACGCTGTGTGGGGCGGCGCCCCCATGCATCCTGACAAGGTAGCGATTTTCCGCCGCCTCGTCGCAACAGGCGACCGCAGCTTGGGTTCGGGTGTCAACTTCGTCGCGCCCGACAACATGATCCGCTTCCTCGGCATCGAACCGCGCTCGAATTTCTAGGGCGGCATCAAGCCGTCATGGGCGAATACGAAGGACTGGCGCGGGATCATCGCCGGTTCTGGCAGTGACCTTACCGATGGCGTTTGATGGTGTCGCTGCCCTCCTAGAGTGAGAGGGCGGTGCTTCGCTTCGTGACGGGTTTAGGGTCGAGAGAGAGGCTTTCGGCGCCCGTCGCGGAGTAAGTCTCATGGCAACTGCCATTCAGAAGATCACCCTGTCGTCGGCGCAGGACATCCCCTTCAACAAGCTGGTGCTGAGCCAGTCGAACGTCCGCCGCGTCAAGGCTGGCGTCTCGATCGACGAGCTGGCCGAGTCGATCACCCGGCGCGGTCTCATCCAGTCCCTCCACGTCCGGCCGGTGCTCGATGCCGACGGCCAGGAAACCGGCATGTACGAAGTGCCGGCGGGCGGGCGTCGCTTCCGCGCGCTGCAGCTCCTCGTCAAGCAGAAGCGCCTCACCAAGACCTCCAAGGTGCCGTGCGTGGTGTCGGACGCCAATGCCGACATCCTCGTCGACGAGGTGTCGCTGGCCGAGAATATCGAACGCGCCCCGCTGCATCCTCTCGACCAGTTCCGCGCGTTCCAGGCGATGCGCGAGAAGGGCATGACCGAGGAGGCGATTGCGGCTGCATTCTTCGCGTCCGTCCAGGTCGTGAAGCAGCGGCTTCGCCTCGCGGCCGTCTCGCCGTCATTGCTCGATATCTATGCCGAGGACGGCATCACGCTCGAACAGCTCATGGCCTTCACCGTCACCAACGATCATGCGCGTCAGGAGCAGGTCTGGGAGTCGGTTCGCAATAGCTGGCAGAGGGAACCCTACCAGATCCGGCGCATGCTGACCGAGACCGCCGTCCGCGCATCCGACAAGCGGGCCGTATTCGTCGGCATCGATGCCTATGAAACCAACGGCGGCTGCGTGCTGCGCGATCTCTTCCAGGATGACGACGGCGGCTGGCTGCAGGATCCTGCGCTGCTCGATCGCCTGGTCGCCGACAAGCTGAAAGCCTCCGCCGAAGCGATCGCCGGCGAAGGCTGGAAATGGATCGAGGTGGCGATGAGCTTCCCCTATGGCGCCACCCACGGCCTGCGCGAGATCGTGGGCACGCCGCTCGACCTGACGGCTGACGAACAGGCGACCATCGAGGCGCTCAACGCCGAGTGCGCCAAGCTGGAGGCCGAATATGAGAACGCCGACGAGTTGCCGGACGAGATCGATCAGCGCCTTGGCGAAATCGAAACCGCGCTCGCCAGCTTCGACGAGCGACCGGTCCACTACGAACCCGCCGACATCGCGATCGCCGGGGTCTTCGTCAGCCTGGACGCCGACGGCACGCTGTCGATCGACCGCGGCTATGTCCGACCCGAGGACGAGATCGCCAACCAGGCGGGCGATGGCGAGGGTGAAGAGCAGGATGGCGGCGACGATGACGCTGACTATCCGGCGTCGCCTTCGGTCCAGCGCGCGGTCATCACCATCTGCGGCAAACCTGCCGAGCCCGAGGAGGAGGACGAGGACGACACGATCAAGCCGCTCCCCGATCGACTGATCACGGAGCTGACCGCCGATCGCACCCTCGCGCTCCGCGACAAGCTCGCCACCGATCCCTCGGTCGCCTTCGTCGCCGTCCTGCACAAGTTCTGCCAGGACGTGTTCTACGGCGGCAGCCAGTACGGCTTCGCGATGGAGGTCAGCGTGCGGGGCACGACCTTCCATTCGCAGCCCGAAGGGCTTCGTGACAGCGTCTATGCCAAGGCGATCGAGGCCCGGCACGATAGCTGGCGCAAACGGCTCCCGGCCAAAGTCGCTGATCTCTGGGATGGGCTGGCCGCACTGACTGGCCCCGAACAGGCCGAACTCTTCGCCCATTGCGCTTCGTTCGGCGTCAATGCGCTTTATGAGCGGGCCGATCGCTACGGTGGCCGTGTCTCGGCGCATAGTGTCGAACAGCGCATCGCCGAAGCCGATCGCCTGTCGCTGGCGGTCGGGCTCGACATGGCCGAAGCCGGGTGGCGGCCGACCGTCGCCAACTATCTCGGCCGCGTCACCAAGCCCCGCATCCTCGAAGCGGTGCGTGAAGGCGCCGGCGAGCGCGCCGCCCAACTCATCGCACATCTGAAGAAGGGCGACATGGCGACCGAAGCCGAACGTCTCCTCGCCGAGACGGGCTGGCTGCCCGAACCGCTGCGCAATTCCGGCGCCGATGCCGAAAGCACCGAGGCGGACTCTGGCGAGGGCGACGAGGCGTTGCCGGACTTCCTCGACGGCGATGACGAGGAGACCAACACCGATGATGAGGAGGAACGGCACCTCGCCGCCGCGGAGTGACGGCGGTCCTCATCTGACTTGACGGGCCCGGCGTCCCTTCGGGGGCGTCGGGCTTTTTTCATGCGCGCCGATCGAGAGGGAGAGTTTGGCCCGGACGTGGCGAGCCGGACATGGAGGAGAGAGCGCCTGCCGGCTCTCCCGTTCCCTGCTCTCCGGGAGTGGCCTCATGGCCGACTATTTCACCCATTTCTCATGCCTGCTCGATGTCGGCACGCCCGAGACCGCTGCCCGCGCGCTCGATCTCTACAACCAACTGTCCGAGGACGGAGCATCCGAGGAACCGCCGTCCGATGGCTTCCTCCTGTCCATCCAGCCCGAGCATGGCGGCTCCAAACTCTGGATGCGCGACGATGTCACCGGCGATCCCGAACGGCTGATCCAGTTCGTCATACGCTGCGCCGCCGAATTCCACCTCACCGGCCGATGGGGCTTTCAGTACGCCAACACCTGCTCCCGGCCGCGTCTCGATGGCTTCGGTGGCGGCGCGCATGTCCTCGATCTCGCGACCGGCGAAACTGTGGCGTGGATCTATACCAACGGTTGGCTCGCCGAGGTGATCGATGGCGGCGATGGTGCCTGACATCATCGAGACCATTGTCTGTCGCTTGATGGCGCGGCCGGGCCGCGCCCCTTGAGAGCGAGAGGAAGGCCGGGACGGGTTTGAGCCCGTCCGGTCCGAGAGAGAGCGCCGGCGGGCTTTCCCGCTCCGCTCTCCCGAGGACGTCTCCCATGAATGCTCACACCCTTGCGGCGGCGCTGCCGACCGCCGCCGATCAGCCGACCGACGCTGCCGCCATCCATGCCGCGGCACTTCTCCTCCTTCCTCACATCGAGCGCGGCGAGCGCATCGACGCCGCGGTCTTGCGCACCGCCATGGAGACCGCCTTCGGCGCGTCCGATACTGCCGGCGCCTGGGACTGGAAGGACGCCTATGACGCCTGCGAAGCCGCAACCGTCCTCATGCTCCGCAAATACGGAAAGGCGCTTTTGCGCAAAGCCGGGTCTCCGGCTGCGGCGGTTCCTCTGTTCGGCAAGATCGCGGGACTTCTGCCCACCCACACGCGCCGCTCCGAGGAGGCGCAGGCCTTCCAGCAATTCTCGACGCCGATCCCGCTCGGCCTGGCCGCGATCACTGCGGCCGCCATCACACCCGCCGATCGCGTGCTCGAACCATCGGCCGGCACCGGCCTGCTCGCCATCCTCGCCGAGATCGCCGGCGGCACGCTTGTCCTCAACGAACTCGCCGAAACCCGGGCCGCACTCATCTCCTCCCTCTTTCCGGCCATTCCCGTGACCCGCTTCGACGCAGCCCAGATCGACGATCATCTCGACCCGGCGACCGTCCCAACAATCGTGGTGATGAACCCGCCATTCTCGGTCCTCGCCAATGTCGAGGGGCGTGTCGCCGACGCAGCCTATCGCCATCTCGCATCCGCGCTCGCGCGGCTCGCCGATGGCGGGCGCCTGGTCGCGATCACCGGCGCGAATTTCGGCCCCGACATACCGGCCTGGCGCGACGCCTTCGTCCGCCTGCAGGAGAGGGGCCGCGTCGTGTTCACCGCCGCCGTCCATGGCTCAGTCTATGCCAAGCACGGCACGACCGTCGAAACCCGGCTGACCGTGATCGACAAGATCCCGGCCGACGAGCCATCCGCATTTCCGGCGTCCCCCGGCACCGCTCCCGACATCGCCGGACAGAACAAGGCCAACCCGATCGCCGCGATCCTGAGTGCGGCGATGATGCTCGACTTCCTCGGCGAGAACGCCGCAGCCGAGCGGATCCAGAAGGCGTGTGAATCGCCCGAGCGATACGA
>WPCJ01157943.1_pt1 | contig 65136 bp, 55 predicted proteins | sample 5399831 | NCBI WGS metagenome assembly WPCJ01 (sample SAMN12869470, study PRJNA574797) | sludge metagenome | isolation source: wastewater treatment of pH10 | place: China:Beijing | collected 2019-05-20
GCCCTGATCTGGTACATCTGGTGGCTGGCGGCCGCGAGCTTTGCGGCGCTGATCGCCTACGCCATCTTCCACACCTTCAACTACAAGCGCGACTACTACATCCCGGCCGAGACGGTTCAGGCGACCGAGGACGCGCGCACCCAGGCCCTGACGGCCGCAGCAGCGACGCAAGGGTGATCCGATGAGCCACGCACCAACCCTCAACTCCGACTACGTCGACGAGGCCGGGCGGCCGATCTTCCACCCGGTCGAGGAGCCGCATCACCCGGAAGGCCACAGCACCATGCTGGGCTTCTGGATGTATCTGATGAGCGACTGCCTCATCTTTGCGATCCTGTTCGCCGTCTACGCCGTGCTGGGCGGCAACTATGCGGCGGGCCCGGCGCCCAAGGATCTGTTCGACCTGCCGCTGGTGGCGGTGAACACGTCGATGCTGCTGTTCTCGTCGATCACCTACGGCTTCGCCATGCTGGCGATGTACCGGAACAAGGTCGCGCAGACGCAGGTCTGGCTGGCGGTCACGGGCCTGTTCGGCCTCTGCTTCCTGGGGATCGAGCTCTATGAGTTCGCCCACATGATCCACCTGGGCGCCACGCCCCAGCGCAGCGGCTTCCTGTCGGCCTTCTTCATCCTGGTGGGCACCCACGGCCTGCACGTCACCTTCGGCGTCATCTGGCTGGTCACCCTGATGATCCAGGTGGGTCAGAAGGGCCTGATCCAGGCCAACAAGCGCCGCCTCATGTGCCTGAGCCTGTTCTGGCACTTCCTCGACGTCATCTGGATCGGCGTCTTCACCTTCGTCTATCTGTTCGGGATGCTGCGATGAGCGCTGAAGCCCACAATGAGCACGCCGTGGACCATCACGACGATCACCACGGCGATGACCACGATCACGGCACCTACAAGGGCTATCTGATCGGGTTCGGCCTGTCGGTCGTGCTGACCGCCATTCCGTTCTGGTTGGTCATGGCCGGGGTGCTGGCGCCGCAGCTGACGGGCCTGATCATCACCGCCTTCGCTGTGGTGCAGATCGTGGTCCACATGATCTTCTTCCTGCACATGAACCATAAGTCCGAGGGCGGGTGGAACATGCTGGCGCTGATCTTCACCCTAGTGATCGTGGTCATCGCCGTCGCCGGTTCGGTCTGGGTCATGTATCACCTGAACACCAACATGATGCCCGTCCACGACATGCAGGGGATGGGCTGAGCCCTCTCGCCCGCGGAGACCGCCGTTTGACGCCATCGTCGGCCCCTGATCCGGTTTCCGGTCCGGTTTCACGTCGTCGACTGGTCGCGGGGCTGGCGGCGTTCGCCGTGTTGATCGCGGGCTTTTCGGCGCTGGGCGTCTGGCAGGTCCAGCGCCTGGCGTGGAAGCAGGAGCTGATACGTCAGGTCGACAGCCGCATCCACGCCGATCCTGTCCCGGCGCCGGGGCCTGCAGACTTCGACGCTGTGACGCGCGAGACGGACCAGTACCGCCGCGTCACGACCGACGGCCGGTTCCTGCATGACCGCGAGGTGCGGGTGAAGGCGGTGACGGACCTGGGGCCGGGCTTCTGGGTCGTGACGCCGCTGGAAGACGCGCGGGGCTTCACCGTTCTGATCAACCGGGGCTTCGTTCCGGCCGAGCGCGCCGCGTCTGAAACCCGCGCCGAAGGTCAGGTCGAGGGGCTTGTCTCCGTCACCGGCCTGTTGCGGATCAGCGAGCCCAAGGGCGGCTTCTTGCGCGACAACGATCCGGCGGGCGACCGCTGGTTCTCGCGCGACGTGGCGGCGATCGCGCAGGCCAAGCAGTTGAGCGGCCCCGTCGCCCCCTATTTCATCGACGCGGATGCGACGCCCAATCCGGGCGGGTGGCCGCGCGGCGGGTTGACGGTGGTGCGGTTCGCCAACAGCCATCTGGTCTACGCCCTGACCTGGTTCGGCCTGGCGCTGATGTCGGCGGGCGGTGCGGTGCTGTGGCTGCGCGAAGAACGACGCCGTAGGCTGGGAAGACGTTGATGCAGACCCAGACCCTGAGCCGCTTCGCCCGCACCCTGATGGGCATGGACGCCAACGCCGAGACGCCCGTGTCGCCGGGCGCGGCTGGACGTCGCAACATGCTGCTGCTGATCCAGTTGCGCTGGCTGGCGGTGATCGGGCAGGTGGCGACCATCGTCATCGTCCATTGGGGGCTAGGCATCCATCTGCCGCTAGGGCCGCTGCTGCTGGCGCCGACGGCCCTGGCGGTGATGAACCTGGTCAGCGCGCCCGTCACCCTGCGGCGCAAGGTCGTCACCGACCCGGAGATCCTGCTGGCCTTATGCGTCGACGTGGCGGCGTTGAGCTGGCTGCTCTACTTCAGCGGCGGGGCGACCAATCCGTTCGCGGCTCTGTATCTGATGCAGGTGGTGCTGGCGGCGGTGCTGCTGCGCCCGGCCTACGCCTGGGGCTTCGTGCTGGCGACGGGCGCCTGCCTGGCCTTCCTGGCGATCTGGCGCCAGCCGCTGGACCTGCCCGCCGGGGCCGATGCGCGGCTGGGCCTGATCCAGCAGGGCGCCCTGATCAACTTCATCCTGATCGCTGTGCTGCTGGTCGCCTTCGTCACCCGCACCAGCCAGAACGTGCGCGCCCGCGACGCCTATCTGGCCGAGGCCCGGCAGCAGGCGGCGGAACAGGACCACATCGTGCGCATGGGGCTGCTGGCGTCAGGCGCGGCGCATGAACTGGGCACGCCCCTGGCCTCGCTCTCCGTCATTCTCAGCGACTGGCGGCGGATGCCCGCGCTGAACCGCGACGACGACCTGGTGCAGGACATCGAGCAGATGCAGGCCGAGGTCGAGCGCTGCAAATCCATCGTCACCAACATCCTGATGTCGGCGGGCGAGGCGCGGGGCGAGGCGCCGACCGTCACCACCCTGCAGGCCTTCCTGCAGGAGATCATCGCCGAATGGTCCGACAAGTCGGGGGAGGCCATGCGCGTGACCCTGGACGGCCCGGCGCCCGGCAATCCGTCCATCATCGTAGATCCCGCCTTGAAGCAGGTGTTCAGCGCCCTTCTGGACAACGCCCATGAAGCCGGAGCGCGAAACCTGGAGGTGCGGGCCGCCGCCGACGCGGGCGGGCTGTTCATCGCCTTCGAGGACGATGGGCCGGGCTTTTCTTCAGCTATTCTGGAAAAGCTAGGCCAGCCGTATCAGTCGACCAAGGCGCGGGCGGGGTCGGGCCTGGGGCTGTTCCTGCTGGTGAATGTGATGCGCAAGCTGGGCGGGACGGTCGTGGCTGTGAATCGGCCGAAAGGGCAGGGCGGCGCTGCCGGCGCCATGGTGCGCCTGACCTTGCCGATCGACGCCCTGGCGCCGAAATGAGGGGCCTGGAAAGAGGGACTGAGATGAACGACGAACCCCGCCAGCTTCTGATCGTCGAGGACGACGAGTCCTTTTCGCGCACCCTGCGTCGGTCGTTCGAGCGGCGCGGCTATCAGGTCGTCTCGGCTCACAGCCACGACCAGATGGTCGAACTGCTGAAGACGCACCATCCCGATTACGCCGTGGTGGATCTGAAGCTGGGAACGGCGTCAGGCCTGACCTGCGTGCAGACGCTGCACGCCTTTGATCCCGACCTGGTGATCGTGGTGCTGACGGGCTTCGCCAGCATCGCCACGGCGGTCGAGGCGATCAAGCTGGGCGCGCGGCACTACCTCGCCAAGCCCGCCGGCACCGACGCCATCGAAGCCGCCTTCGGCCGCGAGGCGGGCGATCCCGATGCGCCCCTGACGGCGCGTTCGACCTCGATCAAGACGCTGGAGTGGGAGCGCATCCACGAAGTCCTGGCCGAGACCGACTTCAACATCTCCGAAACCGCGCGCCGCCTGGGAATGCACCGCCGCACCCTGGCGCGGAAGCTGGAGAAGCGGCAGGTCAGCTGAGCCAAACGCCGCGCTCATCCCTGCCTCGCCGTCATTCTCGGGCTTGACCCGAGAATCCAGCCCCTCAACGTTTGAACAGGCATGGGTCGATGCGGTCGCCGTCGTGCTTGCTGGATCCTCGGGTCAAGCCCGAGAATGACGGCTTGAGAGAGGGGGGAGGCGTCACCTCTCTGTCTTCAACACTCCCAACACGGCTTCCGTATCCTGCCCCAGTTTCGGCGGCGGGGCGTCATAGCGCACCGGCGTCTTCGACAGGCGGATGGGCGAAGCGACGGTGCGGACGGGATCGGCCAGGTCGGGCCGCGTCTGCTCGACGGTCAGGCCGCGATGGATGGCCTGGGGCTCTTCGAACACTTGGTCGATGGTGTTGACCGGGCCGCAGGGCACGCCCGCCGCCTCAAGCGCTTGCATCAGCCCCTGCATGGTGAAGCCTTGCGTCTTCGTGGCGATCAGCGGCCCCAACGCCTCGCGGTTGGCGACGCGCAGGGCGTTGGTGGCGAAGCGATCCTCGACCTGCAGCTTCAGGGCGCCGCACAGGGCGCGGAACTGGCCGTCGTTGCCCACGGCGATGATCACCATGCCGTCCGAGCAGGGGAAGGGCTGATAGGGGGCCAGATTGGGGTGGGCGTTGCCCATCCGGCTCGGCGCCTTGCCCGACACGAAGTAGTTGGTCGCCTGATTGGCCAGCATGGCCGTCTGAACGTCGAACAGGGCGATGTCGACGTGCTGGCCCTCGCCCGTCGCCCGCGCGTGCCACAAGGCCGCCAGGATGGCGTTGGAGGCGTACAGGCCGGTGAACAGGTCCACCACCGCCACCCCGACCTTCATCGGCTCGGCGCCCGGCGCGCCGTCCGGCTGGCCTGTGATCGACATCAGCCCGCCCATGGCCTGGATCATATAGTCGTAGCCCGCTCGGTGCGCGTCCGGCCCGTCCTGGCCGAAGCCGGTGATGGAGCAATAGACCAGCTTCGGATTGACCGCCGCCAGCGAGGCGTAGTCGAGGCCGTACTTCTTCAGCCCGCCGGTCTTGAAGTTCTCGACCACCACGTCGCAGGTCGCAGCCAGACGACGCACGGCCTCGGCGCCTTCAGGGCTGGCGATGTCCAGCTCGACCGACTTCTTGCCTCGGTTGGCGCACAGGAAATAGGCGGCGTCTCCCGGCTGTCCGTCGGCCGTGGTGGTGAAGGGCGGCCCCCAGTGGCGGGTGTCGTCGCCCGCGCCCGGCCGCTCGATCTTGATCACCTCGGCGCCCAGATCGGCCAGGGTCTGCGTCGCCCAGGGCCCGGCCAGCACCCGCGACAGATCCAGCACGCGCACGCCCGTCAGCGGACCGTGGGAGAAAGGTGAGGCGGCGGGAATCGAGACGGCGTCAGACATGCGCGTCTTCTAGCAGAAACCGCACGCGGCAGGATGGTTTCGCGCCGAAGCGACACCCATCCAACGATGCTGAGAAAAGAGACGATGGTGGGTGATCACAGGTTCGAACTGTGGACCCGCTGATTAAGAGACGCTGAACGAGCTTTGATTTGTCAGTGTATTTTCACCAAAGCGGCTTGAAGCAGGGCAAGCAATTTCAATCTCTTACAAGCAGTTTGCCAACAAGGAAGTGGCGCGGTGGCGGCTACCAGGCGTTAACTCGATTAGCTTTGGGGAGGGGGCTGGTCGAGAAGGTCGAGCAGATCTTGAAGGCGCACTTTGAGACGCGTCAGATGGATTTGTGGGAGTAGGTTCTTTCGGTCCGCAGCGACTAAGACAGTCTCCAGGACGGCGTCGGAATGACGAATGAGGGAGACAAGGTTTTCACCGCTTGGGGCGTTTCTGCCTTCGAACCAGTTTCGAACTGCGCGCTCGTTCGCGTTGGTAATCCGTCCGACGGTCTTCCTAGCGGAGGACGACGCGCCCCACTCAGCATGAAGGGCTTGGGCGATGAGCTGAGGAAAAGCCTCCATCTTACGCCTCCTATTTCGGAAATTATCTTCCGTTCTTGGACTGAACTTTTCAGACCATTTTCTGAAACGACTTTCCTGACATGTACCTTTAGGCCTTGTTCCTGACCGTGCCGTGAAGGGCCGGCTGATCTGGCGCGCGTCATGGATCGAACAGGTGTTCAGCAATGGGATAAGGACGCCAAGCTCGTGCGGGCGGCTCAGTACGTCCGGATGTCGACGGAGCACCAGAAATACTCGACTGAGAATCAAGCCGAAGCCATATCGGCCTATGCTGCGCGGCGAGGGTTTGAGGTCGTGAAGACCTACGCTGATGCGGGAAAGAGCGGGCTTAAGTTGGAGGGCCGGGCGGCGCTGCAAAACCTCATCGCCGACGTTCGCAGCGCCGCGACGTCATTCGACGCAATCCTTGTCTACGACGTCAGTCGGTGGGGGCGGTTCCAAGACGCGGACGAGAGCGCCTACTACGAGTTCATCTGTCGGGAAGCGGGTATCTCGGTTCACTATTGCGCCGAGCAGTTTGAGAACGATGGGAGCCTAAGCGCCACCATCATCAAGAGCATGAAGCGCGCTATGGCCGGAGAGTATAGCCGAGAACTGTCTGCAAAGGTTTTTGCGGGGCAGTGCCGGCTCATAACCCTCGGCTTCCGACAGGGCGGCCCTGCCGGATACGGACTACGCCGACAGTTGGTGGACGAGCACTTTTCCCCAAAGGGACTCCTTGAGCGGGGCGAGCAAAAGAGCCTGCAGACCGATCGTGTGGTCTTGATCCCTGGGCCTCCTGAGGAGGTCGAAGTCGTGCGACGCCTCTACCGAATGTTTGTGCTTCAGCAGCGATCTGAGACTGAAATCTCTGCGGCGTTAAATGCGGAGGGAGTGCGGACGGATCTCGGGCGCCCATGGACGCGAGCGAGCGTTCACCAGGTCCTGACGAACGAAAAATACATCGGGAACAACGTGTACAATCGCTCGTCGTTCAAGTTGAAGGCGAAGCGCGTCATCAACCAACCTGACATGTGGGTGCGCAGGGACGGCGCTTTCGAGGGCATTGTTGAGAAAGACTTCTACGAAGCTGCTCAGCGCATCATCCAAGCCCGAAGCGCTCGGTTTACGGATGAAGAGCTCTTGGCTCAGCTGAGCAACCTACTGGCGCACAAGGGATGGCTATCTGGCATGGTCATCGACGAAGTCGAAGACATGCCCTCGAGCTCGACCTTCCGCCACCGGTTTGGCAGCCTCGTCCGCGCCTATCAGCTCATCGGCTACACTCCCGATCGAGATTACCGCTACATCGAAATCAACCAAGCGCTTCGCGCCATGCATCCGGAGATCGTCGCGCGGGTGATTGCCGAGATCGGCGAACGGGGCGGGATGGTGGTCGATGACCAATCACGAGGCCTTTTGGTGATCAACGACGAGTTCACAGTCTCACTGGTGATCGTCCGTTGTCTGGAAACAACGGCTGGAGGCTTGAGGTGGAAAATCCGTCTCGATCAAGGCCTTCGACCTGCCATCACGATCGCTGTTCGGATGGAGGCCGGGAATGCGGAGATCCGCGACTACTATCTCCTTCCATGGTTCGAGTGCGGTGCGGACCCCAGCATGAAGCTCGCCGCCGACAATGGCGCGATCCTCGACTCGTTCCGGTTCGACACGCTGGACGCGTTTTACGATCTCACCCAACGAGTGGAGGTTCGTGCGGCATGAACGAGGCATCCGAAATCCGTTTGATCCCCGTGAACGAGATCACGGTTCTCAATCCCAGAGCCCGCAACAAGCGGGTCTTCCAAGAACTGGTGACCAGCATCGACAGGCTGGGTCTCAAGAAACCCATCACCGTCAGTCAGCGCGCTGGGAGGTCTCGGTATGATCTCGTTTGCGGCCAAGGAAGGCTCGAGGCGTTTATGGCGTTGGGGCAGGAGGCAATTCCTGCCGTCGTCATTGAGGCTACGGAAGAAGACTGCTTTGTCATGAGCCTCGTTGAGAACCTCGCACGTAGACAGCACACACCGCTTGAGTTGGTGCGCGCAATCGGCTCGCTACGAGAGCGCGGATATAGTCACAATGAGATCGCTGCGAAGGTCGATTTTAGCCCTGAGTATGTCGGAGCCATTTGCTATCTGCTGGAGAATGGCGAGGAAAAGTTGATCTCGGCCGTTGAGCGAGGCGTCCTGCCCCACACCGTCGCGATGGAAATCGCCCGGGCGAAAGAGGGAGATGTGCAGCGGGCGCTTGCTCAAGCCTATGAGGAGAAGTCGATCCCGGGAAACCAGATCCTCGCCATCCGACAGATCATTGACCAGCGAAACACCAGCGGCAAAGGCATCCATAACCGTCGGACTGGTCTTCGCAGCCAGAAACCGGTCACCGCTGATACGTTGATCCGTTCCCTTCAACGAGAGACCGAGCGTCGAGAGGCCTTCGTGCGTCGCGCATCGCTCACACGAACGCGGCTGTTGTTCGTCACGAACGCGCTGAAGCACCTATTAGCTGACGACCACTTCAGCGCGCTGATGCGCGCAGAGGGTATTCACAATCTGCCCTCTGCTCTCGCCGCCCGGTTAGGGACGGAGCGTTGATCTATGGCGCGGGTGAAGATCTCATTTGAGCAGCAGGTCAGGGCAGTGCCGCTTGATCGCATTCTTCCCTCCAAAATGCTGTCAGCGGCGGTCATTGAGAGCGCAAAATACAAACGGATCGCGGCGTCGGTCGCCGAGGTGGGTCTTGTCGAACCGCTCGTGGTGGCGGATGGCCGCTCTAGCGAAGCCTTCACCCTGTTGGACGGCCATGTGCGATTAAGCATTCTGAAGGAGCGCGGGGCTTCGGAGGCGCGCTGCATCGTGGCGAAGGACGACGAGGCGTTCACGTACAACAAGCGCGTCAATCGGCTTGCGACGATACAAGAGCATTACATGATCGTGCGCGCGATGGAACGAGGCGTCTCAGAGGAGAAGCTCGCGCGAGCGCTCAATGTCGATGTCGATGCAATCCGCACGAGACGACACCTACTCAATGGTATCCATGACGATGTGGCCGAGCTGCTCAAGGACAAGCCGGTTGGTATTCACGCCTTTCAGAAGCTGCGAAAGATGAAGCCAATTCGTCAGCTCGAGGTCGCCGAACTGATGATCTCAGCCAACAATTTCAGCGCCAATTATGCGCGTGCGCTCTTAGTAACGACCAAGACGGTTGATTTGCTCAAGCCTGATGCAAAGGCGGTCAAGGGCGTTAGCGCAGAGCAGATTGAGAAAATGGAACGTGAGTTGGCCGCAGTCTCTGAGGATTTTCACGAACTAGAGGCGGCGTACGGTGACGATACCTTGGTGCTCGTAATCGCGGCTGGTTTTCTGGAGCGACTGCTGTCGAAGCGCACGATCGAGAACTTCTTGGCGAGCTCTCACGTCGAGATTTTGGAGACGTTTCGATCTGTCGTTTCTGCTGCGTCGCTCGATCCTCCGGCTCAAGCAGCTTGAAGAAGAGGGGGACCGGGACCCCTTAAGCGCCGGGACCATCGGAGAAGCCGTCGGCAGGGGCGGATCAAGGGTGGTGGCGGGGATGACGGCGAACCCGTTCGGAGCCCGCTAGGTCGGTCGTCATCTGTCCGACCAGGGTCGGTCCGTTGGATCGGCCCGCCGTCCGGGAGAGGAGAGGCGCGCACTCCTAGTCACGTTGCGGATTGGCTGACGATGCTCAAAAGCGTGCTCAGTGTACATTCAGACAAACGCACTGGACGACGGATTGCTTCGGATTGCGACCGTCGGGAAGCGATCGGGAAAGTTGCAAATCACCACTCGACTAGCGCGATTGGGCCATTAGGGTCTGAAGCGGAACTCTCGCTGGAAAGCGAGAGACCCAAGGGGGATCATGGTGCCGGAACTTCGCGCTCTGTACGAAGAGACTAGACGCAGGCTTGACGATGAGAGCTGGCACCAGGGCTTTGTGGCGGCGTGCGAGCGAGCACGAAACGCGACGGAAGCCGAGTTTCGGTCTGCAGCTTTCCAGCAGTCACTTTGGGAGGAGCGGGATGTCTCTGGGATTGGCCCGGGAAGCTCCGTAACTGTTCCGGGGGCCTACACGGACGCTGCCGTTGTAGACGTGCTTTGGCGAGTTCGTCAGTACGATCGAGCGACCGAAGCGCGACAGCTCGCGCAGCAGCTCGACGCCGACTTCAAAACCATAATCGACCTCGTAACGCCTCAATATAGCTCGCGTCGCCCACTCGCGCGCCTCGTACGTTTGTTCGTGACGCTGAGACCTGAAGACCTGTTCTGCCTCATGGACTGGCATCGAACGATCAAGGTCCGTCAGTACGTCGGGGCAGGCTCTATGAGTCTGGGATTGATCGGCCAGAATGTTATCGCGCGTCGCACAGCGATCGAGCAGCTTGGTCACCCTTCTTCGATCACCGAAGCGGTATCTCAGAGCCAGTTTGGATGGTTCCTTTGGGAACACATAAAAGCCGCCGAAGATGAGGGAACTCGCCCCACAGCCCAGCCTGACCAGCCGCACAGACCAACAGACGCTCCGACGCTGGCTCTTCTACCTGCGCAGATGCAGCGCAAGGGGATGTTTTATGTCTCAAACAATCTCGATCTCCTGCTGTCGCTGGTTCGCGCTGCAGAGCACGGGATGGAGCGGGGCGATCTTGTAAATCAGCTCACCGAGGAAGCGCCTGGACTGAAGCAGTCCTCGCGTCAGAACGTCATTGCGCAAGCCGTGTCCCTAAGCTTGCTGAAAGTGGATGGTTCGGTGCTGACGTTGGGGCCGTCCGGCAAGGCCCTTCTAGAGGGGAGTGCTGCCGCTGACATTCTCACACCGACCTTCGTGCGAAATGTTTTTGGGTTCGGGCTCGTCCTGGCAGACCTGCGCGATGGAAATGCCAAAACCCTTGGCGAAATAGCCAAACGTTGCCGCGACTACTACGCCGGCTGGACGACGGATTTTGCACCGAACTCGCTGGTGAGATGGCTTCGCGACCTCGGTCTCGCTGAGATCGACGGTGGTGGAAAGCTTGCGAGGGTCACGCTCACAGAGGCTGGAGAGTACTGGGCTAGCGGTATCCCAGACGACATTCGGGACCCTGCTCAACTCCCGAAACCGTCAGACCCAATCGCCCTAGCGACCGACGTAGAGCAAGAAGCTGCTGTCTCTGATGTCGTGCTCAAAACCATAGACGTTGAGCGCGTGATCGCCCGCTTCAAATCCGACGATGACCTTCAACGCTTCGTTTTCGACGACGCTCAGATCAGGCTGGTTCACGCTGCGCTTCATGCAGGCGACAGCAAGCGCTTCATTCTGCTCGCTGGCCTGTCAGGCACCGGTAAGACATCGATGGCGCGGACTTATGCGCGCGCATACTGCGACGAGCTGGGGCTTAGCGTTGACCAGCACTACGAGCAAGTTCCGGTCTGGCCTGATTGGACCGATCCGTCTGGCTTGCTGGGGTACATGAACCCGCTGGCTGACCCGCCGGTTTTCCACGAGACCCCGGCACTTCGTCTGTTGCTGCGAGCGCATGCGCATCCCGACCAGCCCCATTTCCTCTGCCTCGATGAAATGAACCTCGCGCGCGTAGAGCACTACTTCGCGCCCTTCCTAACCGCGATGGAGGGACGGGGAGGGCGTCTCGTGCTTCATGGGGGAGCCGATGCTGTCGACCAAATTCCGTCCAGCATCCCCTGGCCGAAAAATCTCTTCTTGATTGGCACAGTCAATATGGATGAGACGACGCACCCCTTCTCCGACAAGGTGCTCGATCGCGCGTTCACGTTCGAGTTTTGGACCGCAGACGTCGCGAGGTGGGCTGAAAAGAATGCGCTGTCCTATGATGCCGTGATGCGTGAGGAGGTGCTGGGTGTGCTCGGCGACCTTTATAGGGCGCTCGAGCCGGCGCGGCGCCACTTCGGGTATCGCACGTTCGATGAGGTGCTCAGGTTCTGTGCAGGAAACCACGGGCTTTCGATTGCCGAGGGGCTGGATGCAGCCGTGATCGCAAAGGTGCTCCCCAAGGTGCGTGGGGAAGACACCGCGACGCTTAGAAAGGCTCTTGCCGACGCACACGCTGTTTGTTCAGCGCATGCACTTGAAGCGTCCGCCAGTAAGCTTACAGCGATGCAGGATTCGCTGATCTCGCAGGGTGTGGTTCGGTTTTGGTCGTAGGCCGTTTCACGAGCAGAGACTCCTGGAGCAAAGGTCAGCTCAATGGTCTCTCTTTGGGCCCGAACGGCTGGCTGTGCGCCGAGGGGCAACGGGTAATCTTGCGGACTTTTAGTGCGCGGCTGCCCCAGTTGCGGTCGAGTGGCTCGCGCATAGAGCACTCTGAGATCACGCAGGTCGAAGACGGTTTTGAAGCGCAGTTTGAGTTTCTGATCGACACCTGGGCGGGGAGGATGTCGGTCGAGCTTTGCGTGGATGACGTCATCTGCGATCAAATCACGCTCGATATCCGGCCGAGCGATAACAAGCTTAGTGAGGCGGAGTTTGACGACATGCTTGAAGAGCTGTCGGTCCGCTCCCCCGCGCTTCTATGGGGGCTATCCCAAGGCAAAACAGCCGGCACTGAAGCAGGCCATGCGCCGCCGGTCGTCCACCCCATCGTGGTAGATGCCCTGCTGCCCATATTCGAGCGTCTGATGCGACGATTTATGGCTGACCCGCCGAAGGTCCGGCGTGTGACGCGACAGCTAGCTCAGTTTGATCTGACTCGGCGGGTGGACGTCGCCACACTGCGCTGGCTCGGTCGCCGACCTATTTTGCTTTCATCTCTACAAAAGCGCGAACTGGCCGGAAACGCACAACGAGCGCTCATTGATCAGCCGGTCGGGGTCGAGACCTTTGACCATCCGGTCACACGCTACTTCGCCCACCTATTAGGTCGGGTAGTGGCGCGTCTCGACCAAAGCGCGGCCATTCTGCGCAAGAGAGCTGGTCCGTTTGAAGACCCGGCATCAGAGGCTCACGCAGAGATGCTCGCACAACGGCTGGATGCCGCGCGGGGTCGTCTGAACTTGCTAGGAGAAAGTCGCGTGTTTCGTCGCGTTGGTCGCGAGCCGCCTGCAGAAACCGCGCTCCAGCAGATCGGAGACCACCCGCTCTACAGCGCGATCCAACGTCTGGGCAGACGACTGTTGGACCCCGGTCTTGGTTATGACGTCAGCGGGAATTTAGAAGCGGCCTTAAAGCGCACGTACGATCTGTTCGAGCTGTTTACGCTGTACCGGCTAGTCGATGAAGTCGGATCGGCGCTCGGGGCGGGTTGGCAGCTTTCAAGAGTTAAGCTGCGCGCGATGGCTAGACGCGAGGAGCGACCAGCGAACCAGGCAAGTTGGTGGTTTGTCGGGCCGCACCAGGAAACTATTGAACTGAGATATCAACAATGGTTCTCGCGGGCCAAGGACGTTGAGGATCAGCGCAACTTTGGCAGTCTGTCCGGGGTCAACGTTCCCGATTATGTCCTGATACGACGCCGCGCCGGGAAGGTCGTGTCATGGGTCATTCTCGACGCCAAGTATCGCGCAAGTCGCCAGCCGATTGATCAAGGGTTGGGTGATATCCATCGCTACCGAGACGCTCTGCGTGTGAGAGGCGAGCGCGCAGACGCGGCCTTTATTATCGTGCCGCGAGTTTCGGAAGAGAAGGCGATCTACACGCAGAGCGCGTACCATTCAGCGCACCGGTTCGGCGTATTGCAGCTAACTGGCCAAGGCTGGAGCCAGCCAATCTTTGATGCGCTAGGCCTGCTGCGTCAGCCAGAGGCGGTTTCGGTGTAGATGGGGGATTTTGCACTCTGGTGATGGTGCCAAATTCGGGAAAAGCAAGAAGTTTCCAGGGAGGGATATATGACGGACACGACGTTTGACGATCAGGGAGAAGGTGACCGCGAGTTGCTTCTGCGCTTCGTCGGCGACCTGCGCGCCGATTTGCGTAGCATCGTTTTCGAGCAGCCTTGGTGGGATGATCCCGAAGAGGCGCGTCTGGCCGGTTTCGCGCGCGAAGCGTTCGGCGATATCGCCGAGCAGTTTGATCAGCTGAAGAATGAGATCGACCGGCGGTGGGATTTTCACATCGAAAGTTTACGAGGGCGCGGCCTCACTGGACGGCAGTTGAGGTTTAAACTCGCCGTCAACGAAGTCGGTCGCAATCGCTATCTCGAGCGCGTCAGTGACGGCAACTCCGACCCCAGGTGGGTTGGTCTACTGGCGGAGCGTTACCTCGCTGCAGCGGATATCATTCTCGAAAGCTTGTCAGACGCCTTAGGCGGGGCAGGGGGCGCGATCGGCGAATTCAAGAAGATGATCGAATGGTTGCTCGTACGGCCGTGGCGGATTTTGCCTTTCGGTTAAACGCGCCAGCATGATTGAATAAAAGTCGCCTTGGGGCGCGAGCGTCGCAGTCTGGGATTTCGCTGGGGCTGCGATGCTAGGCGCGCCAATCATGGGTGCACATTCGGAAAAACGCACTGATCGGTTTGGACAGTAGGTGCGCTCAAAAGCATCGCTCTCGCGTATGAGTGAATAGCTCTCGCGACGTCGAGAGAATGCGCTGGCTCGCGAAGACGCAGTGGCTATAACGCAGTCGAGGCAAAGGGAGGGGCGCTTCGTTTTATGACCTGGAAGAAATACCGTCGTCTTCTGATTGTTCTGTCTATGCCGCTGTTTTTGGCTAGCGGTATCTTTTTCTCGACCATCGTGCCTGCACCGACGTATGCGACCATTGTCTGCACGCAGTGGCTGTCTGACTCTGAAAAATGTCGAACGACAGATGGTTTGGGCAACCGCTTCGACGAACTGATTAGGCGGGACTATCCAGCTTGGTTCGACGTCCTGGCGGTGCCTTATAAGCAGAACAATTTCCCTTTCGCGACGGTCTCTGCGTCTCAGAGACTCGTCGAGAGAGCCCGGATTCTTGAAGTGACACCCTATGTTGGGACTGAGGATGGACCTGGGTCGCCGATCGATCTGTTGAGGAGTCGGGTAGGGCAGGAAGTCTCGATCGTTCTCGGTGTTGAATCAAATCAGAGCAGGGACGGATATCTCAATGTGATCGGTTGCAACGAGCTCGAGTTCGCTCCGACCGCTTTATCGTATTCGGCGGGGCTCTGCGGAGTACCCGACGGGATTGCGCGCGTTCGCTTTTCGACGACCGATAATGGATTGCGTCAGCTGGAAGCTGCGGCGAAGGCGGAGATCGCTGCCGGTAGGAGCAACCTCATTCTGCACTATGCGCTTGGCGTACCGGCTTTTCTCGTCCTGTTTTTGCTACTGTCAGGCCTTGTTTGGCTGATCAGGAGAGCGTGGTTGTACGTCGCGGCGGCGTAAGCTTGCAATTCGAGTACGCGTATCGATCGCGACATAGCGGCAGACGGATACGCTCTACAAAGCCTCTATTCGGAGCGCATTCGACAGCTGGTAACGATCTGAGAACGGCGGTCGTGCGAATCCCGCGTGGCTCAGGGTACAATAGGGCTTTTGCGCTGAAGGCTTTGCGGGAGGTTCAAGCTCGCGCCGCACCGGTCCCAATTGCGGAAGGGATGCCTTCGAGGGATGCGTTGCCACGTGGTCCGGTCGGCAACTGGTGTCTCGATTTCGCAAAACGGCCCGGCCGCTAGCGCCTTGGAATGTCTCCTTCGGCCGGCGGTCAGGATTTGCTAGAGAAGTTTCGCTCAGACGTCCTCGCAGCACTACCGGAAGCCGCCGGCTTCGCGCACGATGGCGCGCGAATCGCTGGGCTGCCGTGTCGAGGCGTCCGGCTGGGATGGGTACGAATGGCGATCAAGAAGTCTGAACTCTACAGCTCGATTTGGGCGAGCTGCGACGCGCTGCGCGGCGGGATGGATGCCAGCCAGTACAAGGACTATGTCCTTTCATTCCTCTTCATAAAGTACGTCAGCGACAAGTACGCTGGCCGGCACTTCGCGCCCATCAGTGTTCCTGAGGGCGCATCCTTCGCTGATATGGCGGCGCTGAAGGGCAAGTCCGACATTGGCGACCAGATTAACAAGAAGATCATCGCCCCTCTGGCTGCGTCGAACCAGCAGCTTAATCAGGCAGACTTCCCCGACTTCAACGACGCGGTGAAGCTCGGCGCCGGCAAGGAGATGGTCGATCGCCTTACCGCTCTGATTGCAATTTTCGAGTCTCCTAGCCTCGACTTCTCCAAGAACCGCGCCGAGGGCGACGACATCCTTGGTGACGCCTACGAATACCTGATGCGCCACTTCGCGACGGAGAGTGGCAAGTCCAAGGGCCAGTTCTATACGCCCGCCGAAGTCAGCCGCGTCATGGCGCAGATCATCGGGATTCACGAGGCCGCAACGACTAACGACACGACCGTCTATGATCCGACCTGCGGCTCAGGCTCGCTGCTCCTCAAGGTCGGCGACGAGGCGCAGGCGAAAGTCTCACTCTACGGCCAGGAGAAGGACGCAGCCACGAGCGGTCTTGCCCGCATGAACATGATCCTTCACGACAACCCTACAGCGGTCGTCGAGCAGGGCAATACGCTGGCCGATCCGAAGTTCTTGGATGGCGACACCATCAAGGCGTTCGACTTCGTCGTTGCCAATCCGCCTTTCAGCGACAAGCGCTGGAGCACCGGACTGGACGCGCTGCACGACCCGCACGGCCGCTTCAAGGGCTTCGGCATCCCGCCCGCCAAGCAGGGCGATTACGCCTACCTCCTTCACATTGTCCGGTCGCTGAAGAGCACCGGTACCGGCGCCTGCATCCTGCCGCACGGCGTCCTTTTCCGCGGCGGCGCGGAAGCCGAGATCCGTCGCTCCCTCATCCGTAAGGGCTACATAAAGGGAATCATCGGGCTGCCGGCGAACCTGTTCTACGGCACCAGCATCCCCGCCTGCATTGTGGTCATCGACAAGAAGGATGCTCAAGCGCGGAAAGGCATCTTGGTTGTCGACGCCTCCCAAGGCTTCGTGAAAGACGGTGCCAAGAACCGGCTGCGTGCACAGGACATCCATAAGGTCGTCGATGCTTTCACGAAGGCCGCCGAGCTCCCTGGTTACTCGCGCACGGTCTCGTTTGAGGAGATCGAAAAGAACGATTTCAACCTCAATCTTCCGCGCTACATTGACAGCCAGAAGGCACCGGATCTGCAAGACATCGAGGGCCACCTCCGCGGCGGCATCCCGCAGGCCAACGTCGATGCGCTCCAGCCGTACTGGACGGTCTTTCCTGGGCTCAAGGGCGCGCTCCTGCGCGAACTCCGGCCAGGCTACTTTGAGCTCGCGGTCGAGAAGGCGGCAGTCAAGGCGACGATCTACAAGCATCCTGAATTTGCGGCCTTCATCCAGTCAATGCGCGAGCACTTCATTGCATGGCGGTCGAATGTCTCGGTTGAACTATACGGGCTAAAACCTGGCGCGCACCCCAAGGAAACGATCTTCGATCTTTCCGAGAGCCTCCTCTCGCACTACGCGGGTAAGCCGCTCATCGATAAATACGACGTCTACCAGCACCTGATGGATTACTGGGCGGAGACGATGCAGGACGATTGCTACGCAATCGCCGCAGATGGGTGGAAAGCGGTGCCCTATAGGGTCATCGAAAAGGACAAGAAGGGCAAAGAAAAGGACAAGGGATGGGCCTGTGACCTTGTCCCCAGATCCCTCGTGGTGGCGAAGTATTTTACGGGCGAATGGGAAGAATTGAATCGCCTCAGGGCGGAACTTGAAGCTACTTCCGCCAACCTCGAAACCCTCGAAGAGGAATACGGCGACGAGGACGGCGCGCTCGCGGAGTTCGAAAAGATTACTAAGGGTGCTGTCAACGCTAGGCTCAAGGAGATCGAGGGCGACCAGGAAGCCGAGGTAGAGCGTGCGGTGCTAGTGAAGTGGGCGGAGCTCGCCGACGCCGAGGCCCGCCTTAAGAAGCGGGTCAAAGCCGCTGATAGCGACCTCGACCACAAGGCCCTCAGCCACTACGCGAAACTCGCCGAGGCCGACGTGAAGGCCTTAGTTGTTGAAGACAAGTGGCTCGCCCGCGTCGAGGCGGACATCCACAGTGAGTTAGACCGCACTAATCGCGATCTTACTCAGCGTATCCACGTGCTTGTCGAGCGGTACGAGTCCCCGGCACCTGACATAGCAAAACGCGTCGAGGCCCTCAGTTCACAGGTCGAGCAGCACCTGAAGAGAATGGGGTTCGCATGGTAGAGCGAACCGCTCACTCTGCGGCCCCTGCTGCGATCGTCCAGGGCGACCTGAAACCCACTGAGGTTGGACTGTTGCCCCGCGACTGGAGCGCTCCGCAGCTTCGGGAAGATGTGCAGCTACTCTCGGGCCAGCACGTGCTTGCTCAGTACTGTAACACTGACGGTCGGGGAGTGCCGTACCTTACGGGGCCTTCGGACTTTCCCGAGGGCAAAATCCGGCACACGAAGTACACGACGAGCCCAACCACGCTGTGTGCGGCAGGGGACATCCTCATCACGGTGAAGGGCTCCGGTGCGGGAAAACTCGCGCGGGCGGATCAGGAATACTGCATCAGCCGCCAGCTTATGGCGATCAGACCTAGGGAATGGAGTTCTCGGTATACGGAGTATGCTCTCGCCAACTCGCGCACGATTGCCGCAGCAGCTAGCGGACTCATTCCGGGCATTTCGCGAGAGCAGATCCTCGACATCCGGATAGGCCTTCCTCCGACTGAGGCGGAACGGACTGCTATCGCTGACGCGCTCTCGGACGCGGAGAGCCTTATCGAGGCGCTTGAGGAGCTGCTCGACAAGAAACGCGCCCTCAAAAGCGGACTCGCTCAACTTCTCCTTACGGGGCAATCGAGGTTGCCGGGCTTCGAGAGCGACTGGGTTCCCTACCGCCTGGGAGACCTCGTTGAATTCAAGAATGGACTCAACAAGGCCAAGAAGTTCTTTGGATCTGGCACTCCCATCGTAAATTACATGGACGTCTTTACGTCGCCTCACCTGCAGGAGTCCCAACTGCACGGAAGGGTGACGGTTAACCCGGCCGAACGAGAGAACTACTCAGCCCGGAAGGGTGATGTATTCTTCACGCGCACGTCCGAGACGGTCGAAGAGATCGGGATGGCTTCCGTGCTTATGGAGGATGTACAGAGCGCCGTTTTCAGCGGGTTTGTGCTGCGGGCCAGACCTCTTCAGGAACGGCTCAACTCCACGTTCGCGGGGTACGTCCTCCGGGCGGAGCATGTCCGACGTCAGATTATGTCTACCGCCTCCTACACGACCCGCGCCTTGACCAACGGACGTCTACTGGCTGCAGTCACCGTGGCGTTACCGGACTGCAAGGAGCAGCACGAGATTGGCGAAGTACTCCAAGACATCGACCAGGAATTAAATTCCCTTGATGCCCAACTGACCAAGGCTCGCCACCTTAGACACGGCATGATGCGGCAACTGCTCTCCGGCCAGGTGAGGATTGCATGACTGACCACGTTGGCAAGGCGGAGCGGGCCACACAGCGGAGGGTGATCGAACTCCTCCGCGACGAGCTCGACTACCACTATCTCGGCGACTGGTCCGATCGCCGCAACAACGGCGCGATTGAGGAAGAGCTGCTCTCGTCCTGGCTCAAGGGGCGACCCTATAAGGACGAGCAAATCGCCGCGGCCGCCCACCGGCTACGCATAGAAGCGACCAACAGCAACCGGAGCCTCTACGACAACAACAAGGCTGTCTACGAGCTTCTCCGCTACGGCGTCCCGGTCAAGGTCGAGGCCGGCAAGGTCACAGAGACGGTTCACGTCATCGATTGGAAGAACCCCGAGACCAATGACTTCGCGGTCGCTGAAGAGGTGACCCTGAAGAGCGGGCATGAACGCCGGCCGGACCTCGTCCTCTACGTCAACGGGATTGCGGTTGGCGTGATCGAGCTGAAGAGCAGCCGCGTCAGCATGGCCGACGGCATCCGCCAGCTCCTCTCGAACCAGATGCCGGAGTTCAACGAGGCGTTCTTCTCGACAGTGCAGGTCGTCTTCGCGGGCAACGACTCCGAAGGACTCCAGTACGGGACCATCGGGACGCCAGAAAAGTTCTTCCTCAAGTGGAAGGAGGACGAGGGCGACAACGAACGTTTCAAGATCGACAAGTACCTCCTGAAGATCTGCCGGAAGGACCGGCTGATCGAGCTGATGCACGACTTCGTGCTCTTCGACGGCGGCATGAAGAAGCTGCCGCGGGTCCATCAGTATTTCGGGATCAAGGCCGCGCAGGAACATGTCCGCCAGCGCAAGGGCGGCATCATCTGGCACACCCAGGGCTCAGGAAAGAGTATCGTCATGGTGCTCCTCGCCAAATGGATTCTTGAGAACAACCCGAACGCTCGCGTCGCCATTATCACGGACCGCGACGAGCTCGATAAGCAGATCAAGCGCGTCTTCGCAGATGCCGGCGAGCGGATTCACCGGACCAGCAGCGGCCGGGATCTCATGGAGAAGCTGGGCCAGGCGACGTCGCGTTTGCTGTGCTCCCTGGTCCACAAGTTCGGCCGTCAGGGCGACGATTTCGACGCCTTCATCAAGGAACTCGAAGACGAGCCGAGCGTCGCAGTCGGCGAGGTGTTCGTGTTCGTCGACGAGTGCCACCGCACTCAGAGCGGCAAACTGCACCGCGCCATGAAGGCGATGATGCCGAACGCCGTCTTCATCGGCTTCACCGGCACGCCGCTCCTCAAGCAGGATAAGGCGACCAGCCTGGAGGTCTTCGGGAGCTATATCCACACCTACAAGTTCAGCGAGGCCGTCGAGGACGAGGTCGTGCTCGACCTTGTCTACGAAGCCCGCGACATCGACCAGCGCCTCGGCTCCGAGGAGAAAATTGAAGCCTGGTTCGAGGCCAAGACGAAGGGCCTCAACCACTGGCAGAAGGACGAGCTGAAGAAGAAATGGGGCACGATGCAGAATGTGCTCAGCTCGCGCCATCGCATCGAGCGCATCGTCCAGGACGTCCTCTTCGACTTCAGCGTGAAGCCAAGGCTCTCCAGCCAGCGCGGCAACGCCATTCTAGTCGCATCCAGCATCTACGAGGCCTGCAAGTATTTTGAGGCGTTCCAGAGAACGCCGCTCAAGGGACGCTGCGCGCTCGTCACATCCTACAATCCGCAAGCCCAGGACGTGACCAAGGAAGAGACCGGCGCGAACTCCGAGACCGACAAGCAGTTCATCTACAACACCTACACCGGGCTCCTGAAGGGCGTCGAAGCCAAGGCCGGGATGTCCCGGACTGAGAGCTACGAGGAGGACGTCAAAGACCGCTTCATCAAGCAGCCCGTGAACATGAAGCTGTTGATCGTCGTCGATAAGCTCCTGACCGGGTTCGACGCGCCCTCCTGCACTTATCTCTACATCGACAAGTCGATGCAGGATCACGGCCTCTTCCAAGCCATCTGCCGGACCAACCGCCTCGACGGCGAGGACAAGGATTTCGGCTACGTCGTCGACTACAAGGACCTCTTCAAGAAGGTCGAGAACGCGATCACCGTCTACACGTCAGAGATCGACGATAGCGCTGGCGGCGCGAGCCCTGAAATCCTCATCAAAGATCGCCTTGAGAGGGGCCGTGAGCGGCTAGACGACGCTCTCGAAGTCCTCGCAACGCTTTGCGAGCCGGTGGAACCGCCGCACGGCGAACTCGAGCACATCTGCTACTTCTGCGGCAACACCGAGATCGCGACCGACCTCGAGGAGCGCGAGCCGCAACGTGCGGCGCTCTACAAGGCTATTGCCTCCCTCGTCCGCTCTTATGCCGGTATTGCCGACGAGATGGAGGAAGCGGGCTACAGCAAGGAGGATGTCACGACTATCAAGGGCCAGGTCGAGCACTACGTCCGCCTGCGCGACATGATCAAACTCGCGAGCAGCGAGATCCTCGATCTCAAGGCGTATGAGGCCGACATGCGGCACCTCATCGACACGTACATCGAGGCCGACGAACCGCGTAAAATCTCCCCCTTCGACGGGATTAGTCTGGTCGATCTTATCGTGAAGAGCGGCATCGCCGCTGTGATCTCGAACCAGCTCGGCGGCCTCAAGGGCAACCATGCCGCCATCGCAGAGACCATCGAGAACAACGTTCGCAGCAAGATCGTCAAAGAGCACCTGAACGACCCTGCCTACTACGATCGGATTTCGGCACTGCTCGAAGAGATCATTCGAGCGCGGAAGGCCAAGGCGCTCGACTACGAAGCCTATTTGAAGCGCATCGCAGAGATCGCCGCTCAGGTCAGTCAGGGCGCGGCTGCGACAGCGCCGCTCGCTCTCGATACGCCGGGTAAACGGGCGCTCTTTAACAATCTTGCCGAGAACGAGGAGCTGGCCCTTCGCGTTGATCACGCCGTGAAGGGGGTTCGCCCCGATGGCTGGCGTGGCGTCGAACCGAAGGAGCGCATCATCAAAGCTGCGCTCTACGACGTCCTGGGCGACGAGGCTGAGGTCGAGCGCATCTTTGCGATTCTCAAGGCTCAGAGAGAGTATTGATGGTCCATGTGCTCAGCGTCGGAGACGTTTCGGTCGACGTCGTGTTCAAGGACATCAAGAACGTCCACCTGAGCGTGTATCCGCCGAGCGGCCAGGTTCGCATATCAGCGCCTCGGCACATGACGCTCGACGGCATCCGCCTGTTTGCGGTCGCAAAGATCGGTTGGATCAAGAGACATCAGCGGCAAATCTGCGCCCAGCCCCGGGAAACGCCGCGCGAATTTCTGGAGCGCGAAAGCCATTACCTTTGGGGCCGCAGGTACTTACTGCGTATCGTGGATGGCCGCCGGGGCGTCGAAGTTGGCAGCCGAGCGATCGAGTTGCGCGCGCCGGCGGACGCGACGACCGAAGAGCGCCGTCAAGTGCTTGAGGAGTGGTATCGCGCCGAGCTACGTCGCCAGGCGGCCCCGCTTCTCAACAAGTGGCAGGAGCGCCTTGGCGTGTCGCTCGATCGTTTCTATGTCCAGCGAATGCGCACCAAGTGGGGGAGCAGTAACCCCCGCAACCATACCGTCCGGCTCAATTTGGACCTCGCACGTTTTTCTTTGGACTGCCTCGACTACGTGGCTCTGCATGAACTCGCGCATTTCGTCGTGCCGAATCACAACGAGCATTTCGCGGCGCTTCTCGACCGCCACATGCCAGGCTGGCAGCCGATCCGTGCGCGGCTCAACGAGGGGCCGTTGGCGCCCTCTAGCTCGGTTGGCACACAGCGCAACGGCGGCTCCGATTACGACCCTTAGCGGACCTCCTTGCGTCAGTGCACATTGAGACAAATGCACTGAGGTGGAGAGGGGCTAGGGCGCATGGTTGTCGGACGCGTTAGGATCGCCGACGACAGATCGGCTCAAAGGGCAGGCTAGGAGTTTAGCAGTGACACCATCAGGCGAGGGCGGCGCATCGCGTGAATTGACGCGCGAAGCGGTGGATGCAGCCATTGCCGAGTATCGGTCGATCGGCGGTCCTGCCTTTCGTAAGAAGTATAATTTTGGCGGTGCGCGCGACTATTTTCTCGTGGTCGAGGGGGACAACCTCGACAGCAAGGCGATCGTCGGCGCCGCCTATGCCTATCTCCCTGGCGGTCAGGCGCTGACGGCCAAGGACTTCAGCGGGGGGCTCGCTGATGCGGCGGGTAGGCTCATCAAGCTAGGATATGACGTCTTAAGCCCTGGGCAGAACGCCGACTGGTCGTGGGATGAGCATGTTCTCGCGCTCGATTTCTACCTCACGCACCGCGATCCTGTGCCCGGTAAGCCGAGCGCTCAGATCCAAGGCTTGTCCGAGCTGTTGATAGCGCTCGGCAAGCGAACCGGCGTGGCCATGACGCCGAAGTTTCGCAACGCGAACGGCGTCTACATGAAGATGATGAACTTCAGGCGGCTCGATCCTGAGTTTAAGGCGCAGGGGAAGAGCGGTCTTCAACGAGGATCGGATCTCGAGCGTCGTGTTTGGGAAGCCTATGCCGGCGAGCGCGAGCTCCTCAAGGCGCAGGCCGATGCTCTTCGGTATGCGATCGGCGACGTGGCGATCCCTCTGACCATCACCGCAGAGGATGAAGTCGAGTACGAGGGCGAGGAGGGCGGAGTGCTGCTCAAGCTGCATCGCTCTCGCGAACGCGATAGCAAGCTGGTGCGGCGCAAGCGCGCTGACGTTCTAAAGCGAACGGGGGCGCTGGCGTGCGAGGTCTGTTCGTTGGATTTTGGTGCACGCTATGGGGAGCTCGGCGAGGGATACATTGAGGTGCATCACTTGAAGCCGGTCGCCTCGCTTGGCGGCGGCGGCAAGACGAAGCTCTCCGATCTCGCGGTGGTTTGCGCCAACTGTCATCGAATGCTCCACCGAGGGCGGCGGCTTCGCACGCTGGATGACTTGCGCAAGGCAATGTCTGGAGCGGTTTGAGGGCGGAAACCTGGTTGGCGCATGGGGGCTATTGGGGGGCTTCGAACAGGGCTCCTTTGGTCGAGATGGTCGCTACCTGGTGTTCTGACGAACGCTGATCACCGTTGTAACGGCTACTCAACCTTCGGTGGGCACGGTAAGCAGATGCGACCCGTTTCACCCCGCCGCCGTCGTGTTCGACCTGCACGTCGCTTTCAACCGTCCTTCGCGATCGTCGTCGCTCTAACGGCCGTCGGCGCCTTTTCCGCGACCTGGTTTCTGATCACGCCGTCGGCGCCGCGAGCAGCAATCGTCGCTTACGTGAAAACCCGTACGACCGATCAACACTATAGTGGCTGCGCAGCGGTTAGGGCGGCAGGTCGGAAGGACATCCCTCGGTGGGATCCATCCTATCGGTCCTGGATGGACGGCGATGACGACGGACTGGCCTGCGAGCCGCCGCGAGGGCTGTACTAAATGTGACTAGTCCGCTGTGCGCCAGCAGCAGAAGTTCAACCGCGTCCTAACATCGGACATTCAAACAAGCTTTTCGCACTTCTGCTGCCTGCCGGCCAGCTTACGCGCATTTGGGCCGCCCACGTCCGGCCCGACCGGCGGGGTTTCGCATTGCCTGTGCTCGCTGGAAGGGCTGAACTGCGCTCGGGGTACCGCCGATCCTGACGTATCGACGTCCTATTCTGTGGGTAAAGAGGCATTAACCCGACCAGCCGATGGTGAGTCGGATCGATTCTGTTAACGATTGAAACTTGGGAGGCGGGCAGATCCATGCGTGGCGAACTGATGAAGAAGCTGCTTGCCAGCTACGGTCGTGACGAGGAATTCCGCGCCGTCGCTGAGCAGATCATCGAGGAGGAAGAGGGCAAGAACAACAAGGTTCTCGCCCGAACTCTCCGCCGCACGCTGGAGCATGGCCCGGCGCGGGCTGACAAGGCTCGGGCGCTCGCACCCCTGATCCCCTTTCCTCACGCCGCCAGCGATTTCGTCGAGCGGATCGAGCCCCAGCACACCCGGACCGATCTGATCCTCAGCCCACGTAACATGGGGGTTTTCGCAGGCCTGCTGCAGGAATACCGCCGAGCCGACGACATTCGCCGCCACGGCCTCCCGGTTAGGTCCAAGCTGCTGTTCTGCGGCCCTCCGGGCTGCGGAAAGACACTGTGCGCCGAGGTCTTCGCGGCCGAACTGGGCCTGCCGCTCTTCGTGGTGAAGCTCGACAGCCTGATCTCCTCCTACCTCGGCGAAACGGCGTCCAACGTCCGCAAGATTTTTGAGTTCGCCCAAAAGCAGCCGTGCGTTCTCTTCCTGGACGAGTTCGATGCCTTGGCGCGGTCTCGTGATGATGGCGGCGAGCACAACGAGCTGCGCCGTGTGGTCAACAGCCTGCTTTTGTTCATCGACCGCATCCAGCCGCGTGGCTTCCTCGTGGCAGCCACCAATCTGGATCAGTCGCTCGATCCCGCCATCTGGCGCCGGTTCGATGAGGTTGTCTGGTTTGACAAGCCGAACATGCGCATGGCCCAGAAGTATCTGGCGATGAAATTCAAGAACGTCGCCAAGACTTTCGAGCCAGTAGCCGCGGCGTCAAGCGTCGATGGCTTCTCCTATGCCGAGATCGAGCGGGTCTGCATCCAAGCAATGAAATCTTCGATCATCGATCGGCGTAAGTCCGTCACCCTGGAAGATTTCCAAGCGGCGGTCTCCGAGGAACGGCGCCGACGGTCCGGAAACGACCGATTAAAGACGACGGGCTGAACGGGACCGCACGATGGCGCGATACGACCACCTCAGGCTCGTGCGCCTGCCCGAACAACTCCAACGTCGCAAACACGGTGGGGGTCGTCCGCCGGAACGGGACGCGCCGCGGCACGCAGGACGGCTGAGGACCGAGCTGGACGCGGTTGTCCAAACACAGCAACGCAGACGGCGTCCCGACGCCGTCAATCCATCCCTGATTCTGCGGGTACAGATGAGCGGTCCGCTTCTCGAGGCCGATTGGGAGAAGGTCGGCCTGACGGTCCTTTCGACCGATCCGGATCGCACCCTAGTCTTGTTTTCCTCGACCGATGACATGGCCGAGTTTCGCGAACGGCTGGAGGCCTTCGGCCGTGGAACCCAGGAAGGTCATAAGGGACCTCCCTACGCTGCCTTTATCGGAGGCATCGAACGGATCGGTGATGTGGAACCCGACGACCGCATCGGTCCCCGATTCAAGGCCGAGGGCGTCAACGCCTTTGAGGACTTCCTTGTCGATCGCGCATATCTAATCGATGTCGAGCTCTGGGACCTCGGCCGACGCGAGCAACGGGTTCGCAAGCTCGGCGAAATCGCGGACTATGTCCGGGCCCGCGAAGGGGAGGTCTTCGACGAGTATGTGGGGCCGTCGATCAGCATGATCCGGGTGCGAGCCACGGGCGCGCTCGTCCGGACGCTGCTGGAGGTAGAGGACATCGCTACGATCGATCTTCCGCCTCAGCCCGATCTCGCGTTCGCCGACCTCATCCAGCTGACGATCAACGATGTGCCGCCCTTCGACCTCGAGTTCGAGGACCGGCCAGTCATTGGCATCATCGACAGTGGGCTGAACGCCCATCCTCTGATCGAGGACATTATCGTCGGTGCCATCGGGGTGCCGGAGACGCTGGGAACCGCCGACGAATGGGGGCACGGTACCCGGGTAGCTGGAGTAGCAGTGTTCGGCGACTTGCGCGGACAACTGGATCAGCCGACGCTGTCGCGCTTGTCGCGTCTCTGCTCTGCGAAAGTCGTCAATGAGTGGGGCGCGTTCGACGACCGCAGGCTCGTTCCGTCACAGATGCGGGAGGCGATCACTACGCTGAACCAGCGCTACGGATGCCGGATCTTTGTCTCGGCCCTAGCGGACACGCGTCAGGTCTATGGCGGCCAGAAGGTCGGTCCTTGGGCGGCGACGCTCGATGAGCTCGCGCGCGAGCTGAATGTGGTCATCATCGTAGCCTCAGGGAATCGTAGACCGCGCTCCGGCACCCGCCTCGATCAAGGCGTAAGTCAGTACCCTCACTATCTGCTCGAGCCCGAGAACCGGCTGTTCGAGCCGGCTGGGGCGCTCAACGTCATCACGGTCGGATCGTTGGCGCACGGCAATGGGTTGGACGAGACCTTGGCGGCGGATGTTCGAGGCCGTCCGATCACCGAGGCCGGCGAACCGTCGCCGTTCTCGCGCGCGGGACCGGGCGTGAACGGCGCCTTGAAACCGGATGTAGTCGACACCGGCGGGACGATGATTGTCGATCCGTTGACCGCCACGATGCGCGACGGCGAAAGCCTCGCTACGGCGGGGGTGTTGACGCTAAACCATCGCTATGTCGAACAGCTCTTCACCGCACGATCGGGCACGTCCTATGCGGCTCCACTCGTCGCCGCCAAGGCCGCCCAAGTCCTGACCCGTTTTCCTGACGCGTCTGCCAACCTCGTTCGCGCTCTGATGATGGGTTCGGCGCGTCAGGACCCCGCATCAATGGATCGGCTCGGCCCCTTGGGTCCCGAAGCCCTCCGCGCGGTGTGCGGTCATGGCCGCATTGATCCCGAACGCGCGGCCTTCTCGGACGACGCGCGGGTCGTCCTCTATGCTGAAGACGAGCTCGAGGTCGATCACTTCGCGATTTACGAAGTGCCTTGTCCGGAGGTGTTCCAAACCGGCGGACGACGCTCGATCCAGGTTTCGCTGGCCTACGACCCGCCCGTCCGCCACACTCGGCTCGATTATCCCGGCAACAAGATGAGCTTCAAACTGCATCGCGGCTGCGATCCGGCCTTGCTGTTCGACCACTACCGCAAACGGTCCGTCGATGATGGTCGCCATCCCGACCTTGAATCGCGCTTCACGTGCAAGCTCGAGCCCGGCTCGACCGAGCGCGGCAAGAGCAGCGTCCAAGTCGCGCGCGCCAGCTTCAGTCGCGATTCGGACTATCCCGACCCTTTCTACTTGGTCGTTCGCTGCGAGAGTGGTTGGGCGGCCGACATCGCTCCGCGTCAGGCGTTCGCGGTTGTGGTGGAGTTGGCGATGGAGGCCGAGGTGCGTCTCTACGAGCGGCTACGGACCCGTGTCAGGGTCACGGCCTGAGTCCTTCGGGGATTGCGAACCGCCGCAGCCGTTCGATGACTTACCTCGCCACGCGATCAGGTCGCCGATACGTTCTCCGTCCGCTAAGCGCGGCGCAGGCGCGGGCTTCAGTGAGGCACATCCGACTCGTCGGCATCGTGACGCCCCAAGGACATCAATCTCGACGCCCGAGCGACAAGTAGAACTACACCTTGGGCGCTGTTCGTCGATCCGCGCGAACGATCATCCTCTACCCAAAGCAGCCATCCCAACCGTCGCTTTGAGCCAGATCCGGCCGCCAGTGTAGATCGAGACAAAAGCACTAATCTGCCCTCTGGGAGGTTGGGACCACTCAACGTTCGGGAACGATTGTTCGGGGTAGGTGGCTGGCGCGAATGGATAGCCGTATGCGTAGGGCTAATCGATCGAACAGCCACTCTAGCTTCTGCCAATCCCGCTCTCTCATCGGCTGCTGAAGTTCCTGGGCAATCCGTATCGCAACCATTCGAAGTGCGATCTCACCAGGGATTTGCATCGGAGGGATGGCGATTTCGGGTACATTCACCGCGTCGGCGAGCGCAGCAATTGCGGTCTGCGAAGCGCCTCCGCTTTTCATCAGTTCCTCGAGTAGCGCCGGCTCGAACGGATCGATGAAGAGCAGATCTTCCTCCATCCTCAATAACGGGCCTCTAAGTCCTTGGAGCTCCTCACAGTCGGGGTCTAAGAGCACGCGCGGGTAGACTGCTCTCTGACTTTCGAGTTCGTAAGCCCGAACAAGCGCCGGCCCGAATACAGCGGACTGTGTATGGACCAGATCGCCGATTGAGATGGCGCCTCTGACGAGGAAGCCTGCCAGCGCTAGCCCGAGTTGAACCCGCGCCATCGAGTTGACCATGCTCACCAGGAACTCGGAAGAGTAGGGGATCGATACTGCGATGTTGTCGGAGAACGTGCTGATTTGCGCCCCCGGCAACGCCTCTTCGCCACGATGCCGCTCAAACACCGAAAACATATTCAAGATGAAGTTCAGTTCGGTGATGCGGGCGGTGTCCGAGCCTGCTTTTCGGATATGTTCTTTCCAGCCGAGGATATCGAAAAAAACGATCAGGCGTCGCTCATAGGTTACCAGGCTCATCTTCGGAAGCAGGCTTGCGAGGCCATCATTACCATTCATGCTCATCCTGGAACTTGAGACATGGTCGAGAGATGAGCGCAACCGGTTCCAGTTTTCCAAACCACTCAAGGCGCTTCAGTGCACATTGCGAAAAACGCACTGAGGGGGGGGCGGGGCGGGGCGGGGGCTGGTGACCGTATAATGAGGCCACGGGCGAGCTTGACCGGGCTCGCGCCTCGCCTCACCGTTTACTTGAGTGACGGGTTCGGCTGGGTCGGCTGTGAGGCGCGTGCGCCAGCCAGAGAACCAAATCTCGTTTGCCACCCCAGCCGTCAATGGAGAAGGTGTCACTGCGAGTGGAGCCTTCCGTGATCTCTACCGGCATGTCGGCTTCGCTTGGAGCCCCGCGCTGCCCCCGGAACGATATCTGAGGCGGGGGTAGCGGGAGCGAAGATAGGCAGATCTGTGGGATCAGCTCTGTTCGATGATCACGGCATTGCCGTTGGCCGTGACGCCGAACACGTAGGGCAGGTAAAGGGTGCCGCCACTGGAGTTCGCCGTCTGAGGATCCAGGGTGAGGTAATCGAAGTCCACTCCGATGACAGCGTTGCATCCGAGTTCGTAGGCGGCTTCCTTCAACTCGGCCAAGGCATTTCGGCGGATGACGGTGAGCGACTGCATGAGGCTGTCGCCGACATTGGTTGCGCTCGTGAACCAGCCGGCGGTGCCGCGCTCGATCTGGATCACGTCATCGCCGGAAATGTAGCCGGAGTATTTGGTGATCTTGTAGCCGTCGAAGTTGAAGCCCGACGTGATGAGCATGTTCGCCAGCGCGTGGCGTTTCTCGTGAGCTCGGCGCTCCGCAGCGGCAGCTTCGTCGGCCGCGCGCTGTGCCTGATCACCGAGATGGTTCTGAAACCGCCGCACGGCGACTTCGATGTCGGTCTCGTCGTCGATCGACAGGCCGCCCATCATGCCCGACTTAAAGGGGACGAGCTTGGTCTCTGCAAGCCATCGGTCGAACTGGGCCGCATCAAACCGATATCGGGCGGCGATGTCCTTTGTCTTCATTTTGATCTCATCTCAGATAGGTCAGGGCTTCGGTGTTTGTCGGGTCTATGTCGAGGATCAGACCTGCGATGCGCCGTCTGTTCTCGGGCTCTTCGCGGCACCGCTGAAGCAGCCGCTGGACGTCATCGAACACCGAGATGACGGACGATACGGGGGGAACATCGCCAGCGCTCGGGACGAACCTCATCCGGCAGTAGGCGCATACGACATAGCGCTGCTCCTCATGCAGCTCATTGCTTCCGCATTTGGTGCAGACTACGAGTTTCATCTGTCGTTACGCCCCGCCTCGCTTACACGCCTAAAGTCCGAGCGCTCGAGCCTTGGCGGCGTCGAATTCGGGCTGGTCGATGAGGCCGGCATCCAGAGCGCGCTTCAGGTTTCCAAGCACCTCAACCAGATCTTGCGCTGGAGGGGCTGCGGGCGGAACGGCGGCGGGTGCCTGCATCAGATCGGACAGGCCGATCGAGCCCGCCGCCATGCCCAGGCCGAGAACACCCCCCGCGCCCCCGGTCTGCCCGGCAGCGGCTATGCCTGAGGCGACCGAGGCCTGCAGATTGGCGTTTCCGCGCACGCCGGTCAGGGCGTCAGCGCGTTGCACCGTCCTGAGCAGATCCCGTGTAGCTTCGTCGTATTCGATGCCGAGAATGGCTACCTTGGCGATCGCGAGACCGCGCGAACCAAGCCATTGGTATCCGTCCTCGACTGCCTTTCCGAGAGAGGCCGCGAAGCCGGTGGCGTCCTGCTGGATACGGGTGATCCGGTTCCCCTTGCCAGGCTCGTTCGTATAGATGCTGAAGGCGGCGGCGAGGGAACCGACCACCTCCGAGAAGATCTGGTTGGCCGCGGCGTTGTTACGATCCGTGAAGTCGAAATAGTCCTGACCCTGAAGATACGGAGCCGGTACGAACGCCTTGGCGAACAGAATAGGATCGACGATTTTGAGGCTGTAGGTGCCTCGGGTGGTCGCACCTACCTGGGTGTTCAGGTAGGCGTCGTCCCAATAGATCTCCGACTGGGTCCCGAACTTGTTGTTCGGCAACTCCTTGAGGGTGACGAAAAGGGCGAGGTGCTGGCCGCCCGGTCGTCCGCCGAATTTGAAGCGTTCCCAGGACTGGGTCACCATGGATGTCATGACTCTGTCGCCCGCGAAAAGCGACTGGGACTCGACCTTGTCCGTGCGCCACTCATAGGCGCCGGGCTCGCTTGCGAACCCTGTTAGTTCCCCATCCTGGAAGAGCAGCAGACCGTAGCCCTCTGGAACAAGGATGCGGGAACCATTGGTGATAATGGCTTGTGAGCCCTGGACGTTGGAGCCTCGGCCCGCGTTGACCCCGTTGCGAACGGCGGGGAAAAGCGCCGCCGTCGGTTCCAGGTTCGCCGGGACAGTCAGGAAATCCTTCCACTGGTCCGCGAGCGAGCCTCCGACCGCACCGATCGCCGCTCTGATAAGTCCCACGCCCGTCTCCCCCCTGAACTCAAACGGTCGACGCTTCAGGGCTCAGCCGCTGCTCGGCTGCGTGTTCCTGCGACGTCTTTCTGCGTATCAGCGCTATACATGCGAGGCAGGAGAGGCAAGCGTATCCTGATGTCGGCGCGACTAAGAACCGAACAGGGCGTGACGGAGCGGCCGTTTATTTCCGCGCAGACACACAGTCCGCCTCTAACGCGGGCCGTTGCAGCTTCTCAGTGCGGAATACCAAAAGTGCACTGTCCGGAGGCCGAGAGCTGGTCGCTTGCTAGGCCGAACAGACCTCGCGAGAACCAACCACCCGAAGGTTCAACGAACTGAAGCGCGCGCCATCCCACTCCAGGTAATCTTCCATGCAGGCCTCGTCCGAGATCCACCGTGCGACAACGGAGCTGTCTTTCACATTGTAGCGCAGGTCGAGCATGTAAAATTCCTCGCCGCCATACGGGAACTCGTACACTCTGCCAGTGGCGAGATCGCCGACATAGACGAACCGACAACTTGTGCCGCATCCAATCTCTACAATTGCATAGCGCCAAGCGAAGTTTGGCCCGGTACGCATCTCGTCACTGATGCGGGTTCTGTATGCCTCAAAACTGCGATCTTGACCGTGGAAATCGGGCAGCCGCGGCACCGCCCGATACACCTGCTGTTGTTGCGCGGCGGCCGTGCTGGAGAAGGTCATCACCAAGGTCGCAGAGGCGAACCCAAGCGCCAGTGCGCGCGCCAGCGATCCATAAAGATTTGACACTGAGTAGCCCCCGAATTCTATGAAAGAGCAACGTAGACGGGAACGCCGCCGGTGTCGCCGTCGGGCTTGGTGCACATCATGAAAAACGCACTGAGAGGTTGGTGTCGCAATGCGAGGATCAGATCGCGTTCGGCGACGGGCGAGCGCGGTTGAGCCGCTTTTTAAGCCCGGTGACGGCCGAGCTCGTGTTGTCAGAGACCGATTTGGTGACCTTGCTCAGAGTGACGGTCTTCTCATGCTTGAAGACAGCAATGATCGCATCTACCGCGAGCTCTTCTCGTTCGTCGAGTACACCGTCCGCCTCGACGACTTCGCGGAGGAAGGTGAGCAGCTCAACTTGCATGGCGTTGGCGTTGCAGTCTGGGCTCGCGGCTTGGAATTCAGTAAGGGCTTTGGCGATCAGCTTGACGCGGGTGTCATTGGCGTTGGTTGCAAGCACGCTTATCGCGCGCGTGACGTACTCGGCGTCAAATCCCCATTCGTCGATAAAGTGGCGCTCAATCGACGCGCGTTCAGCAGGTGAGATTTCGCCATCGATCGATGCGACGCGGAGCGCAAGAGCGCCGATTAGGTCGAGCAGTTGCATGCCGAGCAAATCGATCGGGGTGTTGATGAAGCGGGGGATGGTATCGACCATCTCCCCCACCTGTTTGCGCACCAACCTTGTGACCCCATAGTAGGCGCCGCCTGTCGCCGCCGCCGCCGCGATCACCCAACCAATCGGCGTCGCCGCCGCGCCGATGCCGATCAATGACAACAACCCGCCGGACGACGCAAAGAACGTCCCAGCGACGATTGGCGAAGCCGCGACCGACGCTCCCGTCATCGCGACGCCGCCCACATCCCATAGGCCTTGCACGCCGCTCTTCAGACGTAAAACCGCATAGGCCTCCTCGCCTATGCGCAGCTTGCGTTTGAACTTCAACGGGTCGGCGATGACGCAGTCGAGGTCTTCGGCGAACGCATTGACTTGCTGCGCGCTCTCAACCGGTTCCTGGTCGTTGGTCATGCGACCCCTGCGCTCTGCAACTGCGCTTGCAACCCGGCGAGACGAACCCGCATCCCGCCGTCTGTCAAATCATCAAGCGCGCCCAAGCCAATGCCGACGATGAGCAACAGGGGGGTGAGGAAGGGGGACAGGGCAGGGCCGATCAGCGGAAGCGAGCCGATGAGGTACGAAAGCACGAGAGCCGCGACAACGCCGAAGGCGACTCCTGGATAGGCTTTGGCAAACTCAAAGGTGAATGCGACGACACGCGCGCCAAGGTCGATCAGCCTCCCGCCGACCTCGGTCGTGGCGTCGAGCAGTTTGGAGAGGATGACTTTTAGATCGGCTGGAGCGTCCAGCTGCTCGATGCGCCGATTGATCAGGCCGCGATCTATCCGAAGCGTAGCCGCTCCACCTTCCGTCATGACGTCTCCCCCACCGCCGGTCATCGCGTGAAAAGGCAACGACCGATCCTCTCTCAGCTAGCGTGACGTGGTTGCGCCGGCAACCTTTGTAATCTCGTGGCAGTCAGCACTCGGTCGTTCGAAGGTCATAGGAACGGCGAAGCCTTCAGTTCCGTGCTGGATCGGTCGGGGCGTCTTCCTCGGTGCGCGTCTCGGTTTTGGCCGCTTCAGCTTCAGCCGCAGCGAGACGCGCCTGTGCTTCAGCCGCTTCTCGCCGCATCCGCTCAAGGTCGGTTTCGGGTTTCTCGACCACCTGTGCGATCCCTGCCGCTTCGCGCGCTCCCTCGATCCCGCCTAGGTGAGCCGCTGCAATCTGCATTGCGAGCGGTCGCTGGCCCTCCGGCACGTCAGTTGGTCGAACCAGCATGTTGATCGCCGGACGCCCCTTGGCCGTCCCATTAAACGTCAGCTCCTCGCCGTTGCGCATGACGGTGACGGTGATCGGTTGACCGATCCGTTGACGATTCAGAAGGGCTGCAAGGCCCGCCTCGTCGCGGAAGGTTCGGTTGTTGACCTTGGTCAACACATCGCCCGTTCTAACGCCCATCGCGTGAGCTGGGGCTCCCTCCATCACACGCTTCAAGGTTTGGCCGTATTGGCTGCGTCGCCCGTTCGGCCAGGTCGTCGCCTCGCCATTAATGCCTAAATAGGCGTGGGCGGTGAAAGTCGTGCCAATCGGGAGCTGTGCGCCCGCCTCACCGAGAAACGTCAGCATATTGTTGTAGGTGTTGTCGTCTTGGTACTGATGATGCTGCATCTGCCCGAACGCCATCTGCGTCTCGGCCCAAACTTGAGTCTGCGCTCTCGTGTGCTCGCCCATCTGCGCCAAGCTAACCCTGACAAACTGCTTGGGCGGAATGCTGTAGCTGTTGCCGATCGCCAGCTGAGTCAGTGCGCTTTGCCAGACCCCCATCGGCACTTCGCAGACGACCTGATTGTTGATCTGATTGGTGACCATCCAGCCCCGATCCATACAGGCGCTGCTGACCTTCGCCACAGCCTGATCAAGAGGCATGGCGGCAAAGACCATTTCGGCTCGTCCGCTGGGGGTGTTGGCTTCTTTCTCGCGCGCGACAGCGGCTAACGGAATGACGCTCAACAAGCACGCGATTGCGACAATTTTCTTCATCAGCCGGCCCCATCCCAGATGACTGCGCCGTACGCTTTGAAGCGGCAGAGGTCAACATATCATGGCTTGTTAACCCCATGCCTCCATTGATGATTTGAATCCAAATATCACAACGATATGTGTTCGTGGGGCGGGGGAGCGCAATGAGAAAACTGGTTGTAGCTGCGGTGACGATCTCGGTTCTTGCGGGGTGTAACGAGTCGCCTGCGCCCAAAACCCAATCTGCAGACGTCTCCGAAACCGCTGAACAGCCTCAACCTCAAGCGCGCTGCGTATCGACGGCGACCGTAGCGCAGCTCAAGCGGATGGCGTTCACCGCCGCTCGTCGCCTTTCGTCGAGCGACCCCGTCAAGATGAACGACCTTGAGCGAGAAGCCTCGGCCGCCATCACCATGCCGCTGCTCCAATCTCACGATGCTGAGCTTGATCGTACGGTCTGCACGGGTCGCCTACGCATTGACGTGCCGGTCGGCGCGCGCAGCATCTTCGGTGAAGACGAACTGCTCGCTGACATCACCTACTCGATGCAGCCCGCAGCAGACGGCTCAGGCCTTGTCTATCAGGTCGATGATTTCGGGCGCATTGAAAGCGCGATTGGCTACGCCGACCTCTCGCGCTTCAATCTCAGCTCGTCGCGCCCCGTCCCAGCATCTCCTCCTGCGGCCCCAACGCCTGTTGCCACGCGCAGCGGCGCGAGTTTCGACTGCTCTAAGGCTCGCACCAACGTCGAGTTGATGATCTGCGCCGACCCTGACCTGGCCAGGATGGATGGTCGGATGGCGACGCTCTACGCGTCGGCGCGGCGAACGCAGCCTGGCGCGGCAGATGTGCAGTTGGCTTGGATTAAGGCGCGCAACAAATGCGCCGACGAAACCTGTCTGTATCAAACCTACGCCGACAGAATAGAAAGCCTCGGCGGCTAGTGACGCCACGCTCATTGGTCCCGCTCAGTGCAGATGAAGACAAATGCACTTATCTCACGCGCCGAACCGTTCAACGGCGCAGGCAGCCTTCAGCGATTCCGCATCCTGATGACGCCTCGGCCGGCTGCTGTGCAAAGTCTCCCTGTGGAAGCGGGCCAACGCACCGCTAGAGGTGCGGCACATTTAGAGTTGTACGTCTTGAGTCTCTAGTCCCCTCCAGCGTACTGACGGCTACACGTTCCGCGGGAGGGGCACGGTGGCCTACGACGATGCGATCGAGCAGCGCTTGCAGCGACTGCGCACAAAACTGCTGGATCTCACCACAACAAATCGAATGCTTAGCTACAGGCACCCGAGGGCTTCGTGCTTGCGTGTCGTTGATGAGTTGCCTGGCCAGTTGTTCAGCAGTCTGATCGACGGTGAGACGTTTGTGTTCGACCCCGTTCCGGAGCCGACGCTCCGTGAACTTGAGGCCTACCACGCCCCCGACGCAAATCAGGTCCCGCGCGCGGGAGAGGGGGCGGCCCGTGCGAAGCCGGATGTCGTAGCTTGGGCGAAGCACTTGGGGATTCGCGTCAACTATGACCTCACGATCGAGACCGATGAGTTCGAACGCGAGGAGCGCCACCGCGATAGGAAAATCCAAGCCCTGGACTATCCAGACGCCCTCGACGCCCGCCTTCGCAAGGTACGCGCTGCTGGTCGTACCGCGATCGAGGAGAGCGGCGCCAACATGCTCTATCTGGCGTTCGGCTTCCTAGAGTGGAAGGATCAGAGCGCCTCGAAAGCACACCAGGCACCGCTGGTGCTCTTACCAGTCGAGCTTGAACGTGAGGCGCGCAGAGGTGGGTACCGAACCCTCATCCGATGGACTGGCGAAGAACTTCAAACAAACCTTTCGCTGCGGAAGAAGCTCGAGGAGTTCGGAATCGTTCTGCCCGTCCTGAAGGACGAGCAATCGCTTGAGGACTACCTCACCGATGTTTCCCGCGCGGTCCGCAGTAAGCCCGACTGGCTCATCCGGCGCTATGTGACGCTTGGCCTATTCGAGTTTGGCAAGATCCTGCTCTACCTCGATCTGGATCCGGAACGCTGGCCAAGCTTCGCCCCGATCACAGAGCATGCTCTGGTGCGACGCGTACTATCGAGCGACGACGATGAAGCGTCCGAGAGCGGCTCCGCTGCTTTCGAGGAGACAGACAGCGCCGCCCTATTGCGAGATCTCGAGCTTGAGGTAGTCGATCGGGCTGACAGCTCTCAGTGCGAAGCGCTTCAAGTGGCGCTTGGTGGCCGGAACTTAGTGGTTCAAGGACCTCCTGGGACCGGCAAGTCGCAAACCATCACCAATCTGATCGCCGCAGCGATGGCGCGCGGAAAAACCGTACTCTTTGTGGCGGAAAAGCTCGCTGCGCTTGAGGTGGTGCGCCGTCGCCTCCGTGAGCTTGGCCTAGGCGAATTTTGTCTCGAATTGCACAGCCATAAGACGCGGAAGACGGAAGCGTTAGAAGACATTGGCGATCGCATTCTCGCCGGATCGCGACCGCGAACTGTGAAGGACTACGACACTGCGCGAGAGCGTCTTGCGCGAAGGCGGGATCAGTTGTCTGCCTATGTCACGATCATCAGTTCGCCCGCCGGCAATATGATCGGACTAACCGTGAGTGGCGCCCTGATGCGCGCTGGTCAGGCTCGTCGAAAGCTTGGAGCTGAGGTTGCATCCTTCGAATCCGTGGCTGCCAAGGTGCGGAGTGCGGAAACGACCTGGGCGACGCTGGCGGACGCCAAGAGCAGGCTTGATGTCTTAAGAAAGGCGTTCGTAGAGCTCGGCTCCTCAGATGGTGCGTTCGCCCATCCCTGGGCGGGTGTCGCAGCGTCGGCCGCAATGCCCAATGACGCCGAGCGCGTGGCGCGCCTAGCTGACGAATGGGCCGACGCAGGCGATCGCCTGTTGAAGCTCACTTCGGAGGCATCCTATCGCGCCGTGCCGGTGCCTGCTTGGGAAACAGCGCCGTCTATACTCGAGGAACTGCGGCCGCTGCGAGAACTGTGCTCCAGCGTCGAACCGATTTTGGGTCGGGCAGAAGAGCTTCTAAATCGCTCGATCCCTCGCTCTCCAGCAGGTGTAGGCGAAGTACGTGCGCTGCTGAAACTGGCGAGCGCAGCGCCGACTGAAGCGCTTGACCTTCGCAGCCCGCAGTTAGTGGCAATCGACCTTGTCGATTGGGCTGAAGAGCTTGACTTGAGAGTTAACGAGCTGAGACGGGATCAGGCGCGAACCCAGAGTGTATTCCGAGATGCGGCCTTTGAGGCTGACCCCGATGATCTGGAGGAATGGTCGGCAGCCCTAGGGCAGACCGGCCTGTTCGCGAGGTTTGGTCGTCGCTGGCGGGCGGCCAGTAAGGCTTGGAGTGCGCGTTGTCGGCCGGCTCACCTCAAGGAATCCGCGTCGGCAAAGAGCGAGGCGTTCGCTGCCCTTCGAAACTTCTTACTTGGCAAGACGGCGCTGCTGAACGACGCGTCGGTCAACATACGTCTTGGGGCGAACGCAGAAGGTCTGAACACGCGCACAGAGCACTTGCTCGATCTTGCGAGATGGGCCGCAGCCGCGCGCGAACAGCTTCCCGGCGGTGTTGATCAACTCGTCTCGCTTCCGATGGAGGTTCTGGGCGCTCTCACCGAGTTGGCAACCGACGACAATCTCACAGCCTTGGCTTCTTTCGGCGCTTTCGAGCCTTCGCCACAGGCGGACAGTCTGTGGGAATCGGTGCTGAAGGTTGCGGCCCCTGAAGAACTTCAGCCTATTCTCCATGCCATCAGCACAGACGAGGAGTGGGGCAAGGCCGTCATGCGCAGCCATGCTTGTGCTGAGGCTGCCATGGCGCTGTCCTCGGCTGAGGACGCCTTCGCAAAGGCGACGATGCTTGACCACAAGCTTTGGTTCTCAGGCGACCCGCCAACTCTTGAGGGGGGCGTCAGCCGGGCGCGCTACGCGTCGCAGCATGCGGAAGGTCTGCCTGCATGGCTCGACTTCGACCGCGCAAGAGCCGCTGCCGTAGGTCAACTCGAAGAGCCGCTGGTGGATTTGGCGCTTCGAGGAAAGGTCGATCCGCAGCAACTGTTGCTGGGGCTAGACTTCGTGGTGTTCGATTCGCTCGCTCGCACGGCGTTCCGCGAGGCCCCAGCCCTGCTGTCCATTTCGGGCAAATCTCTCGATGTGGTCCGTTCCGAATATGCCGCGCTCGATGCGCAGGTGATGGAGTTACGGCGCGCAAAGATCGCTGCCGAGCTCTTCAAGGCGCAACCACCAGCCGGGCGACAATCAGGCCTAAAGTCCGAACTCTCGGAGATGGCCCTCATTCGAAATGAACTGAGCAAGCAGAGGCGTCATATTCCAATCCGCCAACTGGTGCTTCGGGCGGGGAAGGCGCTCCAAGCGCTCAAGCCGTGCTTCATGATGGGCCCGCTGTCGGTCGCCCAATACGTCGCTCCCGGCAAGCTCAAGTTCGACCTGGTGATAATGGACGAGGCCTCCCAGATGAGGCCCGAAGACGCGATTGGTGCGCTTGCGCGCGGCAAGCAAGCTGTGATCGTCGGCGACACCAAGCAACTACCGCCGACCTCGTTCTTTGACCGGATTGCGGATGCGCGTGATGACGATGTTGAGGACGAGGACCTAACCCTTGCAGAGGACAGCAAGAGCATCCTGGAGCTCGCCTCGTCGATATTCGACGAGCGGATGCTGAAGTGGCATTATCGCTCGCGTCATGAGGCGTTGATCGCGTTCTCAAACAAGCAGTTCTACAAGAACGAATTGATCGTGTTTCCGTCGCCCAGCGGCCAAAGCGATCGCTTTGGTGTGGGCTGGAATTTTGTTTCAGATGGCGCCACGCAGAAGGGCGTGAACGGGGCAGAAGCCCGCCGTGTCGCCAAGGCCGCCGGGAGCTTCCTCGTTGAACACCCTGGTCGCAGTCTTGGCGTCGTGGCCATGAACGTGAAACAGGCCCAGCGTATCGCCGACGAGCTCGCCGCTCTGGCCAACGCCGACGCTCGCTTGTCTGATGCGCTTGGGAAGGCCGAGGCCGATGCGGGCGAGCCCTTCTTCATTAAAAACCTAGAAAATGTGCAGGGAGATGAGCGCGATGTCATCATGATCTCGATGACTTACGGGCCTGCCGACGTGGGCGGCCGAACGCCGCAAAACTTCGGCCCTATCAACCAGGGGACCGGATGGCGCCGTCTGAACGTGCTCTTTACTCGCGCGAAGGAGCGAATGGAGATCTTTAGCACAATGCGCTCTACTGACATCGTTCCAAAAGAGGGCGGTGACCTTGGACCGCGGTCGCTGAAGCTATTCCTGGAATACGCCGAGACGGGGCGACTTGGCGTCGAACCCCGCGACGTTGGACGCCCGACAGACAGCGATTTCGAAGATGCTGTTCTCGAGGGACTTCGGGAGCTTGGTTTCGAGTGCTCGCCTCAGCTCGGCGTTGCCAACTTCTTCCTCGATATCGGCGTGCGCGACCCTAATGCCACGCATGAGTTCATTGCTGCGGTCGAGTGTGATGGCGCGGCCTATCACTCGTCGAAGTCGGCGCGCGACCGCGACCGTCTTCGTCAGGAGATACTCGAGGGGCTAGGATGGAACGTCATTCGGGTATGGTCCACGGATTGGTTCCGTGACCCTGCGCGCGAGCTGGATCGCGTTGTCTCGGAGCTGAAGCGCCTGATCGACCGGCGAGAGCATCAACGTCAGTTGCTTGCCGCGTCAGCTGCTCAAAAGCCGGCAGAGAAAGAGGTGCGCGGCTCGCCGGCAGTCAGATTGGAACAGCAGCCGAGTCCGAAGGCGCCCGCGGTCGCGGCAAAAACCGCGCGAGTGGTAAAGGGAATATCTGTTGAGCAGGCGCGAGCACAACTCATCGATCTCAGGGAAAGGACGATCAGAAGTGCTTTCCCTGACGTCGATCCTACAAGGGGGTTCCTTCGCAAATCGATGCTTGATGAGCTGCTGCGTAAGCGCCCGACGGACAACGAAGAGTTTCTCGAAGCAATTCCGCAGCCGTTGCGCGAGGCGACCGACCGAGATCAGGTGGTGCGTTACCGCGAGCAGGTGTTCGATATATTGGCGCAGATCATCGGGTGAAGAAGCCGTACCCGCGGGGCCCGACCAGTAGGAACTGGTCAGTGCAGATCACCACAAACACACTGACGCGGTTTCGAGCGGCTACAGTCATCGGGCTGGTGTCGCTCTCGTTAGGGATGCTGGGGGGCTGCGATCGTGCCGCGACCGCTGTCTCTCCAGTCGAGAGCCGGTCCAGCATTGCGGCCTCTGCAGATGCCGCGTTCAGCGCGCGCGTTGTCGGGATCACCGACGGCGATACGCTGACAGTCGTCGACGAGCAGAAGCGGCAGCACACGATACGACTGGCGGAAATCGACGCGCCAGAAAGGGGGCAGCCGTGGGGAGACCGCGCCAAACAGGCTTTGTCGGCGTTCGTGTTTGGCAAGACGATTTCGGTGCAGCAGACGGATACTGACCGCTACGGCCGGGTGGTCGGGCGACTCTTTAGTGATGGCCGAGACGTCAATCGCGCGATGGTCGCGGTCGGAGCGGCTTGGGCGTTTCGACGCTATCTTACCGACACGTCGCTGATCGAGGTTGAGGCCCGAGCCAAACGCGAACGGATTGGGCTCTGGTCGATGCCAGAGGCTCAGACGGTGGCGCCGTGGGATTGGCGGCGGGGAGTGCGCGTGGGAGGGACATCACAGGCTGACCTGAATATCCAACCCATCGGCAAGGCTTGCTCAGTTCGCCAAGCTCAGCGGCGGATGCTGGCTCGTCCAGTTGCAGTTCAAAAACGCGATGCGCGGAGATGACGTCGTGCGCCGAAGCTCAGTTCTATCTGATGCAATGTCGTCTTGAGAGCATTGACGGGAATCGCGACGGCGAACCGTGCGAGCAGCTTTGTGGAACGAGCAGTCGCTAGCTGCGACCGTTATTGTCGTAATAATGGTTTAGTCGCTGATTCGAACTGTTAACGGCCTACGCCGGGCAGATCCTGAGCAGGAGAGGGAAAGCCATGACCGAACCAACCATCACCTGTCCGAGCTGCCAAGCCGACATCAAGCTCACCGAGTCCTTGGCCGGCCCCCTCGTCGAGCAGACGCGTCGCGCTTTCGCCGAACAGCTGTCAGCTAAAGACCAGCTCATCGCCAAGGCTCAGGCTGAGGTCGCATCGGCGAAGCAGAGCGTCGAACAAGAGCGGCTCGATATCGAAGCGACGCTTTCCAAGCGCATGGACGAGGCGCGCAAGCAAATTGCGACGGATGAGGCTGAGCGAGCCAAGCGATTGGTCGCAACCGATCTCGAAGCGCGAGACCGGCAGCTTGCCGAATTGGCCGAAACGTTGAAGGCGCGGGAGGAAAAGCTGAAAGCGTCGCAGGCGGCTGAGGCTGAAATGCTCAAGAAGCAGCGCGAGCTCGACGACAAGCTGCGTGAGGTGGACCTCACCGTGCAACGTCAGGTCAATGAGGGGCTGGAGACGGTGCGGGCGGCGGCGAAGCTGGAGGCGGAAGAGACGCTGTCGCTTAAGGTCAAGGAGCGCGACACGCAGATTGCGTCGATGCAGCAAAAGATCGAAGAGCTGAAGAAGAAGGCGGAGCAGGGGTCGCAGCAGCTTCAGGGAGAGGCTCAGGAGTTGATGCTGGAAGACACGCTCCGCGCGCGTTTCCCGTTCGACCAGATTGAGCCGGTTGGGAAGGGCGAGTTTGGCGGGGACGTCGTGCAGCGTGTGGTGAATGCGTCCGGACAGGTCTGCGGCGCCATCCTCTGGGAGACCAAACGCACGCGGACCTGGAGCGATGGGTGGCTCAACAAACTGAAAGGGGATCAGCGGGCGGCTAAGGCCGATCTTGCGCTGATCGTCTCACACGCCTTGCCCAAAGACATCGAGACTTTCGGTCATATGGACGGGGTGTGGGTCACGGCCCCCAAATGCGCTGTTCCAGTGGCTACGTCGTTGCGGGAGAGCCTGATCCTGATGAGCAGCGTGCGTGCGGCCGGGGAAGGTCAGCAGACCAAATCAGCGCTGATGTACGACTATCTAACTGGTCCTCGCTTCCGTCACCGCATTGAGGCCGTGGTCGAGAAGTTTTCGGAAATGCAGGATGACCTCGCCAGCGAACGCAAAGCGACGATGAAGCGATGGGCTAAACGGGAGCAGCAACTGCATACGGTGCTTGATTCCACCGCCGGCCTCTACGGGGATTTGCAGGGGATCGCGGGACGGTCGATGCTGGAGATCGAGGCTCTCGAAACGCCCATGCTGGAAGGCCCTGATGACGACGATTGAGTTGCTCATCTGAGGAACATGAGACGGCTAGATCATGCAGAAATCTGCTCTCAGTGTAGATCCAGACAAATCACCTGAGCAAAATCGTTTGCGCGCATTCAAGCGTCACGGTGATCGCGTCGATCAGCTCCATGCCTCAATCGTCGCGCCTTGATTGGTGAGTGATGTCGCTTTTTCGAAGCGCGCAAGCGCCAAGCGAGTTGACCTGCTTCACCTCATCCTTTGCCTGATCGGGTCGCCTCTTTAGAGGCGCTTAGATTCCTGAAGTGATGAGCTCCATCGTCTAGAGAACGAAAAAAAGGGAGCCTCGGTAGAAAACCAAGACTCCCCCCAGCTTTAAATTCGTTGTCGACCTGAGTTGAATTCCGTTTTGGACACACCTCCGGCGACGCTCGCCCTTTCCGGGAGGCCTCACAATCTCGCGCCAGGTGCATTAGCCTCTCTGACGGTCAACGATCGTGTCGCATTTCAAATTAACATCTCACGCGTTTCAGCGTTCAGGTGAGGCATAGATGAAGATGTCGTCTTGCGACGCTCTGCTCCATGCGTCTTTGGTGATGTAGCTCCCGTAGCGTTCCATATCCTCAACACGCTTGGCGTAATAGTCGCCTGCTGGTCGGATTGATTTCCACAAGCGGCAGCCATCAAGCACCAAGCGTTCAGCGATAGCGTATGGCGCACGCATAGCGATGTGCACGTGCCTATTTGAATCTGGGTGCTCGTGAAAACCGATCGCTCGGATCAGATGTCGTTGGGGGTGGTCAGTCCAGCGTGGTCCCCATGCCTTTCGCTGAATGATGTTGAAGAAGTGCGTCGCATCACGATTGAGCTGGGCGGCTGACGTCGAAAGCCCCATGCCGAGCGTGATCGCCATGTTCGGTTTCATGTCTGTGCTGAGCGTGCGCCAAGCGTCATGCAGTTCCAATTCTCGCATTCCAAATTTCCTTGAGTTGAGGATCTTAAGTCCGTTAAACGGATTTAAGAGTCCTGGATTTGCTGCGGCTCACCGCCGCTGAGGAACTTTACACATGTCGAAATTGAAAGAAGGTCGAGCGCGAGCGAAGCGCCAATGGCGTCGTTCTGAGCAACGCGCAGCGCGGCTGAGCCGGTCGACTCTTCCCTCATCCGTCAGAGAAACGCTGGCCTCATGCTCGGAGACCCCCAGTGAGGAAGCGGTCTCCAACCTCTACGCTGCACTTGTGACCTATCGTGGTCCGAACGCCGCCTACCGCGAAAGCAACCGGTACTATTATGCCGCCCTGGCGAAGGTTTACGAGGTGTGGCGTCGGATTGAGACCTGGCCCCAAGAAGCGCGGCGAGATCTGCTGGTCATGCTCGACCAAGCAAATCGTAGCGCTGGAACATCGAGAAGGGCGCCAGGAGGCGGCGATCTGCACGTGCTGCTTCGCTTCCTCATTCATTACAAAAGCGACCAGAAGACTGAACAGAAGCTGAGATCGCGCGATGCGGCCGCGCTGCGACAAGTCTCTAGGCTTGGCTGGTCGCCGGAGCACTTCCTGTCGCGGGCGAAATCGGGCGCGGTGGGTTTGGATCGATTACACCGCGACGACGTCAAGGCTAGACGATTGGAGCGTCAGCCTGCCGCCACCGTCCTGGAGGCCCCTGTCGCCGCTGCGAGAGAGCCAGAACAAGTCGCGTCGGATGTGGCCGATGAAGGGGGCGACAACGCGCGTATCGTATGGAGAGGTTTGTCTAAGGACGCCTTGGTGGAGGCCGTGAAGGGGCCGCATGACGTGGTGCTGATTGGGCGTCTCGATCCTCATGAAAAGAAGATCATTTTGCGGCGCGCCTACCTGACGGAATACATCACCCAGTCTCCTACGGAGCTGAGAGCGATGGCGGGAACCATGCGGGACGCGGGGCTTATTAAGGCGAAGCGCGTGGGGCGGCGTCTGAAAATGTAGATGCAGACAAGTGCACTGAGCAGGCTTATCGACTGAGAATGTCGATCTTGAGCTTTTGGAGCTCATCGTCGCTAAGGAGGCCTGTGTCTCTCAGCTTGGCCAATCGCTCCAACTTGTCGAAGCGATCATCGTGCGGTGGCGATGGGTTCGCTGCTGACGAGGGTCGGGTGAAGTCCGGGTCCAATCCGTGCTCTAAGGCGTGGCGCAGGTCGGGTTCACGCCATGATGGTGGGGGGCCGAACTGATTGGAGGCTCGCGTCCCCGGCGAGAGCATCCACACTAGCATCACGATGAAGCCGAGGACGGGAATCAAGCCGATCAAACACCACCAACCTGATCGGCCGGTGTCATGGAGGCGGCGCACGGTCACGCCGAGACTCGGGATCAACGACACGAGAAGGGCCAGCGGGGCGAAAACCCCCGTCGGCTCGCCAACGGCGTTCACGGCCGATCCCAGAAAAGCGAGATCAAGCAGTCCGCCGCTCGCTACCAGAAGCCAAAAGCTGAAACAGAACCACCAGTATTCGGTGCGGTCGGAGCGACCGGAAAAGTCAAAATAGCGCGCGTAGGCCTGCAACATCATGTTCCCCCAGGGGCGGTTGTGAATGAATCGTGCTCAGCGAACGACGCAGTCGCGTCCTGCGGCCTTGAGAGCGTCGCAAAGTGCGTGGGCTTCTATGCGACTGCCGTCGACAAACATCGTGCGATACACGGTGCGGCCATCGCGAGCGGTGACTGGGCGCATAAAGGTTTTGAACGGACGTGTGAGTTCGGGGAAGCGTCTCGCGACGACTTCGAGCTCGCGCTCGGCGATCGCTGTTGAGGTGAAAGCCCCGATTTGAACAGCGCACTGGTCGAATGTCGGACAGTCTGAGGTCTGAGACGTATGGGCGCCGGACCGACCGGGTTGGTCGCTTGACCTTGGCCGTGGGGGGGCGGCCAATGCATCCAGAGTGATGACGGCCGTTGGCCGTTCAGGTCGTTCTGGTAGCGTGACGGTGGGAGGCGGCGGCGCTGAGGCGGGACCTCCTGCTGCAAGGAAGGCGGCGCGCAGGCATCGGTTATAGGCCTCCTGGCTTCCCGTTCGCCGCGAAAGGCATGAGGCGCGAGCGCTGTGAGCGGCTTGAGGGCTGATAGCCGCTAAGGCTCGAAGATAGGCGTCGGGATCGCCTGTTTGTCTTGCGGCGACAGCATCTACGCCAACGGCGATGAACACCAAGGTCGCACTGATAATAGTGAGTGCTGCACGGTTCATTTAAGCGCTCTCGCAGCTTTAGGGCAGAGCGTTTCAAACTGGGTTTGAATGACGAAGATGCCGCTCGCCGGAGGGGCATCATCGGCGACGACCTCTTGGGTTTGATCGTTACGCCATCCCCCTTGCTCTCGTCGGAACGGCGAGCCGTCAGACGTCAGAAGTTCGCGCGTTTGGCAGTTTGCGGAGGCGATGAGCTCTCCGGGATTATTGGCGATCTGCTCGTTAATGCAGCGCTCAATGTCTCTAGCGGTAGCGGAGGTGGAGGAGCAGAAGCGTCGGGCGGACGCTTGTGTCATTCGACCGGTCATAAGGGCTGCGGCGGTATCGACATTTTCGAGCGTGGCAAGAAGCGCGCCTGCACTTCGGTGCCCCAATGGAAAGCCCTCGACATCACCCGCTTGGGTAGGCTGAGCGCGGGGAGCTTCCTGTGGTTCGGTGGAGGGAAGGTTGGCGGAAGGCGGCGCAGCTTCGGCAGGGGAGGCGTAGAGTTGCGTCTCAAGCTCGCGATAGCGACTCAAGAGAAGGTAGGCGGGCGCTGCCGGGTTTCCCTCAAAGTTGACGCCGTAGATGTAGCGGTCGGTGCCGACCTCAGGGGTGCGGGTGTAGGTGATCGCGGTGAGCGTGGATTGGGTGGAGGCGAGGCGGGCGGAGCAGGACACGCGTCGCGTCTGGCGATCATAGCCTTCGAACGTCACGAGCTCGATCGTTAAAACCTCGTCGAAAGCCTGTTGGAGCAGGGCTGTGTCGCCTTGCGGAAGAATGGTTTGTTGCAAGAGCTGCTTCGTGGTGGCGAGCGTCTCCTCAGCCAGACAGACGTCTGCAGGGCGTAGAGCTTCGCAACTGGAGAGCATCGCGAGCGCGAGCGCACCGCTGGCGAGGCGAGGGAAGAGGTGGTGAGGCAACAAGATAGACTCCATCTTGGCTGTAAGATGCCTGTTTAGCATCTTTTGGCTAGCCCCTTAGCCGCTGGTGCATGAGTGATGGGCGTCGGGGACTGACGGGACTGCACACTGAAGAACATCGTCGCTTGACGACGGCGTTGGCTCAGGCGCGGGTGGATGCTGGGATGACGCAGTACGAGCTTGCTGATCGGTTGGGCGTCGATCAGACCTACGTTTCGAAATACGAAGGCGGACGGCGACGGCTCGATGTCGTTGAGTTCATGCGCATTGTGGCGGCGCTGGACGTCGACTATCGCGACATTATTGCGGCGATGAGAGTGCCGAACGCTTCAGGCGCCTGACGACGATCGTGTCTTCGGGAATAAGGCGGTAACGGCCTCGTCGCAATTCGAAGCGATCGATTTCGAGATGTGTGAGTCCCCCAGAATCTCGCAAACGGATAGCTTTGGGGTCGATCTTTTCGACAACCGACCAGTGCTGAAGGCCGGGTTTGGCGAAACACAAGATGACCGCATGCCCTGGTCGTCTAGAAACGGCAATGAGGGCTTTGATGAAATCGGCCTTGTTCGTTGGCTGATGTCGCCATCGCGAGAGACGCAAATCGATATCATGAGCGCGACGCAACCAGCGCAGTCCTTGGCGAGCGGCGGCGAGGAGGTGTTCGGTTTCGAGACCGTGACTGACGGCGTCAGCCAGCGTCTTCGGCGGGGTCGCCTTCACGATATTGCGAAACAGATTGCGGTGAAGGTGACTGCGGGGGCCGGTCACGCCGACGCCGTCGAGCGCGTTGAGGATCGCATAGATCCCGCAAAGTCCGTCGAATGTACCCTGCTGAACGGCGCGCATTGTCAATACTCGTCGGGGCGCATAAGCGTCAGGACGCGGACGCAGTCGCTTTCGGACGCGGGGTCAGCAGCGGCTGTGAGAGAACGGTCGTAGTAGTCGATTTTCCAGAAGACCTTGTCGCCATCGACCAACACCACGCCGAAGTCATGTTCGCCGTAGGGATCGTTGAATTCGTTGAAATCTGAGAAGCGTTTCACTGCCCCTAGCGCGGCTAGAATGAAGGCGGGGCCTTCTGCGACAACGCCTTGGCTGATGAGTATCCGTCCGCCGACGTGTTGCGTCCGAAGTTGGTCGTTGAGCGCGCATATGCGCGCGCGTCTTTCGACGGTCATGGTGGGCTCCGATTGTAGGGAAGAAATATGCGAGTGTGCCGGCGCTAGGCGTTGCCGCGCTCGGTGCCTGACGTGGGCGTCAACGCGACTTCAGAGCGTGTTCTAGGCTAAGCACGAGGACGAGGCCGTCGCTGCACAAGGCAGCGGGTCGTGGCGACCACGGTCCGTGTGACTTCACCTTGACGGTCATGCGATCGCCGCTGTCGAGGTCGATGCCTGTGATCTTCAAGTCGCCTTGTCGTCGTCCCGCGTGGATGGTTTCAATAGCGATGGTGACTGGAGCTATGTCGGCGAAGGGCAAGTTGGCCATGACGTCTGCCTCCGCTCATGCAATTGCGACAAGGCGGCGTTGGGCGTCGCTATCGCCTTCGATGTACCCCTGCGTCACCTCGATTGAACGATGGCCGGCAAGGATCTGGATGTCACGCAGGCTGGCGCCGACCTTGTGGGCATTTCGCGCGGCCTTGGTGATGAAGGTGCGTCGTCCAGAATGGGACGAGCATCCTTGGGCGTTAATCTCGCGGTAGAGCTCGCCGAACCAGTTGACGAGACTGTTGGCGCGAAAGCCGCCCCCTCGTTCGGACAGGATGACAGGGCCGTTGGGGTTTAGTGTCTGTTTTCGCAATGTCTGTAAGGCGGCGCGCAGATCCGAATGGAGAGGGATTGTGCGACCGCCGCCCTTCTTCGCGATGCGATCAAGCACGACGAGCGTTCGGCCGACCCGTCCGTTGCCGTCGAGCACCATCGGCCATTCAAGCCCGGCGATTTCGCATGCGCGGAGACCGGCTCTGAGTGAAAGGAGGAAGATGGCTTGATCGCGGGAGGCTTGGGGACGGCGGGAGAGCCTTTCGAGCGCGCGACGTATGATGGTGTCTGTGAGGATCTGGGCTTGGCGACCAGGCATAAAACGACCTTTCAGGCACGAAAAAGCACGCGTCAGGCGTGCCTGGCGCGAGATCGTGACGGGGATGAAGTGAGAAGGTGTCGCGCGATGAGCGCATTGCGACACTTTGCATTATTCATTTAACCGGCTGAAAAGTCAAGAAATAATTTTCGCAGTTTGAAATCGCCCGGCTTTAGCCCGAATAAAAATCATCGTATTGATGGCGTTTTCGTCGCGTGCTAAAAGGAAATCATAATTATGGTGATTTCGATGCGACGCGCTGATCTTCTGTCTGTCACGGGTGTTTCGGTGGGGCTGTTCAACAACCTCGCCCAGCGACGCTTGATGCCGTTCCCACAGCCCGCTTCAGGAGGATGGGGGCGTTTCACGGCTGACCATGCCTTTCGGTTGGCTTTATTCTTGGAGCTTGGCCGCGCAGGTCGGTCGCAGGAGCAGGCGGCGGCTCTGGTGCGCGCTGATTATGACGACCTGCTCGTGTTCGCGTCGCGATCGGGCAGTGGCGGCGAGGTGTTGTTCGGCAGTTTCGCGATTTTCGAACAAGCGGAGAGCGAGGCGTCGCAGCTTCATCTGCCCATCGTTTGCCTTCTCGGTGGGGGTGAGTTGGATCGCGTCGTCGAGAAATCGCTTGAAGCCGTCGAGCGCGAACGTCGTCAGGTGTGTGAGGTCGTCGTGATCAACGCGTCCCTCGTGCTGCGTCGGTTGTTCGAACGCGCGTGTAAGGTTGAGCTCAGTGACGCAAGCTTTGAGGCATTGGCGCAGCGCTTCCAATCGCCGCAAGGATCCATCGACCCCGCCGATGGCGTGGAGGTCTAAGATGGCGCGGGTAGCGACGCGGTTCACGCAGGCAGATGTCTCAAAGGCTCTGAAGGCGGCGCGAGCGGCAGGCTTTGACGTCTCTGCGGTCGAGATCGACCAGGACGGCACGATCCGTATCGTTCGACAGTCTGAACAGAAGATCGAAGCGGCGGATCCTTTCGACGCTTGGAAGGCCAAGCGAGATGCGCATTAAGCTCAAAGGTCTCAACAGCGTCCGTCGCCGCCTCGCTGGGGGCGGGGAGGTCGTATACTACTACGCTTGGAAGGGTGGGCCGAGGCTGACAGGGAAGCCCGGCTCCCCCGAGTTCATGGCGGCGTACAACGAGGCTTTGGGGTCGCGTAAGCGCAAACCGGCTGAGGTGCTCACCACACTACTCGATGCGTACGAGTCATCGGCGGAGTTTAAAGCGCTCGCCGATCGTACGCGCACCGACTACCGAAAGCACCTGCGTGCGATCGCTGCGGAGTTCGGCGACTTCCCGATTGCCGCGCTGAGCGATAGGCGGACGCGGGGAGAGTTCTTGGCGTGGCGGGATCGACTGGCGATCGCGTCGCGTCGGAACGCGGACTATCGCTTTGCAGTGTTCGCACGGGCGTTGTCGTGGTCGCTTAATCGAGGGCTGACGCCGTTAAATCCGCTTGAACGCACGGGTCGCGTCTATCGAGCCAGTCGTAGCGACAGCGTGTGGTCAGACGCCGACGAGCAATCGTTCTTGGCGAAAGCCCCCTCGCACCTCCATCTCGCGTTGCTGCTCGCGCTTTGGACCGGGCAGCGGCAGGGGGACCTGCTGCGCTTGACCTGGTCGGCCTATGACGGGGAGGTGTTGCGCATTCGCCAACGCAAGACGCAGGCGCGCGTGGTCATACCGGTCGGCGGGCCTTTGAAGGCGGCGCTCGAGGCATTGGTCGCCCATCGCAAGGATGCGGTGACTATTCTGACCACGGAGCAGGGGCGGGCGTGGACAGAGTCCGGCTTCCGCGCCTCGTGGCGAAAGGCCTGCGTGAAGGCGGGCGTGCAGGACGTCACCTTCCACGACCTTCGAGGGACTGCCGTGACGCGTTTGGCGCTGGCGGGATGCAGTGAGGCTGAGATCGCGACGATCACCGGCCATAGCCTGCGTGATGTCGGCGCTATCCTTGATGCGCACTACCTCAAGAGGGATTACGGACTGGCGGTTTCGGCGATCGAAAAGCTCGAAAGGCGAACAAATCGCCCAACTATCCGCCCAACTGAGCCAGACGTTTCTGACGCAAGAGAAGAAATCTTGTTTAAAAACAAGAGAGACGATGGTGGGTGATCACAGGTTCGAACTGTGGACCCGCTGATTAAGAGTCAGCTGCTCTACCAACTGAGCTAATCACCCGTACCGTCGTCTGCGCCCTTGGTATGGCGCCGGTCCTTCGCGGCGGCGTTGATGGCCTCGGCGAAGGGCGCTCCTATTACTCAGGACCGGTGTCGGGTGCAAGCGTCAAATGCATCTTTTATCGCGATTGCATCGCGCGCTAAGGTCGCGCCTTGAATCAGCCGCCGGAAAGACGCGGCGAGGGGGAGTAGAGATTATGGCGTTCTGGAACCGTCGTCGCTCGATCGACGCGATGCTGGCCCCGCATTCGGGGCCGGGGCTCAAGAAAACCCTGGGTTGGCCGCACCTTATGGCCCTGGGCGTCGGCGCCATCGTCGGCACCGGCATCCTGACCCTGATCGGGGTCGGGGCGGGACTGGCGGGGCCGGCGGTGCTGATCAGCTTCGCCCTGGCCGGTCTGGTGTGCGCCTGCGCCGCCCTGGCCTATGCCGAGCTGTCGACCATCATGCCCGCCTCGGGCAGCGCCTATACCTATTCCTACGCCGCGCTGGGCGAGATCTTCGCCTGGGTCGTGGGGTGGAGCCTGATCCTGGAATATTCGTTGGTGGTGTCGACGGTGGCCGTCGGCTGGTCCGGCTACGCCGTGCCCTTCCTGGCGGGGCTGGGCGTCGACCTGCCGTTCGCCCTGACCGTAGGGCCGCACGTCGAGGGCGGGCTGATCAACCTGCCGGCCATCTTCATCATCGCCATCGTGACCGGCCTGCTGCTGCTGGGCACGAAGGAAAGCGCCACGCTGAACGCCATTCTGGTGTTCGTGAAGATCGCCGCCCTGGTGGTGTTCGTGGCCATCGCCATGCCGCACTTCGATACGGCCAACTTCACCCCCTTCATGCCGCACGGCTTCGGGGCGCCCTTCGTGCAGACGGGAGTCATGGCGGCGGCGGCTATCATCTTCTTCGCCTTCTACGGCTTCGACGCCATCGCCACGGCGGCGGAGGAAACCAAGAAGCCCGAGCGTGACCTAGCCATCGGCATCGTCGGCTCGATGGTGGTCTGCACCGTCCTCTATATCGCCGTCGCCGCCGCTGCGATCGGCGCCGCCCCGGTCGCCAGCTTCGCTGACAGCCCGGAGCCGCTGGCCCACATCATGCGCGGCCTGGGCCAGGGCGTCGCCGCCCAGTGGATCGCCGCCGCCGCGGTGATCGCCCTGCCGACCGTGCTGCTGGCCTTCCTGTTCGGCCAGAGCCGCATCTTCCTGGGCATGGCGCGCGACGGCCTGCTGCCCAACCGTTTGGCCAAGATCTCCAAGCGCGGCGTTCCGGCCGTGGTGACGGTGTTCACCGCCATCGTCGTGGCCTTCCTGGCCGGCATCATGCGTCTGGACGAACTGGCCTCGCTGGCCAACGCCGGCACCCTGATGGCCTTCATGGCCGTGGGCGTCAGCCTGATCGTGCTGCGCGTGCGCGAGCCGAACCGCGAACGCAAGTTCAAGGCGCCGCTGTGGTGGCTGGTCGGCGGCATCGCCATCGTCGGCTGCATCGTCTTCTTCTTCAGCCTGAAGAGCTCGACGCAGCTCTACTTCCTGCTGTGGAACCTGTTTGGTCTGGCTCTGTACCTGCTGTGGTCGTCGCGCAACTCGCGCCTGGCCAAGGGCGAGGAGTCCGAGGCCTGATGGCGAGACGCGACCTGTCGGGGGCGGTGGATTTCACCGTCCTTGAAGCCATGACGGCGGGCATGGATGATGTGACGGAGGAGGTGCTGGGCCTGTTCGCCGAACAGGCCCGCATGTGGTCGGCCATGCTGGACGCGTCCAGCGAGGGCTGGCGCGACGCGGTTCACACCATCCGCGGCGCCGGGGCGGGCATCGGGGCCAAGGCCCTGGCCCAGGTCTGCGAAGAGGTGGAGTTCGGCGAACAGGCGGCCGCGCCCGCCGGGCTGGAGCGGGTGAAGACGGCGCTGGATGCGGCCCTGGCCGATGTGGCGGCCTATCGCCATGAACTGGCGTTGAAGAGCCTTAAGGGTTGAATATGTGAGCGTCCTTCTCCCCTTGCGGGAGAAGGTGGCCCGTCAGGGCCGGATGAGGGGTTTCTCGACAGTCGAGTGGAACTGACGGATGCGTGGGCGTGACCCCTCATCCGTCAGGCTTCGCCTACCACTTTCTCCCGCAAGGGGAGAAGGAAGTTCAGACCCGCGTCTTGTCCCAGGTTCCGAACTCGTGGGCGATGCAGCGGTCGATCAGCAGGCGCCAGACCGGCTCGGCGATGTCGGGCGACAGGCCGGCGGGTTCGGCCGCCTTCAGCACCTTGGCCACAACGTCGTCGATACGGGCCTGATCGAAGACGGCGTCGCGGTTCGGCTTGATGCGGGCGGCGGCGTCCATATAGCGCTGGCGCTCGGCCAACAGGGTCACAAGGGCGCGGTCCAGGGCGTCCACGCCCTGACGCACGTCCAGCATGGTGGCGCAGTCTTCCGGGGCCTTGCGCGCGTCGATGGCGACGGCGGCGGGAGAGGTCATCAGGTCAGCCGACAAAGGCGCGCTCCAGAACATAGTCGCCGGGTTCGGCGTTCGAGCCTTCCTTGAGGCCGTAGGATTCCAGCAGTTCGCCGGTCTCCTTGATCATGGCCATCGAGCCGCACAGCATGACGCGGTCGCTGTTGGGCGAGAAGCCTATGGGCAGTTGCAGGTCGGCGAACAGATCGCCCGACCGGATACGGTCGGTGATCCGGCCCGGCGTCTCGAACCGCTCGCGCGTCACCGTCGGATAATAGGTCAACTGGGCCTTGGCCTCGTCGCCGATCAGCGGGTCGTCGTGGATCTCGTGGCTGAAGAAGTCGCGGTAGGCCAGGTCGGCGACGTTTCTCACCGTGTGGCAGACGATGACCTGTTTGAAGCGCGAATAGGTCTCCGGGTCGCGCGCGACCGACAGCCAAGGCGCCAGGCCCGTGCCCGTGCCGATCAGCCACAGGCGCTCCCCGCCGGTCAGGGCGTCCAGCACCAGGGTGCCGGTCGGCTTCTTGCCCATCAGGACGCTGTCGCCCGCGACGATCTTCTGCAGGCGCGAGGTCAGGGGGCCGTCCTCGACCTTGATGGAGAAGAACTCCAGCTCCTCGGCCCAGAAGGGCGAGGCGATGGAATAGGCGCGCAGGATGGGCTTGCCGCCGTCCTCGCCCGGCAGGCCGATCATGACGAATTCGCCCGAGCGGAAGCGGAAATCCTCGGGCCGCTTCACGCCGAAGCTGAACAACTGGTCGTTCCAGTGGCGGACCCACAGGACTTCCAACTCATGAAACGGACTGGCCTTGACGGGCGGCGCGGAGAGGGAGGCGTCAGACATGGCGACTAACTAGGCCGTCGCGGGCGGTTGCGAAAGGGTGGTGCGGCGATCCTTCTCCCCTTGCGGGAGAAGGTGGCAGGCGAAGCCTGACGGATGAGGGGTTTTGAGACCTTTCCGACCACGCGGCTTTGGCCTCTGTCGGAGAAACCCCTCATCCGAGCCCTTCGGGCCCACCTTCTCCCACAAGGGGAGAAGGACGAATTGCGGATGACGACGGAAGATTCCGTCTCTAGCTTCACCGCCATGCGCACTTTTCTTCTTGCTTCGACGATCCTGATGGCTGCGACCTCGGCCTTCGCCCAATCCTCGCCGCAGCCCGCGGCTCCGCCCGCCGCCACGGCGCCCGCGTCCTCGATCCTGACGGTCGAGCGGGTGTTCGCCAATCCGTCCCTGGCCGGGCCGGTGGCCAAGGGCGTCAGCCTGTCGCCCGACGGCGAACTGGTCGCCTTCCTGCGCTCGCGCGAGGACGATGTGGACGTGCTGGACCTGTGGGCCGCGCCGGTGAAGGGGGGCGAGTCGTTCAAGCTGATCGACGCCCGCGCCCTGGTCCCCGACGCCGGCGAACTGTCCGAGGCCGAGAAGGCGCGGCGCGAGCGGATGCGGATTTCCCAGCGCGGCGTGGTCGAATATTCGTGGGACGAGCAGGGTCGCTACATCCTGGCCCCGCTGGAAGGCGACGTCTTTCTGGCCAACCGCGCCGACGGCTCGGTGCGCCGCCTGACCGAGACGGCGGCCGACGAGATCGACGCCAAGGTCTCGCCCAAGGGGGCCTTCGTCAGCTTCGTGCGCGATCAGAACCTGTTCCTGGTCAACCTGGAGACGGGCGCCGAACAGGCGATCACCACGGACGGCAAGGATCTGATCACCTGGGCCACGGCCGAGTTCATCGCCCAGGAAGAGCTGGACCGCGACACCGGCTATTGGTGGAGCCCGAACGAACGCTACATCGCCCTGCAACGCACGGACGAGAGCACGGTCGACGTCATTCCTCGCCTGGACATCACGGGCGGCGGGGCCTCGGTCATCTCGCAACGCTATCCACGCGCCGGACGGCCCAACGCCGTGGTCGAGCTGTATGTGCAGGACGTGCAGGGCGGCCAGCGGGTCAAGGTCGACCTGGGCGCCGACAACGACATCTATCTGGGCCGGGTGAACTGGGCGGCGGACGGTTCGGTCGCCTATGTCCAGCGCCTGTCGCGCGACCAGAAGCGGCTGGACCTGCTGAGCGTCGATCCGGCCACGGGCGCCAGCCGGGTGATCGCCAGCCAGACCTCGAACGCCTGGGTCAACGTCACCCATGACTTCAAGGCGCTGAAGGACGGTAACTTCATCTGGTCCAGCGAGGAGAGCGGGTGGCGTCACCTGTATCTCTACAACAAGGACGGCCGCCGCCTGCGGGCGATCACGCGCGGCGACTATCCGGTCAAGGCGCTGGACGGCGTCAATCAGGAGACGGGCGAGGTCTTCTTCACCGCCTCCATGCGCGACGGCAGGGAATATCCGATCGAGCAGCAGCTGTTCCGCGCCAGCTACAAGCGGACGTTGAGCCCCACGGAAGTCACCCCGCGCGGCGGCTGGTGGAGCGCGTCGGTCAACAACACCGGCACGGCCTATGTCGGCAACTACAGCGACGTGAACACCCCGGCGCAGTCGGCGCTCTATTCGATCAACGGCCAGCGCGTGCGCTGGATCGAGGAGAACAGGCTGCAGCCCGGCCACCCCTTCTGGCCCTATGCCGAGCGACAGCAGAAGCCGACCTTCGGAACCCTGCAGAGCCACGGCGAGACGCTGATGTGGCAGATGACGACGCCGCCGGGCTTTGATCCGTCGAAGCAGTATCCGGTGGTGATGCAGGTCTATGGCGGTCCTTCGGGGGGCGGGGTGAAGAACGCCTGGCAGCCGGCGACGACGCAACTGCTGACCGAGGCGGGCTACATCGTTTTCCGCCTGGACAACCGGGGCGAAGGCGATCGCTCGGCGGCCTTCAAACAGGCTCTCTATCTGAAGATGGGCCAGCCGGAGATCGCGGATCAGGTCATCGGCGCGGACTATCTGCGCTCGCTGCCCTATGTCGACGACAGCCGGATCGCCATGATGGGCTGGTCCTACGGCGGGTTCATGAGCCTGATGGCGCTGACCGAACCGAAGATGGGGCTGGCCGCCGCCCTGGCGGGCGCGCCGCCGACGGAGTGGAGCCTGTACGACACCGCCTATACCGAGCGGTATATGTCGACGCCGCAGGCGAACGTGGACGGCTACGCCGCCTCGGACGTGGTGAACCGCCTCGATAATCTGACCGGGCGTCTGCAGCTGATGCACGGCATGGCCGACGACAACGTCATCTTCGAGAACACCACGCGGGTTTTGAACGCGCTTCAGGAAAAGAGCATCCCCTTCGAGACCATGCTCTATCCGGGCCAGCGTCACGGCATCCGGGGCAATGATCGTCAGCTGCATCAGTGGCGGACCTATCTGGACTTCCTGGACCGCACCATCGGAACGCGGGCGCCGCAGAAGGCGGACTGAGGCGAACTCTGATCCGGCGGAACCCGGCCCTGCGGCCGTCGTTCCGCCGGAATGGAAAAGCTGTTCAATCATCTGGCGAACGCGACGGCCAAGCTTGCGGGGCGGCCGTGGACCTTCATCGTCTGCCTGGCGGTGGTGCTGATCTGGGCCGTGACGGGACCGGTGTTCAGGTACAGCGAGACCTGGCAACTGGTGATCAACACCGGCACGACCATCGTCACCTTCCTGATGGTCTTCCTGATCCAGAACACCCAGAACCGCGATGCCGCCGCCATGCACGCCAAGATGGATGAGCTGATCTATGCGGTGAAGAAGGCCGACGCGGCCTTCATCGGCATCGAGCATCTGACCGACAAGGAGCTGGCGGCGATCCTGCGGGAGGTCGAGCGACGCGGGCGCGACATCCACGCCGGGCAGCCCGCGCGGGCGGTCAGGAGCCGTCCGGCGTCACGCGCGGAGGCCTGATCGGCCCCGCCGAAAAAACAGAGTCCAATTCGTCTGAATCGTCTGAAATCGCTCCGCGACGTCGGTGGAGCGCTCATGATGGCGGACGGACGGGAGGCGGCGGGCTGATCGCAGTAAGCCACGCGCAATCGCCGTGTTTTGCCGGGATTGGAGCGGTGCGATAGGCGGGCTGCGCGACCCCTCTGCAGCAAGACGAGGAGGGATCGCGCAGCGGACGGCTCTAGTCGCGGTAGTTCAGCGCCGGGGCGCGGTCGCCCAGCAGGGCGCGGTATTGGAAGTCAGGGCCGCGGCGGCGCTCGAATTCGGCCTTGGCGGCCTGGATCGTCTCAGGGCTCTGGAACAGTTCGGCGGTGGTCAGGGCCAGGGTCTTGGCCGCCAGATGGGCGCCCTTCAGGCCGATGGTCGAGCCTGCCGCCACCACGTTCTGCCACGAGTGACCGGCCGAACCCGGCACGAAGGTCGCCGTTGACAGGCCGACCGTCGGCGTGACCCAGGACACGTCCGAGACATCGGTCGAGCCGCCGAAGTCGCCGCCGATCACGGCGTCCTCGATCTGACCGACGGAGGCCAGGTCGGGCTTGGTGGTCAGGGTCTTCTGGATTTCCGACGCCAGGGCGGTTTCCTCGGCCGTCCAGCTGATGCCGCCGACATGGCGCAGGTTGCGGTCCATGACGTGCATCAGGGCTTCGTTCGGCAGCATGGAGTAGACGCCGCCGATGGCCTCGAACTCGACGCGGGTGCCGGTGCCCAAGGCCGCGCCGTCGGCCGCCAGCTTCACCCGCTCCAGCACGTCGCGGACGATTTCCGGGTTGTTGTGACGCACGTAGTAATAGGCCTCGGCGTAGGCCGGGACGACGTTCGGCGCCTTGCCGCCGTCGGTGATGGCGTAGTGGATGCGGGTGCGGTCGGGCACGTGCTCGCGCATCAGGTTGACCATGGCGTTCATGGCCTCGACGCCATCCAGGGCCGAGCGGCCCTTGTCCGGCGCGGCGGCGGCGTGGGACGCCGTGCCGTAGAAGCGGAACTTGCCCGAGACGTTGGCCATGGTGTCGCCCTGGCGGGCCGAGTTCACATTGCCGGGATGCCAGTGCAGCGACACGTCCACGTCGTCGAACAGGCCGTCGCGGACCATGTAGACCTTGCCCGAACCGCCTTCTTCGGCCGGGGTGCCGTAGACGCGCAACTCGCCCTTGATGTTGTTGGCGACCATCCAGTCCTTCACCGCGATGGCGGCGTGAATGGAGGCGGCGCCGAACAGGTTGTGGCCGCAGCCGTGGCCCGCATGGCCGCCCGCGGATTCCTGGATCGGGCTGAGGGTCTGCGACAGGCCGGGCAGGGCGTCGTATTCGGCCAGGACCGCGATGACCGGACCGGAACCGTTCTTGAAGCTGGCCAGGAAGGCGGTCGGCTCATTGGCGATGCCGGGCGTGACGGTGAAGCCGGCGTCGCGCAACTGGCCCTGCAGCAGGGCCGAGCTCTGGGTCTCCTGATAGCCCAGCTCGGCGAACTTCCAGATTTCGAGCGCGGCGTGGTCGAGGGCGGCCTGATTGCGGTCGACGGTCGAGACGATCTGCTGCTGGGCCTGGGGCGACAGCTCGCCGGCCAGGGCGGGGACGCCGACGCCGGCCAGGGCGGCGGCGAGGGCGAGGGCGCGCATCGAAACGGGCTTCATGGAGTACTCCGGGAACAAAAAGAAGGGAGGACGGAAGGCGTCGCCGCCTGCCGTCCCCGGACGATCAGAGATCGGTCAGAAGGTCTTGCGGATGCTAGCGTACCAGTAGCGACCGTAGGGCTGATAGACGGTGCCGACATAGCCGCCGCTGGACAGGGGCGGTTGTTCGTCGGTGATGTTGCGCACGCCGACGCGGACCGCCGTGCCGGATAGAAGGCCGCCGTCCTCGAACTGATATTCGCCGTACAGATTACCCGTCAGGGTGGCGTCGACGGTCCAGGGCTCGTTCGCCGCATTGGTGACGGAGTCGTCGTAGAGCGACGAGATGTACTGGGTGAAGGCGCCGACGGTGATGTTCTGATAGCGCCAGGTTCCCGACAGCGACCACTTCCATTCCGGGCGGCCGAAGTCGCGAAGCAGATCGCCTGCGCTGCCCGAGAAGTTGATTGCGGGATCGATGTCCCCGGAGTCCATCGCGTCCATCAGCTCCTGAACGCCCGGTGACGGCTCCAGATAGTATTTCAGGAAGTGCGAGACGTTCAGGTTCAGGTTGAAGTCGCCGTAGCGGGTGCCGCGCAGGCTCCACATGGCGCCCAGGTCCAGTCCCTCGACGGTCTGGGGCTGCTGATTGGTGTAGGCGTCCTTGATGTAGAGAATCTCGCCCGCGGGGGCGAGGCCGGTGCCCGCGAACAGGCGGATGTCCTCGGGCGTCGGTGCGGCGCGCACCACGTTGGGGTTCGAGCCGCCGCTCTTGCGCAGCAGATAGTCCAGGGTGATGGCGTTCTGGCCGCGGAAGATGCCGACCATGCCGGTCTGCTCGACCCGCCACCAGTCGGCGGTGAAGGTAAAGTCGCCATAGTCCGCTGGGATGAAGCGCGGCTGCACCACCAGGCCGAAGGACAGGGTCTCGGACTCCTCGGGCTGCAGGTCCGGATTGCCCGAGCGTTGCTCGGCGGTCAGGCGCGCGATCCGGGCGGTGCTGACGGCGTCGGCGTCGGGGAAGGTGGAGGGCGGGGTGAAGCTGCCGCCGCACAGGTTCATGTTGCTCAGCGCGCCGCGACGCAGCAGGGCCTCGCAATAGGCCCAGTCGGTGCTGGTGTTGGAGCGGGTGATGATCGTGGCGTTGATCTGTTCCAGGTTCGGGGCGCGGAAACCCTGGGCCCACGAACCGCGAACGCGGAACCCGTCGACGATGTCCCAGGCCGCCGCAAACTTGGGCTTGGCCACGTCGCCGAAGTCGGAATAATTCTCGAAGCGGCCGGCGATCTGGACCTCCAGGTTGTGGACCAGGGGCACGCCCATCTCCGGCGAGACCAGGGGGGCGGCGAACTCGATATAGGCCGACAGCACGTCCCGTTCGCCGTAGGTGTCGGGGTTCATCGATGAGTTGATCAGGTCGCTGTAGGTCGCGCCCGATCGGTCGGTATAGGTGATCGTGCCGTCGATGCGGCTGTCGCGGTCGTCCAGCTGGGTCTCCGTACGGGCCTCGACGCCGGCGGCCATGCCGACCGGGCCGCCGGGCAGGGTGAAGAGGTCAGGCCGCGAGATCTTGAAGTCCCACATGCCCAGTTCGGTCTTGGTCTTGCGGACCATGTCGACGCCGATGGCGTCCAGCGCCGCTTGGCTCGACGGGGTGGAGTCGCCGTAGCGCGGGTGCGTCGGGTCGCCGCCGTTGAAGAAGTTGTAGGCGTCGGGCGTGGACTTGGACGCCCACTCGAACAGGCGCGTGGTCGAGATGTTGTCCGACACGTCCTCGGCCGTCGCTTCGGACCAGACCAGGGCGGTTTCCCAGTTCCAGCCGCGCCATTCGCCGCGCAGTCCGCCCAGGGCGCGGAACTGCTTGTTCGTGACCTCGACGCCGATCGGACCGAAGTCGTTGAAGCGATAGCCGCTGAGCAACAGATCCTCGCCGGTCGGATTGTAGAAATTCGTGCCCGGAATGGTCATGACCACGGACGACAGGGTGTTGATCGGCGCCTGCCGCGCCTTGGACTTGGCGTAGTAGCCGCCCAGCTCGCCGAAGAATTCGACGTTGTCGTTGATCTCGTAGCGGCCGGTCAGGAACAGGTTGAAACGATCGACCTGGGGAATGACCGTCAGGTCTTCCTGGGCCGTATCGGCGCGCAAGGCAGCGTCAACCGTGGTGCCGTTCTTGATGCACAAGCCGTCGCCCAACTGCCGGATGCAGCCGGACAGGGTGTTGGGCTGGATGGTGAAGGCCGAGCGGTTCGCGCCGCCGATCGAGGCGGCGCCGTCCGCGACGCGGAAATAGCCCCAGGGCGTCAGCGACGAGACGCCGTTCAGCGTGGTGTCGTTCTCGAAGCCCGTTCCGGCGAACAGGGAACGGATGTCCACGGAGGCGGTGTAGTCCTGATCCAGCGTCGAAAGCTCGTCGCGGTGGTCGTAGTTGAAGAACAGGGACAGGTTGCCGCGTCCGTCGGCGATGTCCTTGCCGCCGTAGAAGGAGAAGTTGCTCTCCCACATGTCGGTGCCCTCGGCGGCGCCGTACTGGGCGGAGACGGTCCAGTCGTTCATGTCGTCGCGCAGGACCGTGTTGACCACGCCCGCCACCGCATCGGCGCCGTAGATGGCCGCCGCGCCGTCGCGCAGGACTTCAAGCCGCTTCAGGCCCGACACCGGAATGGCGTTGGTGTTGTAGGTCAGGACGGGGACCAGGTGCTCGTTCGCCTGGGACGTCGGGTGCCCCACGACCCTGCGGCCGTTCAGCAGGACCAGGGTGTTGCCGATGCCGAGGTTGCGCAGGTTCACCGAGCCGGTGTCGCCGCGCGCCGAGTTGGACGAGGCCGGAAGATACCCCGAGTTGAACGTCACATCGCCCATCTGGGGGATGGAGCGCAACAGTTCGTCGCCCGAGGTGGCGGCGGTCGCCTGGATCAATTCCTCGCCCACGACCGTGACGGGCAGGGCGGCGGTGACCTTCGCGCCCCGAATCTGGGAGCCGACGACGACGATGTCTTCGACCTGGGTGGCCTGTTCGTTGGCCGGCGTCTGCTGGGCGTGCGCCGTTCCGGCGGCGAGCAGGGCGGTGGAGGCCAGCATGGCGGCCTTTATGTTTCGACGTGCATGGACTGAACGCATGAGCTTGGCATCCCCGTGTTTGATCATCGCCTCGGCATCCCCTCCGATTGAGCGTCGTTTGATGGCCGGCGACCGTCGCGCAGCGCGCCGTCGCCTGAATTTTTATCGATGGCGGACGATGCGCCGCATTTCAGACTAAAAGACGCCATAGTTGGCGGCGTCAACCTTTTTGGGTTAAATATTGCCGATATTCAAAATAATGAGCGCAATAATCACTAAGAAATGCCCTTGAAGTCGACTTTTTAGCAATGCTATCGCTCGCTCATCGGATTTGAGGTCAGTCGTCGCGGTCCGCTCGTCGCTGTTCGAGGCGGGGCGGCGATGGATTGTGACGGGGGCTGCATGCACATCACCAAACCCAGAACCCTGGTCGCCTTGACGGCGGCCCTGATGCTGATGGGCGGGCCGGTCCTGGCCAAACAGGCCGCGCCGGTCCGGCCCGCCGCGGGCAGCGGCGGCGACATCGTCAACTACGGCCAGATCCACAGCCCCGTGGTGGGGCGCGGCGGCATGGTGGTCAGCCAGAGCGACCCGGCCACCCGCGTGGGCGTCGAAATCCTGCGTCTGGGCGGCAATGCGGTGGATTCGGCCGTCGCCGTGGCTTTCGCGGAAGCCGTGACCCTGCCGCGTGCGGGCAACATCGGCGGCAGCGGCTACATGATCGTCCATATGGCGGCCACGGCCGAGCGGCCGGCCCAGACCATCGCCGTCAACTATTACGGCACGGCGCCGGCGGCGACGACGCCGGACCTGCTGCTGGACGACAGCGGCCGCTTTGACCGCAGCAAGCCGTCGGGCTTCATCAACGTCTCGGTGCCGGGCACGGTCATGGGCATGTGGGAGGCGCACGCGCGCTTCGGCTCCATGCCCTGGGCCGATCTGGTCGCGCCGGCGATCAAGCTGGCCGAGGAAGGCTATGTCCTGTCGGACGGCGAGGCCGACGCCACGGCCGGGCGGGCGCGGGTGCTTGCGACCGATCCGGGCGCGCGCGAAGCCTATCTGAAGGCGGACGGAACCCCCTATCGCGCGGGCGAGATCTTCCGCCAGCCTCTGCTGGCCGAGAGCCTGCGCAAGGTGGCGCGCGGCGGGGCCGATGAGTTCTACAAGGGCGAGTTGGCCCGCCAGATCGTCGCGGGCGTCCAGGCCCAGGGCGGTGTGATCACCATGGCCGACATGGCCGCCTACCGCGCCGACGTGTCAGAGCCGATCTGGGGCAGCTATCGCGACCATCGCATCGCCTATATGCCGCCGACGGCCTCGGGCGTCAGCGTCGCCCAGGCGCTGAACCTGTTGGAGCATTTCGACCTGCGCGCGATGAGGTGGGGCAGCGTCGACAGCCTGCACCTGATCTCCGAGGCGATGAAGATCACCTCGTCGGACCGTCGCCTGATCGGCGGGGCGCCGCAGTGGACCACCCCGGCGCATGGGCTGGCGAGCAAGGAATTCGCCGCCGAACGCGTTCGACTGATCGCCTTGGACCGCACCCTGAAAGCGGCCGATATCCCCGAGGGCAACCCCTATCCCTATGAGAGCCAGGACACGACCCACTATTCGGTCGCGGACGCTTTCGGCAATGCGGTGTCGAACACCTACACCCTGTCCAACTCCTACGGCGCGCACGTCGCCCCGGTGGGGACGGGCATCCTGCTGAACAACCACCTGGACAACTTCTCGTGGGGCACGCGCGGGGAGCCGAACTCGCCCGCGCCGGGCAAGCGCCTGGGTTCGACCATCACGCCGATGGTGGTGTTCAAGGACGACAAGCCCTGGCTGGTCACAGGCACGCCCGGCGGCGGCTACATCATCGCCACCATGGTCCAACTGATCTCCAACGTGATCGACCACGATCTCAACGTGGCCGAGGCGGCCATGCGTCCGCGTCTGAACCAGGCGGGAGGCGACAGTCCGCTGGAGCTGGAAGGCGGTTTTTCGCCCGACGTCGAGCGCCTGCTGCGCGAGCGGGGGCACGCCGTGCGTCCGTCGATGACCATGGGGAGCACCCAGTCCATCATGGTCGATGGCGACCGTTTCCTGGGCGCGGCCGACACTCGGCGTCCGGATGCTCTGGCCCTGGGCGTACGCTGAGCCGCCGCTTGCTGTTTCGGCCGTTCGATGGTCTGAACGACCGCTGTTGAATCAATCGGAGGGGGAAGCCGATGTTGCGCAAGGTTCTGCTGGCGGGCGCCGCGGGTCTGGTTCTGGC
>WPCJ01355188.1_pt1 | contig 65048 bp, 63 predicted proteins | sample 5399831 | NCBI WGS metagenome assembly WPCJ01 (sample SAMN12869470, study PRJNA574797) | sludge metagenome | isolation source: wastewater treatment of pH10 | place: China:Beijing | collected 2019-05-20
ACTCTTCGAAGGAGGAGGGGTAAAACGAAGATTGGGACCGTAGAAGAAGGTGTCGTCGTGAATCGCGCCCCCGAGGTCCTCTCCCATCTTGTGCCCTTCGCCCTGACTGGTTGGCGCCAGCCCGTCGATTTCCGTCATCCTTGGATCGAAGCGGCCACGCCAGACGGCGCTGGCGGAAAAGTCACCCGTCGTCAGGATCACCGAGCGGGCATGGAAGGTTTGCCGACTGCCGTCCGCGTCGACTTCCACCCCGATCACGCGCCCTTCCGCTTTCAGCAACCTGGAGACCGGCGCCTCGAGCCTTATGTCGACACCCAGGCGCCTCGCTTCCTTCTCCAGAAAATAGATGAAGGCGTCGGCATTGGGCAGGATGGTGTGCATCCGTGCGACGCTGTTCGGTTTCTCCAGAACAGGCCCGTAGAAGGTGATGCCGAGCGAGGAAAGCCAGTCGAGCATCTCCGCCGCTTCCCCGGCCATGATCCTGCGCAGATCGGGGCTTTCGTCATCGGGATGCCTGCCCAGCACCCTGAACATGTCCTGCATGTGGAGATCGGCACTGTCGGAAATGTTGCGGGTTTTTTGCAGCCCTGTTCCGGCGGCCGTATAGGTCCCGACACACAGCCGCGTGGCGCCGCCGAGCTGCCGGTCCTTTTCGAAGAGGACAACCCGCGCCCCGGCCTTGCGGGCGAAGATTGCGGCCGTCAGCCCGGCTCCGCCGCCTCCAACTACAATGACATCCGTTTCGTCGTCCGTGCCGTTATTTCGCATTGCCAACCTCCCTGCCTGCGCAATCAACGCAGGTAGTTCGCACCGTTGACATCGAGGATTGCCCCCGAGACGAAGCTCGCTGCGGGCGAGCAGAGAAAAGCAAGCGGTGCCGCTATCTCTTCCGGTTGCGCGGCACGTCCCATGGGCTGGCGCGCGACAACCTCGGCAAGATGAGGATTGCCGGAGTTCATCGCGGTGAATACCGTTCCGGGAGCCACGCCGTTGACCAGCAGGTTGCGCGATCCATAACGGGTCGTCAGCCAGCGGATCAGCGTGTGCAGGGCGCCCTTGGAGGCTGCGTAGTGAGGACCGATGCCGGCAAAGCTGCCCCCCGTCGAGGCGGCCATCGAGCCCACCAGCACCATCCTGCCTCCCCCACGCTCAACCATTCGTTCGGCGAAAGCGCGGGCGATGAGCGCGGGTACGCGAAGGTTGACGTCCATCGCCGTATCCAGTGCGGTTTCCCAGTCCGGGCTGTCCCAGGCGACGATCTGGTATACGCCGGCTGCCATGATCACCGTATCCGCCGCTTCGGCCCAGTCCGCCAGTATCTGCAGGTTCCCGCTTTCGGACAGATCCATGTCCAGACCTTCGGCCTCACCCCTCGCATCGCAGATCTGCTGTGCAAGTCCGGCGCAGCCGGCCCGGTCGGTCAACAGGACCCTGGCTCCGAGGCGGGCGCACAGCCGCGCGGTTTCGGAGCCGATGCCTCCGGTGGCTCCCGTTATCAGGATGGTCTGGCCGGTGAGTTCGAACGGGTTGCCCGAGCCGGGGCAGGGGCGGGGTACAGCATAGGGGCGGGGGGCGGACGAGCTGGGCATTGAGAGTTTCCTTCTGGTGGAGGGTGTCGGAACCGGAAATCGCGTCCGGGGATCGGCTCGATGCGCTCTACGTGCGCAGGTAGTTTCCACCGTTGATGTCGAGGACTGCGCCGGAAATGAAGCTTGCGGCGTCAGAGCAGAGGAACGCGATCGGCAGGGCAACTTCCTCGGCGCGCGCGGCCCGGCCCAGCGGCTGGCGCGCCACCGCCGCCGGAACGTCGATCTCGCTCAGCATGGCCGTGTCGATGGTGCCGGGCGCAACGCCATTGACCAGCACCCCTTGCGAGGTGAACCGTGCCGCGAGATAGCGCGTCAGCGTATGGATCGCGCCCTTGGTCACCCCGTAATGGGGCGCGACGCCCGGAAAGGTGCCGCCAGTGTGGCCCGCGACGGAGCCGATCAGCACGATGCGTCCATGCCCGCGCGCTGCCATGGCAGGAGCGAAGACCCGCGCCAGATGCATCGGCGCCTTGAGATTGACCTCGAAGGAAAGGTCGGCCTGGGCGTCCCAGTCGGGTGAATCCCAGTCCATTACCCGGTAAAGCCCGCTGGCAACGACCAGCCCGTCGATCTGTCCTGCCCATGCGCCGAGCTCGTCGGCGGCGCCTGCGTCGGCGATGTCGATCTCCATGGCGCTGGCCTGATGCCCTTCGGCACGCAATGCCTGCACCTTCGGTTCACAACTGCTGCGGTCCGTGAGCAGAACCTGTGCCCCGAGTTCGCAGCAGACCCGGGCGGTCGCCCAGCCGATGCCGCCTGCCGCGCCGGTGATGAGAATGCGGCGGCCGTCCAGCCTGTAAGCCTGCGGAACGGACAGGGGAGTATCGTTCATCTTCGGTCTTTCCGGTTTGCCTCTAGACCACCAGCGGCGCAGCCCAGTCGAGCAGCATCCGGGCGATGCTGAGAGCGGTCATGTCCGAGGTTTTCGGATTGGAGGGCATGGGTTCGTTCGAAATGGTCATGCTCAGGCTGCCGAAATCTCCGGCCGCGTGGAGATGATGGATATTCTTGTCTGTTAGCGGGTCTGCCACAAGCTCTACCAGCGTCGCATCCAGACCGATCCCGGCAAGGGCGGTGGTGACGACGGCATTGGCGTTAGCGGGATAGGCCGATGCGGCCTCGCGCGCCGGGCCGCGGAAGAACACCAGCACCTTGTCGAGGTTGCCGGGATCGAAAAGCCGTTCAGCGGCAGTGCCGCGCCAGGCGGCGGGAGGCTTGCGGATGACATGCGTTACGCTGGCAAGCGGACGCAGCGAGGCCGCGGAAATCGCATGGACGCCGCCCAGCGCGCCATGGGCGATGGTCATCCTCGACCCCGCGGCGGCGGCCGTCCGCGACAGCCGCGTCCGCAATGCGTCGTCGGTCAGTGCGCTTGCCGAGCACAGGATGAACTCCCGGCACACATGCAGGGCGGCATGCCCCCAGTCCTGCACGGCTTGACGGCTGGCCGCTTCGACAACCACGTCGGGTGCGAGTTCCGCAAGGCCGGCCGTATCGGTGATCTGTCGGCAATCTGCCGGCCACCAGCCGCGACGAGGGGCGCCGGGGCGCGTCACGACGCCCGCCAGTTCGATCCCGGCCGCTGGATATGCGCCGAGCAGCGCTGCAACACGCTCGCTGATCGCGCCCGATCCGATCAGGCACAACCGCAGCGCAGGTGCCGCAGCACTTTCGGTCACAGTTGCACCCAGCCATCCGGCGGTGCCTTGCCGGGATGCACGGTGCCGCAGTTCGGACAGGTGCGCAGCTTCTCATCGGCGTAGAATGCGGCATAGATCGGCGGCAGATCGTCGACGATGGATTCCAGATCCACCTCCGCGCGATGCACCCGTGTCGAGCACTCGAAGCAATACCATTCCACGGCATCCAGTTCGCCTTCGGGGCGGGCCGGTTCGATAACCAGGCCGATCGAGCCCTCCTGAGGGCGCTGGGGCGAATGACGGATATGGGGCGGAAGGAGGAAGATATCGCCCTCGCGGATCGGTATGTCATAGAACTCGCCGGTCGACGTGTCATGCACCTTGAGCAGCATGTCGCCCTTGAGCTGGTAGAAGAATTCCTCCACCGGATCGTCATGATAATCGGTGCGGCGGTTGGGTCCTCCGACGATGGTGACCATGAGGTCGGCGTCCTTCCAGACCTGCTGGTTGCCCACCGGCGGCTTCAGCAGATGCTTGTGCTCGTCGATCCATCTCTGGAGGTTGAAGGCGCTCAACTTTCCCATTGCTCACTCCCTTGGGTTCGGCGCAGCCGCACCGGTTTCAGATCGTCGTCAGCCCAGCTTTCAGGCCGCAGCTTTCGAATGCTTCGCGCGTTGCACGCTTTTCCGCATCCGTCAGTTCCAGCAGCGGAGCGCGCACCCGTCCACCAACCTGCCCCAGAAGCTCCTGCCAGTATTTCTGGTGCGCATGAGGTTTTTCCGCAGGCTTCGTACGGCGGAAGGCGTCGCGCACGGGGTCGAGACTGGCGCTGAGCGCCCGTGCCTCGTCGAATTTTCCGGCAAATGCCAGATCGGTATAGTCACCGATACGCCGGTCGGATTCCGTCTGCATGGTGTAGGGGGGTGAGGAACAGAGATAGAGCTGCCAGCCGAGCTGGATGATGTTTTCAAGCCATTCCTCTTCCGAGGCGGTGGAGACGAGTATACGGTCGCCGGCAAGCCCGGTCAGGCGCTTGTACATGTCGCGCGGCACCGAGTATTTGATCGCCACCACCGTCTCGATGTCGGCCAGCCGGTTGCACAGTTCCGGACTCATTAGATAGCCGCTGTCGGGATGCGACCACAGCGCCATCCCTATATCGACCTTCGAGGCGATGGTCTCGTAGTAGCGCAGCAGCGTTTCGTCCTGCGCCTTGAAGAAGTGCAGTATCGGGGCGTGGACGACGATGTAGTCTGCACCGCAGGACTGGGCGTGACGGGCAAGCTCGATCACCACATCCATGTTCTGGTCGGAGCAGGACATGATCGTCTGGGCCCGGCCGTCGGCGACCTTGACGGAGATGTCGAACATGCGCTTGCGCTCGTCGACCGACATGGAAAAGAACTCGCCCTGCTTGCCGGCCACGAACAGACCTTCGATCCCGAGATCGCCGATCCAGTGCTCCATGTTGCTGCGGTATCCGTCCTCATCGATGGCACCGTCCTCCCGGAAGGGCACATTGGCCGCTGCCCAGACACCACGCATTGTGGCCCGGGAATAGCTCTTGGCGTCTGCCCTGCTGTATTTCATCGGCGGCACTCCATCAGAAAGGTCGTTTCGCCACGATTTCAGCCGGGGATGAATTATATTTCAAGAATGAAAATTCCTATCAATTAATACAATGGGATTATAAATCGGGATGCGGGCCAAGTTCATGTCCAGAAACGGGAATGCGGCCCTGCATATGGCTGCGCAATGCGGCGATAAAACTGCTGACGGCGGGCGTCAGCGATTTGCCGCTTGCGCGTATCAGGCACAGGTCTCGCGACACCGTCGGGTCGACCAGTGGACGGGCGACGAGATCGAGTTGTTCGGCGCGCGACAGCGCATAGGTCGGCAGGACCGAGACACCCAGCCCTGCCCCCACGAAGGCCAGCGCCGTGGTCACCAGGGAAGCCTCGAATTTCGGGCGCAGGACCTGCGAGGCGGATTCCGCACCCACCTCCATCAGGCGCCGGATGCCGCTGCTGCGTGCCATGGCAATCAGCGGCAAGCTTGCCATATCCTCCCACCGCACGTAGGCATTTGCTGCCAGCGGATGGCCGGATGGCATGAACAAGGCAAGGCTGTCGCGCATCAGAACGGTTCTTTCGATGCCTTCCTCATGGGCCGAAAAGGTACCCAGCCCGCAATCGGCATTGTTCGAGAGCACTTCATCGCGGATATCCTGCGCCGGTGCGTCCAGAAGCTCGACCGTGATGCCGGGATATTCACGCTGAAACGCTGCGATTGCCCAAGGAACGATGGTTGAGGACAGCAGGGGCGGTGCGGCAATGCGAATACGTCCCCGTCGTCTTGCCGCGAGGTCCCTGGTATTCTGGACCGCATGGCCAAGGTCCTCCAGAACTTTGGAGGTGGAGATGCGGAATTCCTCCCCTGCCTGTGTAAGCTCCACGCGGCGCGTTGTGCGGTCCAGCAGGCGCACCCCAAGTTCCGTTTCAAGGTCGCGGATGGTCGTCGACAGTGCCGGCTGCGCAACGCCGATATGACGGGCAGCGGCCGAAAAGCTCTTGTACTCAGCGACGGCGAGGAAGGCCTCGATCTGCTTGATGGCAATGCGCATGGACGCTCCATTTATAGTGATCGGCAATAAATTAATAAGATAATTCATTCTGGATGAATGAAAAAGTCAATGCCATGGTCTGGATGAATCAGGCTGTTCCGCAGATGCCGGCAGGGTTGGCAGGAGCAGGAACGGCAAGTTCACATACTGGCAGAGCCAGACGAACAAGGTATGAGCATGACGACTTACCCGGAACTTCAGCTCTATATCGGGGGCAAATGGCGCTCGGGAGAGGAGACGATCCCAGTCCTCAATCCGGCAGATGAATCGGTCATCGGCGCCCTTCCGGTCGCCCGCCGCACCGATCTCGACGATGCGCTCGAGGCCGCCAGGCAGGGCTTCCGGATCTGGTCGCAGACGGCGCCTGCCAAGCGGGCCGAGATCATTCTTCGCGCCGTCGTGCTGATGAAGGCGCGCGCCGAGGAGATCGCCCGCTCGATCACGTTGGAGCATGGAAAGCCGATCGCGCAGGCAAGACTTGAAGTGCAGCGCGGCTGCGAGTTCTTTGAATGGGATGCCGGCGAGGCCATCCGGGCCTATGGCCGCGTCATTCCGAGCGCTCCGGATATCCGTTACATCGTCGTCCATCAGCCCGTCGGCACGGTGGCGGCATTTTCGCCGTGGAACTTTCCGATGAGCCAGCCGGCCCGCAAGATCGCGGGGGCTCTGGCATCCGGCTGTTCGATCATCCTCAAGGCTGCAGAGGAAACCCCGGCCGGTGCGCTGCACATCGCCCGCGCCTTTCACGATGCAGGTCTGCCTGCCGGCGTGCTCAATCTGGTCTTCGGCGTTCCGTCCGACATTTCGTCCTATCTGATCCCCAAGGAGCAGGTGCGGTTGGTGGCGTTCACCGGCTCCACGGCCGTGGGCAAGCATCTGACGGAGATTGCTTCCCGCAGCGTCACGCCTGTGCTGATGGAACTGGGCGGCCATGCGCCGGTCATCGTCTGCGACGATGTCAATCCGCAGGTAGCTGCCGCGCTGTGCGTGTTGCGAAAGGCACGAAATGCGGGGCAGGTCTGCACTTCGCCGACGCGCTTCTTCGTCCACAAGGAGATTTACCGCCCGTTCCTGGATGCCTTTGTGGAGCACGCCAGAGCGATCCGCATCGGCGACGGCTTCGATGCCGCTACCGATATGGGCCCCGTCGCGAATCATCGGCGCGTGGAAGCGATCGAGGCGCTGGTGGATGATGCTCGCAGCCGGGGAGCACGCATTCTCGCCGGCGGCGAGCGTCCGGCCGGCAAGGGCTACTTCTATCCGCTGACCGTTGCGGCCGAGTTGCCCGACGGGGCGCGCGCTCTGGAGGTCGAGCCCTTCGGCCCGCTGGCTCTGATCAATCCGGTCGATTCGATCGATGAGGCCATCGAACGGGCCAATGCGCTGCCATTCGGACTGGCTGCCTATGGCTTCACGCATTCTGCCTACAATGCCCATCTGCTCGCTGAGCGGATCGAAGCAGGCAACGTCTCGATCAACACGCTCGAAGCGTCGGTGGCGGAAACTCCCTTCGGCGGGGTAAAGGAAAGCGGCTACGGCCGCGAGGGCGGCGCCGAAGGCCTGCACCACTACATGACCGTAAAGAATATCTCGCACCGCCTGGTGTTGTGATGGCAAATAACAACGACAGCAAAAAGGGGAATTTCACATGAAGCTTCTGACCACTGCACTGATCGGCCTTGCCTCGCTGGTGGCAGCCAGTCCTGCCGTATGGGCCGAAGGGGTACTTGACCGGGTGAAGGCGCGCGGTGAGCTACGCTGCGGCGTCGGCGATCCCACGCCGGGCTGGCACAGCCTCGACAATGAAAACCGCTGGGTCGGCTTCGGTGTGGATTTCTGTCGCGCCGTCTCCGCGGCCGTTCTGGGCGATGCAAAGAAGATCGCGATCAACCCGATCGGCTGGGCCCAGTCCTATGAGGCGTTGCGTTCCGGCGAGGTCGATATCGTCACGACCTCGCACACCTATAAGATCGAGCGCGATACAGGCATGCAGGTTAATTTCCCGGCGGCCTATTTCTTCACCGGCATCACGGTGATGACGCGCAAGGAAAATGAGGTCCGTTCCTTCGAGGATCTTGCGGGCGCAACGATCTGCATTCTTTCCGGCAGTTCGATGGAAGCCACGGTTTCCGAGTGGTTCCGCGCCAAGAACCTGCCGGTCAAGCTGGTGCCTTTCGACACGATTACGGCAAACTCCGAGGCCTACTCGAAAGGCCGTTGCGATGCCTTCGCTACCGAGCCGGCGCTTCTGGCGGGCTTTCGCCAAGGATATGCCGACGCCGAGGACCATGAAATCCTGAACGATCTTTTCTCGGTCGATGCGCTTGGGCCGATGGTCGCCGAGGGCGACGAGCAGTGGAACAACATCGTCCGCTCGGTGATTTTTGCGACGATCGCGGCTGATCAGTACGGGTTGACCGCCGACAACGCCTCAGAACTCGCCAACAGTTCGGAAAATGCCTCTGTTCGCCGGCTTCTCGGAACTGAAGGCGAGTTGGGGAAATTCATGGGACTTCCGGCCGACTGGGGCCTGCAGATCATTACGCAGGTCGGTTCATATTCCGCGATCTATGACCGCAATCTGGGCAAGGACAGCGCAAGCAAGATCGAACCAGGGTTCAACCGGTACGTCTCCAATGGCGGCTTGTTGTATTCCCCCGGCTTCTGAGTGTGGAAAGGGAAACCACACATGAAGACCGGAACTGCCCGCAAGGATTGTACCTTAGCCGACCTGGGCTCCGATGACCTCGCTGTCAGGATATCCGGCGTTTCGAAATGGTATGGCGACTATCAGGTGCTGCGCGACGTTTCGTTGGCGGTCAGGCGGCGTGAAAGGATCGTGATCTGCGGACGTTCGGGTTCGGGAAAGTCCACCCTGATCCGCTGTATCAACCGGCTGGAACGACATCAGGCAGGCAGCATCGTGGTGGACGGCATAGCGCTTACCGACGAACTCCGGCGCATCGATGAGGTGCGCCGGGATGTCGGTATGGTGTTCCAGAGCTTCAATCTTTTTCCCCATATGAGCATTTTGGAGAACTGCTGCCTCGCACCGATGCTGGTGCGCGGGTTGAAACGCTCGGAAGCGGAAAGCTTGGCACGCCATTTCCTGGAAAAGGTGAAAATTCCCGATCAGTCGGCGAAATATCCCTCCCAGCTTTCTGGCGGCCAGCAGCAGCGCGCGGCCATTGCCCGCGCGCTGTGCATGAAGCCGCGCATCATGCTCTTTGACGAACCGACATCGGCGCTCGATCCGGAAATGATCAAGGAGGTTCTGGATACGATCATCGATGTGACCGATGAGGGTATGACCATGCTTTGCGTCACCCATGAAATGGGGTTCGCACGTAGTGTGGCCGACCGGATTGTCTTCATGGACCGTGGCCAGATCATCGAAGATTCGGACCCGGATCGCTTTTTCACGGCGCCTACACATGCAAGTGTGCGTCAGTTCGTGGAACAGGTCAAAACCATATGAAAAGACCTTCGCTCCAAAGGCACAAGGTGGTCAGTACAGCCTTGCTGTTGCTGGTCGTCGTGGGCCTGGGTTTTACGCTCGACTACCAGTTCTACCTGTCGCCTTCGGGCCTCAAGATTTCCTCCGCGGTTCTGCCATGGGACCCTGCCTGGTCGTTTCTTACAGCGTTTTCCGTGGCTGCCATCAATTCGCTGGCGGTGGGTCTTGTCGCGATCCTGCTCGCCACACTGCTTGGTGTCTGTATCGGCATGATGGGTACAATGGCGGATCCCACCGCCTCAACGATCTGCCGCGCTTATGTCGGTGCCTTTCGCAATGTGCCGGTGCTCTTCGTTATCCTGCTGTGCTACTTCATCGGGATCCTTCTGCCCGCCCCGGCCAAGGCGCCCGATCTGCTGGGGCTCGTCTTTTTGTCGAATCGGGGAATTGTTTTGCCGGAGTTGCATCTGGCCGGAGCAGGGGGGCTTGCAACCGCCGCGGTTCTTGTGCTCGCCGGCCTGATGCTGTGGCGATTGCCGCTGCCGGCGTTGACGCGCTGCGCCGGCGCGCTGTTGGCTCTGATGCTGGCCGGCTGGTTCGGTTTCGACGCTCAGACGCCGGAACTGGGCAAGTTCGGATTTCGCAACGGGCTTGAGGTTCCGCTTGAATTCCTGGCTCTGACCATCGCCTTGTCATTCTATTTCGCTGCCGAGATCGCCGAGATCACCCGTGGCGCCATACTTTCGGTCAATAAAGGGATGATCGAGGCCGCGGATGCGCTTGGTCTCCACCGACTCGACCGTTTCCGAAAGGTCACCGCACCTCTCGCGCTCCGCTTCGGTTTGCCGGCGGCCTTGAACAGCTATCTGGTGGTTATGAAGGCCACCTCGCTGGGGGTGGCGATCGGTTATACGGAGCTGTTTTCGGTGGCCCGCGTGTCCATGGCGACTTCCGGGCGCATCGTCGAATGCCTCATCCTCATGGGGCTGTACTTCCTTTTGATCTGCGGCACGCTCTCACTCGTGGTGAATCGCATGAACGGAAGGCTGAGAACCCGGGAAAGATAAGATGGCCAGCCTTTCAAACGCCTCACGCAGCCGCTACCACCGTGTCGGCTTTGTCCTATTCGTGCTCGTCATGATGGTTGTGCTGCTGCCGTTTTTCCGCTGGGCCTTTCTCGATTCCGTCTGGAGCGGCGATGCAGAGGCATGCCGGGCCGGCACTGGTGCCTGTTGGGCGTCGATCCGGCTTCGGCTCGATTTCCTGATCTTCGGCTTCTACCCGCCCGAGCTGCGCTGGCGCGCGCTCGCAGGCGTTCTGCTGCAGGGGCTCTCGCTTCTCGCGATCTGGGGATTGCCTGCTATCCGGCGGAGTCTTCTGCGCATTTACCTCACGGTGCTTGCGGCGTTTCTGTTGTCGGTCTGGCTGCTGGCGGGAGATGGATTGCTGCTCGGCACGGTAAGTTCAAGGCTCTGGACGGGCTTCTCCCTCACGATGACGCTGGCTTTCGGTGGCTTCATCCTGGCCCTTCCACTTGGAATATTGCTCGCTTTCGGTCGGCGTTTCGGCAACGGCAACGTGTCGGCAATCTGCACCGCCTATATCGAGGTAATGCGGGCATTGCCGGCGGTCGTGACCATGTTTGCCATTCTTGTCACCGCGCCATATTTTCTGCCTCCGGCACTTGGCGAGAGCATGTTCTTGCGTGTGCTCATCGGCTTCACCATGGCGATGTCTGCATTCTATGCGGAGGTTTTCCGCGGCGCGCTTCTTACCTTCAATGGAGGGCAGATTGAGGCGGCACAATCGCTTGGGCTGAAATGGCCGAATATCCATGCCCGCATCGTTCTGCCCCAAATTGTCATCAGGTCCTTCCCGGCCCTGATGAACATCAATCTCATGGTGTTCAAGGACACTGTCCTGATTCTGACTTTCGGCTACTACGAATTGTTGGGTGCTGCCAACGCATCGATCAACACCCAGGAATGGAGCAGCTTCGCCATGGAGATGTTCCTGCTGGTCTACCTAGTGTTTTTCGCTTTTGGTATGATGATTTCTTTTGTGGGTAGCCGGATTGAGCAAAATATGCTTCGCTTTTGAGGGGTGTACTACGTTATTCCGCAGTCGTCGTTGTAATCAAGAGGACGCTCCGTCGTCGCTGCAAATAGTAGAGTTGGGATCAAGGAGGCTCTTTCTCTCAAAAAAGACTCTTCTTTAACTGTTTCTGTGAGTGTGAAGCACGCGCCCAGTGTCACCCGCGATCATCTTGTCAATGATCCTGGGCATTCGCAACAAGCAGCGAAAGAGCCATCCTGATCTGTCCGTCTTCCGTCGATTCCAGCCATCAAGCCGGAGGACACGCCATGAGCGGATCATCGACATCACCCCGAGCGGCTCACGCTTCTTTCCGTGGTCGATATCAGGATCGCCACAAGCCGGGATCGGAAGGTCGGGCGACCAAGCTAACTCGCGTCTTCGCTGTCGCAGAATGCGATGCGGACAAGAGTCTCGACGGTCTCACCCGAACCCTCGTCCCCTTGGGGGACATCTCTCCGCCGCAGCGGATCTCTCAGTCTATGTCAGCCTCCCACGATGCGGATGACCGACCAGCAATTTCATGCTTCGGCAACTGCAGAGGGGGCCACGACCTGGCCATCGCCCGTCTTCCAGATGAAGACAGTTCCCTCAATCCAGATACGATGCATCAGCACGGCCATCCGGCGCGCAAGCGCGGTGACGGCCCGCTTATGCCCCCGATTCTTCACCAGCCGCATGCCCACGCCTTGAGCGACGACCAGCGCTTCACACGGATGAGCAGAATGTGCGCGGCCTCGTAGAGTGCCGCCCGTGCCATCGCGTCACCGCTCTTGGACACGCGCCCGGTCCAATCGACCTCGCCAGACTGGTAGGCCCGCGGCGTCAGCCCCAGATGCGCGCCTACCGACTTGGAGCGCCGGAACCGCGACGGCACGTCGATGGTCGCACGATAGGTCAGCGCCACGATTGGGCCGACGCCGGAAAACGTCATCAGCCGGCGGCACACGTCATCGTCACGGGTGAAGTCCATCGCCACTTTTGCAGGTTGGTATACTCGACAGCCAGAGCACGCCTCGCGGTCAGCATCGGATTGAGCGCCCGCATCAACATCGCATGGTCGCCGGCCAGCTCCCGAACACGCGCCTCGAAATTGCGCTTGGAGACTACGCCCATCTTCAGACCGAAGCTGCGCAGCATGCCTCTGATCGCCAGCTCGATATCCATCAGCTTGCGACCTTGCCCGGCGGGCGCCGGTCGAGGGTGGGGACGAGGTGGCGGCGGTCGCGACGAGCTTCAACCGCGCGGCGGAACGGATCGAGAGCTTGGTCGCCGCGCACCGCTCGCTGCTCGCCAACGCCAGCCATGAGCTGCGCTCGCCGCTGGCGCGTCTGCGCATGGCGAGCGAGCTGCACGAAGCTGAACCGAGCGACACGCGTCACCGCGAGATTCTGCGCAATCTGTCCGAACTGGACGAACTGGTGGAGGAGATATTGCTGGCAAGCCGTCTCGACCACGCTGAAAAAGTCGAACTCGACGAAGATGTCGACCTTCTGGCGCTGGCGGCGGAGGAAGGCGCGCGCCAGGGTGTAGAGGTGACGGGCGAGGCTGCGATGGTGAAAGGCGATGCGCGACTGCTCGCCCGCCTCGTGCGCAACCTGGTCCAGAACGCGCTGCGCCACGGCGCACCGCCTGTCTCGGTCAAGATTAGTCGGCATGGCGGCGCGATCGAACTCGCCGTGCGCGACCACGGCCCGGGAAGCGCCGAGGCCGAGCGCGAGCGGTTGTTCGAGCCGTTCTACCGTCCTTCAGGCCGCAGCGAGCATGCCGGCGGCTGGGGACTGGGCCTGGCGTTGGTGCGCCAGATCGCGCAGCATCACGGTGCGAGTGTGCAGCAGGAAACGCCTGCCGATGGCGGCGCGCGCTTCAGAGTTACTTTTCCGGCAAAGCACGGCTGAGGTGCTGCTGCTATCGCGACAGCGTATGCAGCAGTGTGGGCAGCAGCCCGCCACCTTCGAGTAACGCCAGGTCAGATTCCGTCTTTGCCAGAAGACGTGCGGTAAAATGCCGGACCGTGCCCTGCTTGCGCAACGTGACAGGGACGGGCATGTCCGCCGCCAGCGTGCGCGAGTCTACATCGAGATCGAAACAATCCTCCGCTTGCACATCGAGGGAGGCAGCCTCCAGCCCATGGGGCAGCATCAGAGGCAGGATTCCCATGCCGATCAGGTTGGACGCGTGGATTCGCTCGAAGCTTTCCGCCAGAACTGCCCGCACGCCGAGTAACGCCACGCCCTTGGCCGCCCAGTCACGTGACGATCCGGCCCCGTAGCTGCGCCCCGCGACGATGATGCAGCTCTTGCGTTGCGTGCGATAAAGCTGCGCGGCCTCGTAGATCGACAAGAAATCCTGTTCTCCGGCCACGCGCGTCTTGTTGCCGCGTTGGCCGCCGGCGAGGGAATTTTCCAGCAGCCGGTTGTCGAACATGCCGCGCAGGCAGACGGCGGGATTCCCGCGCCGTGCGCCATAATTACCGAGCTTGCTTCGCTCCAAGCCGCAAGAGAGCAGGTACTGGCCGGCGGGACTTTCCGGCGGGATCGCGCCGTTGGGCGAGATATGATCGGTGGTGATGGAATTGCCAAGGACCAGCAACGGCCGCAATCCCGAGAAGTTCCGGGAATTCTCCGAAATGTCGTCGTTTTCAGTGACGAAGGGCGAGGGGCCGATGAAGCTGCTTGCAGGATTCCAGGGGAATTGCGGGCCGGGCGGCGTTGTGATCGCTTCCCATGCTTCGGTACTCTCGATCTTGAAATCGTAGGCACCGCGGAACAAATCCGCCCGCACATGGCGATGGACGGCCTCCGCGATTTCCTCCTCGCTCGGCCATATGTCGGCCAGCATGATCGGCTTGTCCCGCGAGCCGGTTCCCAGTGGCTCGCTCGACAGGTCGATATGCATCGACCCGGCAATGGCATAGGCCACGACGATAGGCGGTGACGCCAGATACGCGGCCTTTACTTGTGGGTGGATGCGGCCTTCGAAGTTGCGGTTGCCTGAAAGAACGGCGGCCACGCACAGATCGCGGGACCGCACTTCTTCAGCGATCGCCTGCGGCAGGGCGCCGGAATTGCCGTTGCAGGTCGCGCAGCCATAGCCGACATTGTGAAAGCCGAGCGTCTCGAGCGCGGGTGTGAGCCCTGCTTCGTCCAGATAATCCGTCACGATGCGCGAACCGGGCGAGAGCGATGTCTTGACCCAAGGTTTTGCACGCAGACCGCGCTCGACGGCCTTTTTGGCCAGCAGCCCGGCGGCTAGCATCACGGCCGGGTTGGAAGTATTGGTGCAGCTCGTTATCGCCGCTATTACCACTGCGCCATGATCGATGGCGCCATGGCCACCTTCGTGCGGTGCTGCGCCGATCTCGACCATTCGTTTGTTAAAGGAAGCCGGTACATGGGAAAGGCCGACACGATCCTGCGGCCGGACCGGGCCGGCCAGCGAAGGTTCGACGGTATCGAGGTCGAAGATGTGGTTCTCATCGAACACCGGGGCCGGGCTGTCTGCGTCCTGCCACAAGCCCTGCGCCTTCGCATAGGCTTCGACCAGTTCGATATGTCGGCTGTCGCGGCCGGTCAGGGCAAGGTAATTCAATGTGCCGGTATCGATCGGGAAATAGGCGCAGGTGGCGCCGAATTCCGGAGCCATGTTGGCGATGGTCGCTCGGTCGGCTACCGGGAGGGCCGAAACGCCCGGGCCGTGGAACTCGACGAAGGCGCCCACGACGTCCAGCCGGCGCAGCATGTGGGTGAGATGGAGCACCATATCGGTGGCCGTCACGCCGGCTGCCAGACGGCCCTCCATACGCACTCCGACGACCTTCGGCAGGACCATGTCGGACGGCATGCCCAGTATGGCTGCTTCAGCTTCCAGCCCGCCGACCCCCCAGCCAAGCACGCCGAGCGCATTGATCATGGTCGTGTGGCTGTCGGTGCCGATCATCGTGTCCGGTACGGCGAGCGATATCATCGAGGGGCTGTCCACGATGCGCACCACCGATGCCAGCCATTCGAGATTGACCTGATGCATGATGCCGCGTCCTGGTGGGATAACGCGCAGCCTGTCAAAATTCTGTTGGCACCACTTGATGAAGGCGAAACGCTCCGCATTGCGCTCCATCTCGAACTGTCGGTTCAGCATGAGGGCGTTGGAGCTACCGGCATGCGCCACGACGAGGGAGTGATCGACGACGAAGTCGATGGGAATGCAGGGCTGCACGCGAAGAGGGTCCGCGCCCCGCGTGACGAGGGCATCGCGCATCGATGCAAGATCGGTCATCAGCGGAATGCCCATGAAGTCCTGAAGCAGGGCACGCCCCGGCTGGAAAGGTATGTCGGTGCTCTGGTCTCCCGATTTCAGGGCCGCCAGCCTGCTGCGGATTTGCTCTTCCGGGCCGGATGCGCGCAGGATTCCCTCGGCCAGCACCAGAAACGAACGGGGCAGTCCCCCGAAATCGCCAAGACCGAGCTTTTCGGCCTGCGCGAGGCTGACATGTGCGACCTCGGGCAGGCCGGGCAGCGGTAAAGTCAGGTTCCTCCGCAATTCCTCCATGATGCCCTTTTCCATTTAGCCTTTAGCAATTTCCGCAAGAGGCAGGATCTGGCGCGCGGCTTCGGCGTGCAGCCGCTCCACCATCTGGCCGTCCACGCGCAGCACGTTCGCATTCTTGTTCTCGGCGCGGTCGAAAAGATCGACCAGACGGCGGGCCCAGGCGACTTCCTCGGCTGAGGGTGTAAAGGCGGCATTGCAGGGCGCCACCTGACGCGGGTGGATCAGGGATTTGCCATCCATGCCGAGATCGCGACCTTGCCCGCACTCGGCCTCGAAGCCCGAGTGATCGTCCAGCGCGTTGTAGACTCCGTCTATCACCTGAAGGCCGTGAGCCCGCCCCGCGGCGACGCAGGCGACGAGCATGGCCACCAGGTTCGCGCGGCCCGGCTGAACGCGCATGCGCATATCCTTGACGAGATCATTGGTGCCGATGACGAAGACAGACAGCGCCGGCGCCGTATCCCGGACCGCACTGGCTATCGCATGCAGGTTGCCGAAGGCGGCGGGCGTTTCGATCATCGCCCAGAGGCGGCTTGAAGTCCCCGCCTTGGCGATCGCTGCTTGTGGTGTGGCGAGGTCGTCCGGGTGGCCGACCTTGGGGATGAGAATGGCGTCGGGAGCGGCAGCGACTGCCGCTTCGAGGTCGGCTGCGCCCCACGGAGTGCCGAGACCGTTGATGCGGATCGCTATCTGGCGCCGGCCATAGCCACCTTCCCCGACGGCGCGGACAGCCTGTGCGCGCGCTTCCGGTTTGGCCTCCGGTGCAACCGAGTCCTCGAGGTCGAAGATGACGGCATCGACATCGAGCTCGCGCGCCTTTTCGAGCGCGCGGGCATTCGAGGCCGGCATATAAAGGACGCTCCGGAGGGGTCTTGTCTGCATTGGAGCTTCACTGTCTTTCTGTTGGGCGATAGTCCGACCGGGCATATCCGTATCGGTAGATGAGGCCTGCAAGCGCGTTTCCGAAGACGCCGCGTGCGACCTGGAATGCGGTGACGATGCCGACACTGGCACCGACGGCCCCTGCGGTCAGGACCATCTCGACGGTGCCACCAGTGGCGAAACCGAGAAGTGCGGTCGGCAGGTCGATGCCGGCCAGATAGGCCATGCCGGCCGCAAGGGCGGACATCAGCCCCAGATGCAGCAGCATCACGGGAATCGCCGTCGCGAAGGCGCGCGGCAGCCTGCGAATGGTCGATCGGTCGAACCGTGCGCCCAGATTGATGCCGATGAGAATCTGGGCGGCGCCCGAGAGCAGGCGCGGCTCGGCTGCCGCCACGAAACCGGCACCCGACAGGGTAACCACGGCGAGGATCGGCGTCAGCATGTAGGGATTGGGGATGCGCACCAAAGACCCGAGACGTCCAGCCACGGCGCCTATGGCCAGCGCCAGCGCAAGGCTAGGTGTCCAGGCACCGGAGCGCAGCATGGCGGTCGCCGTATAGGCTTGCGGTTCCGCGTGCAGGGTAAGCGCGGCCGGCAGCACCAGCACGACAAGCATGACCCGCAACGCGTGCATGGTGGCGACGGTGCCCGTGTCGGCGCCATAGCGGGCACTGGTTTCCGCCATCTCGGCGATGCCCGCCGGCACCAGCGAGAAGTGTGCGGTCGCGAGACTGGTTCCGCTCAGACGGCAAAAAAGGGGCGTCATTGCCCAGCTTATGGCGATGGAAACCAGCGCGGCTGCGGGGATCTGCCAGAATACCGAGCCCAGCCGGGCGACGATGTCGGTGGTGATGCCCAGTCCGACGCCCGTTCCCACCACTACCAGCGCGGCCCGATACAGTGTTGGGGGCAGTTGCACCGCCATGCCGTTCAAACCCGCGACGGCCGTTACGACGGCGGCCCCGATGAGAAAGCCGACCGGCAGGCCGATCCTGTTGGCGATGATACCGCCGACCGCCGCCATTGCGCCGACGAGGAACAGTTTCTTCAGCGGCCGCATGGAGACCCGCCAAGCCTGTTCGGCATCCGGCCGACAACCTCGCCTGCGTTCATTTCTTCAATGACCTTCGAAGCTTGTTGCATGTTTCGTTCAAATAAACTAGATCGACGTAGTAGCTATAGCAACTACTAAATTGCAATGCCCGGATCAGGGCCGGAGAGGAGACAGGTCAGTGGCGCCCATTCGAAAACTGAGCCTCAGGCGACTGGAGTTGCCGCTCTATCGGCCTTACCGGCTTTCCTATCGGACCTTCGAGACTTTCGAGCCCTACTTTGTCGAAGTGGAGGATGCCGACGGCGGGGTCGGTTTCGCGGACGCCCATATCTCGCCCGGATCGAGCAGCGAGACGCGTCAAGGGGGCTGGGCCTTTCTGTGCGAACGGCTGGCCGAAAGCGTCGGTCGGGAGCCAGATGAGGCCAAGACTGCGGCGCTTGCCCGCTTTTCGGAATCCAAGGTCGCCACCACGGCGCTGGTATCGGCGCTCGAGGTTCTGGAGGGCAATCGCCTCCTGGAGTTTCCGCACCCGATAAACATGCCGCTGCTGACGCCTATCAACAGTGCTCAGGAAGGCGAGATCCGGACCGAGGTGGAGGACTGGATCGGACAGGGCTTCCGGACTTTCAAAGTCAAGGTCGGCAAGGATGTGACCGCGGATCTGGCCAGGGTCGCAATCATACAGGATGCAGTCGCCGGCCGTGCCACGCTGCGCCTGGACGCCAATCGCGCCTATTCACGGGATCAGGGAACAGACTTCGCGCGTCAACTGAATCCGGAAAATATCGATCTCTTCGAACAACCCTGCGATTCAGACGACTGGGAGGCCAACAGGGCCGTCGCCGATGCCTCCTCTGTTCCCCTGATGCTCGATGAACCAATCTGCTCGCTGGAGGACATCGAACGCGCGGCGAGCATTTCGAATGTCCGCTTCTGCAAGCTCAAGCTGAAGCGCTTTGGCGGTCTGGAAAGGCTGGAGGAAGGGCTGCGCGCGGTTCGTTCCGCCGGAATGGAGCCGGTGCTGGGAGACGGGCTCGGCAGTGACATTCACGCCTGGCTCGAGGCATGCGTGGCCCGAGAGACGATCCGCAATGCGGGAGAGTTCAACGGTTTCCTAAAATCGCGCGAAAGCCTGCTGGTAGAACCCCTGCGTTTCGAGGCGGGCTCGATCCACATACCGGCTGGCTATCGTCCAACCGTCGATCGTGAGGCGCTGGAGCGCGTGACGATCGACAGCCGTCACTTTCACTAGGATTGCAAAAACCGAGGAGACATTGCGATGGCGCATGAGGAGATGCTGGCCGAACTGGACAGAAGACGCGAGGCTGCGAGCGCGATGGGCGGGCCGAGGAAGCTCGCCAAGCGGCGCGAAAGCGGGCAGCTCAACGCTCAGGAGCGTCTCGACGCCCTGATCGACAAGGATTCCTTTTTCGAGGTCGGCCTGCTCGGCCAGTCGTCTTTGGAGGCAGAAGCCGCCAGTACGCCGCGCGATGGAAAGATCACTGGTTTCGCGCGCATCGACGGCCGTGATGTCGGCGTGGTGGTGAACGACTTCACCACCAAGGGCGCGTCCACCAGCGCCACGAATTCCAGGAAGATGGGCTATATCCGCAAAACCTGCACCGAGAAGGGCATGCCCTTCATCCATGTGGGCGAGTCCACCGGAGCGCGGTTGCCCGACGCCATGGGGTCCAAGGGCATGGGCACCATGCTGGGCAACGACATTACCCAGTTCCGGCGTATGCGCGATACGCCTTGGGTGGCGGCTGCCCTCGACACCTCGTTCGGCTCGTCCGCGTGGCTGTGCTGCTGCTCCGACTTCGCGGTGATGAAGAAGGGTTCGATCATGTCGGTATCGAGTCCCCGTCTGGTCTCGATGGCCATCGGCGAGAATGTCGATCTGGAGGAGCTTGGGGGATGGCGGCTCCATGCCGAACAGACAGGTCTCATCGACCATTTTGTTGATACTGACGAGGAGGCCATGCAGGCCTTGAGGGCCTTCCTGTCCTATATGCCGAGCCATAATGGCGAACTGCCACCCGACGCGCCGGTTTCCGACGGCTCGGGTCTGGAGCAGGAACGCATTCTCGACGTGCTCCCGGAAAAGAGAACCCAAGTCTACAATATGAAGAAGATCATCGAGGTGATCTTCGATAAGGACAGCGTGTTCGAACTCAAGCCGCGTTTCGGCCGCTCGGCGATGGTTGCGCTCGCCCGCCTCGACGGCAAGGTCATCGGGATCATCGCCAACAATCCGAATGTCGGCGGGGGTGCACTTTCGGCCGAGGCCTGCCGTAAGATCATCGACTTCACGGTGTTGTGCGACAGCTTCAATATTCCGCTGGTGAGAATGATGGACACGCCGGGCTTCGTCGTCGGCACGGACGCCGAGCGGCGTGGCGCACCCGGCCACATCATGAATTTCATGAACGCCACCTGCCTCACGACCGTGCCGCAGATCACAGTCATCTGCCGTAAGGCGTATGGGCGCGCCTATGTGGCGATGGGCGGCGGTGCGCACAACGACGCCATGATCGCGTGGCCGGGGGCGGAAGTTTCCTTCATGGACCCGGTCTTCGCCACCAGCATCGTCCATAACCTCAAGGCCGGAGACGAAGGGTTTGAAGAGGCGCTGGGCCATATCCAGAAGGATCTGGAGATCTGGGACATGGCGCGCATCTTCTCCGCGCAGGATGTGATCAAGCCTCAGGAAACACGGGCCTATCTCATCCGCATGTTCGAAATCCAGCGCCGCCGTCGCTCGGGGGGCGTGGGCCAGCATCTCATGCGCACCTGGCCGACCAGTTATTGAGGAAAGCATCATGAATATCCAAAGCCAGCCGATGGCTGAAATCGCGATCCGCGCGCTGGAAGCCGGAAAGACCTCGCTCGACGAATCCACGGGCAAGTCGCTGCTGCGCCAGTTCGGCATCGATGTGCCGCGTTCGGCGGTGGCGCGTGACGCCGCCCATGCGGCCGAACTGGCCGCCGGCATGAAGGGACCGTTCGTGGTCAAGGTCATCTCGCCCGAGATCCTGCACAAATCCGACGTGGGCGGCGTGGCGCTCGGGTTGGCCGATGCCGCGGCCGTCGAAGCGGCGGTCGACGCGATGGCCAGGAAGCCCGGCATCGCTTCGGCACATGTTGAGGGATGGCTGGTCGAGGAATTGGCGCCCGCCGGGCTGGAAATCGTCATTGGCGGGTTCAGGGATTCCCGCTTCGGCCCCATGCTGATGGTCGGCCTCGGCGGTGTCTTCGTGGAAGTTCTTAAGGATGTGGCCTTCCGGATTTGCCCAGTCTCCCGGGATGATGCCCGCGCCATGCTGGCGGAGTTGAAAGGCCATGCGCTGCTGCGCGGCGCGCGCGGCGGGGCCGGCGCGAACGAAGAGGCGCTGGTCGATGCGATGGTAAAGGTCGGTGGCGAGAACGGCCTGTTGATGACACTGGGCGACCATGTCGCCGAGGTCGATCTCAACCCGGTCATCGCTTCCCGCGACGGCGTGATCGCAGTCGACGCCCGCTTCATCCTCGCTCAGGATGAAAAAGCGGCGACCACGCCGGGCCCTACTTCCATACTGGAAGAATTCCGCCCGCTGTTCGAGCCAAAGACGATTGCGGTGCTCGGCGCCTCGACCAAAGATGTGACGATCGCCAACACCTTCATTCGCCGTGCGCGCGACTTTGGCTACCATGGTGAAATCTACCCCATTCACCCCTCCGCCGAAGAAATAGAAGGCTACAAGGCCTACCCCTCGCTGGCCGAGACACCGGAGATCGTCGATTATGCCTATGTGGCGATCGGCGCCACGCGCATCCCCGACGTGCTTGGGGCGGCGAATGGCCGTTGCCGTATCGCCCAGGTCATCTCGTCCGGTTTCGGTGAGGTCGAGGAAGGAGAGCAGCTTCAGAAGGAACTCGTGGAGAAAGCGCGTGCGGCCGGCGTAAGGGTGCTCGGCCCGAACTGTCTTGGCACCTATTCGCCGCGCGGCGGCCTGACCTTTCCCGCCGGCGCTCCGAAGGAAGTCGGGCGGATCGGAATCGTTTCCCAATCCGGTGGATTGAGCACCGACATCATCAAGCGCGGCCAGTGGCGGGGCCTGCGCTTTTCCGGGTTGGTCAGCATCGGCAACAGCGCCGATGTGCAGCCGCAGGAACTGGTGGACTTCTATTTCGCCGACCCGCAGACCAAGGCCATCGGCGTCTATCTGGAGGATATCACGGACGGACGAGCCTTCTTCGACCTGCTGCGGTCCGGGCGCGCCACGAAGCCGGTCGTCATCCTGAAGGGTGGCCGCTCCTCGCAGGGCCGTCTCGCTGCTGCCTCGCATACCGGGGCACTGGCCGGCGACGACCGGGCATGGGAAGCTCTCGAGAAGCAGGCCGTGGTGGCGCTCGTCTCGACAGTGGACGAGTTCATCGACGCGCTGCTCGCGCTTCAGCATCTTGACCTGCGTCCCGCCAAGCCGACGCATGAGGTCACGCTATTCGGAAATGGCGGCGGTTCGAGTGTTCTTGGCACCGATGTCTTCGCGAGCATGGGTCTGAGCATCGCACCTTTCGAGGGCGCGGCGCGAAGGGCGCTGGCGGCGATGGGATTGCCGCCGGGCACCAGCACGGCCAACCCGATCGACACGCCGGTTAGAACCCTGCAGGAAAAGGACGGCTGGATCGCTGGCGAGATTCTTGAGCATGTCTTCAGACATGCGAACCCGGATGCCATTGCCATGCATCTGAACCTCGCGGCTTTCGTGGGTCGGGGAACTGTGGACCCGGTCGATAATCTCTTCACGGTTGTCGAGGAAACCCTGCGCAAATGGCCGGGCATCGCGCATTTCGCCATGGCGCTGCGCACTGATGGCTCGCCGGAACTGGATCAGAAGCGCCGTGAGTATCGCGAACGCGCCACGCGTGCCCGCGTTCCGGTGTTCGACGAAATTCCCGCCATGGCCCGCGCGCTGTCGATCGTGGGGCATCTGGAGCGGCGGCTGGCCGCCCGCAATTGAATGAAGGCAGGCTGGCCTGAAACCATTTCCCGTTCTCGGGCGACGTGCTCAGGTCAGTCCGGTCTTGACCTTGAAGGAAGCCGCCTGCTCAGGTGTGAAACAGGCAAGGCGCAGGTCGCGCAGATAGGGTCCGAAATTGGATTCGATCTCTGGTCCCAGCCGGTCGAAGATTTCGGCCATGTAGTAGTCATGGCGGATCAGCGATTCCGCCATGTTGACGATCGGCTGGTTGCGCGTATGTACGGCCGTGACATCCTCGGCCATCACCGCGGTGACCATCTCCTTGCGGTCCGAGGTGATGGTGAACAGATTGTCGGTCGTTCCCATGCGAACGCCGTTGCCCTCGTGGATATAGACACGCGAATTTTCGGCGAAGCGGAACTCGTCTGCGTTCTGCCCGAACAGCACGATCAGGAACTCGACGCCGCGCGCCGCTGCCGCCCGCAGCGTCTCGGCATGCCGCCGCAACACGTCGTCAGCAGCCTTCACCATGATGATGGACTGGCTGGAATCGATCAGGGAATCGATTTTTTCATGCACGGCCGACTCGCCGGTCAGCGTCCAGACATACTGGTCATCGAGCGGCTGGGCGATGTTCGCGAGCTGGTTGCCCACGCTGGCGCACAGGTCGCTGGTGCGGCGGGCCAGGCTGTCGAGAAATTCCTTCGGCTGCGCCGCAATGTAGCGGACGGGCGTCTCGCTGACGGGAAGCACGGCCCCGCGCTGGGACAGCGCTTCCAGCGCGTGGTAGGTGTTCGGCCGGGGAACGCCGGCGGTTTTGGAAATTTCATAAGCCGTGGCCGGGCTTTCGCGCAGGAGCTGAACGTAGATACGGGATTCGTATTCCGTGAAGCCGAGCCGCTTCAGATCCGCGACCAGCGTACCGGGAACGGCGCCGACGACGGCAATCTTAGCGGTCAAATCCTGCTCCTCACATTCATTTCGGGAGGTTTCGAACTAGCATGCGACATGAAGATTTGTAAATGCGCGGTCCGGTCGCAAGGGCCGGCCGCGCATTTGTGATCAGATGCTGCGGGGCAGCAGCTTCCATGCGGCAGGCAGCAAGGTCGCCGCCAGCATCGCCTTGACCGCATCGCCGATCAGGAAGGGAATGACGCCGGCGGCGATCGCTTTTTCAGGGCCGACAAAGATGGCCAGCCAGCTTGCGCCGACAAGATAGAAGATGGCGCTGCCGGCCAGCATGGCGAGGAACACCCGCACGGCCCGGGAACCCCAGCCCCGCTGCGCAAGCATGCCGACGACGAGGGCGGCGGGAAGGCAGGCAAGCAGGTAGCCGCCTGTCGGTCCCATCAGGTAGGCAATCCCGCCTCCTGCCGCGAAGACCGGCAATCCGGCGATGCCCTGCGCCAGATAAAGCGAAACCGTCGCCAGCGCGAGGCGGGGACCGTAGACCAGCGACACGAACAGCACCGCGAATGTGAGCATGGTGATCGGCACCGGCCACATAGGAACCTGAATGCGCGCGCAGACGGCGATGAACATCGAGCCGGCGACGGACAGGATCAGACCCCGGACGAGGCTGTTGGCGGGATCGCGGGACCAGACGCTGTCGGCCAGCGTTGCATGTGCGTTGGACATGGCGGAAATCTCCTCTTTCAGGCTGCCAGCAGCAGCCGTTTCTGATGTGTATCGATGAAGCCGGTGAAAACATCGCCCGAGGCGAAGCCATCGTCTTTCAGGCAGGCGACCAGGAAGTCGCGGTTCGTGTGAAGGCCCTCGATCGCGAAATCGTCCAGCGCTTCGACGGCACGCCGGATTGCCTGGTCGCGCGTGTCTCCCCAAACAACCAGCTTGCCGATCATCGGATCGTAATAGGGCGTCACCGCATCTCCCTCGCGATAGGCGCTGTCGAGACGCAGATGGGTTCCCGTCGCCGGCGGTCGGTAAACATTCAGCGTTCCGGGGGAAGGCATGAACATCTTTGCGGGGTTTTCCGCGTACAACCGGCACTCGATGGCGTGGCCCTTCGTAGCCACCGCCGACTGCTCCATGCCGGTGAGTCTGCCGCGGGCGAAATCGAGCTGCATCCCGACAAGATCGAGCCCGGTGGTCATTTCGGTGACGGGATGCTCCACCTGGATGCGGGTGTTCATCTCCAGGAAGAAAAACTCGAAGCTCTCCGCGTCAACGATGAATTCCACCGTGCCGGCGCCGGCATAGCGCGTTTTTTCGCACAGCCGGATAGCTGCCGAAGTCATCGCGGCGCGAACCTCGGCCGGCAGGCCGGGCGAGGGGCTCTCCTCGATCACCTTCTGGAAGCGGCGTTGCAGAGAGCAATCGCGCTCGTAAAGATGCACCGCCTTGCCGTCGCCGAATCCGAATACCTGTATTTCGACGTGTCTTGCCTTGGGCACAAAGCGTTCCAGGAAGACGGACCCGTCACCGAAAGCCTTCTGCGCCATGGACTGCGTTGCCTCGACCGTCGCGCGTAGCTGATCGGGCCGGTCGACGTGCCGCATCCCGATGCCGCCGCCGCCGGCAGACGCCTTGACCAGAAGCGGGTAGCCGGTCGCCTCGGCAGCGGCCTCGATCCCCTCGGTGTCGCCAACGGTAAAGCGGGAGGAGCCCGGGACAACCGGCACGCCGGCTGCCTGGGCGAGTTCGCGGGCACGCTGCTTGTCGCCCATTTCGATTATAGAGCGAGGTGAAGGCCCCACCCATGTGAGCCCGGCGGCGATGACACGCTCTGCAAAGCCTGCGTTTTCCGCCAGGAAACCGTAGCCGGGATGCACGGCGTCCGCTCCTGACGAACGCGCAGCTTCCAGAATGCGGTCGGCGTTCAGATAGCTTTCACGCGCCGGAGCCGGACCTATGGCCTCGGACGCATCGGCTTCCATGACATGTGCGGCGTTGGCGTCGGCCTCGGAATAGACTGCGACCGTGCCGATGCCGAGGGCGCGGGCAGACCGAAAGATGCGGCGTGCGATCTCGCCCCGGTTTGCAACCAGAATCTTCTTCATCCCAGTGCTCAGGCTTCGATGCGGGCAACCACCGTGCCCTCGGTGACAGTGTCGCCTTCCGCCGTAAGAATGGCGACGAGCTTGCCGCCTTCTGGCGCCGTTACCGGAATCTCCATTTTCATCGATTCGAGGATCAGAAGCGGATCATCTTCCTCAATCGCCTGGCCCACCTCGGCCACGATCTTCCACACATTGCCGGTAATCTCGGTCTTTATGTCGATAATGGCCATCACGGCTCCTCGCTCCTGCTGCTGTTGACTTCCACACTAGATCGAGACATTAGTAGTTGCAATAGCAACTCCGTTATAACTATACGTATTTTGACAATCAGAAGAGATGTTCGTGACCGAGATCGATGAGACCACCTACCGGGAATGGATCGACCGTACGGAAGTCGCGCGCGAAAGGCTGGACGCCTGGCCAGTGCGGGGATTGAAAGCCGCACTGGAGGAAGACGTCGGCACGGGCGAAGGAGACGAGGTGCCGGCGCTCGGCCAGTGGCTCTACTTCGTGCCGGCCGTGCCGCGCTCACGCATGGGGGAGGATGGGCATCCGCAGCGCGGAGGTTTCCTGCCCCCGGTCAGCCTGCCGAGGCGCATGTGGGCCGCGAGCGACATCAGCTTCGGTCGCCCGATGCGCATCGGCGAGGAGGTTGAAAAAACAGCGCGAATTGCGGACATACTAGTGAAAGCCGGAAAGACCGGCCTGCTGGTGTTCCTCAAGATCGAGAACACCTACCGTAGCGGCGGCGAACATGTGCTGACTGAAGTTCAGACGATCGTCTATCGTGACGACCCCAGGCCCGACGAGGTTCCGCCCCCGCCTAAGCGCGCCCCGGAAAATGCGGCGTGGAGCGAGACGGTCGAGCCCGATACCGCACTTCTGTTCCGCTATTCCGCCGTAACCTTCAACGCCCATCGCATTCACTATGACGCGCCTTACGCGCGCGAAGTCGAGGGATATCCGGATGTGGTCGTGCATGGGCAGCTGACCGCGACACTGCTTTTCAACGCGCTGCGCCGCAACACCTCAGTGCGACGTCTCAGAACTTTCGGATTCCGGGCCATGAAACCGATCTTTGCAGGTGAACGCATATTCCTAGAAGGCGTGCCTTCCGGCGATGGCTATCAATTGTGGGCGCGGGATGGGGACGGCAATCTCTGCCTTTCCGCGAGTGTAGAGTTTTAGCCGCACACTGCGCTCGGCACCGTGTTCCAGTTTTTAGTTGTATCAATCGCAACTACGCTATAGAGTCGACTTGATCGCTGGGCCTGCGGAGGCAGGCCGGCCCGAAGTGAGGAGCGGGTATACGGTCGAAGCGAGAACTTATGTTCCAAAAACGGGAGGAAAACATGTTCAAAAAGCTGGCGTTGGCGGCTTTGGCAATTGGCTTGATCAGTGCGCCGGCAGCGGCACAGGATTACCCGACACGGCCGATATCCTATATTCTTCATGTCTCGCCGGGCGGGGCGACGGATATCATGGCGCGCAAGATCGCGCTTGGTCTGGAAAAGTCGCTCGGCACTCCTCTCCCTGTCGAAAACAAGGCGGGCGGGCGCGGAGCAGCGCAATTGGCCGATATCAACAAGTCCGCGCCCGATGGATATACGATCGGATCGGTTACCAGCACGCATATCGGCGCCTTCAATCAGACACTGAAGCAGTACAATGTGGACAGCTTCGACTGGATCGCGCGACTGGTGAATGAGCCGTACCTGCTCGTCGTGAACAAGGACAGTAAGCTCAATTCCATGAAGGACCTCGTCGAGGCCGCGAACGACAAACCGGGAAGCGTCGTCATGGCCGGCTTCGTGCGCGGGTCGGGCGGCCATTTCGCCTGGGAGATCATGGCGCAGTCCGCCAATCTCGAAAGCAGCAAGGTTCGCTGGATACCCTATGACAGCGTCGGCGATGCCGTGACCGCGACCGTCGGCGGCCATGCGGAGGTCGCGATCGCCTATGTCGATCTGGTCAAGAACCAGGTGGAAGCGGGCAATCTGCGCGTCATCGCCGTCATGGCGGACGAACGAGTGCCGCAGTTCCCGGACGCGCAGACCTTCAAGGAACAGGGATATGACGCGGATACCTCCTGGCAGCAGATGCGCGGTATCATCGGGCCAAAGGGCATGCCCAAAGACGTCAAGAACAAGTTGGCAGAAGCGGTCAAGGCCGTTTTGGAAACGCCGGAGCTGCAAACCTACATGAAGGAGTCCTCGCTGACGCCCGCGTTCCAGGGGCCTGCCGAATTCACCGAATTCGCACATCAGCAAGACACGATCACGAAAGAGTGGATGACGCGACTGTCGATGCACTGAACGACGTCGGAGCAGACCGGTTATGCAATCGAACCCAGACGAAATGCGGGACCAGGACACGATGCCGGAAGCACGCACGCTGTTCTTTTCGCTCGAAATCGGTGATATCGTTATCGGGCTGGCGCTCACCGCCATGGCGAGCTGGTTCTTCTTCCAGGCATCCGTCCTGCCGGACTTTTCCGGCACGGCGGTGGGCGCCGCCGACTTCCCGAAAGGGCTGGCGGCTCTGCTTGGCCTGACAAGCCTCATCTTCGCGGGCGCCGGTGTGCGGCGCATGATATCCGGCCGCCTCGAGGAGCGAATAACCGTGCGGCAGCCGATGCGTGTGCTGCTTGGCATCGCGCTCCTGATCATGTTCCCGCTCATGATGGACACCCTCGGCTATTACATCGCGATGGCCGTATTCTTCTCGGCGTTTCTCTACGTCGCGAACTGCCGCAGTCCGATTGCCATAGTGCTCTATGTCGGGGGCTTCCTGCTCTTTACAAAGCTAGTTTTCGAGATGCTGCTCGGCACGCCTCTGCCATAGGCGCCGGCTGCGTTTCGACTCCAATCGCTTGCGGTCCGCGCCGGGAAGGCCGGACCAATCTCGTCAGCAAATGTCCGGAGGAGACAGATGATCGACGGATTCATGGCGGGTCTCGCCGCCTTCTCGAGCTGGCAGGTGATCGCGGGCCTTTTTGCCGGCGTCATCATCGGCTATCTCGTCGGCGCCCTGCCCGGCCTGTCGGCCGGCGTCGGCATGGCGCTGCTCATCCCTTTCAGTTTCGGCCTCGATCCGATCGTCTCGGTCGTGATGCTTATCACCCTCTATATGGCATCCGAATATTCCGGCGCCATTCCCGCCATTCTGGTCAATACGCCCGGCGAACCCTCGGCGGCGATCACGGCGCTGGACGGCTATCCCATGCGTCAGCGCGGGGAAGCCGGACAGGCGCTGACGCTCTCCATTCTGGGTTCAGCCGGTGGTTCGGTGCTGAGCACGATCCTGCTTATCTTCACCGTGAGCTGGATGACCAAGTTCGCGCTGGCTTTCGGGCCTGCCGAATATTTCGCGATCGCCGTGCTCGGCCTCAGCCTGATCTCCACCCTGTCGGGGGACTCGGTGACGCGCGGCATCATCGCGCTGCTCTTCGGGCTCCTGCTGACGACGATCGGCACCGATCCCGTCGATGGCATCCCGCGCTTCGCCGTGGTGGAGGGCTTTCTTTCCGGCGTTCCCTTCGTTTCGGCGCTCATCGGCCTGTTCGCCCTGTCGGAAGTGCTGCGCATGCTCGAAACGGCGGACGAGCCGGTGATACCGCTGCGTAATATCCCGAGCGTTTCAGGCCAGTTCAGCCTGATCAGACCGCATACCTGGAACATGATCCGAAGCACGCTGGTGGGTTATGTTGTCGGCGTCATTCCGGGCGCTGGGGCCTCAATCGCCTCCATTACCGCCTATTCGATCCAGAAACGCCTGTCGAAGTCGCCTGAGACCTTTGGAAAGGGCAACCCGGAAGGCGTGGTGGCGGCGGAGACGGCCAACAATTCCTGCATGCCGGGCGCGTTGGCTCCCATGCTTGCGCTCGGTATTCCCGGCAAGGCAAGCACGGCGGTGCTGATCGGGGCGCTGGCGATCCACGGCGTCCAGCCGGGCCCGCTGATCTTCGAGCGCAATCCCGAAGTGCCTTACTCGATGTACATCGCGCTGCTGGTCGGCATGCCTTTCATGGTGATGCTCGGACTTTACGGCACGCGGCTCTGGATGCAACTAACGCAGATTTCACGCGGGGTGATCACCGCGATCGTGGCCGCCATCTGCCTGCTTGGCACATATTCGGAGTCCAAGGACATCTTCTCGATCTGGGTCGCGGTCGGTTTCGGCGTGGTCGGCTATGTCCTGCAGAAAGTGCGGATCGAGCCGGCACCGATCATACTGGCGCTGGTGCTGGGCTATCTGATGGAGTCCAATTTCCGCCGGGCGATGGTGATGTCGGGCGATGAGATCAGCATCTTCTACATGCACCCCATATCCATGATCTGCCTCGGCATCGCGATCATCGTTTTCTTCCTGCCGCTTCTTCCGTCCTTTGGACGGCAGAAGGCCCGGATTGAGGAGCAGATACACCACTGATTGCCGGATTCTTCCGGCAATCAGCCCCCGGCCACCTCAGAATCTGGTGACGACGGTCGTGCCCGTGCCTTGGAACTTGTCCATTGCCATCAGCCCTGAGCCCGGCTCAATGGCGATGAGGCGCTGATTGGCGAAGGATGGCCACTGTCAAGAACGCGTGCCCTTCAGCTCCGGAAAGTAGTCGCCTGATCGTATTCCTGCCAGATGTAGATCTGGATAATCGGGGAGATGATAGTGAATTTCGGCCGTGGCAGGCCACAGCTTTCCATCTGCAGGCGGAATTCCCTGCTGACCGCAGTGACCATGTGTGTCCCCTGTGCCTTACGCCTTCAAGCATCCAGGCGATCAAAATTGTGCCGTCGATCGCCTGTCGAACGCGATGGCGCACCCACCATATCGACCCGGCATAACGCGTCCATGATCTGATCGAAAGAAACCGGCCGGTCGGCGCCCGGCGGCTTTCGTAGCGCGGGAACGGATTCCACGGCGCAGGCATCCGATGCCCAGGACGACAGGATCGCGCGCTTTTCCTGGATATCGAGGGTGTCGTCTTTCACGACGTCGTCGGGATGTTCGAAATGCCTTGCCGGCGATAACAGTCGGTCAAGTGTGAGATCGGATGTTTCGGGAACAAGAGAAGGGATGATCGGCGTAGGATTCTGTCGGTCCATCTTGGTCCTCCGTCTTTCCAAAAAGCTCCTTTATTGAGGTTTCTGTTTCCCAGGCCTCGCTGTGGCGAGGGCTTGAATAATTTTGTTCGACCGCTTCAAAAATTCAAGCGGAAATACGCGACTGCAATCCAATTTAACCGTATGTTTTCATCGCGCTAGCATTCGATTGGCACGAGTGCCAAAATTTTTGCGGAACCTCTTGAAACCCGAAAATCGCAAAACTAGCTCGTTATGCGCGCGATGCCGAAAGGGTCGCGCGGGCCCCGCATCGGTCCGATTACCGGTCCGATGTGGAGGAACCTCAAAAATCTGTTTGTCCAGAAGGAGAACGATATGACGTTCCGTCCATTGCATGACCGTGTCCTGGTCCGCCGCATCGAGGCCGATGAAAGGACTGCCGGCGGCATCATCATCCCCGACACCGCCAAGGAGAAGCCACAGGAGGGCGAAGTGATCGCTGTCGGCCCGGGCGCGCGCGACGAGAGCGGCAAGCTGGTCGAGCTCGATGTCAAGGTTGGTGACCGCATCCTGTTCGGCAAATGGTCGGGCACCGAGATCAGGCTCAACGGCGAAGACCTCCTGATCATGAAGGAAAGCGACGTGATGGGCGTGATCGAGCAGGCCACAGCCGTGAAGAAGGCCGCCTAACGGCTTCTTCCCCGGAAATCCATTCCAGTCAAAGTAAGCTGCCTATCGAAGGAGTGATCCAATGGCTGCCAAGGAAGTTAAATTCAATGCACAAGCCCGCGAGAAGATGCTGCGCGGCGTCGATATCCTCGCCAATGCCGTCAAGGTGACGCTTGGTCCCAAGGGCCGCAACGTTGTCATCGACAAGTCCTTCGGTGCGCCGCGCATCACCAAGGACGGCGTCTCCGTCGCCAAGGAAATCGAGCTTGAGGACAAGTTCGAGAACATGGGCGCGCAGATGGTGCGCGAGGTGGCGTCGAAGACCAATGATCTGGCCGGTGACGGCACCACCACCGCCACGGTTCTCGCCCAGGCCATCGTTCAGGAAGGCGCAAAGGCCGTTGCCGCCGGCATGAACCCGATGGATCTGAAGCGCGGTATCGACAAGGCTGTCGATGCTGTCGTCGCTGAACTCAAGGCCAATGCCCCGCAAGGTGACGAAGAACGACGAGATCGCCCAGGTCGGCACCATCTCGGCCAATGGCGATAGCGAAATCGGCAGCTTTTTGGCGCAGGCGATGGAAAAGGTCGGCAACGAGGGCGTCATCACCGTCGAGGAAGCCAAGACCGCCGACACCGAGCTGGAAGTCGTCGAAGGCATGCAGTTCGATCGCGGCTACCTGTCGCCCTACTTCATCACCAATCAGGAGAAGATGCGGGTAGAATTGGAAGAGCCCTACGTGCTGATCCATGAGAAGAAGCTTTCCAACCTGCAAGCCCTGCTGCCGGTGCTCGAGGCTGTCGTGCAGTCGTCCAAGCCGCTGCTCATCATCGCCGAGGATGTGGAAGGCGAGGCCCTTGCCACGCTGGTCGTCAACAAGTTGCGCGGCGGCCTGAAGATCGCTGCCGTCAAGGCTCCCGGCTTCGGCGATCGCCGCAAGGCCATGCTGGAGGACATCGCCATCCTCACCGGTGGCACCGCGATCAGCGAGGATCTCGGCATCAAGCTGGAAAATGTGACCTTGCAGATGCTTGGTCGCGCCAAGAAGGTGGTGATCGAGAAGGAAAACACTACCATCGTCGACGGTTCGGGCAAGAAGGAAGAAATCGAAGGGCGCGTGAAACAGATCAAGGCCCAGATCGAGGAAACCACCTCCGACTACGATCGCGAGAAGCTGCAGGAGCGTCTTGCCAAGCTGAGTGGCGGGGTCGCAGTAATCCGCGTCGGCGGCTCGACCGAGGTCGAGGTCAAGGAGAAGAAGGACCGCGTTGACGACGCCCTGCATGCGACCCGCGCGGCGGTGGAAGAGGGCATCCTGCCCGGCGGCGGCGTGGCCCTGTTGCGAGCAGCCAGGGCCTGGACGGCGTTACCGTCGACAATGAGGACCAGAAGCACGGTGTCGAGATCGTGCGCCGGGCCATCGAGGCTCCCGTTCGCCAGATAGCCGAGAATGCCGGTGCGGAAGGTTCCATCATCGTGGGCAAACTGCGCGAAAAGTCTGAATTCGCCTGGGGTTGGAATGCTCAGACCAGCGAATATGGTGACCTCTACAAGCAAGGCGTGATCGACCCGGCCAAGGTGGTACGCACCGCGCTTCAGGACGCGGCCTCGGTCGCCGGTCTGCTCGTCACCACCGAGGCGATGGTGGCCGAGAAGCCGAAGAAGGAAGCATCCGCGCCCGCCATGCCTGCCGGTGGCATGGACTTCTAGCGTGCTGGCGAAGCGCCCGCTTCCGATATCGGGAGCGGGTGCCTTGCGCAGAGAGCATGGAGACAGCCATGAACGAGATGACCGGCATCGGATTCGTTTCGCCGCCCATACATTCGGCGAACGAGTTCCTTGGTTATGAAACGGAATGCCGCAGCGTCTTGAAGCCGTTGCTGGCGGGTCTGCTGGACATGGCCGAATCCGCTGGCTGGGATCGACGCACCGTCGCGTCGGCGCTGATGTTTCTCGCTGCCCAGCAGGTATCCGCGGCAGGAGCTTCGGGAGACCGCAAGGCATGAAGCCGTCCCTCTCCCGCAACAGGGCGGGAGAGGTTTTCGTACGATGAGGGCGGCCAACCCGATGGCCGCTTCCAGCATCGGAAAGCGAAGTTCGACCTGTGCAGGAACGGATCGCGTCCATCGTCGCGGAAGACGCTCGGCACCTGATTGCCGTTGTTTTGGCCCCCGGGGAGATCAGATGACCTGGACACTCATCGTTTTCTCCTTCCATCGGGTTCAGTGGACAATGTTTCCTGGTCGGCGCCGGACCACATCCAGCATCAGGCTTGACGTTGGCTAACGGGAAGAAAGCACTCAAAACGCCTCGACGTGGTGAACTTACGCATAGCCACAGCCATCTGGTTTCCTTGCTTCTTCCGGGGCGCCGTCCAAGCACGAATGGAACATTTGGCTGGCGCGGGCGTTCGATGCACTCGTGTTGCTGCAGAACGAAAGGTTACATAACCCGAGCAGCCGATGAATATCGTAATGTTCACCAATACGTTCCGGCCTCACATCAGCGGAGTGGCAAACAGCGTCGCCTGGCAGGCGGATGGCTTGCGCGAGATCGGACATCGGGTGCTGGTGGTGGCGCCGGAGTTCCCCGGCATCACTTCGGACGAGCCGGATGTGGTGCGTATCCCGGCGGTCCAGAATTTTCGGGGCAGCGACTTTTCCGTTCCCATTCCGCTGACCCGGCCGCTAAGCGATACGCTTGCCGGTTTCGCTCCCGACATTGTCCATTCGCATCATCCCTTCCTGCTTGGCGATACCGCGCTCAGGGTTTCCGCGTCGTTCGATCTGCCGATCGTTTATACTCATCATACGCGCTACGAACTCTGCAGCTACCATATTGCCCGGGATTCTCCCGTGCTGCAGCGCCTCGTGCTTGGCATCGCGCTCGGCTACAGCGATCTGTGCGATGCGGTCATCGCGCCGAGTCGGAGCATGGCCGATTTCCTCATCGACCGCGGCGTCAAGGCCCCGGTGAATACGATCCCGACAGGCATCGAGATTGACGGATTTGCAGGGGGAGACGGAAATGAGGTTCGCAGGAACCTCGGCATCCCGGCCGATGCCTTCGTCGTTGGCCATGTCGGCCGCCTGGCCCCGGAAAAGAACCTCGACTACCTCGCGGACGCGATCGGCCGTTTCCTGGCCGCCGAGAGACGTGCGCACTTCCTTGTCGTCGGGGGCGGACCGATGAAGGAACCGATCAGCAGATTCTTCGAAGAACACGACCTTGCCGAGCGTATCCATATGCCAGGCGCCTGCGAGGGTGAACGCCTCGCGTCGATGTATGCCGCGATCGATGCCTTCGCCTTCTCTTCCCGTTCCGAGACGCAAGGTCTCGTGCTTGCCGAAGCGATGGCAGCCGGTGTGCCGGTGGTCGCACTTGACGCTTTCGGTGTCCGCGAGATGGTCAGGGACCGGTTCAATGGCCGGCTTCTTCCCGCTGACGTGCCGTCCCACAGCTTCGCCGAAGCAGTGCGGTGGATTGGCGAACTCGATGACAGGAAACGTCGCGCTCTTGGCAAGGCGGCAGGCCGGACAGCGAGACTGTTCACCCGCGAGCGCGCGACAGGCAGCATGCTGGAACTCTACCGCTCGCTGGCGTCGGCGCGAAGGCGGGTCAAAACGCCGAAGGATGGCTCCTGGCAGACGGCCATGCGGCGGATCGAACAGGAATGGAAGATACTGAGCAATGTCGCCCATGCGGTCGGTGACGCCCTTGTGGCGGAATCCGTGCCAGCACCGATGAAGGCGGCGAGACAATCGCACCGCAGCCGGCCCTGATGCGGGTACGATTGCCGTGGTATTGGCCGACAACACAGGATTGGATGGCGATCGCAACGTGTTCTACAGGCACGGAGAACGCTCGATCCGGAGCTTGTCGAGTATTGTGCTTAAGGATTCCGCTCCCGACGACGGTTGTTTCGCAAATTTCCGGGGGCGGGAGACGGCACTTATGCGGGCACACTCAAGAGCGCTATTGGTCAAGCAGCGGACTATGCTCAGGCGCACAGCCGCAAGAAACGGCGGCATATAGACCAAAGGACAGACACCTCCAAGGCCCTTAACATGTTCCTAGATACGATAATTCAATAAGAGCCGATAACCGCCACGCATCATCCTGATGCCGTGGGCGACGAGGCGGCGGGCCTTTTCTTGCGCGGGCCGATTTCCCAATCCCCTTTCGTGCCGCTGAATCCGAGCAGCACTTCGGCGATGGTGCGGTAGCTTTCGCCGCAACATCGCCGAAGGCACCTTCCCACGCCTGATCAAGATCAGCACCAACGGCGCGGGCTGGCATGAATCCGACATCAATCTTTGGATCGCCTATCCTGCCGGATGGAAGCCGCGCAGCGACTTCGATGTCTTCTGATAGCGGGGGCGATGACGGAAAACAGAGGCCGGCGAATGACAACCACGCGCCCAATGGACGGGATACCGGGCACGCGGCCGATGCGTCGAGCGGGTGGACGCGTGGCGCTGACCATTGCCCGCCTGATCGGACGCCAGATCGCGCGGGAGCACTCCGAGGCGTTGCAGGCCGCAAACGACGACAAGCCGTTCAAGACTCGGACAGGCGTGCAGGAAGATCGTCCCTGCGAGGATGACGATCAATAACAGCGGGGATTCCGATCTTCGCCATTGAATGATCGGGGTGGAAGTGCTATCTAGATTATAAATCTAGAAGGAGGCTGATATGGCCTTGAGCATTAAGACCGAGGAGGCGGACCGGCTGGCGCGGGAACTGTCCCGCCTGACCGGCGAAACGATGACGGACGCCATCACGCAGGCCATGCGCGAGCGACTGGATCGGCTGCGCACCGAGCAGGAGGCGCAGAGCGACTACGTTTCCCGTATGAAGGCATTCGTGCGCGAGCGCGCGGGACGTTATGACCGCCGTCCGGTCACGAAGCAGGAATGGGACGAAGCAGTCGGCGACACGCCCGAAGAGCTTGGCTTCTCCCGATGATGGTTGTCGATGCGTCCGCCATCATTGCGATCATGTTTGAGGAGGCGGAAGCGTCTGGCTGCATGACCGCCCTCCAGGCGGATGGTTCCCGCCTCATTTCGGCGGTGAATTATGTCGAGGCGGGCACTGTCATGGCAGGCAGGATCAAGATTGGGGATCGGCACGAAGCAATTGCCGATCTGGATGCGTTTCTGGCCGATTTCCGTATTTCCATTGCTCCCACGGATGAAAGCCTCGCGCGTGCCGCGATGCGGGCGCGTCTGGACTATGGCAAGGGGTTCGGCACACGGGGCGGGCTGAACTTCGGCGACTGCTTTGCCTATGCCCTCGCCAAACGGCACTCGGCCCCGCTTCTGTATGTCGGCGATGACTTCACCGTGACCGATGTCCAATCCGCATTGACGCGGTAGTGAACCGCCAAGAAGAAAGGATTGGAGCTATGACCCGCGCAGTCCTTTACGCCCGCTATTCGTCCGACAACCAGCGCGAGGCGTCCATCGAGGACCAGTCCGGTTTTGCCGGGAACATGCGGCGCGGGAACAGTGACAGATCGTCGGGTTCTTACGAGGATGCGGCTATCTCCGGTGCCAGCACGATCCTGCGGCCGGGCATCCAGCGTCTTATGCGCGATGCGCAGCACGGCGAGTTCAACATCCTCTTGGCCGAGGCGCTGGACCGCATCAGCCGCGATAAGGCGGACGTGGCGACCCTCTACAAGCACCTGAAATTTGCAGGCATCACCGTCGTCATGCTGGTCGAGGGCGAGATTAGCGAGTTGCGTGTCGGGCTGAAAGGCACGATGAACGCGCTGTTCCTCAAAGACCTAGCCATAAAACCCATCGCGGCCTGCGGGGCAGGATGGAGAAGGGCAAGGCAGGTGCTGGCGTTTGACGCGTAGGAGGTAATCTTTTCGGTCGTGTGGTTGACACTCGCGAGGTATTGACTGGCTTTTTGGTCACCGTGGCAAGCATGGCGCGACCATCATCTTTCGACCACTCCTTTTCGATCCAGCGCATGATCGCTTCCAGACCGGATTGCTTCTTGAGCGTTCCTGTCATCTCTTCTTCGAAGCTGCAGGTGTCCGGCCGGTCCGCATGGGCCGGTATTTGCGGTAGATGGTCAGGCTGGCAAGGTACGGCTTGATGTTGTCCAGGGTGCGCTTCCAGACCAACGGCGCGACGCGGAGATCGCAGAATTCGGAAAAACGCTCATCATCAGTTTTTGAGCATTTGGCTCGTCACGTCGCCCAGGCTCTACAGCAAACATTCTCACAGCGACTGGGCCGGTCAGCGCCGGTGGCGATGGCGGCAAGGATTTCGAGATGTTTCGTACCTATATTGCGGTCAGCCGGGATCCAGGCTCCACGTTCGCAGATCGCGCCACGGGTGAGCGGATGAGCGCGACCAGCGTGAGCCGTTGGCGGGTACTGGAGCGCGAACGTGGCGACGTTCGTCCCAAGGCGTTGAGCGGCGACCGCAAGTCGTCTCGGATCGACGCCCACAGGGAGGCCATCCTCGAGGCCCTTGGCTCGGAAGCCGATCGTTGTTGACGGCCGGCCGCCTCAGTCACCCCGTTCACCTCCTCGGCTCCTCCCGTTTCACCTTCTCGACATAGTAGCGTGGCACCTGCTCGTGCTCCCGCTCGCGATAAAACTCGATGCAGAATTCGATGAAGGCCCTGAAGCGCCGCGATACGTGCCGGCGGCGCGAATAGATGAGGTTGATCGCGGTTTCGGGAGAGCGCCAGTCAGGTAATACGGGCACCAAAAGGTTGCTCTGGCATTCCGTTTCCACGAAGAAGCCGGGAAGATAGGCGATGCCTTCGCCCGCCACGGCGAAATATTTCAGCGTCCAGTAGTCGTTGGCCAGGCAGGTGGCCGGCGCCAGGATGCTGACGTCGGAGCGCTTGTCCTTGGCCAGATACCAGGATTGCGGACGGATAGGCTGGCGAAAGACCAAGCCGCGATGTTCCGAAAGGTCGTCGGGCACCTGCGGCGTGCCGTGGCGGGCGAGATAGGCGGGGCTTGCATAAAGGCCGTAGGAGGCCGTCGCCAGCCGCCGGCTGATATAGTCGACATCGGACGGCTCGCCCCAGTGGAAGACGCCGTCGAGCGCCATTTCCGTGACATCGGCGAAAGGCTGGTGCGTGGTCAGGAACACCACGTCGAGCACGACCTGCGGATATTGCTGGCGGAAGGCGTAGAGCAGTTCGGAGGTGATCGTCGTGCCGAACTCGCCGGTGGAGCCGACGCGCAGCGTTCCGGCGACGCCGTGGCGTATCTCGGCCATGGCGGTCGAGGCGTCGTCATAGCTGGCCTGGATGCGCCTTGCATGCAGCAGCAGTTCCGAACCCGCGTCGGTGACGTGCAGGTTGTGTCCCTCGCGGACGAACAGTTCGACGCCGAACTGGTCTTCCAACTGGCGGATGCGGTGGCTGAGCGTGGATTTCGGCAGGCGGTGGAGCCGCGCGGCTGCGGAGATCGAACGGGCGTCGGCGACCTTCACGAAGCTGTCGATAAGGGAGAGGTCCATGGTTCTCGTTCAATTTATTGGACGATATGTCCGATAAATAGCTGGATTTGACCAGTTGCGCAAACGCCGGCGTCACCAAATACTACCCTTTCCATCAGGAGGTGCTTAAGTGACGGACATTCGGGAATTTATTCGCGCGGCGTCGGGCAAGGAGGCCAAAGCAACGCTGGCGGTGCGCGGCGGACGACTTGTCAATGTGGTGTCGGAGGAGATCTACCAGGCCGACATCGCCATCTACGGCGAGCGCATCATCGCCATCGGCGACATTTCCGACCATGTCGGCCCAAATACGCAGATCGTCGACGCCACCGGCAAATATCTGTGCCCCGGCATGATCGACGGCCACCTCCACGTGGAATGCTCGAAGCTGTCGCTCACCAGCTTCGCCAAGGCCGTGGTGCCGCTCGGCACCACCTCGATCGTCTCGGGTCTCGACCAGATCATCGTCGTTGGCGGCCCGGATGCCGCGCGCGAGTTCCTTGACGAGGCGAAGCAGACGCCGCTCAAGGTTTTCTGGGGTGCGCCCTGCAAGACGCCCTACACCATGCCGCGCTCGACAGTGGGCCATTATTTCAGCCCCGAAGACCATCTCGCCACTCACCATTGGCCCGAATGCGTCGGCATTTGGGAGACGGTGCGCGAGTTCATCCAGGAAGAGGATGAAGACGTGCTCAAGGCACTGGAGATCGGCGAGCGGAGTCGCCTGCCGGTGCTCGGCTGCTGCCCGATGACGCGCGGCGCGCGCCTCAACGGCTATATGCAGTCCGGCGTGCGCGCCGACCATGAGAGTTACACGCCCGAGGAAATGCTGGAGAAGCTGCGTGCCGGCATGCATGTCGTGGTGCGCGAATCCTCGATCTCGCATTTCCTGTCGGACAATCTGCGTATCGTCACTGAAATGGGCGTGAAGGCGCTGCGCCGCATCAGCTTCTGCACCGACGATGTGGTGGCGAGCGATATCCTCGCGCGCGGCCATCTCGACAATATGGTGCGCATGGCGATTGCCATGGGCATCTCGCCGATGGCGGCGATCCAGATGGCGACCATCAACGGGGCCGAGGCGCTGCGCATCGACCACAAGGTGGGCTCCATTTCGCCCGGTCGGATCGCCGACATCCTGATCGTCGACGACCTGCGCAATTTCGGCGTCGAGGCAGTCATCGCCAATGGTGCGGTCGCCGCGCGTGACGGCCGCATGGCGGTGGAACTGATGCCGCCGGTGCGCAGCGAGGCGCTGCTGAAATCGGTCAGGGTCGAGCCGGTCACGGCGGCCGATCTCGCCGTTCCCTATGCCGGTGGCGGCGACAGCGCCGACGTGCTGGCGATCGCCGTCACGCCGGAGAAGATCTTCGTGCGCACGCGCCGCGACGTGAAACTGCCGGTCAGGGACGGCAAGGTGCTCGCCGATATCGGCCAGAATGTGCAGTATGTCACCGTCGTCGAGCGCTACGGCAAGACGCGCAACCGCCCGGTCGCCTTCACCTCCGGCTTCGGCCTGAAGACCGGCGCCATCGCCTCCTCGACCGCCCCGGACGACAACAACATCATCTGCATCGGTGCAAATGCCGAGGACATGGCCGTCGCCATCAACCACCTCATCGCCAACAATGGCGGCCAGGTGGTGGTGAAGGACGGCAAGGTCGTCGAGTTCCTGCACCTGCCGATCGGTGGCATCGTCTCCGACATCGATCCGCAGGAGATGGCGGCGCTCGAAATAAGGCTGGACGAGGCGGCGCGCGCGCTCGGCTGCGATCTGCCGTGGCCGTTCATGTACATGTTCGTGCTCCAGATCACCGCCATTCCGGATTACGCCATCACCGACCTCGGCGTGGTGGACTGCGTCAATCTCGAGATCATCTCGCCGCTGCTGCCGGAGCCCGGCGCGACGGCCAGGCCCATCGCCGCAGAATGAGGAGAGGTTCTGCGGTTCGATGAAGTTCAATACGGGAGGAAAAATGAGCTATCAGTCGAACATCGCGGCGCGCGCCGGAAGCCGGGGGCAACCCGGGCTTCACGGCTTCCTCGACCGCTTCTTTGAAATAAGCCGGTACGGATCGACGATCCGTACCGAGATCATCGCCGGCCTGACGACGTTTCTGGCTGCTTCATACGTCATCATTGTCAACCCCTCGATCCTGCAACATGCAGGCATTCCGTTCTCGGCCGGCGTCACCGCGACCGTGCTGGTGAGCTTCGTCGGCAGTTGCGCCATGGGCCTTTATGCCCGCAGCCCCATCCTGGTGGCGCCCGGAATGGGCATCAACGCGCTGTTCGCCTACACGATGGTGATCGGCGCCAAGGTGCCGCTGGAAATCGCGCTCGGTTGCGTGCTGTGGGCGGGCGTGCTGTTCACCATCTTAGCGGTTCTCAATCTGCGCACGGCCGTCATCGAGGCGATACCCGCCGACCTGCGCTACGGTATCGCCTGCGGCATCGGCCTGTTCATCGCCCTCATCGGTCTGGAGAATGCCAAGTTCATCGTCGCCAACCCTGACACGATCGTCGGACTGACGACCTTCAATCCGGTCACCCTGACCTTCATTGCCGGCTTCATCATGACGGTGGCGCTCGTCGTGCGCCGGGTGCCCGGCGCAATGATGGCCGGCATGATCATCACCACCATCCTCGCCATTCCGATCGGCCGCTGGTGGGGTGACGGCAGCGTCTTCTGGCCCGAAACCCCCGACCTGCATACGCTGGTCAACTGGAGCGGAATGCTGGCGGCGCCCGACTTCAGCTTCGTGGGCAGGATCGACCTGCTTGGCGCCTTGCAGGTCGCCTATGCGCCCTTCATCTTCGTGTTCCTCTTCACCAACTTCGTCGAGGCGCTGTCGACCTTCCTTGCGCTGGCGGAAGCCGCCAATCTGAAGGACGAGGATGGCATGCCGCGCAATGTGAAGGAGTCGATGCATGTCGATGCCGTCGCGGCGATGATCTCCGCCCCGCTCGGCACCAGCCCGGCCACCGTCTATCTGGAATCGGGCGCCGGCATCGCCCAGGGCGGCCGCACCGGCCTCGTGGCGCTGGTCTCGGGCGTGCTGTTCCTGCCCTTCCTGTTCCTGTCGCCACTGCTTTCTCTGGTGCCGGCGATTGCCACGGCACCGGTGCTGATCCTGACCGGCCTGTTCATGTCGGAGCCCATGGGCCGCATCAACTGGACGAGTGTAGAGGATGCCATTCCCGCCTTCCTGGCGATTATTCTGATCCCGCTGACCTTCTCCATAACGCTCGGCCTCTCGCTCGCCATCATCGGCTATGTCGTGCTGAAGCTGGTGGCCGGCAAGGCAAGAGAAGTGAAGCCGGTGATGTGGTTCGTGGCGCTGCTTGCAGCCATGCTGGTGATGCAGGTTCAATAGCCGGCAACGATAAGGACGGGGCCGGTCTGGTCCCGTCCGGTTTTGTGATGTGAATTGAAAGGACATGCAGGACATGCTGCAGCCATGGTTCGAAACCGCCCCACGACTGGTCGATGTGGCAATGGGGCGCACGCCGGCCGATCTGGTGATCCGCAACGGCAGGTGGGTCAACGTCTATTCGGGCGAGATCGTGCCCAACACCGACATCGCCGTTTCGGTCGGCCGCTTCGCCTATGTCGGGCCGGACGCCGGCCATGCCATCGGCGAGGCCACCGAGGTGGTGGATGCTGCGGGGCGCTATCTGGTGCCAGGACTGTGCGACGGTCACATGCATGTCGAGAGCGGACTGGTGACGGTCACCGAATTCGCGCGCGCGGTCATCCCGCATGGCACCACCACCATGTTCATCGATCCGCATGAGATCGCCAACGTGCTCGGCCTCGCCGGCGTGAAGCTGATGAACGACGAGGCGCAGAGCCTGCCGATCAACATCCTTGTGCAGGTGCCGAGCTGCGTGCCGAGCGCGCCGGGACTTGAGCGGGCCGGCGCGGAACTGAGCGCCGAGGATGTACGCCAGGCACTGGGCTGGCCCAACATCGTCGGTCTCGGCGAAATGATGAATTTCCCCGGTGTCGCCGGCAACGATGCCAAGATGATGGCCGAGATCTCCGCCACGCAGGCCGCCCGCCTGACGGTGGGCGGTCACTACGCTTCGCCGGATCTCGGCCGTGCCTTCCATGCCTATGCCGCCGGCGGCCCGGCCGACGATCACGAAGGCACCACGGTGGATGACGCCATCGCCCGCGTGCGTCAGGGCATGCGCGCCATGCTGCGCCTCGGCTCGGCATGGTACGATGTCGCAGCCCAGGTCAAGGCGATCACCGAGCGCGGGCTCGATCCGCGCAACTTCATCCTGTGCACCGATGACAGCCACTCCGGCACGCTGGTCAATGACGGGCACATGAACCGCGTCGTGCGCCATGCCATCGCACAAGGGCTGAAGCCGGTCACCGCGATCCAGATGGCGACGCTGAACACGGCCCAGCATTTCGGCCTCGAACGCGAGCTGGGGTCGATCGCGCCGGGCCGCCGCGCCGACCTGATCGTCACTTCGGACCTGACCGAACTGCCGGTCGAGATGGTGTTTGCCCGCGGCAAGCTGCTGGCTGAGGGCGGCAGGCTTGCCGCCGACATTCCGGCCTATGATTATCCGGACAGCGCCAAAAATACGGTGAAGCTCGGCAAGAAGCTGACCGCCACCGATTTCGACATTGCCGCGCCCGGTGCGTCCCAGGTGAATGTGCGCGTCATCGGTGTGGTCGAGAACCAGGCACCGACCAGGGCGCTGCAACGCAAGCTGCCGGTCAAGGACGGACTGGTACAGATGGACTGCGCCAACGATGTCTGCCAGATCGCGCTGGTGGAACGCCACCGTGCCACGGGCGAGGTGGTCAACGCCTTCGTCTCGGGCTTTGGCTACACCGGCGATTGCGCCATGGCTTCCACGGTGGCGCATGACAGCCACCACATGATCGTGGTCGGCACCAACAAGGCCGACATGGCGCAGGCCGCGAACCGCCTGCAGGAGGTTGGCGGCGGCATCGTCATGATCTCCGGGGGCAGGGAGGTTGCGCTGGTCGAGCTGCCCGTCGCTGGCCTGATGTCGGACGAGCGCGCGGAAGCTGTGGCCGACAAGGCGGGCCGTCTTGTCGAAGCCATGCGCGAATGCGGCTGTAGGCTCAACAACGCCTATATGCAGCACTCTTTGCTGGCGCTGGTTGTCATCCCCGAACTGCGCATTTCCGACATGGGCCTGATCGACGTGACGAAATTCGCGAAGACCGAGGTTATCGTCAACGCACCTAAATAGCTGCCGGGCCGTCTCCGCAAGTTTGCAGAGGCCACGTGACGGCTACGGTTGTGTTGCAAACTTTTTGATAGCCATAAAGAGAGCAGTTACCTGACGGATTTCAGGCGGCGATTGCCTCGAATTGTTCTTTGAAGGAAGCGGCCGGGTTGAAGGCGAAGCGGCCCTGCCGCTTTCCGCATCATATGGACCATCTCCATGCCCCCCAGTGTAACGGCTGCCGTCGTGAAGGACTTGCAACCCGACATGGGTCGCACCCGGCGCTTGATGCGCCGATGATTCTGCCCGATCCGGCTGTTGAGGTATTGGCTCTTGCGATGCTGACTGGCTTCAGCGCTCGCCGCAACTTATCCCGCAAGCGGCTCCCGGCATCGTAGGAGGTGATCTCCTCCCGGTTGGTCCGGCTACCCGTCGATGACGATGCGGTCTGACCTGCCGTGGCGCTGCAAAGCCTTTAGTCCAGACCAGAGGCGAGGTACCAGCAAACGCACAGCAGGATCATTGATCGGTCGAAATGACGGCCTTTGAACATCAAACGGTCTCCTCAAGGGGAGACCTCGTCCGAATTACCACAACGGTTGCAACGCAACCCTGCAATCAACCCTGTCCGGGATAGACATCTTCGCTAACGGGGCTCAATTCCCTTCAAAATCTCCCTACCGCTCACCCATACCTTTGCGATATTGCCGTGAGTAGCGTTGAGGACGATCTTCTGAAACACATCTTCCGGCGTGTCGTAGCCGTCATAGATGTGGATATCGGATTGGGCGGCTTTAGTGTCGAGCAGCAGGGCGTCGAATTCGAAACCGCGCCGGAAGCTACCCGTAGGCAGGTCGAGTGCCTGTGCCCCGCCTGCCGTTGCCAGCCAGAAGGCCTCGCAATGGTTGATGGGTGCGCCGGGGAGGCCTCGTTCCTGCGGCGGAAGATGGGCGTGGACGCCGCTTTGCAGCATTCGCGAGGTGGAAAGGGCGTGGCGGCAGCCATCGAAAAGCGAGGGGCTGTAGCCTCCTGAAATATCGGTTCCGAGCCCGACATGCATATGCCGGTCGAGGGCCGCGCGCAGCGGAAACGCCGCATTGGCGAAATAGGCATTGGAAAGCGGGCAATGGGCGATGCCCGCGCCGCGTACTGCAATCAAGTTCATATCCTCCTCATCGATGAAATTCGAATGGGCGAGGATGGTGCGGCGCGTGAGAAGGCCGAAGCCATCGAGGCTTGCCGCATCACTTTGGCCGAAACGGTCTTCCACAAAGGTTTTCGCCCAATCGCTTTCGGAGCAATGGGTCTGCACATGGCAGTCATAGCGAGCGGCGAGATGGCCGAGTCCCTTCAGGGCTTCGTCGGTACAACTTGGAATGAAGCGCGGCGTGATCACCGGCTGCACCAGTGGTCGCTTGCCCGGTGCCAGCGCCCGCACCGCCTCTATGAAGTGTTCGGTTTCCTTGATCGCCGTGGTTGCGTCGGCATCGCGATAGAAGTCTGGGCACTGGACGGGGTCGTCCATCACCACTTTGCCGATTAGCGCGCGTTGGCCTTTTGCAAGGCATATTTCAGCCAGAGCCAACGATGCGGGACCGTGAATGGTAGCGAAGTAGAGCGCGGTGGTCGTGCCGTTGGCAATCAGTCCGTCGACGAGATCAGCATAGACTGTACGGGCGAAATCGAGATCGGCATATTTCGCTTCCAACGGAAAGGTGTATTTCTGCAGCCAGACCTCGAGTGGAACATCGAGCGCCTTGCCCATCTGTGGCCATTGCGGCGCGTGGATATGCAAATCGATCAGCCCCGGCAGCAGAAACTGGCCGGCCGCAAGCTCCACCAGAGTTCTGTCCGCCCGCGCGGCCTCCTTCTTTTGCTCGTACCCGTCATCGGCGGGAGAGAGGATATCCGCGATACGGCCTTCGGCATCGATTGAAAACAGGTTCTTCTCCAGCACCTCCAAAAGACCGCGCTCCGGCGTGTGAAAGGCTGTCGCGGCAAGTGTGAAAGGGCGCTTTTTCATCCCGATTCCCGTTATCAAAAGAGGGAGAAAGTACAGGATAACCCACAATAAAACCGGTGAGCAAACCCGCGCACCCCTGTTTTTTCTTGCGATGCAATCCCATGATCGACCACCGGCCGGCATGTAACGCTTTGCACGCAGCTGCTCGAATATGAGGAACGGCCGCAATCGAGGGGAACAAGATGGAACAAATCGCGGTGAAACATTCCGAAAGGGAAGTCACACTGATCGCCCAACCGGACGATCCCCTGCCGGCGGGCAAGGCTGCCGCGCTCGGTCTGCAGCATGTGCTGGCCATGGATGTCTACATCGTACCTTTCATCATCGCGTCGGCACTTTCCTTCGGGCTCGGCGACGCCACTTCTTTCATCCAGTCAGCCTTCGTGGCGGCGGGACTCGCCACGCTCATTCAGTCGCAACTGTTCATGCGCTTGCCGGTGATGCAGGGGCCTTCCTTTGTGCCGATCGGCGCGGTGCTGGCAATCGCCTTTGCGGCCGGCGGCGGTCTTTCTGGCCTTTCGGCAGTGATCGGGGCTTTGATTCCGGGCGCGATCCTGATGATCCTGCTCGGTTCGCCGACCAAGATCTTCCACAAGCTCGTGGGCCGCTTCGTGCCACCTGTCGTTGGCGGGACGATCATTATCGTGGTTGGCGTGGCGCTGATGCCGGTCGCCCTCAATTCGAGCGTGTTTGCAGTGCACGGTAGCGCAACGGTTGGTGGCAATATCCTGCTAGCCTTCATTTCGGCGGCGGTTCTGGTCAGCTGCATGCTAACAGGCATCGTGCTTGGCGCGCGCGGAACATGGCTCCGCCTTTTCTCGGTGGTTCTGGCGCTTGCAGCCGGCTGCGTAGCGGCGATTTTCATGGGGCAGCTCAATTTTTCTGGTGTTGCAGCGGCAAGCTGGTTTTCACTGCCACGCTTCGCATTCGCCAGCCTCGAAGTCAGCTTCTCGCTACCGGCCGCCCTTTCCATGCTGATCGTCTATCTCGTAGTGCTGGCGGAAACGACCGGTACTTGGTTTGCGATTGGCGCGGTCACCGGAAAACCACTATCCAACGAGCAGTTGGATCGGGGTGCCACAGGCGAGGGTATCGGCTGCCTGATCAGTGCACTTTTGTGCAGCACGCCGGTGACAGGCTATTCCTCCAATGCCGGGATAATCGCAATCACGGGCGTCGCAAGCCGCGTGGCCTTCGCGGCCGCCGGCATTTTCCTCGTCGTCTTCGGGCTGATCGGTAAGCTCGCAGCCATCATTGCTTCCATTCCCGAACCGGTGATCGGTGGTGTGTTCGGCGTTTTGTGCGTGGTTATCGCCATGAACGGCTTCCGCGTGGTGCGCGCCACCGTGCTCAATGAGCGCAATATGCTGGTGATCGGCCTACCGGTGCTGATGGCTCTGTTCGCCACGCTTGCTCCGCAAGATTTTGTGAAAACGCTGCCGGACTTCATGCAATATCTTCTAGGATCGTCTATCGCCTTCGGTTCAGTCTGGGCAATCGTCCTGCATCAGATACTTCCGGATATCGCGGAATGACCAGGATGATGCCGCGGGCCCGTGCCGCCCTCGACCACAAGCCGGGCTGCTTCCTGCGCCTCGGCAATGGCGAGGATTCTGCCATCCTGCACAACCCGAAATACGACTTCAACGATGGCAACCTGACCGTCGGCGTGGCCCTTTGGGCGCGACTGGCTCTGGGCTCGTTTCCGGCGACAAAGGCGCCTAGAGCTCAACCGTAAAAGAAACGTGTTCGAGCGGTTCCGTTTCAAACGGAACCGCTTTAATTGCTTTCATATGGTATCTGATGCAAACACTGCTATGCGATGCCGGTATAATCGGCAGCGGCGCTGAGGACGGCCCGTACCGACGCGGTCGCGACATCGTCATCGATTCCGACGCCGAAGATTTTTCGTCCATCATGGGTGCGGCATTCAATATAGGCGGCGGCCTGCGCATAGGTGCCCTTCTTCAGTGAATGCTCGTGATAGTCGACGACTTCCAGGTCGATGCCGCAACTGGCCTGCAATGCCGCGACCGCGCTTGATATCAAACCGTTACCTCGCCCCTTTATGGCGATCTCCTTGCCGCGATGTCGAATACGCCCGGCGAAGATACGTGCTTCCCTGCTACGTGCCGGTCTGCTTTCCTTGTAGGTCAGCAGTTCGAAATCGGTGTTCCTATCGAGATGATAAACGTCGCTGAACAGCGACCAGATCATTTCGGCGGTCGTTTCCTTGCCCGTATCGTCGGCAAATGCCTGAACGCGGCGGCTGAAATCGATCTGCAGCGTACGCGGCAGCTTCAGCCCGCGGTCCTGTTCCAGTATCCATGCCACGCCTCCCTTGCCTGACTGGCTGTTGACGCGGATGACGGCTTCATATGTCTCGCCTATATCCTTTGGATCGATCGGCAGATAGGGCATTTCCCATATGCCGTCATTGCGGCTTTCATGCACGGTAAAGCCCTTGCGGATGGCGTCCTGATGGGAGCCGGAAAAGGCTGTATGCACCAGTTCTCCAGCATAGGGATGACGTGGATGAACCGGCAAGGCGTTGCAATGCTCGACCGTGCGCACCACAGAGCGCATCTCGGGGAAATAGAGCTGCGGGTCGATGCCTTGCGTATAAAGGTTCAGCGCCAGCGTCACCAGATCGACATTGCCGGTGCGCTCGCCATTGCCGAACAGGCAGCCCTCGACACGATCGGCCCCCGCGAGCAGAGCCTGTTCCGTCGCGGCAACCGCCGTGCCCCGGTCGTTATGCGGGTGCACGCTTATAATCACGCTGTCACGGCGCGAGAGATTGCGGCAGAACCACTCGATCTGGTCCGCATAGACATTCGGCATCGCCACCTCGACAGTGGCAGGCAGGTTCAGGATCACCTTGTTTTCAGGCGTCGGCTGCCAGACGTCGAGGACTCGTTCGCAAATTTCCAGCGCGAAATCAGGCTCGGTAAAGCAGAAGGTTTCCGGCGAATATTCGAAAGTCCAGCGAGTCTCGGGCTGTTTCCGGCTTTCTTCCAGCATCGCGGTTACACCGCAGACCGCGAGATCGATGATCTCTTCCTTCTCCATCTTGAACACCACGCGGCGAAACAGCGGCGCCGTCGCGTTGTAGAGATGCACGATGGCCTGTCGCGCTCTGCGCAGGGATTCGAAGGTGCGCGCGATCAGGTCGGTGCGCGATTGCGTCAACACCTGGACCGTCACATCCTCAGGGATAAGATCGTCTTCGATGAGCCGACGAACGAAATTGAACTCCGTCTGCGAGGCCGACGGAAAGGCAACCTCGATTTCCTTGAACCCGATCTCCAGCAGCATCCGGTAGAAGCGCATTTTCTTTTCGCCATCCATCGGATCGGCAAGCGCCTGATTGCCATCGCGCAGGTCTGTCGAAACCCAGCGTGGCGCCTGCGTCAATCGCCGGTTCGGCCATTGGCGGTCGGGCAACGTGATCGGGGAAATGAAAGGACGGTATTTGTGGGCGGGGTTATGCATCATGGTAATAAATTCCTTCTGCTGCATCGAGCAGCGAAGTCGTCAATGGGACGGGTACTGACGGCAGGTTACGACCGCCGGGTCGCCATCAGGCCCAACGGTCGCCGGTAAGTCGAAGGAGAAGAGGGAACGAAGCAAGGCGCACGCCATCCAACGGAGCGGTGAATGCCGTCGAAAAAGACATGATGGGGCGGGCGCAAGCGAACACTCGGCAGCTTTCCGGAAAATCCGTTTCTGCGATCCATAATATGCACGCGAGCATTGGCATTCTTGCGCGTAAAGGTCATTATTGAGCGCAAAAGGGCCAACTCATGTCGTTGAATTATCCCGCACCGCTTTCGCTTGCCGTATCCGCCGTCGCGCAGGACGATGTCTCCTTCACCGGTCCGCCGCATCGGCATCAGGATGCGCAACTGATCTATGCGCGATCCGGCGTGGTGTCGGTCACGACCGAAAGCGGCACATGGGTTGTGCCGCCCAACCGTGCGGTCTGGGTTCCTTCAATGGTGGAACATGCAACCCGCAGCCACGGGCCGGTCCAGTTTCGCACAATCTTTGTCCGTTCGGATGCCGCCCGGTCCTTGCCTCCATCCTGCGGCGTGGTGGAAGTTTCGCCCCTGTTGCGGGAGTTGATCCTGCGCCTGGTCGAACTGCAGGGCCACGCCGTCACGGCTTTCGCACAACGCATAAGCGAGCTGTTGCTGGACGAATTGACGTTTCTTCCAACGGAACCGCTCAATCTACCCACGCCCTCGGACCAACGACTACGCGACCTTTGTCGCGTGTTGCAAGCGAAACCGGACACCGACCTGCCACTGGATGCGGCGGCCTCCCGAACCGGGATGAGCAGGCGTAGTTTCATGCGTCATTTCGAACGCGAAACCGGCATGACCTACGGCCGTTGGTGGCAGCAGGCCCGGCTGCTCGCTGCCCTGCCCGTTCTGGCAGAGGGACGCCCGGTTGTAACGGTCGCATTGGACTGCGGCTATCAAAGCGCGAGCGCATTCGCCGCAATATTCAAGCGCAGCATGGGGCGAAGTCCGTCGGGTTACTTCAACGATGCGCTTCGTCAACGATAAAAGCCGGCCACGTCAGCCGTCATCCGTTATGGCGTTTGCTGGCGCTAATCGCTGGGCGAGCTTTTCTGCTACAGTTCCGAATCGTCGGGCGGGCGTTGGAGGAGGATGAGATGAAGTTCGAATCCGCGCTCGATTTGCAGGCGCGCATCTTTTCGCAGATTTTCCAGTTCATCGAACTGCCGGCGATGGCGGGCGTTGCCCGGCCGTCCCCCGGACTGTTCCTCGATCCCATGCTGTTCGAGACGAAATCGGCGCGACCGAGAAGGCCGCCGCGGCAAGGGCTGAACGATATCGCGCTCGGCATCACCGGCGCGCGAGGCGACGAGGCCAGGCTGGCGGTGCTCGTACAGAATCGCAACAAGGTTCGCAGCACGGTGGTCGACGAGATTGTCGGCTTCGCCAGAGGCGAGGCCGATGTGCTTTACATTGGTCGCCAGAAACCGCTTTGGACGACGGTGCGCAACGATCCCATCAGGTCCGGCGTGAGCATTTCCCCGACGACCGTTCCTTATGCCGGCACGCTTGGCTGCTTCTGTCGCGACAATCTGAGTGGCAGGACAGGTATCCTTTCCAACAACCACGTGCTTGCAGATGTCAACGCCGTGGCTGTCGGAACGACGATCATGCAGCCTGGTGCGCGCGACGGCGGCAGGCCGGTGGAAGACGTCATCTGCGAGCTGACCCGCTTCGTGCCGATCCAGTTCGGCGGCTTCCCCAACCGGGTGGATGCCGCGGTCGCTGCGCTCACCGAGCATGGCCGGCGCGAGGACCGCCACACGCTCTATGACAGTTCCGACGAGCCTGCGCCCGCCATCACCCTGCGACCGGATGCACTGGTCGAGGCGGTGCCCGGCATGACGGTATTCAAGACAGGGCGCACAACCCGCCATACGCGTGGCCGGGTGCGCGCCGTCAATGTCAATAACTATCTGGTCGATGTCGGCGTTGGCGTGGCCCGGTTCGACGGGCAAATCGTCATCGAGACCGATATGGCGCCGCAGCCTTTCAGCCGGCCCGGAGACAGCGGGTCCCTGATCGTGGACGAGGAGGGCCGTCCGGTGGCGCTGCTATTTGCAGGGTCGGCTTCGGGCGGCGCCGGAAACGTTGGAATGACGGGAGCGAACCCTATATCATCGGTGTGCGAAGAACTGGGTGTGACGCTGATATAGGTAACACATGGCCGCCACCAAGCACTCCATGGAGCAGGCGCGCGAAATCCAGAAAGCCTTCCAGGAACGGTTCGGCGATCGGAAAGGGCTTCTGGGCATCGGCATCTGCCTCAATCCCCGTGAGGACGACCTTGCCCTCAATGTTTCCGTTTCCCGGAGCGAACAGGCCAGCGGCCTGCCGGCCTCCTTCGACGGCCTCGAGGTCATCGTCGATGTGGTGGGCTCCGTCCGCGCCTACTGACGCCTACGGATCTGTTGCGGTCATGGCCGAGCGCACCGGCTGCCCGGCACGATGATCAAGACCGAGCCTCGAGCCTGAACATGTCGACGAAATCCTGAGCCGCCGGGATATCCCCTTGCACCCCGATGAAGCCCTTGGCAATCAGCAGGGACAGCGGCGCCGTGCCATAGACCGCTGCCGCCATCGCATTGCCGTTTCCAATGAGGACGAAGGGAGCATCGAGCCGGGCAACCGATGCGGTCGACAGGCGGCCATCGACCAGCTCCATCTCAAAGGCTTCCTTTCCGAAGTCGAAACCTGCCAGTGCCCTGCGCCTGCCTGCCCGTTCGTACACCAGGTTCACGCCCATCGAGATCATCAGCGCCGACGGGCTGATGAAGCGCGAGGGATCGTGCCCCGGTACGGTCAATGCCCACCGGCACAATGCTTCCAGGACCGGCAGTAGGCCTCGCCCGACATCGGTCAGGGAATAAAGGCCCAGTCGTTCGTCATGCGCGACGATCCCGGTTTCGTGCAACTGCGCCAGCCGGCCGCTCAGCACGCCGGCGGTGATGCCCGGCAGGCCGGCACGGATCATCTGAAAGCGCTTGGGCGCGAATACAAGTTCGCGGACTGCCAGCAGAGCCCAGCGATCGCCGATCAGGTTCAGCGCGTGCGCGGCCAGACAGCCTTCGTCATAGCGGATCCGCGAGGTTTCATAGTGCTTAGTCATTTTTTAATACTATCAGTTGCTTTTTCGTACCACAAGAGTCATGCTGGGTTATGCGGGGGCTGTGATCCGGTCCGAGAGGAGAGAGAGATGGCCTACTATACCGGTTGTGTTGCAGCCGTTCCGACCGCGAACAAGCAGAAATACATCGAGCACGTGAACGTCGCCTGGCCGCTGATGCGAAACTATGGCGCGACCCGCATGGTCGAGAACTGGGGCGTCGACGTTCAAAAGGGGAAAGTCACCGATCTCTATGGCGCGGTGAATGCCAAGGACGATGAAACGGTCGTTTTCTCGTGGATCGAATGGCCGGACAAGCCGACCGCCGACACTGCTTGGGAAAAGATGCAGAATGATCCGGCCATGAAGGAAATGCCGCAAATGCCGTTTGACGGCAGTCGCATGATCTTTGGCGGCTTCGAGCCGATTTTCGTGGAAGGCACCGACAGAGGCCTCGGCTATATCCAGGGTTTCGCGTTGGCGGTGCCGGAGAAGAACAAGGCCGCCTACGTCAAGTTGGCCAAGGAAGCATGGGAAGGTGCGTTCAAGCCCAATGGCTGCCTGGGCATAGTCGAAGCCTGGGGTGTCGACGTGCCACATGGCAAGCAGACCGACTTCTATCGAGCGACCAAGGCGGAGGAAGGCGAGGTGCCGCTGTTCAGCTGGACGGCATGGGCAGACAGGGCAACCTGCGACGCCGCGGCCAAAGCGATGGAAGCAAGCATGGAGGGACAGGAATTTCCCGAAATGCCGTTTGACGGCATGCGCATGATGTGGGGCGGGTTCGAACCGATCTTCGACTCTGCCAAAAGCCGCTGAGCGTCATCGTCCAGACCGTCAACTGGCTGCCCGAGTTCCCCGCGGCTTCGAGCGCGATCTTCGCGTCCGTTGGGCGCTGGAGGAGATCGGGCAGTCGGGAGATGCCGTGCCGTTACAGGCAGCTATGCAGGAGCGCGCAGAGGGCGATCTCAGAGGCAGCAGCATATGCAGCTCATTCGATGGCGTTGAGGGCACGCCTTTGCCGGTGCATCTCGAGGAAGATGCGATAGTCGCGGTCGAAACGCGCGGCGGCTTGCCTGTTCGGCAACCTGTGCCTTCCGTTCTGCTGCATGCCGATGCAAGCGGCGGCAAGATCCGGATAGAGGCCGGCCGCCGTTGCCGCCAGGCTGGCCGTTCCGGTGAGCACGGAATCGTCCGACAGCGGCTCGACCACGGTGCAGCCGGTGGCGTCGGCATAGAGTTCCATCAGGAGCGGGTTTCGCGTGTGGCCCCCGGTCACATGCAACGTGTCGATCAGATAGCCGTTGTCGTTCATCGTTTCGAGTATGTGGCGAACGCCAAGCGCTATGGAGACGGCGGTGCGCCAATAAAGCCGGCACAGGCCGTCGAACGAGGCGTCGAGTGTCAGGCCGCTGATGACGCCGACGGCGTGCGGATCGGCCAGCGGTGAGCGGTTGCCATGGAAATCCGGCAGCACATGCAGGCGGCCGGCAAGGTCGAGACCTTCGGCGGCGCGCAACTCCATGATGCGGTCCACGATCCGCGCATGCATGGCGACATCTGGCTCGCCGCCCGCGCCGTGGCAGCGGATGATATGGTCGAGCAGCGCGCCGGTGGCCGACTGGCCGCCCTCCGTCAGCCACAGATCCGGCAATGCCGCGCCAAAGTAAGGTCCCCAGAAGCCGGCGAAGGGCTGCGGTTCGTGCGACAGGGCCATGACGCAACTCGACGTGCCGGCAATCAGCGCAAGATGACGGCCGATGCCGGACGCGTCGCCCGCGAAGCGCCCGAGCACGCCCAGCGCGCCGGCATAGGCGTCGATGACCCCGGTGCCGACCACGCATTCCCGCGTCAGGCCAAGCTTATCGGCGGCTTCGACCGACAGCACGCCGAGGCTGGCTCCCACAGGACTGGCACGCCGCGGCAGGTTCGCCCGCTCGAACAGGTCGCCAAGGCCGATCCGGTCGAAGAAATCGGGACGCCACGGCTCGGCCTCATGGGCGAGATAGGTCCATTTGGCGGTGAGCGTGCATTGCGAGCGCGCCGCCGATCCGGTGGCCTTCCACGAGAGGAAGTCGGCTAGGTCGAAGAAATAGCCGGCCTGCGCCCAGCTTTGCGGCAGATGGCGCTTCAGCCACATCAGCTTCGGCGTCGCCATCTCCGGCGACATGACGCCGCCGATGAAATCCAGCACGGCATGACCCGTATGCGTGCATTCATCGGCTTCGGCGATGGCGCGATGGTCGAGCCAGACGATGGTGTCCCAGCGCCGCTCGCCCCCGGTCGAAACGCTCACCTGCCCGCCCTGCCGATCCCGCGCCACCAGCGAGCATGTGGCGTCGAAGGCCAGCCCGACGATTTCGTGCGGGGAGGCCCCGGCTGTTTCGCGCGCCGTGCGCACGGCCGTGCAGATGGCCCGCCAGATGTCTTCCGAATCGTGCTCGGCATGATTGGGAAGGGGCTGGTGCATGGCGATCGGGAAGGCGGCGCGGCCGAGCAGGATGCCATTGCGGTCGAATATGCCGGCCCGCACGCTGCCCGTGCCAACATCGACAGCACAGACATATCCCCTCTTCAACACGCCGCTCTCTTGATCACACGCCTGCAAGGCCGGCCATCGCAACTGTCGGCGACTATAAAGGCCGCACCGGGCGACGCAAGCGGTGAAGGTGGGCGGGGGAGGCCGGCGCTACGGCAAGGGCTGCGGCTTCATGGGTTCGACAAATAGCGGCGCAGGGTTTCGCGTGCGCCGTTCGCCCACAGATCCCGCAAGGCTGCTGCGAAGGCCGCTGAGAAGATGGCCGACTGCCCCACCTCGCCGTAGATGTCTTCCATCGCGAGCCATGCGCCGGGGTCGCTGCGTGCGGCTTTGGCGGTTGCCTGCATGCGGTCCCAGTTCGGGTCGTTCGGCTCGATGGCGGCACCGGAATCTGTGGTGCCGAAGCAGTAGCGGCACCACAGGGCGGATTCGAGCGCCAGCCCGGCAATGCCTTTGCCGGCCTTCAGCCGGTCGACAATGGTGGGGATGATGAATTTGGGCTGGCGGTTGGAGCCGTCGAGGCACAGCCGGCGCACCGTGTCGCCGATCTTCGGATTGGAAAAGCGCTTTTCGATAAGCTGGTAGTAATCCTCGAGGCTGGTGTCGGGTACTGGCGGCACGGTCGGGATGATTTCCTCATGCTCGACTTTGGCCAGGAAATCGCGCACCAGCTTCTCCTGCATGGCCTCGTGGACGAAGTGGATGTCCATCAGCCCGGCAGGATAGGCGATGGCCGCGTGCCCGCCATTGAGGATGCGTATCTTCATCAGTTCGTAGAGCGCCACATCGGCAACGAATTGCACGCCAGCCTGTTCCAGCGGCGGACGCCCGGCGGTGAAGCGGTCTTCCAGCACCCATTGCCGGAAGGGCTCGCAGAAAACCGGCCAATTGTCCTCGACCCCGAAATCGTCCGCCAATATCGCGCGTTCCCGATCCGTGGTCGCGGGCGTGATGCGGTCGACCATGCTGTTCGGGAACGCGACGGTCCGCGCCACCCAGTCCGCGAGTTCGTCATCGACCAGACGGGCGAGCCCGATCACCCCGTCGGCGGTCACCCGGCCATTGTGGGGGATGTTGTCGCAGGACATCACCGTGAAGGGCACGATGCCGGCGGTCCTGCGCCGCATCAGCCCGGCCAGTATGAGTCCGAACACGGTCTTCGGGCTGGCGATATTCGCGGCATCGGCCACGATGCCGGGATGGATGGGGTCGAAATGGCCGGATGCCGGGTCGATGAAATAGCCGCCCTCGGTAATGGTCAGGGAAACGATACGGATCGCCGGGTCGGCCAGCCGCCCGATGATGGCGGCGGTATCTCCCGGCATGATGAAATCGACCATCGCGCCGGTAACGCGTGCCCCGATATGGTCCTCGTCCTGCTCGACCACCGTCGTCAGCCAGTCCTGCTCGATGAGCTTTTCGCGGTTCGGCCTTTCGCCTTCGAACACGCCGGCCCCGACCAGTGCCCAGTCGTGGCCGATGCCGGCGTTGAAGAGCTCGTCCAGATAGACGGCCTGATGCGAACGGTGGAAATTGCCGACGCCGAAATGCAGGATGCCGGGGCTCAGCCTGCCGCGCTCGTAGCGCGGCTTGGCCACCCCGGCGGGAAGTGCTGCGAGGGTTCCTAGAGACAGCTTGACGGTCATGACTGCATTTCCTTCCAAAAGCCGGCACAAGGCCGGGAAGACCCTCAGCTCATCCAGTTGCCGCCATCGACGTTGTAGGTCTGGGAGACGATGTAGTCGGCCTCCGCGCTGGCGAGGAACACGGCCATGCCGGCCAGGTCCTGCGCCGTGCCCATGCGCCCATAGGGCACGGCCTCTCCGACCAGACGCTTCTTCTCGCCGAGCGGGCGGTTCTCATACTTTGCAAAGAGGGAATCGACGTGATCCCAGTGCTCGCCATCGACCACGCCGGGCGCGATGGCGTTGACGTTGATGCCGTGCCTGATCAGGTCGAGCCCCGCCGACTGGGTGAGGGAGATGACCGCCGCCTTGGTGGCGCAGTACACGGCCACCAGCGGCTCGCCGCGCCGCCCGGCTTGGCTTGCCATATTGATGATCTTGCCGCCCTTGCCGCGCGCGATCATCGAGCGCGCCGCTGCCTGCAGTATGAACAGGGTTCCGGCGACATTGACGGAGAAAAGCTTCTCGTAACTCGTCCGGCTGATCTCCACGATGGGCGCGAGGTCGAACAGCGCGGCGTTGTTGACGAGGATGTCGATGCCGCCGGTCTTCCGCTCGACCGCCTTGATCGCGGCGTCGATTGAAGCCTGATCGGTTACGTCGAGATGGATCGCGTAAGCGGCGGGACCAAGCTCCGCCGCGGTTTTCTCGGCGGCCCGATGGTCGATGTCGGCGATAGCAACCGTCGCGCCTTCACGGATATAGGCTTCGGCGAAGGCCTGGCCGATGCCGCGGGCCGAACCCGTGATGAGCGCCGACTTGCCTTGCAGACGCATTCAGATTGCCTTTCCGTTCTGGTCGAAGCGGTGCACCTTCGAGGAAGTGGGGCTCAGATAGACGGTGTCGCCATGCTGAACGGCGAACTCGCCATCCGTCCGCACGGTCAGCGCCCCGACGCCCTCGGCCTGCACGTGGAGGAAGGTGTCGGAGCCGAGATGCTCGGCCACCCCGACGGTCGCCTTCCATGTTCCTTCGCTGGTTGAGATCGTCAAATGCTCGGGCCGGATGCCGATGGTGTGGGCGCCATGCTTGCGGGCGGCCTCGCCCTCGATCAGGTTCATCCGCGGCGAGCCGATGAAGCCGGCGACGAACAGGTTCTGCGGGTTTCTGTAGAGCTCCATGGGCGAACCCACCTGCTCGACCCTGCCGGCATTCAGCACGACGATCTTGTCGGCCATGGTCATGGCCTCGACCTGGTCGTGGGTGACATAGATCATGGTGGTCTTGAGCTGATGGTGCAGTTCGCTGATCTCGAGCCGCATCGTGCCGCGCAGCGCCGCATCGAGGTTGGACAGCGGTTCGTCGAACAGGAAGGCCGTGGGCTGGCGCACGATGGCGCGGCCGATGGCGACGCGCTGGCGCTGGCCGCCGGACAGTTGCCCCGGCCGTCGGTCGAGATAGTCGGTGAGGTTGAGCACGCGCGCCGCTTCCCTGACCTTGCGGTCGATGGTTTCCCGGTTTTCACCGGCCATCTTCAGCGGGAAGGCGATGTTCTTGGCCACGGTCATGTGCGGATAAAGCGCGTAGGACTGGAACACCATCGCCAGCTTGCGCCTGGCCGGCGCCTCGTTGGTGACGTCGCGGCCGTCGATGCTGATGGTGCCGCCGCTGACGTCCTCCAGCCCGGCGATCAGGCGCAGCAGCGTGGATTTCCCGCACCCGGACGGGCCGACGAAGACGACGAACTCCCCGTCCTCTATGTTGAGGTCGATGTTGGGGATGATAGTCGCCGCTCCGAACGACTTGCTGACCTGTCTAAGTGTTATGTTGCCCATGAAATGACTCCGCGAGCGGTGCTGGACTATTTGACGGCGCCGAAGGTCAGCCCGCGCACCAGTTGCTTCTGGCTGAACCAGCCCAGCACCAGGATCGGCGCTATGGCCAGCGTGGAGGCGGCCGACAGCTTGGCCCAGAACAGGCCCTGGGGGCTGGAGAACGAGACGATGAACGCCGTCAGCGGTGCCGCGTTGGTGGTGGTGAGCCGGATCGTCCAGAACGCCTCGTTCCAGGCGAGGATGATGTTGAGAAGCAGCGTGGAGGCGATGCCGGGCACGGCCATCGGCGTCAGCACATAGACGATCTCGCCCCACAGCGTTGCTCCGTCCATGCGCGCGGCCTCGAGGATCTCGCCGGGGATCTCGCGGAAATAGGTGTAGAGCATCCACACCACGATCGGCAGGTTGATGAGCATCAGCATCACCGTCAGCCCGATGCGGCTGTCGAGCAGGCCCCAGTCGCGGAAGATCAGATACATGGGAACGAGCACGGCCACCGCCGGCATCATCTTGGTGGACAGCATCCACATCAGGATGTCCTTGGTGCGCTTTGTCGGTGAAAAGGCCATCGACCAGGCCGCCGGTATGGCCACGAGCAATGCAAGAATGGTCGAGCCGACCGCAATGATCACCGAGTTCATGAACGGCTTGAAATAGTTGTATTGCGACTGGACCTCGCGATAGCTCTCCAGCGTGCCCGAGGGGATAAGGTTGAACCCGGCAATCGCTTCCGTTTCAGATTTGAAGCTGGTGACGATGGTGTAGAGGATCGGGAAGAAGATCAGCAGGGCGACGACCCATGCCGCGATCGTCCAGCCGAGTTTCGTGCCGGTGGGAACGGTGCGGGCCATGGCTGTTCTCCCTATTTGTCCAGGTTCTTGCCAACCGCGCGCATCAGGAAGAAGGCGACGATGTTGGCGAGAATGACCGCGATGATGCCGCCGGCAGAGGCCCCGCCGACGTCGTAGCCGAGCAGTGCGGTGCGGTAGATCAGGAACGGCAGGTTGGTCGAGGCGTAGCCGGGGCCGCCATTGGTGGTGACCAGGATCTCCGCGTAGATGCCGAGCAGGAAGATGGTCTGGATCAGAATCACAACCGTGATCGCGCGCGCCATGTGCGGCAGCGTGAGGTAGATGAACCGGCTGAGCGCCCCGGCGCCGTCCATCTCGGCCGCCTCCTTCTGCTCGCCGTCGAGCGACTGCAGAGACGTAAGCAAGATCAGCGTGGCGAAAGGCAGCCATTGCCAGGCGACGATCAGGATGATCGAAAACAGCGGATATTGCGCGAACCAGTCCACCGGCCTGAGCCCAACGAAGCGGGCGATGTCGGCAAACACGCCGTAGCCGGGGTGCATGAGCATGTTCTTCCACACCAGCGCCGCCACCGGCGGCATGACGAAGAACGGCGATATGACCAGGATGCGCACGATGCCCTGGCCGAAGATCGGCTGGTCGAGCAGCAGCGCCAGCGCTATGCCGCCGATCACCGTGATCAGCAGCACGCCCACCACGATGACCAGCGTGTTCCAGATCGACTGGAAGAAGGCCGGGTCGGTATAGAAGAAGCGATAATTGAACAGGCCACCGAAGCTGACATTCGCCGGGTTCAGCAGGTTGTAGTTCTGGAACGAGAACCACAGCGTCATGGCCAGCGGCACCACCATCCAGACCAGCAGCAGGATGACGGACGGCACCATCATGAAGCGGGCAAGCGTGCGGGTCTGTCGGGTGGCCATGGGGATCACCGCTGCGTCGAACAGTTTCGATACGGTCGAAGGTGGCCGCCCGGACTGGGAACCGGGCGGCCAAGGCGCTGGGAGGCGGCCTTATTTGATATAGCCGGCGCGGGTCATTTCCCGCACCGCCGCGGTCTGGGCGCCGGCCAGCGCGTCATCCACGCTCGACTGGCCGGCCAGGGCGGCCGAGAAGAGCTGGCCGACGGTCGTGCCCAATCCCTGGAACTCCGGAATAGCGACGAACTGGACGCCGACATAGGGCACCGGCTTCACGGTCGGATGCGTGGGATCGGCCGAGTTGATCGAATCCAGCGTCATCTTGGCAAAGGGCGCGGCCTGCTGGTACTCGGGATTTTCGTAGAGCGAGGTGCGTGTGCCGGGCGGAACGTTGGCCCAGCCTTCCTTCGACGCCACGAGTTCGAGATACTCCTTGCTTGTGGCCCAGGCGACGAACTTCTGGGCGGCTTCCGCCTTCTGCGTGCCTGCGGGGATGGCCAGCGACCAGGCCCAGAGCCAGTTGCCGCGTTTGCCCAGCCCGGTGTCGGGCGCGAGCGCATAGCCGACCTTGTCGGCCACGGTGGAGTCGGTCGGGTTCGACACGAAGGAAGCCGCCACGGTGGCGTCGATCCACATGCCGCACTTGCCCTGCTGGAACAGCGCCAGGTTCTCGTTGAAGCCGTTGGAGGAGGCGCCTTGCGGCCCTGCGTCCTTCATCAGGTCGATATAGAACTGCAAGGCGTTCTTCCACTCGGGCTGGTCGAACTGCGGCTGCCAGTTCTCGTCGAACCAGCGCGCGCCGAAGGAGTTCGCCATGGCGGTCAGGAACGCGATGTTCTCGCCCCAGCCCGCCTTGCCACGCAGGCAGATGCCGTTGATGTCGCTGGCGCGGTCGGTCATCTTGCGCGCCGCGTCGGCGATGAACTCCCAGGTCGGCGCTTCGGGCATGGTGAGCCCCGCCTTGTCCATGAGGTCCTTGCGGTACATCACGAACGAGCTTTCGCCATAGAATGGCGCGGCATAAAGCTTGCCGTCGAGCGACAGGCCTCCCGCGATCGCCGGGATGATGTCGCCGGCATCGTAGGTGTCGCCGAGATTGTCGAGCGGCAGGAGCCAATCCTGCTTCGCCCAGATAGGCACCTCATATGTGCCGATCGTCATCACATCATACTGACCACCCTTGGTGGCGATGTCGGTGGTCACGCGCTCCCGCAGGACGTTCTCCTCCAGCGTGACCCACTGGAGCTGGATGTCCGGGTTCTTGGCGGTGAAGTCGTCCGTCAGCTTCTGCATGCGGACCATGTCGCCATTGTTGACCGTGGCGATGGTGATGGATTCGGCATGTGCGCCAAAGGCGATGGCGCTGGCCGAACACAATCCGAGAATGATCGTGTGAAGTCTCATCAAAAATCCTCCCAAGCCAAGATGAGCATTTGCCTTGGCATTGAGCAATTATTCATTTAAAGTGATTTATGTCAAGCTGGATTTACCCCTCGTACCGGAACACGACACAAACTGGCGGTCTCGCTGGCGTAAGTAGCAGGCACGCCAGCGCCCGGATCATCACAACGTCGGGAAGGGAGGTCTATTTCGCCAGAATGGCGGCGGCTGTCCGTTCGTCGGTTATCAGGCCGTTGATCAGGCGCCGGTTCATCGCCGCCACTATGCCGGGCAGCTTGCGCTCTCCCATGGCCAATGCGACCACCAGTGAGCTTTCCCGTGAGGGGATCGGGGCCGACGAGACGCGGTCGTTGGTGATGCCCTCGATCAGCCGCCCCTCATGATCGAAGGCCCAGCCGACGATTTCGGCCACGCCTCCTGCCTTTTGCAGGGCTTTCAGCTCCGCCTTTGTTATGAAGCCGTCCTCATAGAGCGGCGCGTTGGGGCCGAGGTCGCCGATGCCCACGAATGTAACGTCCGCCCTTGCGGCCAGTTCGAGCGTCGGCTGGATCATCGGCTGGCTGAGCAGCATTTCCCGCTCCTGCGGCGACGACGCAATGACCGGCAGCGGCATGGGGAAGGAGCGCGCCTTGACACGGTCCGACATTGTGAAGATCACGTTGTAGAACGCGGCCGAACCATCCGGCGAAATGTTGCCGGTCAGGGACACGACCTTGTGGCGGGGGCAATCCATGGACGGCAATTGCTCGATGGCGGCCTTCAGCGTGCGTCCCGTGCCGATCGCCATGACGATCGGTTCCGTCGAACCCAGGCGCCGTTCGATCTCCGCCGCCGCCGCTTCAGCTATGCCGAGGGTTGTGGATGGCGAGGCGGGATCGCTCGGCGCGACTTCCACCAGATCCAGCGCGAAGCGCGCTCTAAGCCGCTCCGCCAGTTCGAGGCAGTTGGCGATCGGATGATCGACCCGCACCTTGATGAGCCGCTCCGAGACGGCAAGGGACACCAGGCGCTGGGCGGTCTGGCGCGAAATGCCGAGCTTCGCGGCGATCTGGTCCTGCGTGTTGCCGGCCACGTAATAGAGCCAGCCGGCGCGCGCGGCATCGTCCAGCCTGCCGCCGCCGCTTTCAGGTCGATTGTGCATTATTTCCTGATCCTCGCTCGGGCATGGTGCGTTCCTGGCTGCACACCTTACTATGCAAGCTTTCAAGCAATTGTCCATTGAGGAAGCATTTGCTCGGCTGCAATGAGCCGGTGTCCGTCGGTGTCAGCGACAAGAGGCGCGACGGATCACTCCCGGTGCGCCTTGGCCAGGGTTTGATATGGGCGCATCGTTGAATGCGGGAAAGCTGCTATGAAGGGCCTTTCCGTGATTCTCCGTGCCGCCGATGACCGCCACCGCCCTCGAAATCCTCAAGTCCGTCTACGGCTATGATGCCTTCAGGGGGCCGCAGGCGTGCATCGTCGAGCATGTGATTGCCGGCAACAACGCCTTCGTGCTGATGCCGACGGGGGGCGGCAAGTCGCTCTGCTACCAGATCCCTGCGATCGTCCGCCCCGGCATGGGTCTCGTCGTTTCGCCGCTGCTGGCGCTGATGGCCGACCAGGTGGCGGCACTTCGGCAGGCGGGCGTGCGCGCGGCAGGCCTCAACTCCGACCTTTCGCTCGACGAACGCCGCACTCTGTGGCGCGATATCCGTTCCGGTGCACTCGACCTTCTCTATGTCGCACCCGAAACCTTGCTGAGGCCCGACGTTCTGGAACTGCTCGATGGTGTGAGGCTGTCGCTGGTCGCCATCGACGAGGCGCACTGCCTGTCGCAATGGGGGCATGACTTCCGTCCCTCCTATCGCCAGCTCGACGCGGTCGTGGCCCGCTTTGCCGGCACCCCGCGCATGGCGCTGACGGCGACGGCCGACGAGCCGACGCGTGCGGAAATCCTGTCGCATCTCGAAATCGACGAGGCCGATGCCTTCATCGCCGGTTTCGACCGGCCCAACATCCGCTACGCAATCGAGGAAAAGGACAATCCGCGCGCCCAGCTCAAGGAGTTCCTCAAGCGCTACGAGGGCGAGAGCGGCATCGTCTACTGCCTGTCGAAGCGTCGGACGGAGGAAACCGCCGCCTGGCTCCAGGGTCTGGGCTACGATGCGCTCGCCTATCACGCCGGCATGGACAAGGCGGCGCGCGAAGCCAACCAGATGCGCTTCCAGCATGGCGAGGCGGTCATCATGGTCGCCACCGTCGCCTTCGGCATGGGCATCGACAAGCCGGATGTGCGCTTCGTTGCCCACATCGACCTGCCTGGCAGCATCGAGGCCTACTACCAGGAAACCGGCCGCGCTGGGCGCGACGGCCTGCCGTCCGACACGCTGATGCTCTACGGCTACGACGACATCGCGTTGCGCAGCCGCTTCATCGAGGAGTCCGAGGCGCCCGAGCAGCGCAAGCGCATGGAGCGGCAGAAACTCGACGCGCTTTTGGGACTGGCTGAGACGGCGAGCTGCCGCAGGCAGGTCCTGCTCTCCTATTTCGGCGACCATTGCGAACCGTGCGGCAATTGCGACACCTGCGCGGAGCCGCCAAAGCTGTTCGATGGCGCCATCGCCGCGCAAAAGGCCTTATCGTGCATCTATCGCACCGGCGAGCGTTTCGGACAGGCCTATATCGTCGACGTGCTGCTGGGGGTGGAAAACGAGCGCATTGCCCAGTTCGGCCATGACCGCATCTCCACCTATGGCATCGGCAGGGAACACGACAACCGCACATGGCGGGCGATCCTGCGCCAGCTGATCGCGCTGCGCCTGATCGATGTCGACCTCGCCGGCCATGGCGGCCTGTCGTTGGCCCCCGCCGGCCGCGACTTCCTGCGCGACAAGCCGGCGCTGATGCTGCGCG
>WPCJ01056901.1_pt1 | contig 64658 bp, 63 predicted proteins | sample 5399831 | NCBI WGS metagenome assembly WPCJ01 (sample SAMN12869470, study PRJNA574797) | sludge metagenome | isolation source: wastewater treatment of pH10 | place: China:Beijing | collected 2019-05-20
CAACCGCATCGAAATCATGTTCGGTCGTCTGAAAGACTGGCGACGCGTTGCCACGCGTTATGATCGGTGCCCGAACGTCTTCCTCTCCGCCATAGCCCTCGCCGCTACAGTGCTCTTTTGGCTATGAGTCCTGAGCCTAGGGAAATTCTCGCCTTTTCTACGAGCGAGGTTCCCAAGCCAATCAGGAGGATTAGTTTCAATAAAATCTGGCACCTTGAGAAGATGAGAGATTTTTCTAAGTACCGCCAATCGCGTGTAGGCTGGCTGATGCCAAAGCCACCTCAACGGAGGCCGCACCGTTCCAACATGCTGACCGTTGCGTGGTAATCCCACATACTCGTAAAGCAGCGGTGGCCAAGCACCATTGGGACCTGTCCGCGTAGCCAGACCATCGGCTAGATCCAGCACAGCCCGAGCACAGCTCTCCCAAGCCGGTTCCGCAGGAGAAAGCAGCAGGCGTCCAAGCCTCAAGTCTTCCGCGCTGGTCGATACCCGATATGCGACATTATCGTCAGGCCGCTCTAGGATTAGACGGCCACTAGCATAGCGGATTTCACGCTTTCGCGGCCATGGCTGGAGGTACGTTGCATGCTCTAGGCAAACGAAAGCGTAGGGGTGGCACCACTGTGCGCGAATGTATGGTGTCCCTATACCGAGACACGTAGGGCAGTACGCCCACCATTCCTCTCCCGGCAGCCGCGCCGGCTTTTCTGGCACAAGTCCCAACTCCCAGAGGCCAACGATGACATCTGCGGGAGAAGGCCATTCTCTCACCTGACTGTTAGATGCAACATAGGCTAGGACGCCGTCTTCATACCCCTGGTCCAACTCAGATGCTGAGCAGGAAAAATGTAGCGTCAGTTCCGCCTCTGACAGTTCATGGGCATGAGCAACCCGACTTATCCAAAAAGAAGGGGCCTCTTCCGGGTATGGCTCAGGCGCTGAAGGCAAAGTGCCGCTAGTCATTGACGTAACCCGAGTGGCTACGGCTCCTGACTTCGTACGTATCTGAGAATGGCGCCTCCGCGCGCCTCAAAAGTGGCGGATCGATAGTCTCAGTCTTTGAAGTAATCGCTTCTCGAGCGGCGGCTTTTAATAGCCCAAAAATTCTCCCCGCGTGCCCCCGGGTTCGCCCAAAGAGCGTGACCATAAGTTCGGGCGTGACAGGACTTGGTCGCCTTAAAGGGTAGCGGCGGATCGCAGCCTCAACGACGTCAACAACCCAACGCTCCTGCGGCCAAGGGGAGAATTCGTGGATTCGGGTGCGGACTTGTAATTCGGGGTGAGCGCTAAGGAGCTTTCGCTCGCGACGACTGCCAGTCATAATGAGACTACAATTTGCCGCCTCGCAAAATGCTTGCAGATACAAAGCTAGCTTTGACTTTTCTCGATCCGGCAGACGATCAATTTTTCGCACCAAAATAAGTCGCGTACTAGCATCGCGTATAGCTCGAAGTGCCTTACTTTCACTTTGCAGAGAACCACGTGCCGGTCCTCCTACCGCATCTAGCGATCTGCTCAGAGCATGCGTGACCCTGATGGATTCAAATTTGTGGGGAGCATCGATTACGACAGCTTTACGCGCCACACTTGGCATCAGCGTACCGCGTCGCTCAATTTCACGAAGAAGAGATGAAGCTCCACTAAGAGGTGGGCCGACGATCAGGTCATGTACGATGCCATAGACCCTATCAGCGTGCATCGCACGATCTGCCTGAGCAAGAAGCGCTTTAGCTCCTGGCCACAGTACGAAGCCTGAATCCGACACAAACGATAATCGTGTGCCAATACCTTCTAGTGCCACGCTGGCAACGTCATGGTCGAGATGCAACAGATTCATCTAACTCACCATAATCTGTGACCAGGTGCGCAAGCTGTTGTTGTCCGCGACGATCAGATGACCGCCTTGACGTAATCGCTCCCCATCCCTTGCTTCTCGGCGACTTGCCGCCTGGACGCTGACGCGTTGCTCCCGACGCTTCAGGATCTCATTGGGTATTGCGTTTCCGCGAGCTGGCCCAAGTGACAAAGCCTTCCTTCGACGGACCTCTGCGTCCACTTCCCACAGCGTCAGGGATGGCCGATCTTTGTGGCGAATGTTGATGGGAACCCAGATTCCGGTTCGCGATTGGATAAAGAGTGACGATAGGTCGTTCGGATCAAATCGAAACTCAACAGAGTTGGTCCCGTAGCGGCGGAGCTCCGAAAGTACGGGACCGGAGTATTCTAGAGTTTTGAACTGAATCCCTTGGCGTTGGATACGTGCGATCTTGGATGGCAAAAATCCAATGTAAAACTGCTCCATATTGCGAGGCATTCGAGGAGCAATCTGCTGCTCACGACACATGGTCTCCCAGGCCTCGCGCGGCGATATGCCGAGCATGCTGTGTCTTCGTTCATGATAATCGAGGACCTCTTGGGCAAACCACTGCTGCAATTCATCGATTGTAAGCCGAGCTTTGACCTCGCTCTTGTATTTTTCCTTCTGCTTTGGATTGGAGAAGGTTGAGCCGGGAAGGAAGTGAACTCGGCCCATCATGGTGCCGATCAAACGCTCTATGTGTCCGCCGTCCCGAGGCTTGCCAACATCACGAAGCACTAGCTCGACATGATAGTTGGCGCAGCCGCGACGGTAGCCCGCAGCCTTGGCGAATTCACTGGCATTGTCCGTGTGGAGCGCGTCGGGGAGGCCCTGAATCGGCCAGTTACCCGCTATGCCAAGACTCTTCAGCACCTCGTCTTTTGGCGAAACTCCTTGGAGTAACGCCGCCGCCACATTGCGAGACGATGGCGGATCCAACGAGATGTAGAATCCGGCGATCATCCGCGTCGCCACGTCCACGATGAGGGTGAGATAAGGGCGCCCAATGGCGACCCCTTCGATCGAACTCACAACCATCACGTCCATGGTGGTATGGTCGATCTGCCAGACCGCCATTGGACTGCGGACATCGTAACTGCCCGATCTTACGCTCAGCTTCTCTGCGCGAAGAAGCTCACCGCGACAACGCGCAACCTCTCGCTGATCGAAACTATCAAGTCGAGTTTGGATGGCTTTTCTGCTTGGAGGCCGAAGTCCCAGGCGAATGCAGTCCGACTGTATTCGACGAACTGTTTCAGAAAGCGGAATTTTCTGCTTCGACAGGTGATGCTTACGGATTCCGTGATCAATGACGGCCTGTACAGGCGCGGCGAGGCGTAGGCGTCCGGGAGGTTGGCCAGGCGGCGCTGGCAACAGGTCTTCGACTTGACCGTCGTAGCGGCTTAGCCATCGGTAGGTTGTGGCCAACGACGCCCCTAACAATAGGGCTGCTTCCTGTGTCGCGATGCTTCTACGACGGCTGCGGGGTGGCAATTCCGCGACAGAGCGAAGCATTTTTGCCCGGGCTTCAAGCTCAAGCCACTGTGCGTCGGAGCAACTAGCGATACGTTCCAATTTGTTGTCGCGTGCGGGAGCGTGATGAGTTTCGGTCAAGGTAGCTCTCCTCGAGCGCCAATCCTCCCAAGCCACAGGAATGCAATCGGCGTCTCTCGACGTCGCTTGACACCCGGGTCACATAGGGAGAGGATTGGTCGTCGGATATGACGAAGAAGTTTTGAAAGCCCTGCCGCGGCAACGGCGGGGTTTTCGCTTTTTGGGTCTATCGACCGGTCAAGGCTGCCTCCTGATTTCGGACTAATGACGCGGAAGGATTCCGCGATAATCCGCCAGGATCAACTTGAATCTGCATTGCAAATACAGAATCGGGTGTATGCAGAGAATTCTGACACACTATAGGATATATACTTTGATCTTATTCAGCAGATTTGCAGCATGCTAAAGATCGGTTTTTATACCCATTAGTTCATTATTATTTTCTTTTTCACTCAAGCAAAAGCGACCAGAACCAATACCCTCCCCCACCCGGAAGGACTTCAATGTGGATAGGGAGGTCGGGTTCTTATAATGAAGGAAAAATATACATACGTTTGGGTATCTAAGGCGAAACTCGACGCCTGTCAGTCCACAATCGGCGAGAGATAATTCTCAGCGAATGGGGAAACCGACACTCACAGATCATCGACGCTCGCGTCTGCGGCGGCTTTCGCCTCTTCCTTGAGCCAGGCGGCGAAGGCTCTGGCGGGCGTTGACGCGCCGCTGCGCTTGATCAGAACGTAATAAGCTAGCGCCGTGCTGAGCGCGCCGTCGGCGAAAGGCGCCACCAGGCGACCGGACGCCAGATCCCCCGCCACGAAAGCAAACGGCGCCAAGGCCACGCCCTGGCCGTGTGCGGCCGCCTCAATAGCCAAGGCGGTCTGATCAAAGCGCGGCCCTGCCTGGGCGTCGATGCTCGTCAGTCCACGAGCCTTGAACCAGGCCGCCCAGTCCGGACGCGGTTCCTCCAGCTCGCTGGGACGCAGGTGGATCAAGGCATGATGCGCCAAGTCCGCCGGACGGCGTAAGGCGTTCCCGCCCATGGTTAACGACGGAGCGCAAACCGGGGTTACGTCGGCGTCAAGCAGCTTTTCGGATCGCACCCCGGAATAGTCGCCCCGACCATAGCGAACGGCCACATCGACCCGGCCGCCGCTGACGTCGGCGAGGCGCATGTCGGCGGACATCCACACCTCGATCTCAGGGTGCGCGGCTGTGAAACGGGCGATGCGCGGCGCCAGCCATTTCGAGGCGAAGGAAGGCGGCACGCTGACCGCCAGGGCGTGACGGCGATCGGGGCGATACAGCAGATCCCCTGCCCGTTTCAGATAGTCGAAACCGTCACGCAGCAAGGGATAGAGTTCAGCGCCCAGCTCGGTCAGGGCGATCTGACGGCCTTCGCGGTGGAACAGCGGCGCGCCGGCGTGTTCCTCTAGGATGCGGATCTGCTGGCTGATGGCGCCTGGTGTGACCGACAGCTCTTCGGCGGCGCGTGTGATGTTCAGGCGACGTGCGGCCGCCTCGAACGCCTTCAGGGCGTTGAGCGGCGGAATCCGACTTTCGACGGCGATCTCCTTGCGGCGGGTCATCGACCGATCCAGTCAGGCGTCGGCAGGCCGCGTGCGTTCAGGAAGGCTTGGTCGTAGATCTTGCTGGCGTAACGCTGGCCCGCATCGCACAACACGGTCACGATGGTATGGCCGGGACCGAGATCACGCGCCATACGGATGGCGCCGGCGATGTTGACCCCGCTGGACGGGCCGAGGGACAGCCCCTCCTCTCGCACCAGGTCGAACAGGATGGGCAGGAATTCCGCGTCCTCGATCCGATAAGCGTGATCGACCGACAGGCCGTTCAGGTTGCCGGTGATGCGATTGACGCCGATGCCCTCGGCGACCGAACCGCCCTCGCCTTTCAGCACGCCCTCGGTGAACCAACTGTAGAGCGAGGCGCCCGGCACATCGGCGAGGCCGATCTTCAGCGCCGGGTTCTGTTCGCGTAGATAGGTCGTGGTTCCGGTCAATGTCCCGCCCGAACCCACGGCGCAGATGAAGCCGTCGATGCGGCCGTCGGTTTGCTTCCAGATTTCGGGTCCGGTGGCTTCATAGTGAGCCTGACGGTTGGCCAGATTGTCGAACTGATCGGCGTAGAAGGCGCCGTTCGGCTCGCTGTCGTTCAGTTCCTCGGCCAGACGGCGCGAGAAATGGACGAAATGGTTCGGGCTGGCGAAGGGCGCAGGATCCACCTCGATCAGACGGGCGCCGTGCAGGCGAACGGCGCGCTTCTTCTCTTCCGTCTGGGTGCGCGGCATGACGATGACGACCGGATGGCCCAACGCCGCCCCGACTAGCGCGAGGCCGATGCCGGTGTTGCCCGCCGTGCCCTCGACGATCGTTCCGCCGGGCTTCAACGCGCCCGAGGCGCGCGCCGCGCGGATGATGCTGAGCGCGGCGCGATCCTTGATCGAGCCGCCGACGTTCAGAAACTCGGCCTTGCCCAGGATTTCGCAGCCGGTCGCCTCAGAGGCGCGCTTGAGGCGCACCAGGGGCGTGTTGCCGATCAGGCCGAGGACGTCAGGCGCGACAATCATGGAAAATCCGAACCATGGGGAGGAGCGCTCCTCTTAGCCACAGTTCAGATTTTCTAACAACCGCCCTAGATGTGGATCACGCGGCCATAGGCGTCGAGCGCGGCCTCGTGCATGGCCTCGGACATGGTCGGGTGCGGATAGACGATGCCGTGGATGTCTTCCTCGGTCGCTTCCATGGTGATGGCGGTGACGTAGCCCTGGATCATCTCGGTGACGTCGGCGCCGATCATGTGGGCGCCGATCAGGGCGCCGGTCTTGGCGTCGAAGATGACCTTGACGAAGCCTTCGGTTTCTCCCGCTGCGATGGCCTTGCCGTTCACCTTGAAGGGGAAACGGCCGATCTTGACCTCGCGGCCCTCGGCCTTGGCGCCCTGCTCCGTCACCCCGACCGAGGCGACCTGCGGCTGGGCGTAGGTGCAGCCGGCGATGGGCGAATGGACATTCGGCGTCTTGTAGCCGGCGATGTGCTCGGCGGCGTGGATGCCTTCGTGCGAGGCCTTGTGCGCCAGCCAGGGCGCGCCGGCGCAGTCGCCGATGGCGTACAGGCCCTTCACATTGGTCTGGCAGTGGCTGTCGGTTTTGATGTGGCCGCGGTCCAGTTCGACGCCCAGCGCCTCCAGACCAATGCCGTCGGTGTTGGCGGTGATGCCGACGGCTGAGATGCAGACCTCGGCTTCCAGGCTTTCAGCCTTGCCGTTGACCTCAAGATCGACCTTCACACCCTTGGAATCCTTGGAGACTTTCGCCACCTTGGCGCCGAGCTTGAACTTGATGCCGCGCTTCTCGAAGCCCTTCTGGGCGGCCTTGGAGACCTCTTCGTCCTCGACCGGCATGACCCGGTCGACGGCTTCCACGACCGTCACCTCGGCACCCAGGGCGCGGTAGAAGCTGGCGAACTCGATGCCGATGGCGCCCGAGCCGATCACCACGAAGGTCTTGGGCAGTGTCTTCGGCGCCAAGGCGTCGCGATAGGCCCAGATCTTGTCGCCGTCGGCCTCGAGCCCGATCTGCGGCAGGGCGCGAGCGCGGGCGCCGACGGCCAGCATGACGGTCTTGGCTTCGATCGTGCGCGAGCCGCCGGCCTTCAGAGCCACGACGACCTTCGGGGCGGCGGCGCCTTTCTCGAGCTTGGCCGAACCTTCGATGACCTCGATCTTGTTCTTCTTCATCAGGAAGCCGACGCCCTGATTCAACTGCTTGGCCACGCCGCGCGAGCGCTGGATGATGGCGTCGAAGTCGAACGAGGCGCCGGAGGCGGACAGGCCGTAGTCCTTCAGGTGCGACAGGCTTTCGAACTTCTCGCCCGACTTCAGCAGGGCCTTGGTCGGGATGCAGCCCCAGTTCAAGCAGATGCCGCCCAGGTTCTCGCGCTCGACGATGGCGACCTTCTGGCCCAGTTGGCTGGCGCGGATGGCCGCGACATAACCGCCGGGGCCCGAGCCGATGACGACGAGATCGAATTCTTGGGCCATGATCAGATCAACTTCTCGATGTCGGCCTTGATGGCCTCGGGTTCAGTCTGGGGCGAATAGCGCGCGATGACGCGGCCTTCGCGGTCGGTCAGGAACTTGGTGAAGTTCCACTTGATGGCCTGGGAGCCCAGGAAGCCGCGCTTCTGTTTGGTCAACCAGGCATAGAGCGGATGCCGGTTCGGCCCATTGACCTCGATCTTGTCGAACAAGGGGAAGGTCACATCGAAGCTGCTGGCGCAGAAGGCGGCGATTTCCGCCGCCCTCCCCGGCTCCTGTTGGCCGAACTGGTTGCAGGGAAAGCCCAGGACTTCGAACGGCGCGTCGGCGAAGTCGCGGTGCAGCTTCTCCAGCCCGTCATACTGACCGGTGAAGCCGCACTTGGACGCCGTATTGACGATCAGCAACGCCTGACCGCGAAAGCGGTCCAGCGACACGTCCGCGCCGTCGATGGCCCGGGCGGAGAAGTCATAGACCGAGGTCATGACCCCTCTCCTCCCTTACGCCAGCATCGCCACGGGATCTTCGATCAGCGGCTTGAACGCCTGCAGGAAGCGGGCGCCCGTCGCGCCGTCGACCACGCGGTGATCGCAGGTCAGGGTCACGGTCATGACGGTGGCCGGCACGATCTGGCCGTCCTTGACGACCGGGCGCTGTTCGCCGGCGCCCACGCTCATGATGCAGCCCTGCGGCTCATTGATGATCGAGGTGAACTGCTTGATGCCGAACATGCCCAGGTTGGACACGGAGAAGGTGCCGCCCTGGAACTCTTCCGGCTTCAACTTGCGCTCGCGCGCACGTTTGGCCAGATCCTTGGACTCGGTCGCGATCTGGGCCAGGCCCTTGGTCTCGGCCTTGCGGATGATCGGGGTGATCAGGCCGCCGTCGATCGCCACCGCCATGGAGACGTCGGCGTTGTGGTGCATGGCGATGCCTTCGGGGGTGTAGGAGGCGTTCGCCTCCGGCACCATTTTCAGCGCCAGGGCGGCGGCCTTGATGACGAAGTCGTTCACCGAGACCTTGACGCCCTGCGGCTCCAGCATCTTGTTCACCTTGGCGCGAACGGCCATCAGTTGGTCGATCTCGCAGTCGATGAACAGCGGGAAGTGCGGCACGTTCTGCACGCTGTCGACCATGCGGCGGGCGACGGCCTTCTTCATGCCGTCCAGCGGGATCAGGTCGTAGCTGCCGTCCGGAATGCCCATCTGCGCCAGCGACAGGGCCTTGCGCGGCTCTGCGGCGGATGCAGCCGTCGTCGCGGCGGCGGCCGGTTGAGCGCCGCCCTTGCCTGCGGCCTCCACGTCGCGCTTGACGATGCGGCCGTGCGGACCGGTGCCCTTGACGGTCTTCAGATCCAGACCGGCCTGGGCGGCCAGACGGCGCGCCAGCGGCGAGGCGAAGATGCGGTCGCCGTCGTCCGACTTCGGCGCGGCCGGAGCGGGCGCCGCTTCAGCCTTTGGAGCCTCAGCCTTAGGCGCTTCCGCCTTAGTCGCTTCGGCCGGAGCTTCGGTCTTCTTGGGCGCAGGCGCCACGGCGTCGCCGGACAGGCGGGCGATCGGCGTGTTGACCTTCACGCCCTCGGCGCCTTCCGGCACCAGAATCTCCAGCACTTCGCCCTCATCGACGGCTTCGACTTCCATCGTCGCCTTGTCGGTCTCGATCTCGGCGATGACGTCGCCCGCCGCGACGGTGTCGCCGACCTTGACGTGCCATTTGGCCAGGACGCCCTCTTCCATCGTCGGAGACAGGGCGGGCATCAGGATATCGGTCATTGGGCGGTCTCCGTCGGCTGGCTGGCTGCAGCCTTTTTGTGCGCGGCGTCCCAACTGTCGCGGATGGCCTTGAAGGCCGTCGGCTGATCGAATCCGTGCATGTCGGCATAGGCATGAGAGAAATGCCAGGCCAGTTCAGCCAGCACCACGCCCATGTTCGCCGGTTCGCGCAGGGCCGGGCGGATGTTCATCCGCGGCCCGTCGACGTTCCACCATACACGGATCAACTCCAGCACCTGTTCGTCGGCGCCATCGAGCCCTTCAGGGATCGACAGAGCCTTGGCTTCCAGGGCGTCCGTCATGCCATCACCTTCTTCACGGCGGCGACGATCTTGTCGACGCCCGGCAGGGACAGGGCTTCCAGGTTGGCGGCGTAGGGCAGCGGCACGTCTTCCTGGTGCACGCGCAGCGGCGGGGCGTCCAGATAGTCGAAGGCGTGTTCGATTACGCGCGCCACCACTTCGGCGCCGACGCCCATCGGACCCCAGCCCTCTTCGGCCGAGACCAGACGGTTGGTCTTCTTGACGCTTTCGACGATGGTTTCGTGATCCAGCGGACGCAGGGTGCGCAGGTCGACGACCTCGACCGAGATCCCTTCTTCGGCCAGCTTTTCAGCGGCCTGAAGGGCGAAGCCGACCATACGGCTGTGCGCCGTGATGGTGACGTCCGTGCCTTCGCGACGAACCTTGGCCTTGCCGATCGGCACCACATAGTCCTCGACGTCCGGCACGTCGAACTCGAGGCCGTACATCATCTCGTGCTCGAGGAAGACGATCGGGTTCGGGTCGCGGATGGCGGCCTTCAGCAGGCCCTTCGCATCTGCGGCGTCATAGGGGGCGATGACCTTCAGGCCCGGAACCTGAGCGTACCAGGCCGAATAGTCCTGGCTGTGCTGGGCCGCCACGCGGGCGGCGGCGCCGTTCGGGCCGCGGAACACGATCGGGCAACGGATCTGGCCGCCCGACATGTACAGGGTCTTGGCCGCCGAGTTGATCACGTGGTCGATGGCCTGCATGCCGAAGTTCCACGTCATGAACTCGACGATGGGCTTCAGGCCCGCCATGGCGGCGCCGACGCCCAGGCCGGCGAAGCCGTGCTCGGTGATCGGGGTGTCGACCACGCGACGGTCGCCGAATTCCTGCAGCAGGTCGCGGCTGACCTTATAGGCCCCCTGATACTGGGCGACTTCCTCGCCCATCAGGAAGACAGCCTCGTCGCGGCGCATTTCCTCGGCCATGGCGTCGCGCAGGGCGTCGCGGATGGTGGTCTTGACCAGCTTGGCGTCGGCCGGAATCTCCGGATCACGCAGTTCGACCTTGGGCTTCACCGGAGCATCGGCAGGCGCGCCGTCGGTCTTCGCTTCGGCTTTCGGGGCCTCTTCAACCTTGGCGGCCGGCGCTACAGCGCCGTCTTCGCCCGCCAGACGAGCGATCGGCGTGTTGACCTTCACGTTCTCGGCGCCTTCCGGCACCAGGATTTCCAGCACTTCGCCTTCATCGACGGCTTCGACTTCCATCGTCGCCTTGTCGGTCTCGATCTCGGCGATCACCTGACCGGCCGACACTACGTCGCCAGCCTTGATGTGCCACTTGGTCAGCGTGCCCTCTTCCATCGTGGGGGACAGCGCCGGCATCAGAATGTCCGTCACGTATCAGGCCTCCACGTAGACGTCGGTGTAGAGCTCGGACGCATCCGGCTCAGGGCTCTCTTGAGCGAACTGCACAGCTTCGGCCACGATGGCCTTCACTTCGTTGTCGATCGCCTTCAACTCGTCCTCGGTCGCCTTGGCGGCGGCGAGCAGCATCTTCAGGTGGTCGATCGGGTCGCGGGTCTTCTTGACCTCGTCCACCTCTTCCTTGGTCCGGTATTTGGCCGGGTCGGACATGGAGTGGCCGCGATAGCGGTAGGTCTTCACTTCCAGAATATAGGGGCCTTCGCCGGCGCGGGCGCGGGCCACGGCGCGGGCGGCGGCGTCACGCACGGCCAGGACGTCCATGCCGTCGACCTGTTCGCCCGGAATGCCGAAGCTGGCGCCGCGCTGATACAGTTCGGTCGTGGACGACGAGCGTTCGATGCTCGTGCCCATGGCGTACTGGTTGTTCTCGATGATGTAGATGGCCGGCAGCTTCCACAACTGGGCCATGTTGAAGCTCTCGTAGACCTGCCCCTGGTTCGAGGCTCCGTCGCCGAAATAGACGAAGCTGACCGAGTCATCGCCACGGTACTTGCCCGCGAAGGCCAGGCCCGTGCCCAGCGCCACCTGGGCGCCGACGATGCCGTGACCGCCGTAGAAGCCGGTCGGCACGTCGAACATGTGCATCGACCCGCCCTTGCCCTTGGACGATCCGCCGATGCGGCCCGTCAGCTCGGCCATGACTTCCTTCGGGTCCATGCCCGCGACCAGCATATGGCCGTGATCGCGATAGCCCGTGATGATCTTGTCGTAGCCCTGCTTGACGCTCTCCTGCACGCCGACGGCCACGGCTTCCTGACCGATGTACAGGTGGCAGAAGCCCCCGATCAGGCCCATGCCGTACAGCTGGCCCGCACGCTCTTCAAAGCGGCGGATGAGGACCATCTCGCGATAGAAACGCAGCAGGTCTTCCTTGGAAGCCTGAGGCGTGTTCGGAATCTTGTCGCCCGCGCTGGGCGAGTTTTTCTGAGCGGCGGCTTTCGCCATCCGGCATCTCCCGGCTTACACCCCTGTATCAGGGACTCTTATCGTTACGGAAAGGGGCTTTAGCAGCCTTCGTTCCCGAAACGCAAAGCAGCCGACCGGGCTGTAACAATAGTTCAGGAGGCGCGCGTCGCGTCAGGGTTGTGGCCGGCCGGGCCGTTCAGGCGGACCACATAGTCACGCGGGTCGGCGAAGCCGATCACCGCCCTCGCCCGTTCTTCCAGCAGATCCTTCGACAGGCTTTCGGTGCGCAGATAGCGAACGCGGACTTCCAGATCCTGACGCTGCTCGGCCAGGCGCATCAGCTGGGTCTGGCGCTGCGCCAGCAAAGCGTCGCGTTCACCGCCGCTTAGCAGGCCGCGTTCACCCGTCAGGGCCTGTACGCCCAGATAGGCGATCAGCAGCAACAGCAGGACGGACGGCAAATAGGGCTTCATCTGCTCGGGCACGGCGGACGCTCCTTCTGAGCGCGCATAAACACGGTGACCTATCAGTGACCGAAAATGCCTAACGAACCGTAGCTTGGCCGTAATTGCGAACGCCGCCCCCGAGGTTCGGAGGCGGCGTCCAGCACATCTTCGTGATGCGGCTTATTTCAGCAGCATGCCGTCGCCGAAATAGGCGGCCTGATCGCCCAGCATCTCTTCGATGCGCAGCAGCTGGTTGTACTTGGCCGTGCGGTCCGAACGAGCCAGCGAGCCGGTCTTGATCTGACCGCAGTTGGTCGCCACGGCCAGGTCCGCGATGGTCGAATCTTCGGTCTCGCCCGAACGGTGCGACATCACGGCGGTGTAGCCCGCGCGGTGCGCCATATCGACGGCGTCCAGGGTCTCGGACAGGGTGCCGATCTGGTTGACCTTGATCAGAATGGAGTTGGCCAGACCTTCGCCGATGCCTGCGGCCAGACGGCGCGGGTTGGTCACGAACAGGTCGTCGCCGACCAGCTGGACACGGTCGCCCAGACGGTCCGTCAGCAGCTTCCAGCCGTCGAAGTCGTCCTCTGCGCAGCCGTCCTCGATCGAGACGATCGGGAAGCGTTCGACCAGATCGGCCAGGTAGTTGACCATGCCCTCGGCGTCGAAGGACTTGCCCTCGCCGGTCAGCTCGTACTTGCCGTTCTTGAAGAATTCGGTCGAGGCGACATCCAGCGCCAGGTGGAAGTCCTCGCCCGCCAGATAGCCGGCCGCCTGGCCCGCCTTGGTGATGAAGGTCAGGGCTTCGTCAGCCGAGGCCAAATTCGGGGCGAAGCCGCCCTCGTCGCCGACGTTGGTGTTGTGACCGGCGTCTTTCAGCGCCTTCTTCAGGGCGTGGAAGATCTCGGCGCCCATGCGCAGGGCTTCCGAGAAGTTCTCGGCGCCCGTCGGCATGATCATGAATTCCTGGATGTCGATCGGGTTGTCGGCGTGGGCGCCGCCGTTGATGATGTTCATCATCGGCGTGGGCAGAATGCGGGCCGAGACGCCGCCAATGTAGCGGTGCAGCGGCAGACCGGCCGAGATGGCGCTGGCCTTGGCCACGGCCAGCGAGACGCCCAGCATGGCGTTGGCCCCCAGGCGCGACTTGTTCTCGGTGCCGTCCAGCTCGATCAGCGCTTCGTCGATGCGGCGCTGATCCTCGGCGTCCATGCCGGACAGGGCGTCGAAGATTTCGCCGTTGACGGCGTCGACCGCCTTCTCGACGCCCTTGCCGCCCCACATGTCCTTGTCGCCGTCACGCAGTTCAACGGCTTCGTGCGCGCCGGTCGAGGCGCCCGACGGCACCGCCGCGCGGCCGAAGCTGCCGTCTTCCAGGATCACGTCCACTTCGACCGTCGGATTGCCCCGGCTGTCGAGAATCTGGCGGGCGACGATGTCGACGATATCGGTCATGAAACTCTGCGCTCTGACTGAGTTGGAAAAGGTGGGGTCGGTTTAGACCAGACCCGCTGAAATCGCCACAGGCGAAGCTGGGGCGGCATATGCGAAAACGGCGCGCGAGAAACTCGCGCGCCGCTGAATTTTTGCGCCCGACCGAAGCCGGATCGCCAGAGGAAGACTTAGTCTTCCTGCTGGGTCAGAACCTGACGGCCTTTGTACATGCCGGTCTTCAGGTCGATGTGGTGCGGACGACGCAGTTCGCCGGTGTCCTTGTCTTCGACATAGGTGTTGGCGCCCAGGGCGTCATGAGCACGACGCATGTTGCGACGCGAGGGGGATACTTTGCGCTTCGGAACGGCCATGTCCGTCTCAATCTCTAAGTCGGTGCGCCGGTGAAGACGCGAAAACAACAGCGGCGGCCCCCCGATAAGAGCCGCCACGCGAGGGCGGGCTTATGCATGAAGACGCAACCGATTTCAAGGGTCTCGACGCAGACTGACGGAACAGGCGTCAAACCCCGACCGTCAGGCTTTGCGCCACGGCCTCGCCGATAGCCAGCGAACTCGTTAGGCCGGGACTTTCGATGCCGAACAGCGCCATCAGCCCCTCCATTCCGTGATTCGCCACGCCATGAAGCTGGAAGTCAGGCTGCGGCTCGCCCGGCCCGTGCAGCTTGGGCCGGATGCCGGCGTAGTCGGGCGTCAGCCGCTCGACCGTCACGCCGGGCCAGAAACGGCGGATATAGCGGGCGAACTCTTCAGCCTTGGCCGGATCGACCGAATAGTCCTCGGTCTCGACATAGGCCAGGTCGGGGCCGAACACGCCCTGCCCGCCCAGATCCTTGCGGTAGTGGGTGCCCAGCGCGCCGGGAATCGGCGGCGGATAGATCAGGCGGTTGAACGGCGCCGGTCCTGTCAGGCGGAAATAGATTCCCTTGCCTAGATGGCGCGCGGGAATGTCTGCCGTCGGGTAGCCCTCGATTCGCGCCGCGACCTCTTGCGCCGACAGGCCGGGCGCCGTGACCAGCAGGCGGCTGGTCAGGGTCATCGCCCCCTCCCCGCCCACACGGATGGAGAATCCTCCGCCTGGCAGGCGTTCCGCCCCCTCGAACGGGGCCGAGATGACGACCGCGCCGCCCGCGTCCTCGATCTCGCCTTGAAGGGCCAGCATATAGCCGTGGCTGTCGAACACCCCGCTCTCGGGCGACAGAATGGCGGCGTAAGCGTTCAACTCCGGCTCCAGCGCTCGCGCCTGGACGCCGGTCAGGTGCTCGAGGCGCTCAACGCCGTTGGTCGTGGCCTGCTGGAAGATGGCCTCGATGCGTTCGACCTCAGCTTCCTCGGTCGCCACGACCAGCTTGCCGCATTTCCAATGATCGACCTTGCGGCTTTCCAGGAAGTCATAGAGGGCGCGCCTTCCCCCGACGCAGAACTTCGCCTTCAGGGAGCCGGTCGGATAGTAGAGCCCGCCGTGGATCACCTCGGAATTGCGCGAGGAGACCCCCTGGCCGATGTGCGGCTCCTTCTCCAGCACCAGCACCGTCAGGCCGCGCCGCGACAGCGTCCGGCCGCAGGCGAGCCCCACAGCCCCCGCGCCTACGACCGTCGCATCGAAGTCGAAAGGCGCGCCCATGGTCCTACCTCTTGCCGTAGAGAGCCTTGGCTCGGCTCTCGAAACACTGGATCAGCTTGTCGACCGCCCGGTCGAAGTTCGCCTGAAGCATCATGTCCAGCATGCGCGACTTGAAGGCGAAGTCGATGGAGAATTCCAGGCGCGTTCCCTGCGGGTGCGGATGGAACTCCCAGCGGTTCTTCAGATGCTTGAACGGACCGCGGATCAGGCCGACCTCGACCTTGGGCGCATGAACGTCGTGACGCACCCATGTCGAGAACTTCTCGGTCAGGAAGGCGAAGCCGACCCCCGCCTCGGCGTCCAGCAGGTGCACGCCCGGCGCCTCGTCCCGCACGTTCCAGACGCGCATGGACGTGATCCACGGCACGAAGTCGGGATAAGCGCGCACGTCCGCCACCAGCGCGGCGAGTTGTTCCGGCGCATAGGGCAGGATGCGCGTTACGCGATGGACGGCCAAAGGATCAGCGGCCGTTCCGGGACGACAGCTGGGCCTCGCGCGCCGCCCGCAGCCGGGCGAAGTCGTCGCCCGCGTGGTGCGACGAGCGCGTCAACGGCGAGGACGACACCATCAGGAAGCCCTTGGCCCTGGCGATGGCCTCATAGGCCTTGAACTCTTCGGGCGTCACGAAGCGGTCGATGGCGGCGTGCTTGCGCGTCGGCTGCAGGTACTGGCCGATGGTGATGAAGTCGACGCCGGCGGAGCGCATATCGTCCATCACCTGCATGACCTCTTCCTTGGTCTCGCCCAGGCCGACCATGATGCCGGACTTGGTGAACTGGTTCGGGTCGCGCTCCTTGACCATCTGCAGCAGGCGCAGGCTGTGGAAGTAGCGGGCGCCCGGCCGGATCTTCAGATAGAGGCGCGGAACCGTCTCGAGGTTGTGATTGAAGACGTCGGGCGTGGCGTCGATCATCACCTCGGCCGCGCCGTCCTTGCGCAGGAAGTCGGGCGTCAGGATTTCGATCGTGGTCTTGGGGGCCTGAATACGGATCTGGCGCACCACTTCGGCGAAGTGGGCGGCGCCGCCGTCGGACACGTCGTCGCGGTCCACCGAGGTGATGACGACGTGGTTCAGCTCCATCTGGGCCACGGCCAGACCGACCTTGGCCGGCTCTTCCGGATCCAGCGGCTGCGGCAAGCCGGTCTTCACGTTGCAGAAGGCGCAGGCCCGCGTGCAGGTGTCGCCCATGATCATCAGGGTGGCGTGCTTCTGGCTCCAGCACTCGCCGATGTTCGGGCAGGCGGCCTCTTCACAGACGGTATGCAGCCCCTTGGAGCGCACGATGTCCTTGGTCGCGTTGTACTGGCCCGAGCCGGGCGCCTTCACGCGCAGCCAGTCAGGCTTCTTCAGCACCGCCGATTCCGGGCGGTTCTGCTTTTCCGGGTGACGAAGCTCGGACGGCTTCTTCTGCAGGGTGTCGATCAGCGTGACCATCGCCGGCGGTCTGGCTCCTGTTTATGAAGGCGGCCCAATTCTTGAGGCTATGTCGGCCTTCCGATGTACAAAGGCAAGGCACAGACGGTTTCAGTCCGAGAACAGAACGCCATCACGCGACGTTACGCATCTTTTCAAGGCGACCTTACGTCACTAGGTTCCGGCCTCTTGTAACCGAGAGAGCCCCCTCAGAGCTCTCCGAAGGAGGACGTGCTTGCTGCGGGCAGCCCTGGACCAAAAGGTCTACGACGAGACTCTGTTCGACGCGCTGGTCGATGCGCGCGCCCGCTACGGCGACAAGGAGATTCTGGAGGACCAGGATCGCCACCCCCTGACCTATACTGGCCTGATCCGCGCCGCCTTCGTGCTGGGCCGCAAGATCGCCAAACTGACTCAGCCGGGCGAACGCGTCGGCGTGCTGCTGCCGTCCAGCGCGGGCGTGGTCGTGACCTTCTTCGCCCTGCACGCCTTCGGGCGCGTGCCGGTCATGCTGAACTTCACCTCGGGCGAGGCCAACCTGACGGCGGCGCTGAAAACGGCGGGCGTGAAGAAGATCCTGTCGGCCAAGCGCTTCGTCACCCAGGCCAAGCTTGACGACCTGATGGAGGCCCTGGGCGAGGTTTCCGAGATCGTCTGGCTGGACGACATCCGCAAGACCATCGGCCTGGCCGACAAGTTGTTCGGCCTCAGCGCCGGCATGGCGCCCAAGCGGTTCCGCGTGAAGACCGACCCGGATTCGGCGGGCGTGGTCCTGTTCACCTCAGGCAGCTTCGGCGCGCCCAAGGGCGTGGTGCTGAGCCAGAAGAACCTGGTCGCCAATGCCCGCCAGGTGGCCGCCCACATCGAGCTGGACCCTGACTGGGTCATGTTCAACCCGCTGCCGACCTTCCACTGTTTCGGCCTGACGGGCGGGGTCATCCTGCCGCTGCTGCAGGGGCTGAAGGCGTTTGAATATCCCTCGCCGCTGCACGCCAAGCAGATCACCGACCTGCTGCCCCAGGTGAAGGCGTCGATCTTGTTCGCGACCGACACCTTCCTGAACCAATACGCCCGCGTGGCTGAACCCGGCGACTTCGCCACCCTGCAGTTCGCCGTGGCGGGTGCGGAAAAGGTCCGTGACGAAACGCGCCAGATGTTCAACACCAAGTTCGGCGGCGTCGAACTGCTGGAAGGTTACGGCGCCACCGAGGCGGCGCCCGTGGTGGCCGTGAACCATCCCGACCGCAACAGGCCAGGCACGGTGGGCCAGATCCTGCCGGGCATGGAATACCGGATCGAGCCGGTCGAGGGCATCGAGGTCGGCGGTCGCCTTTACCTGCGCGGGCCGAACGTGATGGAAGGCTACATCTCGCCGAACGACCCCGACAATCTGGAGCCGCTGGCCGACGGCTGGCACGACACCGGCGACATCGTCGACATCGACGCCGAGGGCTACATCACCATCCTGGGGCGGGTGAAACGCTTCGCCAAGATCGGCGGCGAGATGGTGTCCCTGACAGCAGTCGAGGGCATGGCCGGAGGCGTCTGGCCGACCGGCCACCACGCCGTGGTCGCCGTGCCCGACAGCAAGAAGGGCGAACGCCTGGTGTTGGTTACAGACGTCGCAGGCGCCGAAAGCGCCCGTCTGACGGAATGGGCCCGCGACAAAGGCGCGCCCGAGCTGGCCGTGCCGAAGAAGATCATCAAGGTCGACACCATCCCGGTCTTGGGCACCGGCAAGACCGATTATGTGACCATCCAGAAGATGGTTGAGGATGAACTGAAGCGCGCGTGACAAGGCGCTTGCCGTTCGACGCCAGTGTCATAACCTCGGCTGTCCGGTCCCGCTTGCGGGGCGCTACGGCCGAGGAGACTTCATGGCCCGACGTTCGACATCCCTGGCCAATTGGGAGCCGCATTTTCTCAGCATTCTGAGAATTGTCTCCGGCCTGCTGCTGCTTCAGCACGGCGCGCAGAAGATCCTGGGCTTCCCGCCAGGCGGGCGCGGCGGCGTGGTCGACCTGTCCACGCTGGCGGGCTGGTCCGGGCCGATCGAACTGGTCGGCGGCGTCCTGATGGTGCTGGGTCTTTTCAGCCGCCCGACCGCCTTCATCCTGTCGGGCTTCACCGCCGCGGCCTATTGGATGGTCCACGCGCCGCAGAGCCCCTACCCCATCAACAACGGCGGGGAGTTGGCGGCGCTCTACTGTTTCGTCTTCCTGTATCTGGTCTTCGCTGGACCGGGGCCGTGGTCGCTGGACAACGCCCTGCGCGGCGGCCGCCGTTAAGATAGGTGGCGCGGCGTCCGGTCAGCCGATCCGGACGCCCGTCATCGAGATCGAGCCGCCCTCGATCACGTCGTTGAAGAAGCTCAAGGGTTCGCCCGGCGCCTGCTGGGCGGCCACATAGAGCAGCGGCAGATAATGCTCGTCCGTCGGCACGCTGAGCTGCGCCTGCTCGGCCAGATGCACCCAGTCGATCAGGGCGTCATGGTCGCCCGCCGTGAAGGCGCGCTTGACCGCCTCGTTGAAGTCGACGGCCCAGTCATAGGGTTCGCCGCCCGCCCGCTTCCACGTTCGCAGATTGTGCACGAAGTCGCCCGAACCGGCGACGATCACGCCCTCCTCACGCAAGGGACGCAGGCGCTTGGCCAGTTCATAATGCGCGCGGGCGTCGATGGTGCGATCCAGCGACAACTGCACCACGGGCACGTCAGCGTCCGGCCAGACATGAGCCAGCACGGACCAGGTTCCGTGATCCAGTCCCCACTGCGTCGTCTGAACCGCGCCGGTCAGCTCCGCCACCCGGTCGGCCAGAGCGGGCGAGCCGGGCGCAGGATACTGCATGGCGTGAAGTTCAGGCGGAAAGCCCCCGAAATCATGGATGGTTTCCGGTCGCGCCTGCGCCGTCACGCCCAGCCCGCGCGTCTCCCAGTGAGCCGAGACCATGACGACGCCGTTCGGCTTGCCGATCTCCTCTCCCAGCGCGCGCCAGGCGTCCGCGAAGGGACCGCCCAAGGCGTTCATGGGGGAGCCGTGACCAAAAAAGAGTGCTGGCTGGCGCATGATATTAACCGCGCAGCTTCTTGGGCGTTACGGGTCCAGGGAGAATGAAATATGACGCTCATATAGCAACTGCGTCAGTGCCTGATTTAAGGTTCTCATGCAGCTCTACAAGAGCCTCGTTTCAAAAATCCGCCATGCCGATCGGACAGATGCGCTGATAGAAGGCCGGATCGGCCGGAACCCGCGCGCCCCTCGACTGCAGAAAGCGATGCTCAACCACCATGGCCTGCTGTTCGATGTTCAGGCCGATCCACTCGCAGCGTTCATCCACCGGATAGGCGTAGGCGCCCGGCCCGTCGCCCGCCTTCAGCTTTCCGGTCAGCAGGTTGACGCCGTTCTGGGCCTGCCAGACGTGAACCAGTTCGTGAATGAAGACCGCCTGGGTCCGCAGCGGCGCCTGCGACAAATCCGGCGCCAGGGTCGCCTTGGGCCAGACGATCCAGTCGCGCCCGAACCAGCGTCCCGGCACGAACGCCCGGTCGAACGGCCAGGGCGAGCCCAGGAAGCGGATGTCGTCCAGCCGCAGATCGCGCCCGAACACCTCGCGCGCCAGCGCCGCTTCCCCATGGGCCAGCGGCCGGATCATCGCCCAACCCATTCCCAATGCCAGGGCTCATAGACGTAGGGCACGAAGCCGAACCGCCCGGCGTTCTTGACCAGCCAGCGATAGGTCGGGGTCTGGCTCATATGGCGACGGCTGTGAACGTCGGTGGAATCGACCCCCATGCCTTGCAGGTGGCCGACATACAGGTCGACGGCCGTGCCGGTGCGGTGCGGCGAGCAGGCGGCGCGACGCAGGCCGTCACAATTGCCGTCGCGGGCGCATCGCGCTGCATCAGCCTCAGGATCGCGGAAGGAGGAGAAGACGCGCAACAGCTCCGGTTCTGCAGCGATCTCAGGAACCTCGGCGCGCGCCGCCGCCGCCATGGCGCGATAGGCGTCCAGTACGTCGCGGCGCAGCAGCCGCGTCAGGCGTTCGGCGTGTTCTTCGCCTGTGGTCAGATACGCCAGGTCGCCGACGGGCGGCGGATCGGGGCATTCGCCCCTCACCCGCGCCATGACGAAGGGCCGTCGCTCTTGCCACAGCCCGCGCAACACCTTGAAAGTCGCTTGGTCGAACCGTCCGCTGGCGGCCAGGCCATAGCGCGCCTGAAACGTCGCCAGGGCCTCGGCGAAACCCGCTGACGTCGGATCGCAGGGCGAGCCGACCTCTTGCTGCATCAGCGGCACATAAGCTTCCCAACCCAGTTCCGAAGGCCCGAACGGCGTCCACTCCAAGGCATAGAGCGATATGGCGTTCGCCTCGGCCGTGTCGTCCCATGCGCCAGGCGTCCGGTCGCAGATTTGCGCCGTCGGAATCGGTTCGGGCGCCTCGGCGCGCGCCTGCCCGGCTAAGGCGGCGACGGTCAGGGCGGCGAAGAGAGAAGCGGACGCTTTCCACATGACCGCAGCAGGCCTCAGGATGAGAGTCGCCGCAAGCCCCTGCACAGTCTTCGCGCCTGCGTCGAAAACCTGCATGGTGACGGTTGCGGCCGACTCGCGCCGTGATCGGGCCGTGACCGCATGACCGCAACCGCCGCGCCTTCGTCCGCCATCGCCGCGCCCGACGCGCCGCGCCGATCCAACGCTATCCTGGCCGCCTTCTCAGGCCCGTGCCTGCCGCTGGCGGCCTTCGGCGTGGCCCTGCCGGTCACTCTGCCGGAATTCTACGCCACCCATGTCGGCATGGAGATGGGCATGGTGGCCGCCGTCTTCATGGCCGTGCGGCTGATCGACATCGTGTTCGACCCCTTCATCGGCTGGGGCATGGACAAGACGCGCACGCGTCTGGGCCGCTATCGCCCGTGGATGGCGGTGGCGACGCCGATCCTGATGCTGGCGGCGCTGATGATGTTCGTGACGGTCCAGCCGGGCGCCGGGCCGGTCTATCTGTTCGCCTGGCTGCTGGTGCTCTACCTCGGCTTTTCGATGGGAACCCTGAGCCAGTTGGGCTGGGCCGCCGTGCTGGCGCCGCAGTACGACCAGCGCAGTCGCGTCTACGGCTGGTGGCAGGTGTTCAACATCATCGGCGTGATCCTGATCCTGATCCTGCCCACCATCGTGGTGAAGACGGGCCTGGGAAACTACGTCGACGGCGTTCGCATCATGGGCTGGGCCATCATCATCGCCCTGCCGCTGACCATCGGCCTGGCCATGGTCGCCGTGCCCGAGCCGGTCAACGCGGGCGCCGCACCGCACGGCGGGCCGAGCGCCTACCTGGCCCTGTTCAAGATGAAGACGGTGCGCAAGCTGCTGATCGCCGACCTGTTGCTGGGCATCGCGCCGGGCATCACCGGGTCGTTGCTGTTCTTCTTCTTCGGTCAGATCAAGGGCTACGACCACACCCAGGCGTCGCTGTTCATGCTGATCTACTTCATGGCCGGCCTGGTCGGGGCGCCCATCTGGGCCTGGCTGGCGACCAAGATCGGCAAGGATCGCGCCCTGGCCGTGGCCAGCCTGATCTTCGCCGTCTTCTACGTCGGCGCGACCCTGGTTCCCGGCGGCAACTTCGCCCTGACGGCGGTCGCCATGTTCATCGCCGGCCTGCCCTATGCGGCGGGCTTGTTCCTGTTGCGCGCCATGATGGCGGACGCCGGCGACGAAGTGCGGCTGGAGACGGGCGTGGACCGCACCGGCCTGATGTTCTCCATCCTGTCGGCCACGACCAAGATGGGTCACGTCTTCGCCCTGATCCCCTACGCCATCCTGCCGCTGGTGGGGTTCAGGGCCCTGCCGGGGCCGGAGGGGAACAGCGAGTTCTCGCTGCTGGTCCTGCAGATCCTGTTCATCGCCGTGCCGGGCCTGCTATTGGCGGCCACCGCCGGGGTGCTGAAGGGCTATCCCCTGACGCCGCAGCGGCATGACGAAATCCGCGCCGCCCTGGCGCAAAGAGACGCCGGACACGCCTGAATGACCCACCCCGTCGACCGCCTGAAGGACATCATGGTTCGCCTGCGCGATCCGAACGGCGGCTGTCCCTGGGACGTGGAGCAGACCTTCCAGACGGTCGCCCCCTATACGATCGAGGAGGCCTATGAGGTCGCCGACGCCATCGAGCGCGGCGACATGGACGAGCTGAGGGTCGAACTGGGCGACCTGCTGTTCCAGGTGGTCTTCCACTCGCGCATGGCTGAAGAGGCGGGGCATTTCCGGCTGGAGGATGTGGCCGAGGCCATGGCGGACAAGCTGGTTCGCCGCCACCCGCACGTTTTCGGCGACGAGGCCGCCAAGGCCAGCGGCCCGGCCCAGAAGGCGCGCTGGGAAGATATCAAGGCCGCCGAGCGCAAGGCCAAGGAACAGCATGGCGTGCTGGACGACGTGCCGGTCGGTCTGCCCGCCCTGACACGCGCGGCCAAGCTGACCAAGCGCGCGGGCCGCGTCGGCTTCGACTGGCCCTCAACTAATGAGGTCTTCGATAAGCTGGCCGAAGAGGTCGAGGAACTGCGCGTCGAGATCGCCGCCGGCGACAAGGAGAAGGCGCGCGAGGAGCTGGGCGACCTGCTGTTTGTCGTCGCCAACCTGGCCCGCAAGCTGGAGGTCGAACCGGAAGACGCCCTGCGCGCCGCCAACGCCAAATTCGTGCGCCGTTTCGAATTCATCGAGGCCGAACTGAAGAAGGACGGCCGCACGCCGGAACAGTCCGACCTGCCCGAAATGGACGCCCTGTGGGACGCCGCCAAGGCGGCCGAGCGGGCGTGAACCGGGGGCCGTTCGACCTCATCATCTTCGACTATGACGGGGTCATCGCCGATAGCGAGCTTCTGAACAATGCGGTGATGGCCGAACTGCTCAGCGAGATCGGCCTGCCAACCACGCTGGACGACGCCCTGGCGACCTATCTGGGCAAGCGATGGCTGGACTGCGAGCCCATCATGGCCGAACGGCTGGGCGCGCCCTGCCCGCTCGGCGTGCAGGATGAATGGACGCGCCGCTGCCACGATCGCGCCCAACGTGACCTGACGGCCGTCGCGGGCTTCGACGCCTTCCTGGTTGGGCGAGACGAACGGCGCTGCATCGCCTCTTCCAGCCCGCCCGACTGGATCGAGTTGGGCCTGCGCTGCTTCGGCGCCACGACGCCTTCGCCGGACCGATCTTCAGCGCCGCGGTTCATGTGAGCCGGGGCAAGCCGCATCCCGACCTGTTCCTGTACGCCGCCGACGCCATGAAGGCGGCGCCGCAACGCACTCTGGTGATCGAGGACAGCCCGACCGGCGTCCTGGCGGGAGCCGCGGCGGGCATGACCGTGGTCGGCTTGTGCGCAGGCGGCCATATTCGCGGCGATCACCCCGAGCGCCTCAAGCTGGCCGGAGCACATCAAGTGTTCGACAGCTACGCGGGCCTGGCCGCCTGGATCGCAGACGCCGCCTAGACGTAGCGCAGTTCCTGCAGGTCGATCTCGCGGATCAGCTTGCGCGCTGTCTCTTCATCGATCAGCCGCTGGCGACCCAGGCGCACCAGTTCTTCACGTTCAGCGACAAGACCGATCAGACGGAGACGGCGTTCGATCTCATCGGCGCGGCGGGCCTGGACAACGGCGTCAGCCTCCATGTTGGCCCGCATGTCGATGCGGTGGCGATAGACTTCCATCACCCGCGTCGCCGTCTCGGCGTAGAAGTCAGGGTCGAGTTTGCCCTCGGCCATGGCGTGCTGGGCGTCCTCAATAGCGCGAATGGCGGCCCAGGCGGCGGCGACGCGGGACCGGCTTTCTTCGGCTTGATGATCGTCCTCGGGCGGAAGCTGCACGCCCTTCAGCAGACGCGGCAAGGCGACTGTCGCCAGGACCAGGGAGACGATGATCACTCCCGCCGCAAGGAAGATCGCCAGATTCCGCGCCGGCATGGCCGAGCCGTCCGCCAGATAGAAGGGCAGCGTCAATATGCCCGCCAGGGTGATCGCGCCGCGCACCCCGGCCAGCGACATGACCGCCACCAGCCTCAGGCCGACCTTGGGCGGCGCGCTGCGGCCCTTGCGGCGAAACAGGGTCAGCTTCAGCGACGTCCACACCCAGACAAATCGCAGAACCGCTAGGGCCACAACGATGGCGAAGACATAGACGGCCAGCCACCAGACCTCGCTGTGCTGGGTGGTGCGGATCACCTCCGCCGCGCGGGCCATGATGGACGGCATCTGCTCGCCCAGGATGACGAAGATCAGGCCGTTGGCGACGAACTGCACCGTATCCCAGACCACGGCGCGGCGGATACGCGTGGCGGCTAGCGCTGAACCCTGGCGCTCAGTGAAGCTCATGGTCACGCCGGCGGCCACCGCCGCCAGAATGCCCGAGGCGTGGACGGCTTCCGCCGCCAGATAGGCCGCGAACGGCATCAGAAGACTGATCAGGATCTGGCCGCCGACGTCCTCGCCCCAGCGGCGGCTGATGAAGGCCTTCACCAGGCCGATGGCCAGGGTGACGGTGATGCCGACCGCCACGCCCGCCAGCGCCAGCCAGGCGAAGGTTCCGAAGGCGCTGCTCAGGGAAAAGGCGCCGGTCGTCGCCGCAATAACAGCGATCCGCATACAGGTCAGGCCCGTCGCATCGTTCAACAGCGACTCGCCTTCCAGTATGTGCATCAGCCGCTTGGGGATCGGCGCGCGCCCGGCGATGGCCTGCACCGCGATCGGGTCCGTAGGCGACAGGATCGCCGCCAAGGCGAAGGCCACGGCCAACGGCATGGCCGGGATCATCCAGTGGATCAGGAAGCCCAGGCCGACGACGGTGAAGACCACCAGCCCAAGCGCCAGCTCCAGGATCACCACCTTGTCCCGAAACAGGGCTTCCTTGGGGATGCGCCAGCCGTCCACGAACAGCAGCGGCGGCAGGAACAACAGGAAGAAGACATCCGGCTTCAGATCAACCGACTGCCCCGTGATCAGCACCACCCCCGCCCCCAGGGCGATCTGCACCAGAGGCAGGGCGATGCGCGTGATGCGAGCCACCCATCCCGACAGCACCACGGCCAGCAGCAGGAAGAGGATGGTCTCGATCAGATGCATGACAGGATCAGTCGATCACATCCGGATACAGCCGTTCAAGCCGCCCCAGCGCGGCGGGATGCAGGCGGACCGTCAGGTGGACCCGGCCCTCATCGTCCGTCTCGCGCCCCGTCACCCGGCCGTTGGCGTAGAGCCAGGCTAGCAGGTCGCCGCGATGCGGCTCGACCGTCAGGTGGGTTTCCGGATCATCGTCGATCAGCCCGGCGATGGTTTCGCGCAGGGCCTCGATCCCCTCGCCGGTCCAGGCGGAGACGGCCACGGCCTGTCCTTCGCGCGCCAGGCGTTCGGCCTGGCCGACCACGGCTTCGCGGGTTTCGGGCTCCAGCAGGTCGATCTTGTTCCAGACTTCGAGGATGCGGCGCGTCTTGCCCTCGGGCGTCGGAATCTGCTCCAGCACCGCCTCGACGTCCTTGGCCTGGGCGGCGCTGTCGGGCGAGGCGATATCGCGCACGTGCAGGATCAGATCGGCCTCGCCGACCTCTTCCAGGGTGGCGCGGAAGCTCTCGACCAGTTCGTGCGGCAGGTCCGAGACGAAGCCCACGGTGTCGGCGATGATGGCCGGGCGTCCCTGCGGCAGGCGGATGGTGCGCTGGGTCGTGTCCAGGGTCGCGAACAGCAGATCCTTGGCCATCACCTCGGCCCCGGTCAGCCGGTTGAACAGCGTCGACTTGCCAGCATTGGTGTAGCCGACCAGGGCGACCGACGGGAACGGCGCCTGTTTGCGCGCCTTGCGGTGCAGGCCGCGCGTGCGGCGCACCTCTTCCAGTTCGGCCTTCAGGCGAACGATGCGATCGGCGATCATCCGCCGGTCCAGCTCGATCTGGGTTTCGCCGGGGCCGCCCGTGCCGCCGGTGCCGCCGCGCTGGCGCTCCAGGTGGGTCCAGGTGCGGACCAGGCGAGAGCGTTCGTATTCCAGCCGCGCCAGTTCGACCTGCAGGCGCCCTTCGCGGGTGCGGGCGCGGCGGCCGAAGATCTCCAGGATCAGACCGGTGCGGTCGATGACCTTGATGTCCCAGAAACGTTCCAGGTTGCGTTGCTGCACCGGCGTCAGCTGATCGTCGACCACGACCGCTTCAACGTCGGCGGCCAGGATCAGGGCTGAAATCTCTTCCAGCTTGCCCCGCCCGATCAGGGTGGCGGGCGTGACGGAGCGCAGACGCACGATCTCCTGCGCCCGCACGTCGAGGTCCAGCGCCTGGGCCAGGCCCACGGCTTCTTCCAGGCGTTCGGTCGCGTGGCGCGCATTGTCGCCGCGGCGGTCGGGGTGGATGACGACGGCCCGGATCAGCGGGACGGCGTGGTCAATGAGTTTGGAGGTCAATCAGTCTTCTTCGGCGTCGGGCTCGTACAACTGCACGGGCGCGGACGGCATGATGGTCGAGATGGCGTGCTTGTAGACCAGCTGCGATTGGCCATCGCGACGCAGCAGCACACAGAAGTTGTCGAACCAGGTGACGATGCCCTGAAGCTTGACGCCGTTCACCAGGAAGATGGTCAGCGGGGTCTTCGTCTTGCGGACGCTGTTCAGGAAGGTGTCCTGGAGGTTCTGTCGTTTGTCTTGCGACATGGCAGGTTGATCCTGTTCTTGGTCTTTTTAATCGGCGGCGGAATGGCCGCGACGCGGGCGCGTCGCCCGCATCCGCGACCTTAGCCACGCCCCCGCCGATGCGGCAACGCCTTAAATGGCTTCGCGGCGCGCCTGTTCCAGATAAATCTCGCGCAGGCGGGTCGCCACCGGGCCGGGCTTGCCGTCGCCGATGCGGGTTCCGTCCAGCGATGTGATCGGCATGACGAAGGAGCTGGCGGCCGTGACGAAGACCTCGCGCGCGCGCTTGGCTTCCTCGACGCTGAAGGCGCGCTCTTCCAGCTCGATCCCCTCGGCCTCGACCAGCTTCAGGATCGCCGCGCGCGTGATGCCGCGCAGGATGTTGGCCTGGGTGTCGCGGGTCCGCAGCTTGCCGTTCTCATCGATGATCCAAGCGTTGGTCGAAGAGCCCTCCGTCACCATGCCCATTTCATCGAACAGAATGGCCTCATAGGCGCCGTGCTCGCGCGCCGCCTGCTTGGCCAGGGCGTTGGGCAGCAAGCCCACAGTTTTGATGTCGCAACGGCCCCAGCGCATGTCCGGATGCGTGACGCCGGCTGCGCCCTTGGCGGCCAGAGCCTCGCCTTTCTTCAGGTCGATCGACTTGGCGGTGATGATGACGCTGGGCGCCACGTCCTTGGGGAAGGCGTGGTCGCGCGGCGCGGTGCCGCGCGTGATCTGGATGTAGACGATGCCGTTGCGCACCCGGTTCCGGCGGATCGTCTCACGCAGCACGATGCCCAGAGCCTCGGCCGACATGGGAATGTCGATCCGCAGTTCAGTCAGGCTGCGGGCCAAGCGGCTCAGATGGCCCTGATAGTCAGCCAGCTTGCCGTCGAAGACCGACCAGACCTCATAGACGCCGTCGGCGAACTGAAACCCGCGATCCTCGATATGGACCACGGCCTGACCGTGCGGCTGATAGATGCCGTTTACATAGGCGACCCTGGACATCAGGCGCCCTCTCCTTCTTCGTCTCCGCCGCGTGCGGGCGACACGCCCAGCGACTTAAGCTTGCGATGCAACGCAGATCTTTCCATGCCGATGAAGGCGGCCGTACGCGAGATATTTCCGCCGAATCGCATGATCTGAGCCGACAGATACTCCCGCTCGAACACTTCGCGCGCCTCACGCAACGGCAGGGCGATGATGCGGTCGGCGCCCAAGGATGTCGGGCTGGCGGACGACGCCACCTCCTGCGGCAACATGTCCGCCGTGATCGGCTCGTCCGGACCGCCGGTCGCCAGGATCAGCAGGCGTTCGATGTTGTTGCGCAACTGGCGCACATTGCCCGGCCAGGGATGGACCTGAAGCACAGCCAGGGCGTCGTCGGCGATGCGTCGATGCGGCAGCCCTTGAGAGGCCGAAAGACTCTCTACGAAATACTCCACCAACTCGGCGATATCCTCGCGACGTTCCGACAGCGGCGGCACCCGGATCGGCACCACGTTCAGGCGGTGGAAGAGATCTTCGCGGAAGCGCCCCTCGCCGATCTCGATGCGCAGATCGCGCGAGGTCGAGCTGATGACCCGCACATCGACCTGAACGTCCTGTTCGCCGCCGACCCGACGGAAGCGTTGCTCGACCAGGACGCGCAGGATGCGACTCTGACTTTCGCGCGGCATGTCAGCGACGTCATCCAGGAACAGGGTGCCGTTATGAGCTTGCTCGAAAACGCCGATCTTGCGCGGCCGACCATCGACGCCTTCCTCCCCGAACAGTTCGACATCCAGGCGTTCGGGCGCCATCCCGGCGGCGGAAATGGCGACGAACTCGGCTTTAGCACGCGGGCTCGCCTCATGAATTTGGCGCGCCGCCAGTTCCTTGCCGGAACCCGGCGGGCCTGAGATCAGGATGCGGCTGTTGGCCGGCGCGACCTTGGAAATGGTGCTGCGCAGAGTCTGAGCGGCGACGGACTTGCCGATCAATCCGCTGGGCGTCAGCGTCTGGGCGCGCAGGCGTCGGTTTTCACGCTTCAGGGCGGCCGCCTCCAGGGCACGCTCCACCACCACGACCAGCCGGTCGGACTTGAACGGCTTTTCGATGAAGTCATAGGCGCCGCGCTTCAGGGCGCTGACGGCGGTTTCGATGTTGCCGTGGCCCGAGATCATGACGACCGGCAGGTCTTGATCCAGCTCGCGCACGACATCGAGCAGTTCCAGCCCGTCCAGGCCGCCGCCCTGCATCCAGATGTCGAGCACCGCCAGGGACGGCTTGCGCGCCCGGATGGCGGCCAGCGCCTCGTCCGAATTGGCCGCCGTGCGGACCGAATGGCCCTCGTCCTCAAGCAGGCCCGAGACCAGTTCGCGGATGTCCGCTTCGTCGTCAACGACCAGAATATCAGCACCAGTATTACGCATGACGCCTCGCTTAACTCGCCACGCTCGCCGCGCCAGAAGCGCGATGAGCGGACTTATGGTTCTGGGTCAGTGGGAAGATCAGGCATACGCGCGCGCCCGATAGTGTTTCTGCGTCGGCCAGCCGCAACTCGCCGCCGTGGTCCTCGCAGATGCGCTTGACGATGGCCAAGCCCAGGCCTGTGCCCTTCTCACGCGTGGTGACATAGGGCTCAGTCAGCCGGTCGCGATCCTTGGCCGGCAGGCCGACGCCGTCGTCCTCTATGGTGAAGACGGCGCGCTCATCCTCAATGTCGAGCCTGGCGATGATGCCCAGCGCCTCTTCAGCGACGGGATCGCGCGCCCGCTTGGCGCCGACGGCCTCGCCCGCATTCTTCAGGATATTGGCCAGGGCCTGCCCCACCATGCGGCCGTCGCATTGCAGTACGACGCTGGGCAGCGGCTCCACCAGATCCACCCCGATATCAGGAACGGCCACACGCTGGGCGAACACCGCCTCGCGCAGCATTTCAGCCGGGTTCTCCATCGAGAAACGCGGCGCAGGCATACGGGCGAAGGAAGAGAACTCGTCCACCATCCGACCGATGTCGCCCACCTGACGGATTATGGTCTCAGTGCAGCGATCGAACACCTCGACGTCGTCGCCCACGCGCTCGCGATAGCGGCGACGCAGGCGTTCGGCCGACAACTGGATCGGCGTCAGAGGGTTCTTGATCTCATGGGCGATGCGGCGCGCCACGTCGCGCCAGGCGGCGTTGCGCTGAGCTGTGACCAGGCGGGTGATGTCGTCGAAGGTCAGCACCATCTCGCCGCCCTGCCCGCCCTCGATGCGGACCCGCAGGCGCAGGGCCTCGCCGTCGCGGCTGACGTCGATGTCTTCTTCGATATGAGCCTCGCCACGCTCGGACAGTTCGCCCAGTTCCGGCGCCACATCGGCCAGACGAAGGCCCTGCACCTGTTCCGGGTCGAGACCCAGCAACTGACTGGCGCTGTCGTTGATGGCCGAGATGCGGCGCATCCGGTCCAGACCGATCACGCCCGCGCTGACGCCTGACAGAACGGTTTCGATGAACAGGCTGCGACCCTGCGCCTCGTCCGAGGCTGTCTTCAACGCAGCCTGCTGGGTCTTGATGTCCTCGGTCATCCGATTGAAGGCCTCGGACAGGACGATGATTTCAGACGGCGCTCCGGCGTTGTCGACGCGCGCGTCCAGGTCGCCGCCCGCCACCTGATCCGCCGCCTTCACCAGGCGTCCGATCGGCGCCGAGATCGAACTCGCCGCCGACATCGCCAACCAGACTGCGCCCACCAGCACCAGCAGGGCCGTCTCCAGATAGCTGAGCGCAAAGGCCGCCTGGATGCGCGCACGACTTTCCTCGGCGGCGCGATAGGCCGTGATGGACTCCTCGCCGTTGCGCATCCTCTGAATCAAGCCCGGCGCCAACGGTCTCACGACATAGAGATAGGCGTGGCCGTAATCCGGCAAAGGATATAGCGCCCGAACCATGTCGGGGTTTTCCGTCACCGTCGTCGGGGCCACCTCGCCGCCGGCCACGGTTTCGAAAGCCTCACGCGGCGGCGCGACATAGGGCGGCGCGCCCGGCTGTTCGCCGCTGGCGAGAACGCGCCCTTCGTCATCCAGAATGTAGAGCGCCGGATAGCCGAAGAAATCGCCGATCTGAGACAGGGCGCGCGAGAACTGGATCCGATTGTCGAACAGGTCGCGCACTCCGCCCAGTTCAGTCGCCATCGTCTCCAGATCGACCTCCAGCCCGGCGCCTACGTCGGCGACATAGGCGCGGCCGATCTCGGCTCCATTCTCGACCGCCGAACGGACATTGGTGCTGAACCACTGATCCACTCCTCGGTTGACCAGCAGGCCGAACACCAAGGCGATCAGCACGGCCGGCACGACGGAGACGAGCGAGAAAAGCGTGACGAAGCGCAGGTGCAGGCGCGCGCCCGGATCATTCCGATTGCGCGTCAGGCGCAGCACTCGTCCGCCGATCACCGCCGCCAGGCCCGCGATCAGGATCAGATTGGCCAGAAGAATGAACAGCACGATCTGGCTGGCCGCCGTGCGCGCATCGCCGCCCGCCGTAGCGCCCGGCGCGATCGCCACCAGCCAGATGGCGGCGGCGGTGATCAGAAAGGCGATGGCGTAGGCGGTTCCGAACAGGGCCCGGGCGCGACCATCGGCGAGACGGCCCCAGAACGAACGCTCTGGAGTCTGTTGCTCAGCCGTGGAAACGGGCATGTCCGACATCAGGCCACAGCTTCGAACACCTGTGGCTCGTTTTCAACATCGAAGTTGCTCAAATGCGTCACACCTAGCCATAGGTCGATCAGAGCGGCCTCGACCTCTTCGGGGGTCTCCAGGCGACATAGGCGGGCCTTGGCGGCGCGGCGTTCCAGCGGATCGGCAGGCCAGGGCGCCTGTTCGATGTACCAGCCCAGGTGTTTGCGGAACATTTTCAGCCCCAGCGGCAGGCCATAGAAGGCGGCGGACGCCCGCAGATGCTCGATGACGATGGCCAAACGCTCTTCGCGATCCGGTTCCTGAAGCTGAGTCCCGCCGATCAGAGCGCGCTCCAGATGCGCCGCCAACCAAGGCCGTCCATAGACCCCGCGTCCCAGCATCAGGGCGTCGGCGCCCGAACGCTCCAACGCCTCACGCGCCTGTTCGGCCGTGATGATGTCGCCGTTGACGATGACCGGGATGGCGACCGCCTGCTTGACCTCGGCCACGGCGTCCCAGTCGGCGACGCCGGTGTAGAACTGCTTGCGCGTGCGGCCGTGCACCGTGACGGCGGCGACGCCCAGAGTCTCGGCCCGGCGCGCCAGATCGGCGGCGTTGTGGCTGTTTTCGTCCCAGCCCAGCCGCATCTTGACGCTGACCGGGCGGCTGACGGCGCCGACGACCGCCTCCATGATCCGCGCAGCTTGATCCGGCGTGCGCATCAGGGCCGAGCCGCAGGCGGCGCCGGTGACTTCCTTGGCCGGACAGCCGAAATTCAGGTCGATGAGGTCGGCGCCCGCCGCCTCGGCCATGCGCGCGCCTTCGGCCATGGCGACCGGATCGCCGCCGACCAGCTGAATCACGGTCAGGGGCAGGCCCCCGCCCACGGCGGCGCGACGCACAACGTCGGGACGGGCCCGCGCCAGTTCGGCCGCGGCCACCATCTCCGTCGCCACATAGGCGGCGCCGAGCTTTGACGCCAGCACACGGAACGGCAGGTCCGTGATCCCGGTCATGGGCGCCATCAGCACCCGCCCTGCGATCTTCACATCGCCAATCTGCAACCCGGTCGTCATGAGGCTCCTTAGCGCCGAAGAAGGCCCCTCTCGTCAAGCGGAACCGGGACGCCTAGAAGACCGACATGGGATTCTCAGCGATCGTCGTGGCCGCCGGTTCAGGCTCCAGAGCGGGCGGCGGCAAACAGTGGCGCATCGTCGCCGGCAAGCCGGTCGTGCGCTGGCCGGTTGAGGCCTTGCTGGAGGCGGGCGCGCGCGAAGTCGTCGTCGTGATCGCCGCTGACGCTGCATCGGAACTTCAGTCCGCCCTTGCGGGCCTGACCGGGTGGCGGGCCGTCACGGGCGGCGACACGCGGGCCGAATCCGTCTGCGCAGGCCTGTCAGCCCTGACCGGCGCCGATGAAGAGCCGGTGCTGATCCACGACGCCGCCCGTCCCTTTTTGAGCCCTGAGGTGATCGCGGGCCTTCTGGCCGGTTTGGAAAGCGCCGACGGCGCCCTGCCCGCCCTGCCTGTCGCGGACAGCCTGCGCCGAGGCGATCAGGACATGGTCGTCGGCGCCGTAGATCGCGAGAACCTGTGGCGCGCCCAGACCCCGCAGGCCTTCCGCCTGAAGACCATCCGCGACGCCTATGCCGTCTGGCCCGCCGATGAAGCCGCCACCGACGAGGCCGCCGTGGTCGAGCGCGCGGGCGGCCGTGTCCGACTGATCCCGGGCGATCCGCGCCTGATGAAACTGACCTATCCAGAGGATTTCGCCATGGCCGAGGCCCTGTCCGCCACCCGCACCGTCACCCGCATCGGTCAGGGCTATGACGTCCACCGCTGGGGGCCGGGCGCCTCCGTCTGGCTGTGCGGGGTTGAGATTCCACATGACCAGACTCTGATCGGCCATTCCGACGCCGATGCGGGCCTGCACGCCCTGACGGACGCCATTCTGGGCGCCATCGCCGACGGCGACATCGGCGACCACTTCCCGCCCAGCGATCCCAAGTGGAAGGGCGCCTCGTCCGACCGCTTTCTGGTCTACGCCGCGGAGCGTGTGGCCCTGCGCGGCGGGCGCATCATCAATGTCGATGTGACCCTGATCTGCGAGCAGCCCAAGGTGAAGCCGCACCGGCTGGCCATGCGGGAGCGGCTGGCGGACCTGCTGAAACTGCCGCTGGACGCCGTGAGCGTGAAGGCTACGACCAGCGAGGAAATGGGCTTCGTCGGACGCAATGAAGGCCTGGCGGCGCAGGCCGTGGCTGCAATCGAAATGCCCGCCTGAACCTTCGATCAGGCCGGCCGGATCGGCAGGCCGTGCAGTTCGACCCGCAAGCCGCCCAGCGCCGAGGGCGTAAAGCGCACAGCCCCGCCATGCGCCTTCATCGTCGACAGGACGATGGACAGGCCCAGGCCGCTGCCGCCGACAGGGGCGTCGGAGGTGCGGAAGAAGCGGCGGCCCAGACGCTCCAGATCGGCCGTTGAAACGCCGGGACCGTCGTCCTCGACCACCAGAATGGCGTCGTTCCCCTGACCTTCGACCGCGACACGGATACGGCTGCTGGCCATGGCTTGAGCATTGGCCAGCAGATTGGCGACCGCCGTCTCGAAACGATCCGGCTGAACGTAAATCCGGAAGGCCTGATCTAGGACTTCCAAACGCGCATCCGCGTCATTGGCGAGCAGGGCGCGCAGGTCGACCCAGCGCCTATCGTCGGCTTCGATAGCCGCCTCGTCTTCACGCGCCAAGGCCAGAAGCCCCGTCACAAGGCGCGCAGTGCGGTCGACCGAGGTCTGTATCTGCTCCAGCGCGTGTTTGCGCACGCCCTCATCCGTCGCATTGGCCGCGATCTGCGCTTGAACCCGCAGGCCCGCCAGCGGCGTCCGCAGTTCATGAGCTGCGGCGGCGGTGAACTCGGTCTCTCGGCGACGCGCTTCGCTGACGCGGGCGATCAGGTCGTTCAGCGCCGAGACGAAAGGCTGCAAGTCCTTGCCGCCCGGCGCTACATCAACCGGCGTCAGGTCGTCCGCTCGACGACTGGCGAGCGCCTGGGTCATCTGCTGAATGGGCTGCAGGCCCGCCCCCACCGACCACCAGATCAGAACGCCAAGCGCCAGCAGGCCCAGAACAGCAGGCCCCAGCAGGCCGGTGACGACGCTGCCCACCAGATGTTCACGGACCGCGAGATTGTCGCCGACCATGACACGATAGCCGCCTTCGGGCACATGGACGGTGTAGACGCGCCAACGCTCGCCATCGATGACGCGCTCGGAGAATCCATCCTCGCCGCTGGCCAACATGGCGGATGGCGCGCTTCGCGACCGTGCGATCAACTCGCCCTGCATCGACCATATCTGGCAGGCCAGTTGCTGGTCATACGCCGCCAGACGGCCGCCCCCTTCTTCATTGACGACAGGCGACAGGCTGCCCGGCTGAATCATGGACGACACCATCCGGGCCGACTCCATCAGACGTCGGTCCAGCACGCGCTGCACCTCATTGCGTGTCTGAACTTCGACCCAGACGACCGCCCCGCCCCAGACCAAGGCGGTCACCAGCGCCAGAATGGCGAACAGTCGCGTTCGGATGGACATCATTGGAGCTTGTACCCCAGACCACGCACCGTGCGGATGAAGTCGGCGCCCAACTTGGCGCGCAGATGATGGATGTGGACCTCGACGGCGTTGGAGCCGATATCCTCCTGCCAACCGTAGAGGCGTTCCTCCAACTGGCTGCGCGACAGCACCTGCGAAGGGCGCTCCATCAGGGCTTCAAGGATGGCGAACTCGCGCCGCGACAGGTGCAGATCGCCCTCGCCCCGCCAGGCCAGGCGCGACTTCGGGTCCAGCGTCACCCCCTCGTGCGACAGCGCCGGTTGCGAACGCCCCAACAAACGGCGACGAACCGCCCTTAGGCGCGCCGCGAGTTCATCCAGATCGAACGGCTTGCCCACATAGTCGTCGGCCCCGGCGTCCAGCCCCGCGATGCGATCGCGGCTATCGTCGCGCGCTGAAAGGATCACCACGCCGACGTCCATGTCTCGGCGCCGTACGAAGCGCAGGATCTCCAGGCCGTCGCCATCCGGCAGGCCCAGATCCAGCACGACCGCGTCAAAGGTCGAGCTTTCGAGCGCAGCCAGAGCGTCCTCGACCCTGGCGACCGGCTCGACGGTCCAGCCGCAGGCCCCAAGGCCGACACGCAATCCGTCGGCCAAAACCGGATCGTCTTCTACAGTGAGCAATCTCATTGGCTATTGATGCGAACCTCGGCTTAAGCCTGACTTAAGCTCATTCTCCGACCCAAACAGGTATGAAGATCATTTTCTCGCGCCTCCTGGCGGTCCTGGCCGTCCTCATGCTGTCAGCTCCGGCGCCGAGTCTGGCCCAGGGGCTGGGTCAGAGCTTCGGCCAGCCTCTGCTTTCCCCTGAAGAGGCGTTCACCCTCCAGATTTCGCGTGAAGCCGACGGCGACATGGTCTTCACCTGGAAGATCGCGCCGGGGCACTATCTCTACAAGGACCATACGGCCGCCACGGCGCCGGACGGCAAGACTGCGCTTCCCCTTCGCCTTCGAGCCGGAGAAAAAAAGGACGACCCCGGCTTCGGCGTCGTCGACATCTGGCGCGATGCTGGGCGCGCGGTTCTGTCGGCGGACGCGCTGAAGCGCGCGAACGAGCCTGCGTCCATCAACATCACCTATCAGGGGTGTCTGGAAAACTCGATTTGTTATCCGCCGACCACGCGAACGGTCGATGTCCCCGCCCTGCCGAGCGCCCGCATCGCCTCGCGCGAGGCCGAAGCCGCAACGGCCCAGGCCGCAGCCGTACTCGCCTTGCAGAAGACACCGGCGGCTCAGACGACCGACGCCGCAGAAAGCGCCGAAGCGGAACCTGTGCTCATCGATTCATCTGAGCCGGATGTCGTCCTTCCCGCAGCCGCCATCCAGTTGCAACAGGATCAGGGCTTCGTTGACCGGCTGTCGCGCCAGGGAGGAACGGTCTGGGTGCTGCTGGCCTTTTTCGGCTTCGGCGTGTTGCTGGCGTTCACGCCCTGCGTCTTTCCCATGTACCCCATCCTGGCGGGCGTCATCGGACGGGGCGTGGACGGGCAAGGCACGCGACGCGGCCTGCTGCTGTCGGTCGCCTATGTCCTGGGTCTGGCTGTGGCTTTCGGCCTGCTGGGCGTCGCCGCCGCCTGGTCGGGTCAGAATCTGCAGATGGTGTTGCAATCGCCCTGGGCCGTAGGCGGCCTGGCCGTCGTTTTCACAGTCCTCGCAGTTTCCATGTTCGGCGCCTTCGAGCTTCAACTGCCCTTAGCCTGGACGAGCCGCCTGTCGCGCGACACCGGGACGGGACGGCGTTCCGTGGTCTCGGCGTCTGGGCTAGGCTTCCTGTCGGCGCTTATCGTCGGTCCCTGCGTCACCGCTCCTTTGGCTGGAGCCCTGCTCTATATCGCCCAGACTGGGGATGTGATTCTCGGCGCCGCCGCCCTGTTCTTCCTGGGGCTGGGCAAGGGTGTGCCGCTGATCGTCTTCGGAGCCGCGGGCGCGCGCTTCCTGCCCAAGGCCGGAGCGTGGATGAACCGCGTCAAGATCGTTTTCGGCTTCATCTTCCTGGGCATGGCCTGGTGGCTGGCCAGCCGCATCCTGCCGCCAGTCGCGACGCTATCTCTGGGCGCAGCCCTATGCTTCGCGGCCGCCGCCGCCCTGGGCCTGTTCCGCCCGGCGGCGTCGGGCGTCTTGAACAGCGTCGCTCGCGCGGCCAGCCTGATCGCCGCCGTCTGGGGCATACTGCTGTTGATAGGCGTCAGCCTCGACGCCGTCAGTCCCTGGCGGCCCCTGGCCCCGCTGGCTCGCCCCGCGCTCGCGGCCGACGGCGTCTCTTCTCTCACAGCCGCTCCGGCGGTCGTGGTTGCCGACAATGCTGCGCTTGAGACCGCCGTCGCCCAGGCCGCCGCCAAGTCTCGACCCGCTCTGGTCTATTTCACCGCGGAATGGTGCGTCAGTTGCCGCGTCATGGAGCGCGAGGTTTTCCAGCACGATGAAGTCCTCGCCGAACTCGGCGCTGTCGACCTGATCAAGGTCGACGTGACCCAAAGCACGCCCGAAGTCCGCGATCTGCTCGACCGATATGGCGTCGTCGGGCCGCCGACCATGATCTTCCTGTCCAGAACCTCGAAGGAAGCCGCCGAAAGCCGCCTGATCGGCGAGGCCTCGGCCCGCGCCGTCCTGACCTCGCTGGAACGTGCAGGAGCCGTCGAATGAACAGCCTGTCGCTCGGCCCCCTGGTCCTGTCCGGCGAGCGTTTCGCCATCATCGCCGGCGTCATCGTCTTCATGATCGGCTCTAGCATCCTGGTCAGCCGGATCAGCGGCCGCTTCAACATGTGGAGCACGGTCGTCGCCATCGGCGGGGTCGCCGTCGCCCGCCTGGCCCATGTCGTCGATAACTGGGCGTATTTCAGCGGCGATCCCATGCGCGCCTTCGCCGTGTGGCAAGGCGGATTCGCCTGGTTGTGGGTTCTGCCCTTCATCGCCTTGGCCACCTTCCTGCTTCTGAAGACCCGGCAGGAACGCGCCTGGGCCATCGCCCCTGTGGCGGCGGCCGCGCTGGTCTGGGTCACGACGCATCAACTGGCCTCGGCGACCGAGCCCTTGCCTCCCGCCGAACTGACTCTGGTCCAGTTGGAAGGCCCGCCGATCGATCTGGCCCAGTCCGTCAATCAACCCAGCGTCATCAACATCTGGGCGACCTGGTGCCCGCCGTGCCGCCGAGAGATGCCGGCCCTGGCGCAGGCCGAGCGCTCTCACCCCGACATCCGTTTCCTGTTCATCAATCAGGGCGAGAGCCGGGAGACGGTCGGCGAATACCTGGCGCGCGAGGGCCTATCCCTACGCCACGTCCTGTTCGACACCGGCATGGCCCTGCCGCGCCACTATCGCACGGTCGGCATTCCAGTAACGCTCTTCCTTCATGCGGACGGCACGCTGGCGAAGGCGCACATGGGCGAGATCGCGCCCGAACAGGTCGCCGCCGAAATCGCCCGCCTGAACAAGGCGCCGCCCGCCGCCTTAAGCGTGACTTAAGCGGACGCCTCGACCAAGAAGCATCAACCGTCGCCCTGGCGCGGTCCCTCCCCGACCTGATCGTGCATCCGCGCGTCGAACGAAGCAGGAAAGCCTGACCCGATGAAGAACCCCGCCCTCGCAATGAAGCTCGCCGTCGCCCTGAACTTGGCCGCGTGCGGTCCGGCCGACGCCGGCAACGCTCCGGCGACCGTCGCGGCGGCTGGGGCGTCGGGCGCTCAGGATCTGCCCATGGTGGCGGAAGTCGGCTTCAGCGACCTGCTGCGCGATCCGGCGACGCCGTTCATCGGCGCCGAGAACGCAGACATCATCATCATCGGCTTCATGGACTACAACTGCCCCTACTGCAAAATGATGATCCCGGAGCTGGAAGGCCTGATGAAGGCCGATCCCAAGGTGCGCATCCTCTACAAGGAATGGCCCATCTTCGGCGCCGTGTCCGAGAACGTGGCCCGCCTGGCGATGGCCGCCAACTACCAGGGCAAGTATCATGAGGTGCACAAGGCCTTCATGGGCGCCAAGGGGCGTATAGAGACCGACCAGCAGGCGCGCAGCCTCGCACGCGCGGCCGGGGTCGACATGAACCAGCTGGATCGCGACCTGGCCACGCACCGCGAAGAGATCGACGCGGTGATCCTGCGCAATACGCGCGAAGCCTCGGCGTTGGCCCTGAGCGGAACCCCCGCCTTCATCATCAACGGCAACCTGATCCCCGGCGGCATGCCTCAGGCGCAACTGGAAGCCGTCATCGCCCGTATCCGCGCGGGTCAACCCGTGCGTTGATCTGACAGGCTTCACTTTACGCTCGCCTCTGAACGGCAGGCTGGCATAGTCGCCAGATGCGAAGCCTGCTGTTCAACATCGCCTATTGGGCGCTTTCCATCACCTACGGCCTGGCCGCAGCCTTTGCGGCACTGGCGCCGGGCCGCAAGGCTACAAGCTGGATCATCCGCCGCTACGTCCGGCGCATGGTGCAGGCCATGAGCCTGTTCGCGGGCATCCGCATCGAGACGCGCGGCAAGGAACGCCTGCCGCAGGGCGCCTTCATCATCGCCTCCAAGCACCAGAGTTGGGGCGACGGCTTCGCCACCTATGATCAGTTCGACGACGTGGCCTTCGTCACCGGCGACCATCTGGAGAAGTTCCCCCTATTGGGAACGGTGCTGAAGAAGCTGGGCGCCATCGTCGTCAACAACTGCGGCGGCCACGCCGCCCGCGCCGCCCTGAAGGAGCGCGCCGCCGACGCCAATCGCGAGGGCCGCAAGATCCTGATCTATCCGGAAGGGCATCTAGCCAAGGTCGGCGAGAAGTACCGTTACCGCTCGGGCGTCTGGCACATGTACCGCGACTTCGACATGCCGGTCGTGCCGCTGGCGACCAACCTGGGCCTGTTCTGGCCGCTGGAAGAGTACCGGAAGAACCCCGGCACGGCGACGCTGGAATTCCTCGAACCGATCCCGACCGGATTGCCCAAGGCCGAGTTCCTGGAACGACTGGAGGCGGCCGTGGAAGGTAAGACGGCGGAACTGATCGCCGAGGCGACGGATCAGCCGGTCACGCCCGCCGTTCTGGTCTCCACCCCGGACGAGGCCGCCAAGGCCGCCGCAGCGGCCGAGGCGGTCAACGCCGCAGCCTAGGCCGCCGGAATCACAGCGCCTTCATACTTCGAAGCGATGAAGTCCTTGATCGCCTGGCCGCGCAGGGCCTTGGCCAGGGCCTGGATGCGCGGGTCGTTCTGATTGTCCGGGCGGGCGACCAGATAGTTCACATAGGGACTGTCGGCGCCTTCCAGTTGAAGCGCGTCGGTCTTGGGCTTCAGACCGGCGTCGAGGGCGTAGTTGGTGTTGATCACCGCGCCGTCCACCTGGGGCAGGATCCGCGGGATGGTCGCGGCCTCGACCTCCTGGAAATTCAGCCCCTTGGGATTGGTCGCGATGTCGCGCACCGTTTGCAGCGGGTTTTGCGGATCCGCCAAGGTGATCAGGCCCGCCGCCTGCAGCAGCAGCAGGGCGCGACCGGTGTTCGACGCATCGTTGGGCAGAACCACCTGGGCGCCGTTCCGCAGATCGGCCAGCGCCTTGTGCTTGCGCGAGTACAGGCCCAGCGGCTCGACGTGGATGCCTGCCACGGTGACCAGGCTCGTACCGCGCGCCGTGTTGAACTCGTCCAGATAGGGCTTGGTCTGGAAATAGTTCACATCCAGCCGTTTTTCAGCGAGTTGCACGTTCGGCTGAACGTAGTCGTTGAAGACCTTGATCTCGATCGGCACGCCCTCGGCGGCCAGGATCGGCTTCACCTGCTCGAGGATTTCAGCGTGAGGTACGGCAGTGGCGCCGACCAGCAGCGGCGCGCCGTCGGCCCCCGCCTTCTTGTCCGCGCCCTGGCCGCAGGCGGCGAGCGTCAGGACAGCGGCGGCGGACAGCAGCAGCGAACGGCGGATCATGGGGCAGGCTCTTTTAGAAAATCAGCGGTGCGAGACCTTAGCGACCAGACGGTCGCCGATCATCTGCAGAATTTGTACGAGGATCAGCAGCAGAACTACGGTCACGGCCATGACGTCGGTCTGGAACCGCTGATAGCCGAAGCGGATAGCCAGGTCGCCCAGACCGCCCGCCCCCACTACGCCCGCCATGGCGGTGTAGCTGACCAGGGCGATGGCGGTGACGGTCGCGCCGGCGATGATGCCCGGCATGGCCTCGGGCAACAGAGCCCGCGTCACGATCTGGAAAGTCGAGCCGCCCATGGCCTGGGTCGCCTCGACCACGCCCTTGTCCACCTCGCGCAGGGCCGTCTCGACCAGGCGCGCATAGAAGGGCGCGGCCCCGACCACCAGCGGCGGAATGGCGCCCGCCACGCCCAGCGAGGTGCCGACCAGCAGCACCGTTACCGGCAGCATGACGATCAGCAGGATGATGAAGGGCACCGAACGCAGCACATTGACCACGAAGGACAGCAAGGCGTTCAGCACCGGATTGGCCGCCAGCCGCCCCTTGCCCGACAGATACAGCAGCACGCCCAGCGGCACGCCCAGGATCACCGTCAACACCATCGACCCGCCCAGCATCAGCAGGGTGTCGATCGTCGCCTTGCCGATATCGGCCCAGTCCACATTGGCGAACATCAGACCGCCTCCACCACGACGCCGCGCGCGGCCAGTTGCGCCAGAGCCGCCTCGGCGTCGCCGCCGTTGAAGGCGACCGTCATCTGACCATAGGGCTCGCCCCGGATGCGGCTGATCCGGCCCGACAGGATTGAGTAATCCACGCCCGCCGTGCGTGCGACGCGGCTCAGTTCCGGCTCATAGGTCGAGGGTCCGCGGAAGGTCAGACGGGCCATGCGCGCCCCGGCGGGCGCGACCGAGGCGTCGACCGCCTCCTCGCCTTCGGCCAGCATGGCGCGGGTCACGGCGTGCTGCGGATGCAGGAAGACGTCGGCCGTCGCGCCCTGCTCCACGATCCGGCCGTCCTTCAGCACCGCCACCCGATCGCAGACGCGGCGCACCACCTCCCTCTGGTGGGTGATCAAGACGATGGTCAAACCGAGGTCGCGGTTCAGCCCGTCCAGGAGGGTCAGGATGTCTTCGGTCGTCTCGGGGTCGAGGGCGCTGGTCGCTTCGTCGCACAGCAGGACGCTAGGCCCGCAGGCCAGGGCGCGGGCGATGCCGACGCGCTGCTTCTGGCCGCCCGACAACTGGGACGGGTGCTTCTTGGCATGATCGGCCAGCCCCAGCTGGGCCAGAAGCTCCCTCACCCGCGCCTTCACCTCAGCCTCAGGCCGCCCTTCCAGCCGCAAGGGGAAGGCGACGTTGTCCTCGATCGTCTTGGCGTTCAGCAGATTGAAGTGCTGGAAGATCATGCCGATGCCGCGCCGCGCGGCGCGCAGTTCGGCGGCGTTCAGGGCGGTAATTTCCTGCCCATCAACGAAGACCTTGCCCGCATCAGGCGTCTCCAGCCGGTTGATGGCGCGGATCAGGGTAGACTTGCCCGCCCCCGAACGGCCCACCACGCCGAACACCTCGCCGCGCGCGACATGCAGGTCGACGGCGTCCAGCGCCGTGCGGTCGCCCGCCGCGCTGCGATAGCGTCGGGTCACCCCCTCCAATCGGATCATGTCAGTCGGCGTCCAGAGCAGCGGCGGGGATGATGGTGACGCTCTCGCCGCAGCCGCAGGCGTCCGTCTCGTTCGGATTACGGAAGACGAATTTCGAGGCCAGCTTCGTCACCTCATAGTCGATTTCGGTGCCGATCAGGAACAGAACGGCCTTGGGCTCGATCAGGATGGTGACGCCCTTGTCCTCGACCACCTCGTCCAGCGGCAGGGCTTCTTCCGCATAGGCGAAGGTGTATTCCTGCCCGGCGCAGCCGCTGTTCTTCACGCCGACGCGCAGGCCGACGTAGTCCTTCTCGGCGTTGTCCATGATTTCGCGCACGCGCGCGGCGGCGGCGTCCGTCAGGGTCACCGCCTTGGGCCGGGGCCGCCGGGGCCGGGTCGTTGCAGTCTGAAGTTCGGTCATCAGGGCCTCCTCAGAACATGTTCAGGGCCAGCTTGGCCTCGTCGCTCATCTTGGAGGAGTCCCACGGCGGATCGAACACCAGGTTGGCCTTGGCGCTGCGCACGCCGTCTACCTTGGACACCGCCGTCTCGACCCAGCCGGGCATCTCGCCCGCCACGGGGCAACCCGGCGCCGTCAGCGTCATCTCGACCAGCACGTCGCGGTCGTCAGACACGTCGACCTTGTAGATCAGGCCCAGTTCATAGATGTCGACCGGGATTTCCGGGTCGTACACCGTCTTCAGCGCCTCGATCAGGTCGTCCGTCAGCTTGTCCAGCTCAGCCTGGGACAAGGCGCTCTTTTGCGGCTCGTCCCAGCTGGCGGCGAAGGCGTCGCTGTCGCTGATCGCGTTGTCGGTCTTGGCGTCCATACTCGTCACACGAAGAAGTTCCGCGCCTTGATCAGCGCGTCCACGAAGGCGTCTGTATCCTCCATGGTGTTATATAGGGCGAAGGAGGCGCGTGCGCTTGCGCTGACGCCCAGTCTTTTCGCCAGAGGCTCGGCGCAGTGCAGCCCGGCCCGCACGGCGACGCCGTAACGGTCCATGATCTGGGCCACGTCATGGGCGTGCGCGCCCTCGACGGTGAAGGTCAGGATCGCGCCCTTCCCTTCCGTCTCGCCCAGAATCCGCAGCCAGTTGTGCCCCCGCAGGCGCTCGACGGCATGGTGATACAGGGCCATTTCATGCGCCTGAATCGCCGCCGGATCATATTGCGACAGCCACTCGACCGCCGCGCCCATGCCGATGGCTTCCAGGATCGGCGGCGTGCCCGCTTCGAAACGGTGCGGCGGCTTGGCGTAGGTCACGCCTTCCTTCTCGACCGTGACGATCATCTCACCGCCGCCCTGATACGGCGGCAGGGCGTCCAGCGCCTCAGTCGAGCCGTACAGGACGCCGATGCCCGTGGGCGCGAAAAGCTTGTGCCCCGTCAGGACATAGTAGTCGCAGCCGATGGCCTGAACGTCCGGCGCCGCGTGGACTGCGCCCTGGCAGCCGTCGACCAGCACCCGCGCCCCGACCGCATGGGCCAGACGGGTGATCTCAGCGACCGGATTGATGGTGCCCAGCACGTTCGACATGTGGGTGACGGCGACCAGCTTCGTCTTCGGCCCCAGCAGGGCGGCGAAGGCTTCCATGTCCAGCGAACCGTCGTCCTTGATCGGCGCCCATTTCAGCACCGCCCCGCGCCGTTCGCGCAGGAAGTGCCACGGCACGATGTTGGAGTGGTGCTCCATCTCGGTGACGATGATCTCGTCGCCCGGCAGGATCGACAGGCCGACGCCGTTGGCGACCAGATTGATCGCTTCGGTCCCGCCCTTGGTCCAGACGATGTTGTCGGCCGAGGGCGCGTTCAAAAAGCGAGCCACAATCTCGCGCGCACGCTCATAGGCCTCCGTCGCCTCGTTCGACAGGGTGTGCAGCCCCCGGTGGACGTTGGCGTAGCTGCCCTCCATCGACGCGACCAGGGCGTCGATGACGGCGCGCGGCTTCTGCGCCGAGGCGGCGGTGTCCAGATAGATCAGCGGCTTTCCATTCACCTGTCGCGACAGGATCGGGAACTGCGCGCGGGCGGCATAGGGGTCGAACCCCGTCACGGAAGCATTCGTCACAGGCGAGCCGTCAGCCATTCCCGCACCACATCTCTGGCGCCTTCGTGCTCGATCCGGTCGACGACCTCGATCAGGAAGGCGTGGGTCAACAGGGCGCGGGCCTCATCGGCCGAAATGCCGCGCTGCTGCATGTAGAACAGGGCGCTTTCGTCCAGCGTCCCGACGGTCGCGCCGTGGGCGCACTGCACCTCGTCGGCGTAGATGATCAGCTCGGGCTTCACGTCGATCTCGCCGCGATCCGAAGCGATCAGGCCGTGGTGGCCCATCCGTGCGTCGGTGTCGTCGGCGCCCTTCTGAACCAGGATCTTGCCCTGGAAAACGCCGCGCGCCTCGTCGCGGACCACGCCCTTGATCAGTTGGCTGGTCGTGCCGTTGGCCGCGACGTGGTCGATCACCGAGGTCTGATCCGAATGGCGCGCGCCGTTCAGGAGATAGAGGCCGTCCACGCGCGCGTCAGCGCCTTCCGCTCCGTGGCGCAGGCGGGTCTCAAGACGTTGCAGCTTGGCGCCGGTGGCGACGATGGTCTGACGATAGCGCCCGCCCGCCTCCAGCCGCACCTCGGCCTCGGCCACAGAAATGGCGTCGGCGGGCTCGTCGGTCAGGACGATCCGGATGACTTCGGCGTCGGCGGCGACGTCGATCTCGACCTTGTTGTGGGCGACATAGGCCGAGCCCTTGCCCTCATGCGTCTCCAACAGCAGCAGGCGCGCGCCGGGACGGGCGACGATGCGCGCCGCCGCCGTATGGCCCGTGCCGGTCGCATCCGAAATGAAGCGCAGGCGCAGCGTCTGCTCGCCCGAGGCGATGTAATCCTTCACCCCGACCGGGCGGCCGTTGGCGAAGACGACCGCGTCGCCGCCCAGATCATAGAACGGCCCCGGCGCGCCCACGACGGCGGTGCCGGACGGTTCAGGCGCTTCACGAAGAAGGCGCTTCAGATCACTGTATTTCCATTCCTCAACCCGCCGCGAGGGGAAGGTCGCGGCGTCGGTCAGATCTAGCCGGGCCAGCGCCTTCATGCCGCCTCCGGCAGGAACTTGTCGTAGCCTTCCGCCTCCAGCTCATGCGCCAGTTCCGGCCCGCCCGAGGCGACGATGCGGCCGCCCGCCAGAACGTGCACGCGGTCCGGTTTGATGTAGTCCAGCAGGCGCTGATAGTGGGTGATCACCAGCATCGACCGTTCCGGGCTGCGCATGGCGTTCACGCCGTCGGCGACGATGCGCAGGGCGTCGATGTCGAGGCCGGAGTCCGTCTCGTCTAGGATCAGCAGCGACGGCTCCAGCAGGGCCATCTGCAGGATCTCCATCCGCTTCTTCTCACCGCCGGAGAAGCCGACGTTCAGCGGCCGCTTCAGCATGTCGAAGTCCATCTTCAGCGACTGCGACGCCGCCTTGACCAGCTTCAGGAAGGCCGGGGCCGAAACCTCTTCCTCGCCGCGCGCGCGCTTCTGGGCGTTCAGCGCCGTGCGGATGAAGGTCATAGCCGGAACGCCGGGAATCTCGATCGGATACTGGAACGACAGGAACAGGCCCGCCGCCGCGCGTTCAGCCGGCTCCAGGTCCAGCAGGTCCACGCCGTTCCATGAGGCGGAACCGTCCGTCACCTCATAACCGGGACGGCCCGACAGGCTGTAGCCCAGCGTCGACTTGCCCGCCCCGTTCGGCCCCATGACTGCATGAACTTCGCCCGCAGGCACGTCCAGCGTCAGCCCCTTGAGGATCGGCTTGTCGGCGACGGAGACGTGCAGGTTATTGATCTTAAGCATTGTTTTTCTTCTTCAACTCACTCAGCCGACCGAGCCTTCGAGGCTGATGGCCACCAGCTTCTGGGCCTCGACGGCGAACTCCATCGGCAGTTCCTGCAGGACGTCGCGGACGAAGCCGTTGACCAGCAGGGCCACGGCCTCCTCTTCCGACAGACCGCGCTGCTGGGCGTAGAAGAGCTGGTCCTCGGACAGGCGGGTCGTGGTCGCTTCGTGCTCAAGCTGGGCCGAGCCGTTGCGGACCTCGATATAGGGAATGGTGTGGGCGCCGCACTCCTTGCCGATCAGCAGGCTGTCACACTGGGTGAAGTTGCGCACGCCGGTCGCCTTGGGGTGGATCGACACCAGGCCGCGATAGGTCGAGTCCGACTTACCGGCGGAGACCGTCTTGGCGATGATACGGCTGCGGCTGTTTTTGCCCAGGTGCAGCATCTTGGTGCCGGTGTCGGCCTGCTGGTGGCCGTTGGTGATGGCGATGGAGTAAAACTCGCCCGAGCTTTCTTCGCCCTTGAGGATGCAGGACGGGTATTTCCAAGTGACGGCCGAGCCGGTCTCGACCTGCGTCCAGCTGACCTTGGAGCGGTCGCCGCGGCAATCGGCGCGCTTGGTGACGAAGTTGTAGATGCCGCCCTTGCCCTCGGCGTCGCCGGGGTACCAGTTCTGAACCGTCGAGTATTTCACCTCGGCGTCGTCCAGGGCGATGATCTCCACGACCGCCGCGTGCAACTGGTTCTCGTCGCGCATCGGCGCGGTGCAGCCTTCCAGATAGGAGACGTAGGAACCCTTGTCGGCGATGATCAGGGTGCGCTCGAACTGGCCGGTCTGGCTGGCGTTGATACGGAAGTAGGTCGACAGCTCCATCGGGCAGCGCACGCCCGGCGGGATGTAGACGAAGCTGCCGTCCGAAAAGACCGCGCTGTTCAGGGCCGCGAAATAGTTGTCGCTGACCGGCACGACGGTGCCGAGGTACTGACGCACCAGATCAGGATATTCACGCAAGGCTTCGGAAATCGGCATGAAAATCACGCCCGCCTTGGCTAGCTCCTCCTTGAAGGTGGTGACGACCGAGACGCTGTCGAACACGGCGTCGACCGCCACCTTGGGCGCGCCCTGGACGCCAGCCAGAACCTCCTGCTCCTTCAGCGGAATGCCCAGCTTGGCGTAGACCTCCAGCAGTTCGGGATCGACCTCGTCCAGCGACTTCGGCCCCTCCTTCTTCACCGGCGCGGCGTAGTAGTAGAGATCCTGATAGTCGACGGGATCGTATTTCACCGCCGCCCAGGTCGGCTCTTCCATCGCCAGCCAGCGCTCATAGGCGGCCAGACGCCATTCCAGCATCCACTCCGGCTCGCCCTTCTTTTCAGAGATGAAGCGGATGATGTCGGGGTTCAGGCCCTTGGGGGCGAACTCTTGCTCGACGTCAGTAGTGAAGCCGTACTTGTATCGCTCCAGCTCCGCGACCGTATCGATTGTTTCCTGAACGATAGCCATAAGTTACGCGATTTCCTTTGCGCGCTCTTGCAAGCGCGCCTTGTGCTTGTCCCAGGCCATGACCCAGGCATCCGCGAAGCGAGTCCAGTCAGCCTCGGTCGTGCCCCAGCCCCCGGAGACGCGCACGCCCCCGGTCGCCAGATGATGCAGCCCCATGGCGCTGATCGCCTTGGACGGCTTGACCTTGCCCGACGAACAGGCCGAACCGGCCGAAACCATGACCCCGACCAGATCGAGGGTGATCAGCTGCTGCGGGCTGTCCCAGCCCTCAACGGCCATGAACAGGGTGTTGGGCAGGCGCTCGACCGCGCCGCCGATGACGGTCGCACCCGCCGCCTTGACCTTGGCCTCGGCCGCGTCGCGCCAGACGACATGAGCCCCGGCGCCGTTCAGATCACGGGCCGCGCAGTCGGCGGCAACGCCGAAGCCGGTGATGCCCGGAACGTTCTCGGTCCCAGCGCGCAGGCCGCGCTCCTGACCGGCGCCGTGCAGAATGCGAACGGCGGACACGCCGTCCTTGAGCACCAGGGCGCCCACGCCTTGAGGCCCGCCCAGCTTGTGCGCCGAGAGGGTCAGGCTGTCGGCGCCCAGCGCCTTCATGGTCACAGGAACCTTGCCCGCCGACTGTATGGCGTCGACGTGCAGCCAGCCGCCCGCCGCATGAACCAGCTTCGCCGCCTCGGCGATCGGCTGGATCACGCCGCTTTCATTGTTGGCGTGATGAATGGCGACGACCGCCCGGCCCGGACGCGCCAGCGCCTCGGCCAGCCAGCTCAGATCGACCACGCCGTCCGCATCCACCGGCAGCACCTCGACCGGAACGCCGCTGACGGCGGCCGCCTCGGCCACGCAAGGATGCTCGGTCGCGCCGACGATCAGCCGCTCGCAACCGGCAGCCAGGGCGCTGTGGATCGCCTGGGCATTGGACTCGGTCCCGCCGGATGAGAAGATGATCCCCGTCGGATCGGCCTCGACCAGATCGGCCACCTGAGCGCGAGCGGTCTCGACTCGCGCACGGGCGCGTCGACCGGCGGCGTGCACGGCCGAAGGGTTGCCGTTGTCGGCCAAGGCCTTAGCCATGATTTCCTGAACTTCAGGACGAACCAGACCCGAGGCGTTGTAATCCAGATAGACGCTCACGCTGCTGCCTCCATGGACGCCGGATCCTTCTGACCCATGCGCGCCCGGTTCGTGCGTTTTTCAATCACATCGGCCAGGCTGACCCCGGCGAGATAGCGATGGATCTCGGCGCCCAGATCTTCCCAAAGATCGTGGGTGATGCAGCGCGCACCGCCCGTCATGCATCCGCGCGGCGTGCCGTGGGCGGCGCAGCGCGTGGCGCGGATCGGCTCGTCGACGGCCAGAACGATGTCGGCCACGACCGTCTCCTCCGGCCCCTTGGCCAGGCGATAGCCGCCGCCCGGCCCGCGAATGCTCTTCACCAGCCCGCCCTTGCGCAGACGCGCGAACAACTGCTCCAGATAGCTGAGCGAGATTTCCTGACGGGTGGCGATTTCGGCCAGGGACACGGCCCGGCCCGAGCCGTTTTTCGCCAGATCGGCCATCGCCATCACGGCGTAACGTCCCTTTGTCGACAGGCGCATCCCTATAACCTCAAAATTCTAACGCTTTTCGGGGCGGCCATGCTAAGACCCCCGGCCTCGCTGGCGAGTGCGTCACGCACCGGGGACTTAGAAAGTCCTACCTCCTCGGTCAAGTATTATCCGTCCGGCGAAACCTCTATTGATTGTAGGGACCGCGATCCATGCCTGAAGTCATTCTGCCCGGCGCCTCTGGCCGCATCGAAGGCCGTTATTCGCCCGGCAAGCGGCCTGATGCGCCGATCGCCCTGATCCTGCACCCGCACCCCAAGGCGGGCGGGCACATGAACAACCCGGTCGCTCTGACGATGCACCAGCTGTTCGTTCAGCGCGGGTTCGCCACCCTGCGCTATAACTCGCGCGGCGTGGGCAAGTCCCAGGGCGAGTTCGACAGCGGCATCGGCGAACTGGCCGATGCGGCCACGGCGCTAGACTGGCTGCAGGCCAACAACCCCGCCGCCACCCAGACCTGGGTCGCGGGCTATCAGTTCGGCGCCTACATCGGCATGCAGTTGCTGATGCGCCGTCCCGAGACCGACGGCTTCATCTCGGTGTCCCCGCCCTCGAACATCTACGACTTCAGCTTCCTGGCCCCCTGCCCGGCCTCGGGCCTGTTCCTGCATGGCACGGCCGACACGGTGGTGCCCCCGGCCGAGGTCGAGCGCGTGGTCAACAAGCTGCGCACCCAGAAGGGCATCGTCATCGACTATGAGCTGGAAGAAGGCGCGACCCACTTCTGGCAGGACCACATCGGCGCTGTCGAGCGCCGCGTCGGCGCCTATCTGGACAAACGCCTAGCTGAAAAGCCGGCCTGACGTCCTGAAGATCAGCGCGGAGGCCCGGCCTCCGCGCGGGTCCGCCACAGGGACCAGACCACTCCCGCCGCCAGGATCGCCGCCGTCACCGACAGGGAGACGGCGGGCGGCACCTTCTCGATCCCCAGCAACGGCGCGGCGAACACCTTGCCGCCGATGAAAACCAGCAGAACGGCCAGCGCCTGCTTCAGATAGGCGAAGCGGTGAATCACCGCCGCCAGGGCGAAATAGAGCGCCCTCAGCCCCAATATGGCGAAGATGTTGGACGTGTAGACGACATAGGCGTCCGTCGTGATGGCGAAGACCGCCGGCACGGAGTCCACGGCGAAGATCACGTCAGCGATCTCGATCGTCACCAAGGCCAGAAACAGCGGCGTAGCGTGCAGCTTCACCTCGCCGGAGCGGCGGCTTTGCGTGCGGACAAAGAAGGCGTGCCCGTGCAGGTCGTTCGTCACCCGCATCCGTCGCCGGAACCACTTCAGCAGGGCGTTATCGGCGATGTCCGTTTCCTCGCCGCGCGCAAAGAACATCTTCACGCCCGTGAGGATCAGAAACCCGGCAAACAGATAAAGCACCCAGTGATAACGGGCGACCAGCACCGCACCCCCGCCGATCATGATCGCCCTCAGAACGATGACGCCCAGCACCCCCCAGAACAGAACCCGGTGCTGATAGAGGCGCGGCACGGAAAAGGCGCTGAAGATCAAGGCGATGACGAAGACATTGTCCATCGCCAGACTTTTCTCGACAGCGTAGGCGGTCAGATATTCGACGGCGCTGTCAGCCCCTTGCGATGACCACAGCCACGCGCCGAAGGCCAAAGCCACGGCGATGTAGAAGGCGGACAGCGCCAGGCTTTCGCGAACCCCGATCTCATGATCGCGCCGATTGAACAGCCCCAAGTCCAGCGCCAGCAAGGCGATGACGACCGTCAAGAAACCCGCCCACATCCAGACGGGCTTGCCCAACCACTCCAATAGCAACAGTTCCATCGACGCCTTCGCGAGCCGTTTCCAACGACGCGGCCGACATCGCGATGAAGGGTCGCCAGAGGGGCCCGGTCCGCTATGACCTCAACGCATGGCGACGGCGAGCGTTGCCTAATGCTCGCCTTCCGCCGCCGCCACAGCCGCCGGGCGGTGAGCGCGAACGCACCAGACGACGCTGACGATCATCAGGATCATGGCGACGACCTCGATCACCGTTGGGCCGCGCTGCTCCCAGATGAAGCCGTAGATGAAGGCGAACAACGTCTCGGAAACGATCATCTGGCCCAGCATGGTGAGGGGCAGAAGGCGGCTGGCCTGGTTCCAGAAGGCGTTGCCGATGACCGAGGCGAAGATGGCCACCCCCGCGCTGACGCCGATCAGGCGCAGCCAAGCGTCATCCGTCATGCCGTCCAGCATGAACAGCGACGGGATGACCAGCAGCAGCGCCAGCCCTCCTGTGACCACGCCGGTCAGCAGCGACCACTCATGCGGGGTGACGTCCGGCAAGCGTCCCATCCAGCGACTGTTGCCTACGGCGAAGGCGGTCCAGGACAGCAAGGCCGCCACGGCGCAACCCAGGCCGATCAAGGTGGCCGTTCCGCTTTGCGCCGCCGCGCCGCCGCCCTGGCTGAGCGATTCCCAGCCGATCAGGCCGACGGCCAGCGCCGCCACGGCGATGGGCGGCGCGACACGCGACAACGGCGGCGACTCCTTGTCCCGCAGGCCCCACAAGGCCACCACTACGGGCACCATGCCGACGATCAGAGCCGAGGCCGCAACGCCCGCGTAGTGCACCCCGACCACCAGGAAGGCGAAGTAGACCAGGTTGCCCGCCAGACTTAGCCACACCAGGGCGCCCCACGCCTTGCGCGTCAGAGCCGCCGTCACCCGCTGCCAACGTGGCGCGATCAGCAGGACCGCGATCAGACCATAGGCCAGGTAACGCCCCGCCGTCAGAAGCAGTGGCGAGGCCTCTGGCACGACCTTAGGCGCCAGGAAGACCAGCCCCCACAGAGCACCCGCCGCCAGACCGCTGGCGACGCCCCAAAAGCGTGATGAGGCGGCCACCTATTCCGCTCCCGGCTCGACGATCCGGCCGCCGGTCATGGGGGCCGGAACGCCTGTCGTGCCGGGGAAGCTGATCGGCAGGCCCATGCGGCAGCGCGCGGCCAGGAACGCGAAAGCCTCAGCCTCGATCGAGTCGCCGCGCCAGCCCTTGTCCCCAGCCGTCGAGACGGGAACGCCGACACGTTCACGAATGGCGGCCAGCAGCACAGGGTTGTGGCGACCGCCGCCGCAGACGACGATCTCCTTCGGCTGTTCCGAACAGCGGGCGACGCCTACGGCCACGGCCTGAGCCGCGAAGGCGGTCAAGGTGGCGGCCGCATCTTCCAGCGACAGTTCCGCCACCGGGTCCAGCGAGAAGTCAAAGCGGTCCAGCGACTTCGGCCCGGTCGTCGCGAAATAGGAATGGGCCAGATAGGCGTCCAGCACGACCGGATCGACCGTTCCCGCCGCCGCCAGACGGCCGCCCTCGTCCATCCGCTTCTTCATGCGGGACTGGACCAGCAGATCGACCATGCCGTTGGCCGGGCCGGTGTCAAAGGCCTCCAATCCGCCGTCTGCGCGGATCAGGGTGATGTTGCCGACGCCGCCCAGGTTCAGCACGGCGACCGGCCCCTCCATCCCCGCCTTGCGGACCAGCGCCGCGTGATAAACGGGGGCCAGCGGCGCGCCCTGCCCGCCTGCCGCCACGTCAACGCTGCGGAAGTCGTAGGCCACCGGCACGCCTAGCCCCTCGGCCACGCTGACGGCGTCAATCAGTTGGACGGTGCGGCCCGGAGCATCCGGCGTCGGCGCCTCGTGCAACACCGTCTGACCGTGCACGCCGACCAGATCCAGCGCGCTGGACTTCACCCCGTTCACAGCCATGAAGCCGAGGGCGGCGGCCAAGTGCGCATCGGCCACCGCCATGCGGGCGTCCTCAAAGCTGTCCGGCTCTTCCTCGTCGCGTTCCCAGTCGAAGGCGTCGTCGATCGCGTCCTCAATGATGGCGCGGGTCTCGCCGTCCAGCTTCATCTCGCCGGCGGGACCGAAGGACAGGATGTCGTGACCGTCGGTCTCGATCACCGCCATGTCCACGGCGTCCAGCGAAGTGCCGGTCATGAAGCCGAGCACGCGGAGAGTCTTTTTCGGGGAGGTCGTCATGGCGGCTTGACTGCCACGTCGAGCGCGACGTAGCTAGCGCCCATGATCGCGCAACCGGCCCTTTTCGCCGCCTATTACTACGGCCTCTACTAGAGAGCGGCCGCGATCCTTGCCGCCCTTCCCTCGGCGGCATTATTCCTCGGAAGACGGCCGCCGGTTCTGATGCTACGGACCCGACCATGACCGAGCCCACGACCCAAACCGTTTCCGAAACCGCCTTCAAGTCGGACTTCCTGCGCCTGATGAAGGCGCGCGGCTATATCCACCAGATCACCCACCCGGTTGAACTGGACGAGGCGGCCGCGGCCGGCGTGGTCACGGGCTATATCGGCTTCGATGCGACGGCGCCGTCGCTGCACGTCGGTCACCTGATCCAGATCATGCTGCTGCGCCGCCTGCAGCAGGCGGGACACAAGCCGATCGTCCTGATGGGCGGCGGCACGACCAAGGTCGGCGACCCGTCATTCAAAGACACCCAGCGCCCCCTGCTGACCGAGGAAAAGATCGCCGAGAACATCGCCGGCATCAAAGGCGTGTTCGAGAAGTTCCTGACCTTCGGCGACGGCCCGACCGACGCCGTCATGCTGGATAACGACGAGTGGCTGTCGCAACTGGGCTACCTGCAGTTCCTGCGCGACTACGGTACACACTTCACCATCAACCGCATGCTGAGCTTCGACTCGGTCAAGCTGCGCCTGGATCGCGAGCAGCCGCTGACCTTCCTCGAGTTCAACTACATGCTGATGCAGGCGACGGACTTCCTGGAGCTGAACCGCCGCTATGGCTGCGCCCTGCAGATGGGCGGCTCGGACCAATGGGGTAATATCATCAACGGCGTCGAACTGACCCGCAAGGTGGACCACAAGGCCGCCTTCGGCCTGACCACGCCGCTGCTGTCCACCGCCTCGGGCCAGAAGATGGGCAAGACGGTCGGCGGCGCCGTGTGGCTGAACGCCGACGCCCTGTCGCCGTTCGACTACTGGCAGTACTGGCGCAACACCGAGGACGGCGACGTGGGCCGCTTCATGCGCCTGTTCACCGACCTGCCTCTGGACCAGATCGAGCGCTATGAGGCGCTGGAAGGCGCCGAGATCAACGACGCCAAGAAGGCGCTGGCCGACGCCACCACCTCCATGCTGCACGGCGTCGAGGCCGCTCAGGCCGCCCGCGCCGCCGCCGAAGCCGCCTTCGAGAAAGGCCAGTTGTCGGCCGACCTGCCGACGGTCGAACTGCCGCGTGACGAAGTGATCGGCGCCATGATCGCCGCCGTTACGACCAAGGCGGGCCTCAGCGGCTCCAACGGCGAAGCGCGCCGTCTGGCCCAGGGCGGCGGCCTTCGCCTGAACGACGAGGTCGTCAACGACGGCGCCCGCCTGATCGAAGAGGCCGACCTGAACACGGACGGCGTGCTGAAACTCGGCGCCGGCAAGAAGAAGCTGGTGCTGGTGCGGCCGGTTTAGGGAGAGCGCTGTGACCGACATCACCGAAAACACCCCCGCCCCTGCTTTCAACCTGGCGACGGATGGCGGCGGGCGCGTGTCGCTGGACGGGCTGAAGGGCAAGAACGTCGTCCTCTACTTCTACCCCAAGGCCGACACGCCGGGCTGCACGACCGAGGGCCAGGACTTCTCGGCCCTGATCGACCGGTTCTCGGCGGCCGACGCCGTGGTGATCGGCGTGTCCCGCGACACGGTGAAGAAGCTGGACCGCTTCAAGGCCAAGCATGACCTCAAGGTGGTGCTCGGCTCAGACGAAGACGGGGTGGTCACCGAAGCCTGGGGCGTCTGGGTGCAGAAGAAGCTCTACGGCCGTGAATACATGGGCATCGAACGCGCCACCTTCCTGATCGACAGCCAGGGCGCGGTCCGCCGCGCCTGGCGGAACGTGAAGGTGAAGGGTCATGCCGAAGAGGTTTTGGCCGCCGTCGAAGCGCTGTGATCGGCGAGCGGGGTTCGAAAGGCCCCGCTTGACCTCTCCGTCTCAGCCCCCCCTAAGTATCGGCAGGGATTGTATCCTCAGGGGCTGACATTGACCAAACGCCGGTCGTCCCGGCGTGACGCGGAGAGTATAGATGTTCAACAAGAACAAACCCCTCGACAACAGTACCTCGAGCGGACTGGGCATTCCGACGCCGCCCGAACCGGCCAAGCCGACCCCCGCCGCCGCCCCGATCTCCGCCGCCCCTGCCCGTGCGCCCGAGCCGGCGCGCTCCGCCGCGCGCTCCTCCAGCCTGTCGACGCTGTCGGCCGGCGTGAAGTACGAAGGCAACATCTCTGGAGCGGGCGAGCTTCAGGTCGACGGCTCGCTGAAGGGCGATATCCGCGTCGTGCGCGTGGTGATCGGCGAAGGCGGCGCGGTCGAGGGCACGGTCCACGCCGACATCCTTGAGGTGCGCGGCCGGGTCTCGGGCGCCATCGTCGCCAAACAGGTCAAGCTGTTCGCCACCTCGCGCGTCGAGGGCGACATCACTCAGGAACAACTGTCGATCGAGCAAGGCGCCTGGTTCCAGGGCCGCTGCACCCAGGCCAAGCGCGACACGCCCGGCGCCAACATGCTGGAATCCCCTACCCCGGCCGAAAAGCCCGCACCCGCAAAGACGGACGCCAAGGTCGAGGCCAAGCCCGCCGCCTGATCGGCGCCGATAGCCATAACGAGAAAGGGCGGCCCGCGAAGGCCGCCCTTTTTTATGCGTCGATCCGGCGGGCCGTTCAGCCCTCGCGGGTCTCGCCCACGCGGGCCGCGAGCGCAGCCCCCATGAACGGATCCAGATCGCCGTCCAGAACGCCCTGGGTGTCCGAGGTCTCTACCTCCGTCCGCAAGTCCTTCACCATCTGATACGGCTGCAGGACATAGGAGCGGATCTGGTGGCCCCAGCCGATATCGGTCTTGGCGTCGGCCAAAGCCTGAGCCGCAGCCTCACGCTTCTGAAGCTCGAGCTCGTACAGACGCGCGCGCAGCATCTTCCAGGCCTGTTCGCGGTTCTGGTGTTGCGAACGTCCCGCCTGACAGGCGACCACGGTGTTGGTGGGAACGTGAGTCAGACGCACCGCCGAGTCGGTCTTGTTGATGTGCTGACCGCCGGCGCCCGAAGCGCGATAGGTGTCGGTGCGCACATCGGCCGGGTTGATGTCGATCTCGATCGTATCGTCCACGACCGGCGACACCCCGATGGAGGCGAAGCTGGTGTGGCGCTTGGCCGCCGCATCATAAGGGCTGATGCGGACAAGGCGGTGAACGCCCGATTCCGACTTCAGCCAGCCATAGGCGTTCGGCCCGGCGATCTGCAGGGTCGCGGACTTGATGCCCGCCTGTTCGCCCTGCTCTTCGGCCTCGATCGTGACCTCATAGCCGTGGGCGCGAGCCCAACGGCTGTACATACGCATCAGCATCCCGGCCCAGTCGTTGGACTCAGTGCCCCCGGCGCCGGAGTTGATTTCCAGATAGGCGTCGTTGCCGTCGGCCTCGCCGGACAGCAGGGCTTCAAGTTCGGCGCGGGCGGCGCGTTCCTTGATGGCCTTCAACTGCTCGCGCGCGTCCTCAAGGGTGGCTTCGTCGCCCTCCTCGTCGGCCATGTCGGCCAGCATGATCCCGTCTTCGAGACCCTGCTCCATTTCCTTGACGGCGCTGACCTGGGCTTCCAGGCGCGAGCGTTCGCGGCTGACGGCCTGGGCCTGCTCGGGATTGTCCCACAACGTCGGATCCTCGACCCGCGCGTTCAGCTCATCGAGCTTTCTTAGAGCGACATCCCAGTCAAAGTCGCCTCCTGAGCAGAGCGACGCTCTGCTCGATGTCGGCCTTCATGGCCTCGACATCCGGTCTCATCGCAATCTCCGCGACATAGGGTGAAACGGCGCGCCTGGTGACAGGCGCGCCGGGTGGTGGGCTTACCTAGAGCGTCAGTAGAGGTCGCTCAAGTCCTCAGCAGGCTGCTTCTTGGGCGGCGGCGGCGCGACCGGCGGCGGCGCGACCGGCGCCGGGGCCTGCGACTTGGCTTCCTGCTCGCGACGAATGACGTCGTAGTAGTTCTGCGGTCCTTCCGGCGCAGCAGGACGCGGCGCCTCTTCACGCAACTGGCGCTCGGTGCCGGGACGGAAGGCTTCCTCAATGCCGTTCACGGTGCGGAAGATGGCGTTCTTCGGCTTCACGAACGGACGCGCCGGGCGTTCCTTCAAGGCGTCTTCCATGAAGTCGATGAAGATCGGCACAGCGGTCGAAGCCCCCGCCTCGCCCCCGCCCAGGGAGCGGTTGTCGTCGAAGCCCACGAAGACGCCGACGACGATGTCGGCCGAAAAGCCGACGAACCAGGCCGAACGGTATTCATTGGTCGTGCCCGTCTTGCCCCCGACCCAGCGGCCCAGGCTTCGGGCGCGGGCGCCCGTGCCGCGCTGGATGACGCCCTCCAGCATGGAGCTCATCTGATAGGCGGTGATCGGGTCGATCACCTGGGTTCCGCGGTCTTGGAGGCGCGGCGATTCCTGGCCGCTGAAACCACGGCTGCAGTCGCGGCACTGGCGACGGTCGGCGCGATGGATGGTCTGACCGTTCCGGTCCTGAGCCAGTTCGATCAGATAGGGATCGACCCGGCGCCCGCCGTTGACGAAGGCGGCGTAGGCGGCCGTGATGCGATACGGCGTCGTTTCACCAGCGCCCAGCGACATGGCCAGGTTCGGCGACATGTCGTCCACCACGCCCATCTTTTTGGACAGGTCGACGACATTCTTCATGCCGACCGCCTGGGCCAGACGCACGGTCATGACGTTGCGCGACAATTCCAGGCCGCGACGCAGGCTTTGCGGGCCATAGAACTGGCGGCTGTAGTTCTGGGGCGTCCAGGCGCGACCGCCAGGGCCGCCGGGGAAGCTGATCGGCGCATCCAGAACGATCGAGGCCGGGGTGAAGTCGCCTTCCAGCGCCGCCGCATAGACGAACGGCTTGTAGGCCGAACCGGGCTGGCGGCGGGCCTGGGTCGCGCGGTTGAAGCTGGACAGGGCGTAGGAATAGCCGCCGACCATCGCCAGGACGCGGCCCGATTGCGGTTCGATGGCGACCAGGGCGCCGTTGACGGCCGGCACCTGCTTCAAGGCGAATTGGCCGGCCTGGCGCTCGACAAAGATCAGGTCGCCGCGCTTCAACGGACGGCGCCCCGCGTTGGACCAGGCCACGTCGGCCGCGCGCAGCGTGCCCGTCTGATCGTCCTTGGCCGTGCGGACCCGGATGGTGCTTCCGCTGACGTTCTCGACTGCGGCCGCCTGCCATGAACGGCGCTCAGGCGGGGTCGTGCGCTTTTGAGCTTCGGCCTGCCAGCCTTCGGCGAAGTCCGTCGTGCCCCAGGCGCCGCGCCAGCCGTGACGACGGTCGTAGTCCTCAAGCCCGCGCATCAGGGCGTCGCGCGCCGCCGATTGCAGCTGCGGATCCAGGGTGGTGCGCAGGTAATAGCCGCCGCGGTTGACCTCTTCTTGACCGAACAGGGCGATGGCGCGGCGGCGCGCTTCTTCGACGAAGAAGTCTGCGTCGGCGTATTCCGCGCGGCGCGGCGCCGAACGGGTGTTCAGCGGGCGTGCCAGGGCCGTCTGCAACTGCGCGTCCGACAGCCACTTGTTGTCGGCCATCTCGCCCAGCACCCAGTTCCGGCGTCCCAGCGCGGCCTCGGGGTAGCGTTTGGGGTGATAGTTGGTCGGCCCCTTGGGCAGGGCCGCCAGGAAAGCCGCCTCGTCCGGCGTCAGCTGATCCAGCGACTTGCCGAAATAGTTGTAGGCCGCCGAGGCCACGCCATAGGAGCGATAGCCCAGGTAGATCTCGTTCAGATACAGCTCGAGAATCTGTTCCTTGCTCAGCGTCGCTTCCAGGCGGCTGGACAGCACCGCTTCCTTGAGCTTGCGGTTCAGGCTGGTCTCGCTGGTCAGCAGGACGTTCTTGGCCACCTGCTGGGTAATGGTCGAGCCGCCTTCCAGGCGACGACCGGACAGCACGTTGAAGACGTTCTTGAACATGGCCCGGCCGATGCCGGACACATCGATGCCGCCGTGGCTGAAGAAGTTCTGGTCCTCCGCCGCCAGGAAGGCGTGAACGACCGTCTGCGGCACCTGGTCATAGGTGACGTAGATTCGGCGCTGATCCGAGAATTCGCCGATCAGGGTGCCGTCCTCGGCATAGACGCGCGTCGCCGTCGCCGGACGATAGTCCGCCAGCTCGGAGGCGTCCGGCATGTCGTGCAAGACCCAGGCGGCGTAGATCGCCACCACCACACCGGCCACGGCGATGGCGCCCAGCAGGGCCACGCCCGCCATGACGAACCAGCGTTCGGCTATCTTCACCATGAACTCCGCAAGACGCGCCCCATGATCCGTCGTTTATCGCGCGTCGCGCGGCGCGCAAAGCGGAACTGCACTTATCCCTTGTCGCGCAGCAGGCGCGCCTTGTCGCGCTGCCAGTCGCGCTCAGCCGAGGCTTCGCGCTTGTCATGCAGCTTCTTGCCCTTGGCCAGGGCGATTTCCAGCTTCGCCTTGCCCGCCTCGTTCAGATACAGCCGCACCGGCACGATGGTGCGGCCATCACGCTGAACGGCGCCGATCAGCTTGTCGATCTGCTTGCGGTGCAGCAGCAGCTTCCGATGGCGGCGCGGCTCGTGATTGAAGCGGTTCGCCATCTTGTAGGGCGGGATGTCGGCGTTGATCAGCACCATCTCGCGTCCTTCAGGCGAGACGTAGCTTTCGGCGATATTGGCCCGACCATCGCGCAACGCCTTGATCTCGGTGCCCAGCAGTTGGATGCCGGCCTCGATGTGGTCCTCAAGGAAATAGTCGAAGCGCGCGCGTCGGTTCTCGGCGATCGTCTTCTGCTTGGGCGCGTCTGCGGCCATCAGGCGACCCCGGCCTCGGCCAGCGCCTTGTCGATGGCGGGCTTCACGGCATCGACCGTCAGCGACAGCGGCAGGCGGATCTCTTCCGTGCACAGGCCCAGCTTGGCCAGGGCGTATTTGGTCGGCGACGGCGAATTGTCGAGGAACAGCGCCTTGTGCAGGCCGATCAGGCGGTCCTGCCACGAGCGGGCGGCGGCGAAGTCGCCGGCCTGGATGGCGTCATACAGGGCGACCATGGCCTCGGGCGCGACGTTCGAGGTCACGGAGATGACGCCCACGCCGCCGTGGGCGGCATAGCCCAGATAGCTGGAGTCATCGCCCGAGATCAGGTCGAAAGCGCCGTCGATGTTGGCGCGCATCCAGCTGGCCCGCGCCACGTCGCCGCTTGCGTCCTTGATACCGACGATATTCGGGTGCGCCGCCAGGGCCGCTGTCGTCTCGTTCGCCAGGTCCACGCCCGTGCGGCCCGGCACATTGTACAGAAGGATCGGCAGCTGCACGGCGTCGGCCACGGCTTCAAAATGCGCCTGCATCCCGGCCTGCGACGGGCGATTGTAATAGGGGGTGACGACCAGGGCCCCGTCCGCGCCGACCGTCTTGGCGAAGCGGGTCAGCTCGATCGCCTTGTCCGTCGCGGACGAACCCGCGCCGGCGATGACGCGGATTCGGCCGGCGGCGATCTCGACACACTGCTCGACCACGCGCTTATGCTCGTCCAGGTGCAGGGTGGCGCTCTCGCCCGTGGTGCCCATCGGCACGACGCCGTGAACTCCAGCGGCGATCTGACGTTCCAACAGGCGCTTGAAAGCGGCCTCGTCCACGTTTCCGTCACGAAGAGGTGTGATCAGGGCGGTGATCACGCCCTTGAACAAGGGGGCGGTCATGGGAACAACATACCTGCGCGGAGAAATGGGCGGCGTTCCGCCCGTCACTAATCGGCAAAGGGTAGGTTGCCCGCCGCTTGGCCGCAACCAAAGATGAATGAGGATCAGATATCTGATGATCGCGACGACCGTGGCCGCCGCCCTGGCGATACTGACTCCACCGGCTCAGGACGTGCTGAACAGCACGCCGACGCCCTATTCCGCCAGTCAGGGCGGGATCATCAGCAGCCAGGACGCCGCCCTGGTGCAGCAAGGGCTGACGGCCGCGCGGGCGCGCGACGTCGTGGGCACGCAGTCCATCATGGCGCGCATTTCCGATCCGACCGCGCGCAAGCTGGTCGAGTGGGCGCTGGTCGACACCTCGGACAAGCAGATGTCCTACAGCGATCTGGCGCTGGCCCAGACCGACCTGGCCAACTGGCCGCGCGGCGATTCGCGTCGGGCGGCGGGCGAGCGCGCGCTGGACATGGCGGGTCAATCGCCGGACGCCGTCCTGGCCTTCTTCAGCGGAACCGCACCGACCACGGCTCAGGGCGCCATCGCCCTGGCCGGCGCGCTGGAGCAGACGGGTCGCCGTCAGGAGGCCCAGGCCCTGATTCGCAACTGGTGGCGCACCCAGAGTTTTGAAGAAGCTCAGCAAAGCCGAATCTATGCGCGTTGGAGCGGCTGGCTGACCAGCGACGATCATGTGGCGCGGCTGGACATGTTGCTGCTGGGGCCGCACGGCCCGGCGACGCGCGCCATGGTCGCCCTGGTCCCGGCCGATCGCCAGGCTGTCGCCAACACCGTGATGGCGCTGCGCACCGCCTACGCTCCCGACGTGATCGTCAGCGGCCTGTCTCAGAGCCAGGCCAATGATCCGGCCGTGGTGCTGGAGCGGGTGCGCCTGTTGCGCTCGGCTGGACGTCAGTCCGAGGCCTTCCCTCTGTTGTCCGCCCTGCCCGCTGCGCCGTCGCACGCCGACGGCCAGAACACCCTGTGGAGCGAGCGCCGCAACTACTTCCTGGACGCCCTGCAACAAGGGAACCCCCGCGCCGCCTACGCCGCCATGAACGGCCACGGCTTCCCTTCGGGCGAGCGCAAGGTCGACGCCGAATTCTTCGCCGGTTGGGTCGCCCTTACCAAGCTGAACGACCCGGCGACGGCGGCCCGGCATTTCGAAGTCCTGCGCAACGCCTCATCAACCCCGATCACCCAGGGCCGCGCCCTGTACTGGCTGGGCCGCGCGGCCGAGGCGCGCGGCGACCGACAGGACGCCCAGCGTTGGTATCAGGCGGGCGCCGAGCACTGGCAGACCTTCTACGGTCAGCTCGCGGCGGAAAAGGCGGGCGCGACAACCCTGACTCTGCCTGGCGAGCCGTCGCCGTCGGCGGAAGACGTGAACCGCTTCGAGGGCAATGAAGTGGTGCGCGCCACCCGCATCCTGGGTCAGATCGGCGAGAAGACCCTGATGCGGGTCTTCGCCTATCATCTGGATGATACGCTGCCGTCGCCCTACGACCTGTCGCAGCTGTTCGACCTGATGCAGGGCTACGGCGACCAGTTCGGCTCGATGATGGTCGGTCGCGCGGCCAGCCAGCGCGGCTTCGTCATGCCCGAGCGCATGTATCCGATCCGTCTGCCGCAGCAGGTTCCGGGCATGGCGCCGAACGAGTTCGCCCTGGCCATCACCCGTCAGGAATCCAGCTTCGATCCTCTGGTCCGCTCGCACGCCGATGCGCGGGGCATGATGCAGCTTCTGCCCGCGACGGCTCAGGGCGTAGCGCGCCGTATGGGCCGTTCATTCAGCTCCGAACAGCTGTGGGATCCGGAGGTCAACATGACCTTGGGCAGCTACCACCTGGGCGAACTGATGAACAATTTCGGCGGCTCTCCGCTGCTGGCCTCCGTCGGCTACAACGCCGGCCCGGCGCGCCCGCCGCAATGGACCGCGCGCTGCGGCGACCCGCGTCAGGCCCAGGTCGACCCCATCGACTTCATCGAATGCGCCCCCTTCACCGAGACGCGCAACTACATGATGCGGGTGATGGAGAACATGCAGGTCTATCGCGCCCGCCTGAACGGCGGCTCGGCGCCGCTGACGCCGTCAGCGGACCTGGCCCGAGGCACGCCGCCCAACACCGGCCCGCGTCCCTATCAACCCTGATCCGCTACTGGGACGACAGACGGCGGGCCGCCAGCCGCGGCCCGTCCATGGCCTCCCGCCAAACGGCGTCGAGGTTGAAGACGGTCTTCAGCACGCGCGGCGACAGGGCCTCGGTCGGCGCCCCCTCCGCCGCCGTCCGCCCCTGATCCTGCACCACGACCCGATCGGCGAAGCGCGCGGCCAGCGTCAGGTCATGCAAGCTGACCAGGACGCCATGCCCGGCGCCTGCGCGCGCCCGCAGCCGTTCAAGCACCAGAAGCTGAGCGTCAGGATCCAGACCGGCGATCGGCTCGTCCGCCACCAGCAAGGGCGCCGGGACTGTTAGGGCGCGGGCCAGCAGGACGCGCGCCCGCTCGCCGCCCGACATCTCGGCCACGCCGCGATCCGCCAGATAACCGACGCCCACCTCGTCCAACGCATCTCTCGCCCGGTCCAGCGCGGCGGCCCCCGCCAGGAAGGGCGCGCCCAGCGCCGCCAACTCGACCGCCGGCAGGTTCCAGGCGATGGAGCGATCCTGCGGCAGATAGGCTGCGCGCTCGCCGCGCTGACGCT